>ERZ827108.578-NODE-578-length-61039-cov-11.911977_pt1 | contig 61039 bp, 57 predicted proteins | sample MGYA00519921_ERZ827108 | MGnify/ENA primary metagenome ERZ827108 (study PRJEB31778, sample SAMEA3449258) | human gut metagenome | biome: human gut; feature: human-associated habitat; material: faeces | place: United Kingdom | collected 2010/2012 ... | reverse complement strand
TAAAAGTTGGAGTGCCCAGGTTTACCCGGGTACCCCAACTTTTAGTTTACAACCAATATAAGTATCCGGCAGTCATCTTATAGCGGATGACTGCCGGATATTTTACCGCTTATTTGCTTTTTTCTTCCGGCCGGGGCTCCTCCCAGCCGCGCTCAAGCAGCCAATAGCTGTGCTCGCCGCGGTCGTATTCGCCGTCCTTGGCCATACCGCGCTCAAGCTTGAGCCGCGTCTCATAAGCGCGCAGCTCCTGGATCGTGAAGCCGAACCCCAGCTCCTCCGCGACCGGCAGCAGAGCAAACTCTGTCAGCGCCTCGCGTATCTCATAGCTGCCGGGGTACGCCGCGACATTTTCCTCCACGCGGCTGCGCACCGCGGGGTCGGAAGCATATATCTCGAAAAATTTGCCTACGTTTTCTTTCATTGCCTTCTCCGTTCAGAAAAAGAATCTGCCGCTATTGTTGATGTATCTGTCGTTTGCCGAAAGGCGGCGCACAAGGATCAGCGATACGACGAACAGCAGCACTACGAACACCGCGAATATCCCGCTGACTCCCGCGTCTTCATAGGTTGCGATGAAGTCATAGCAGCCGTGGATAAGCGCGGGCAGCAGCAGCGCCATAGTGCGGCAGGTCTTGGAGCGGCTCTCAAACCCCGCGCCCTCCCAGCGCTTTGCCATGCCGTACCACGCGCCCATGAACACGCCGAAGCAGGCGTGCCCCGGCACAGCCGTGACCGCACGGACAAGCGCCGTGCCGAAGCCGTACATCGCGACGTAGCCCAGGTTTTCCCACAGCGCAAAGCCCAAGGAGACGGACACGCCGTAGACCACGCCGTCAAACTGGCAGTTGAAATTAATGTCGCGCCATGTGCGTTTCTTGAGCAGGAGATACTTCGCTCCCTCCTCCGAGAATGCGACGATGCCGAAATACAGCACGGCATTATACGCAACGCTCCCCTCGGGCAGATAGCTGCCCAGCACCGCTGTGCAGACCTGTTCTAGCACCATCGCTATCGCCGTCGACAGCACACCGAAGAACACCAGCGAGAGGATCAGGGAAACAGGCTCCTTCTCAAGCCGGTCGGCCTGATAGACCTTTATAAGCAGCACGACGGCGGGTATTATCGCCGCAGCCGCAAGGACGGGATCAATATAGTATATCGCCATTGGTTCGAGTCACCCCGGGTATCTTTTTATTTTACGGACTCAAAATCGGTCGTTCCGTTCACAAGCTTGCCGTCTATAAAGGTCGCCATCAGCTTGAGATCCTTATTGAGCACGAGGAAGTCCGCGCACTTGCCGGTCTCGAGCGAGCCGATGCTGTCGAACACGCCGATGTTCTTCGCGGGCGTCTCGGTCATGGCCTTGACAGCAGCCTCGAGCGGCACGCCATAGGACACTACGTTGCGCAGCTCCTGAAGCAGATTGCTCGATGAACCGGCTATCGTGCCGTCAAGCAGCGTCGCGCGCCCGTCGCGCACGATCATCGGCAGACCGCCGAGATTGTAGCGTCCGTCGCAGAGCCCGGCGCAGCGCAGAGAGTCGCTGACGATGATGAGCCTGTCGCCGAACATCTTGTGCACGGCCAGTATCATCGCCGGGTGGATATGCACTCCGTCGCAGATGAGCTCGACATTTGCACCCGCCGTGAGCGCCGCGCCGACAAGGCCGGGCTTCCTGTGGTGGAAGGGCTCCATGCCGTTGAAGAGATGCGTCACGTGAGTCGCGCCCGCCTCAAACCCGGCCATGGCCTGATCGTAGTCCGCGGTGCTGTGGCCGAGGGACACGGTGCAGACCTTCGACGCCTCGCGGATAAAGTCCAGCGCGCCCTCGACCTCCGGGGCGACAGTTATGAGGCGCACCATTCCGCCGCTGAGCTCATTGAGCTCATTAAAGAGCGCAATGTCCGGCTTGCGGATGTTATCGGGGTTCTGCGCGCCGCACTTGCCGCGTGAAACGAACGGGCCCTCAAGATGCACACCAGTGCATTTGGCCTCTCCGCCGAAGCGCTCATAGGCGCGGATGTTCTTCATCGCGCTTCTCAGCTCGTCCGCGGGGACTGTCAGCGTCGTGAAGCAGAAAGACGTAACGCCGTTGTCCGAATAAAACTGCGCCAGATGATGTATCTGCTCGGCGGTGCAGTCGCTCGCGTCTATCCCCATGGCACCGTGAGTGTGCACGTCGATAAGGCCGGGGATGATATACGCCCCGCAGGCGTCCATTCCCTCGCCGGGAGAAAATGAACGTATATGGCTGTCAAATTCGATGGATGCGCTTTCAAAGTGTCCGTTGCGGTATACTTTTGCATTGTTGATTATCATGCCGAAAACCTCCATTCATTGTTGTTTTATTGCCGTATATTTCAGTTGTATAGCTGTTTATAGAATATCACCTATCCGCGCCGCCGTCAAACCAATTATTTTCCGACAAAGAGCTTGAAGCTGCTCCCGCCGCAGCCCGTGCAGCGCAGCGCCCGGCCGCGACCGCGCAGCAGCAGGTCGACCGCCTTGCCCCGGCGCATATAGCGGCTCTCTCTGCCGCAGCCTTCGCAGCGGATGATATACTTTGCTTCCGCGCGGCGGCTCTCCGCCGCCTGTCCCTTCTCCGGTGCGAGCCGCTTGGGTGAGCACCCGATGCGTCGGCACATGTCCTTCCACACCCTGTCGTGCCCATGGCGCTCTCCGGGATGGAGGAGATACACAGCAGCATGAGCGTACTCGTGGCGCACGGTGTCCCAGAACTGCTCGTCGTCCTCCAGTATCAGATGTGAAAGCGTGATGCGCAGGCCGTCTATCCCGCCCCGGCGCGGGCAGCGGAAGCTGCCGAGCTGCTTCACCGCGCGCTTTGATATCTTCAGCTCGATCCCCGAGGTGTCGAGCCCGCAGAGCCTGTCGAGCCTGTCATACTCCGCGCGCACCTCTTCAAGACTGTGCATTTCCATCTCGCTCCCTTGCTGATTCTATTCGATTTCAGATTAACACAGCAGGCATTGTAATGCAAGGCCGTGTTTTATCAATTAATATTTTTCATAGATATGCGCATATCATTTCATTAATAGCCGTTATATTTCACATGGAGCTAACATTAAAGCAGCCGATTATTCTGCACTATGCCGAAATGCAAAATTTCTCTTGCAATTGCGCGTTTCCGATGCTATATTTCTCACATCGATTAAATACCGGCCGGGTCTCAGCCGTTTTCCCCGCAATTTTCCCTTAAAGCTGGTGCCCAGGATTCATTACAAAAGCGTCATTATCAATGCCGTTTCTTAATGGATAAAAGTTTGACATATATTAGATTTGTACATATCAGTCATTCTTGTCAACCGGTATCTATCAAATAAGGAGGATACAAGCATGCAGGCATTTATCGATTTCTTCACCGGAGCTCTTAACGACTTCGCGTGGCTGTATATGTTCCTGCCCTGCGTCATGGTCGGCGGCATACTGCTGACCGTCCGCACCAAGGCAGTGCAGTTCAGCCACTTCGGCTACGCCATGAAAAACACCGTCGGCAAGATGTTCAAAAAGACGGAAGCCGGCAAAGGCGCCGTCACGCCGCTTCAGGCCGTGACCACCGCTCTTGCCGCCACTGTCGGCACCGGCAATATAGTCGGTACCTCGCAGGCCATCGCCCTCGGCGGCTACGGCGCTGTGTTTTGGCTGTGGGTCGCCGCGCTGCTTGGCATGGTCATAAAGTACTCGGAGGTCGTGCTCTCCATTCAGTACCGCCAGCGCGATGAAAAGGGCGACTGGGTAGGCGGCCCGATGTATTACATCGCCGGCATCGGCCCGAAGTGGAAGTGGCTGGCAATGGTGTACGCAGCTCTCGCCGGCATCGCGTGCTTCGGCATCGGCAACATGAGCCAGGTGAACGCCATCACCGGCTCCATTACGAACGCCATCACCGCCTTCTTCACGATAAACGACAGCGGCATTACCGTTATCCACTGGGTCATCGGTCTGTCCCTTGCGGCTCTCGTCGCGCTGATCCTGCTCGGCGGCATCAAGCGCATCGGCAAGGTAGCTGAAAAGCTCGTCCCGATCATGAGCGTGTTCTACGTGCTCGTCTGCCTCGGCGTCATCTTCTCCCACGCCGGGAACATCGGCGGCGCTTTCGCAAAGATATTCACCGCCGCGTTCAGCCCGCGCGCCGTCCTCGGTGCGGCCTCCGGCATCGCGCTCAAGGAAGCGCTCGTCTGGGGTCTCAGGCGCAGCGCGTTCTCAAACGAAGCCGGTCTCGGCTCGGCAGCTATCGCTCACGCCGCAGCGGAAACTCCCTCGGCCGTGCATCAGGGGCTCTACGGCATCTTCGAGGTCTTTGTTGACACCATCGTCATTTGCAGCATGACCGCGCTCACTATCATATGCAGCGGCGTCGATATAAACTTCGGCGTGAAGCCCGGCTCCGAGCTCATCACCGCCGCCGTCGCAACGATATTCGGCGACAAGCTCGCGGCGCTCTTTGTGGCCGTTGCGCTGATCCTCTTCGCGTTCTCGACCGTCCTCGGCTGGGCACTCTACGGCAGCCGCTGCGCGCAGTACCTGTTCGGCACCAAGGCCATCAAGTTCTATCAGGCAGCGTTCGCGATCGTCATCGTCATCGGCTGCGTCTCCCCGATAGACATTGTCTGGAACATCGCCGATACCTTCAACGGCCTCATGGCCATCCCGAACTTTGTGGGTCTGTTCGCGCTCTCCGGCGTCGTGGCAAAGCTCACAAAGGAGCACTTCTCCGATCCCGCAGCGATGCTCGAGGACGAGATGTACACCTGATAATATTGATAACTCTAAAACGCCATCGGTCAATGACCGATGGCGTTTTGATTATGAAAATATAAAATCGACGGTGTCGTTCACATACTCGCTCATGCGCGCGGGATCCTTGAACATGTGATCCGCTCCGTTTATCTCGATGAGCATGAGGTCGTTTTTCTCCGCGAAGCGGCGCACCGCGTCTATCGGCACGGTCTCGTCCCGCGTGCCGTGCATGATGAGCATACTGTCGGCAAAGGCGGAGAAGTCGTACTGCATAATGTCGTTCTCGGCAAGGGAATCCAAGAACTGGCGGTTAATCTTAAACTTCTTCTCGAAGCCGACGACCGCGTCCTTCCCCCGGCGCAGCTTGTCAAGGTCATTCTCCGTCAGGTACAGGCCGGTGAATATCTCATGCAGGTTCACCGCCGGGCAGCGCAGCACGACGCTGTCAAAGGGACTGCCGTGCTCGTGCATATACTTGAGCACCGCGTAGCCGCCGAAGCTCGTGCCGTTGAAGCTGATGCTCTCGGGGGCAAACCTTTCACGGGCATACTCCAGCACCGCCGTCAGGTACGTGTCACAGTCGGCGAGGGTGAAGCGCGGCTTCACGTCCTCACCGTGGCACGGCCAGTCGAAGGTCAGCAGCGCCGCGTCCTTATGAGTTGGGAGCATACGCTCCGCCACGCGCTTTGCCGCCGCGTTCTCCTTGCTGCCGCCGAAGCCGTGGCAGGAGATAATGAGTTTTTTTATTGAGTTTGCATCAGCGCAGTACAGCTTGCATTTCACGCTGTGGCCGCTGCCGACAATGTCAAAATACTTTTCTTTCATAGCTTTGCCTGCGGCATATTCCACTTGAACACCGTCGCCAGAATACGCAGCGCGGTGATAAGCACCGTTATAATGATCGTCGACAGGGTCTGATCGACGCCGAAGCGCAGCAGCAGATAGTACCCTATCGCACCGACGATGGACGCGACGGCGTATATTCTCTTGCGCAGCACCTTGGGCATCGCGTCGATAAGCACGTCGCGCAGCATACCGCCGCCGATGCCGGTCGTCATGCCCATGAGCACCAGCAGGAAGGGGTTGCCCATCCCGTACTGGTCAATGGCCATCTGCACACCGCTGACCGTGAACACGCCGAGGCCGAGCGCGTCGAACACATTCACGACGCTGTCGAGCTTATCACGGTTCTGGCGGTAATGCTCGCGGCGGATGCATGCGTCAAGAAACACCAGCAATGCGCTGGCCACGGCGATCGCCACATAGGCATAGCTTGTGAACATCCGCGGCGGGAACCAGCCGAGCAGCACGTCCCTTATGACGCCGCCGCCGAGCGCCGTTATGACTGCGAGAAACAGCACGCCGAAGAGATCGGCTCCTCTCTCCATCGCGGCCATCGCGCCGCATATGCCGAAGGCGATAACGCCTATGACTTCTAACCAGAACATTTCGGGATACCGGAAGCTCCTCTTAAATATTGAACCTGAAGTTGGTGATGTCCCCGTCCTGCATGACATAGTCCTTGCCCTCAAGGCGGAGCAGCCCCTTCTCCTTTGCCGCGGCCATGCTTCCGCAGGTCTTGAGATCGTCAAAGGCAACTATCTCGGCGCGGATGAAGCCGCGCTCTATATCGCTGTGGACCTTGCCGGCGGCCTTCGGGGCCTTCGTGCCGCGCGTGATGGTCCATGCGTGGACATCGTCCTCACCGGCGGTGAGGAATGAGATATAGCCCAGCAGGTCATAGGAGGTCTTGATAAGGCGGTCAAGCCCCGTCTCGGTCAGGCCGAGGTCGGCCATGAACATTTCGGCCTCGTCGGGCTCCATACCGGCGATGTCCTCCTCGAACTTTGCCGCGACCGGCAGCACCGCTGCGCCCTGCTCGTCCGCTATCTTCTTGAGAGCGGCGAAGTTTGCGTTGGTGTCAAGGTTCATCATGCCGTCCTCGTCGAGGTTCGCGGCATAGATCACGGGTTTGACGGTCAGCAGGCCGCCGTCAACAAGAATGTCGCTGTCCTCATCGGTGAACTCAAAGCTGCGCGCGGGCTTCTCATCGGTGAGGTGGGCAATAAGCGCTTCGCACATTTCGCACTCGCGCTTATACTTCTTGTCTCCGCTCTTTGCGTTCTTCTTCGCGCGCTCAAGGCGGCGCTCGACGATCTCGATATCCGCAAGGATCAGCTCGAGGTCAAAGGCCTCGGCGTCGCGCTTCGCGTCGGCAGGTTCGAGGAATATCTCGTCGTTATCAAAGCAGCGCACAACGTGTACCAGCGCGTCGGTCTGGCGGATGGCCTGAAAGACCTCGTTGCTCTTGCCGGTACCGACGTTCACGCCCGCAACGTCGACGAACTCTATCGTCGCCGGGGTGTACTTCTTCGGGTGGTAGTAGTCCGCGAGCCAGTCAAGGCGCTCGTCCGGCACCTTCGCCGTGCCGATGTTGGGCTTTGCCCCTGCCATCGCGTATGCGCTCGTCTCGGCTTTGGAGCCGGTGAGGGCGTTAAACAGAGTGGTCTTGCCGACGTTGGGCAGACCCGCTATGCCAAGCTTCATATATTCTGCATCTCCTTAAAGTCTTCTATATAACACATTGATTATAGCAGATGCCGCCCCTACTCTCAAGCCGTTTTCACAAAAAATGCTGCGTCAGCCGTTCTCCGCTGCGGTCTTAGGCGCAAATCTGCGCGAGGGCTTATAGTAGATAAGCGCGGCGAAGATCATAAGCGCGGTCGCCGCAAGGCTTATCGGGTAGACCATCATGACAGAATGGAAGGTCTGCACATTTGCAAAGACCGTGTTCACCCACAATATTCTTATTCCGCACACGCCGAGCATCGTCAGTACGGCCGGCGTCAGCGATATGCCGAAGCCGCGCAGGTAGCCGGACATCGTGTTATACAGCAGGCTGAAGACATGCGCCAGAAGCACCAGCCTCATACGTGTGTAGCCGAGGGCAATGACCTCGGGATCGTTATTGAAGAGTGCGAGCAGCGGATGCCCGAAATGCAGGATGAGCGCCACCGCGATACCGAGCACGATATAACCCTCCAGCAGGGACAGCAGCAGCGTCTTTTTGCAGCGTTCAAGCTGGCCTGCGCCATAGTTCTGGCCAACGAAGGTCGTGCAGGCCTGACTGAAGGAGTCGAGAATGTTGAAGGTGATGACCTCCATGTTCCATGCCGCGCTCGACGCCGCCATGACAGTGGTGCCGAGGCTGTTGATGGCCGACTGTATGACCATGTTCGATATCGAGAAAACTGCGCTCTGCACCCCGGCCGGCAGGCCGATGCGCAGAATGTGCCGCAGGCTTCTCATGTTTATGCGCAGCTTGGACATATCAAGACGGATATAGTCATTCGCCTTTTTCAGGCGGAAGAACAGGATCACCGCGCTTATCGCGTTTGAAATGACCGTCGCGATCGCGACGCCGTCCACCGTCATGCCCAGCACGATGACGAAAAACAGGTTCAGTATCACATTAATGACGCCGGATATCGCGAGCGTCGCAAGCGGCACCTTAGTGTCGCCGATGCTTCTGAATATTGCAGCTTCAAAGTTATAAAGCAGGATGACCGGCATGCCTATCAGGTATATCCGCAGGTACAGCAGCGCAAGCGGAAGCACCTCATCCGGTACGCTCATCATGCGCAGCAGCGGCTCCGCCGCGAGCTCGCCTATAAGCGCTATCACAAAGCCGCCCAAGACGGCAAACAGCAGCGCCGTGTGTACCGCGCGCTGCGCAGCGTCCGTATCCTCGCGCCCGATCGCGCCCGCTATAACGACGTTCGCGCCGAGGGCAACACCGGTAAAAAGGTTCACCACAAGGCTCACGACCGAGCTGTTCGCCCCCACCGCGGCGACTGCCGCCGTGCGCGCTTCCCCGGCAAAGTTGCCGACGACCGCAAGGTCGGAAGCGTTAAACAGCTGCCCGAGTATCGCCGTTGCCGCGACAGGCAGCGCAAACAGCGGGATCTTGTTCCATATCGGACCATGCAGCATATCTATGCCGCTCTTTTTCATTTCCATTCTTCTTTCCATACTTTTTTCACGAACCGGTAGTATATTACTCCGCATTTCATATGACAAGCCCCGATCAGTGAACTTTTTATGAATTTATATTGTCAGTAAAATAACCGGTCGGAATGCAGAAAACACGGGTGCGGTAAAAACTACCGCGCCCGTGTGGCTTTATATATTATTATTCTTTGCTCTCTTCGCCGCTCGGCTCTGCCGGCTTATCCTCACCGGTGGTCTCGCTCTGCGTTTCGGGTTCTTCCTTCTTCTCCTCGGTGTAGCCGTCGGTCATGGATATCTTGCGCGCGGGGCGCTCGATGGTGGTGTCCTCCCTGACCTTGCGTGCCTCCTGCGGAGCAAGGGGCATGAACTCGCCGTGCTCGAAGTAGTAATTGAACTCCTCGGCTTCCATCGTCTCATGTACCAGCAGGTACTCAGCGATGGCGCGCAGCTGGTCGGCATGCCCGGTAAGGATGCGCTCGCATTCTGCGGCGGCCTTGTCGAAGATCGCCTTGACCTCTTCATCGATGATACCGGCAGTCTCCTCGGAATAGCTCTTAGTCTGGCCGAAGTCGCGGCCGATGAAGATGGAGTGGCCGGAGCTGTCAAAGGATATGGGGCCGAGCCTGTCGCTCATGCCGTAGCGGGTGACCATGTCGCGCGCGATGGATGTGGCCTGATGGATGTCCCCGGAAGCGCCGGTGGAGATATCGTCAAGGAACAGCTTCTCAGCCATTCTTCCGCCGAGAGCCATGACGATGTTCTCGAACATCTCGGACTGGGACTTGAAGTTTTCAAGATCCTCCTGCGGGCGCATCAGCGTAAAGCCGCCTGCCATGCCGCGCGGGATGATGGTGATATAGTGTACCGGGTCGACGTGCGGCAGATAATGAGCCGCGACGGCGTGGCCGGATTCGTGGTAAGCGGTGAGGCGTCTCGCCTTCTCGCTCATCTTGCGGCTCTTCTTCTCCGGACCCATCTGCACCTTGAGTATGGCCTCGTCCACGTCCTCCATGTTGATGAAGCGGTGGCGGCGGCGCACTGCGAGCAGTGCCGCCTCGTTCATAAGGTTTTCAAGATCGGCGCCCGCAAAGCCGGGAGTGCCCTTGGCAATGGAGTTGAGGTCGACATCCTCCGCAAGCTGCTTGTCTTTGGCGTGGATCTTCAGTATCGCCTCGCGCCCGCGGATATCGGGCAGGCCGACATATACCTGACGGTCAAAGCGGCCGGGACGCAGCAGCGCGTTATCAAGGATATCCGCTCGGTTCGTCGCCGCCATGACTATGACGCCCTCGTTGCTGCCGAAGCCGTCCATCTCAACGAGCAGCTGGTTGAGCGTCTGCTCGCGCTCATCGTGTCCGCCGCCGAGACCGCTGCCTCTCTGGCGGCCGACAGCGTCGATCTCATCGATGAAGATGATCGCCGGGGCGACCTTCTTTGCCTGCTCAAACAGGTCGCGCACACGGCCTGCGCCGACGCCGACATAGAGTTCGACAAAGTCAGAGCCCGAAATAGACAGGAACTGCACACCGGCTTCGCCCGCGACAGCCTTTGCAAGCAGGGTCTTACCGGTTCCCGGAGGGCCGACGAGCAGCACACCCTTGGGTATGCGCGCGCCCATCGCGGTATAGGCCTTGGGGTTCTTGAGGAAGTCGACGATCTCGGACAGCTCTTCCTTCTCCTCGTCGCAGCCCGCGACATCGGCAAAGGTCTTCTTGTTCTTCTCATCGCTGCCGAGGCGGGTGCGCGCCTTGGAGAACTTGGCGATACCGCCCGCTCCGCCGCCGGCCTTGTTCATCATCACGTACCACAGCGCCATCACGCCGACCATGACGAGCACATAGGGTATCATGCTCGCCCACCACGGCGCGACGAAGCCTTCGTCATAGTCGTACTGTTCGAGGACGCCGGACTCGTACTGGCTCTTTATGATGTCCTTGAAGTCCTCATAGAACACTCCGAAGCTGTAGAGGTCGTACTTCATTTCCTCGGTCGGTGCTATGGCATCGCCCGTTCTGACCTCAAGGATAATGGTGCTGCCCTCGGTCCTGAACGACTGCACCTTTTCCTCAGTGAAGAGATCAACGAGGTCGGAATAGTTCTTTATCTTGTTGGTGTCCTTCTCCCCGGTCATGGTGAAGATCACGGCCATCATTATCACGATGAGCAGCACGTAAAATCCCAGATCCCGGGCGCGGTTGCGGTTAGGTTTCAAGTATATGTCACATCCTTCTTATACGATGGAGAATACGATATAAATGCTCAGGAGTATATCTCCGGCTTGAGCACACCGATATACGGCAGGTTGCGGTAGCGCTCGTTATAGTCGAGCCCGTAGCCGACGACGAAAGCGTCCGGCACCTCAAAGCAGGAGTAATCGGCATAGACATCCGCCTTGCGTCTGGCGGGCTTATCCATGAGCGTGACGATGGATATCGACGCTGGCTTTCTGACCATAAGGTAGTTCTTGAGGTAGCTGAGAGTGACGCCGGAGTCGAGGATATCCTCAACGATGATGAGATGACGGCCCTCGATGTCCTCGCTCAGGTCCTTGTTTATTTTGACAGCGCCGGTGGAGCTTGTGCCGCTGTAGGACGAGACGGCCATGAAGTCCATCGAGCACTGTATGTCCACATAGCGCATGAGATCGGCCATGAAAATAAAGCAGCCCTTGAGCACGCCCACGAATATCGGGTCCTTGCCCGCAAAGTCGCGGCTTATCTTCGCGCCGGCCTCGGCCACGCGCGCCTTGATCTCATCCTCACCGATCAGAATTTTTTCAATATCCTCGTGCATTGAATGTGTCTCCCGTTTTTCTCTTTTCTATTTGTCCAATGCCGCTTTGCGGCTTGAGCTTAAATTTCGCTGAAGCTTATCTTCAGCACCCTGTCGCCCGCCTTTGGGGCGGCGCGCTCGTCAACGGCGATGCCGCAGACGGCAAGTATCCCTTTATCGTCCCGAATGACCGGGGCGGTGTCTCTCTGATGCTGGCTGAAGCCCGCTTCCATGAACAGGCTCTTCAGGCTCTTTGTACACCCGCGCCCCAGCGGCCTCATGCGGTCGCCCGGACGCCTTCCGGTGCAGATTACAGCAGAGTTAATATTCTCATATTTGATGTAATAAGTCTTGAACAAGCCGTTAATTTCTTCCCTGTATTCGGTAAATTCCGCGCTCATGCGCAGCCCCGCTTCGGGCAATTCTATCTCCGTGCCGGGGATCACCGCGCGCACCTTAAGCGTGACGCTCTCCTGCGCTTTGAGATACAGTCTCCCCTGATCGCACACGAGACGGCGCCCCGTGATATCAAGGCTCCGCAAGCCGGTACCCCGGCACAGCCTGAGGGCTGAGTCGGTCTGCTCCATCGAAAGCCCCGTGCCTAAAAGCTGCCGCAGAACGCGCGAGGCTATCGCCGGGTGCAGCGCAGAAAGCTCTTGCGCGGGAAGGCTCCCATCATGGAAGTTCTTCTCAACGAAGTCGGACGCGAGGGAAGAAAGGCAGTCCTCATCCCGTCCCAGGAGCTCCGCCGTGCGCCCTGCGGTGTCGGAGAGCGCGGGGTTTATCTGCCGCAGAACGGGCATGACTTTGTGACGGATAAGGTTGCGGCTATAGTCGTCGCTGAAGTTGGTGCTGTCCTCGATGTGCTCAATGCCGTTTTCGGCGAGGTACTGCTCTATCTGCGCACGGCTCACGCCCAGCAGCGGACGGATGATGTTCTCCCGCCGCGCGGGAATGCCGCGCAGTCCGAGCGCACCGCTGCCGCGGGTGAGGTTGAAGATAAGCGTCTCGGCGTTATCGTCGGCATTATGCGCCGTGGCGATAAGCCCGCAGCCGCGCTCTTTCGCGGTGCTTTGCAGAAACTCATAGCGCAGCCGCCGTGCCGCATCCTCGGTCCCAAGTCCGTGCACCAGAGCATAGCCCGGCACGTCCCCGTGACCGACGACGCATTCTATCCCACGCTCCGCGCACCAGTTTTCCACAAAGCGCGCGTCTCTCAGAGATTCCTCGCCGCGGATGCCGTGTTCATAGTGCGCAGCGATAATGTCCGCGCCGCCTGAATAGAGCAGATGCAGCAGACACATCGAGTCCGCACCGCCGGACACCGCGCACAATATGCGCTCACCGGCAAAAGCGGACATGTCAAGCTTAATAGTCATCTTCGCGGCGCTTTTCTATCGAGCTGAAGCTTGTGTACTCAGGCAGCCATGACAGCTCGACCGTGCCGGTCTGACCTTTGCGGTTCTTGAGTATGATAGCCTCGGCAAGATTTGGGGTTTCGCTTTCCTTATTATAATAACCGTCGCGGTACAGGCCTATGACAACGTCCGCGTCCTGCTCGATAGCGCCGGACTCACGCAGGTCGGAAAGCATGGGCCGCTTATCCTGACGCGATTCGTTGGCACGTGACAGCTGCGACAGGCAGATGACCGGGACGTTCAGCTCCTTGGCCATGATCTTCAGCATACGGCTTATATCGCTGACAGCCTGAGTGCGGCTCTCGTTCGACCAGCTGTGCCCGCTGCCGGCGGACTGCATCAGCTGGAGGTAGTCAATGACCACCAGGTCGAGGTTCGGCACGCGGCGGCACTGGGCGTTCATGTCCGACACCGTGAGCGTCGGGTTATCATCGATGCGGATATCGGTCTGGCTGAGGGTCTGCGCGGCATCGGAAATATCGCGCCACTGCTGCTCGGTGAGCTGGCCTGTCAGCAGGTTCTGCGACGGTATCAGCGCCGCGCGCGACAGCAGTCTCATAACAAGCTGCTCTCGCGACATTTCGAGCGAGAAGATGGCGACGGTCTTGTGCTGGCTCATGGCAGCGGTGAGCGCCATGTTCAGCGCGATACTCGTTTTACCCATACCGGGTCGGGCGGCCACAAGGATAAGCTCGGATTTATTGAGGCCGAGAGTCACCCGGTCAAGGTCGGGAAGGCCGGTCGAGATGCCGGGGATCTGGTTTCCGGAGGACGCGGCCTCGGACAGCTCATCAAACACGCTCTGCACGACCGAGGACACCGGCATAAGTCCGCCGACATTGCGCCCCTGACGCAGCGCGTATATGCGCCGCTCCGCGGCTTCGAGCATCGTCTCCGCTTCGCCGGAGCCCTCGTAGACCATGCTGTTTATCTCGTCCGCCGCTTCGCCGAGACGGCGCAGCAGCGCGCGGTCGCGCACTATCGCGGCATACTCCATGACGTTTGCCGCCGTCGGCGTGACGCGCATGACCTCGGCGACGTACGCGTCGTTATTCTCCTGATACACGCCCCTGACCTTCATCTGGTCAAGCACTGTGACGGGGTCGATGGTCTGCCCGTAGGAGAACATGGCGTACATTGTCTCATAAATATCCCGGTTGAGCTTCACATAGAACTCATCCGGCTTCAGCTTTTCCAGCACCTCCGGGATGCACCGGGGGTCTATGAGCATCGAGCCTATGACCGCCTGCTCCGCCGGGGCGGAGTACGGTGTTTTTTTGCCCAGCAGTTCGTCCATTACCTGATTCCTCAGTCCGGCCTTGCGGCCTGATCTATTATCCCTCTACGACCAGAACGTTTATAGTTCCGCTGACCTCGTAGCCAAGCTTCGCCTTGACGCTGAAGCTGCCGAAAGTCTTTATCGGCTCGGCCTGAACGATCTTGTTCTTCTCGATATCGATATCAAACTGCGCCTTGAGCGCGTCGCTTATTTCCTGAGAGGTGACTGCGCCGAAGAGCTTGCCGGCGTTGCCGGCCTTGGCCTTGATGATGACCTGCACGCCGCCGAGCTTCTTTGCGTTCTCCTCAGCCTGTGCCTTCTCCTTGGCGATCTGCGCGGCCTTGGCCTTTTCCTTGAGCTTGAGCGCGTTTATGTTGTCAGCAGTCGCCTCGGAGGCAAGCTTGCGTGGGAGCAGGTAGTTTCTTGCGTAGCCGTCGGAGACTTCCTTCAGCTCGCCCTTCTTGCCCTGACCCTTGACGTCTTCATGAAAAATAACCTTCATTTTCTATTATCCCCTTTCAGGCAAAATAATCATCTATAGCGGCATATATTTTGCTTACCGCCTCTTTGAGGGTCTCACCCTGCTGGAACTGCACCGCTGCGGCGCTTCTGTTGCCGCCGCCGCCGAGCTTTTCCATGATGAGCTGTACATTGAGTTCGCCTATCGAGCGCGCTGAGGCGAACACTCCGCCCTTGCCGTCGGGCGCGACGACGATAGACGCATCCACGCCGGAGACGTTCAGCAGCTCGTCCGCCGCCTGTGCGGCGACTACGCGCTCCTGCGGTTCCTCCGGCGCGGCGACCGCTACCTTGCGGTAGAGCTTCGCGCTCTGGAGTATCTTATACTTTGCGACGGTGTCCTCCATGTCCGACTGGAACAGGCGCTTGACCGCAGCTGTGTCCGCGCCGTGACGGCGCAGCACCGCCGCCGCGTCAAAGGTGCGCTCGCCGGTGCGGATGGTGAAGCTCTTGGTATCGAGCACGATGCCGGACATCAGCGCCTCGGCCTCGCAGCGGAGCATATCTGTCGCTTCGGGAAGCTCCTGGATTATCTCGGTCATAAGCTCGCACGCCGAAGACGCATAGGGCTCGATAAAGCCGAGGGCGGCGTCATGTATATAGGTCGCGGCGACTCGGTGATGGTCTATGACCGCGACGCGCTTGCAAAGGTTCAGCAGATCCGGGCACTCCACCTGCTCCGGGCGGTTCGTGTCCACAACGGCAAGGAGCGTGTGCGCATCGACCTTGGAGGGTGCTTCCTGCGGGGTAAGGAATATGTCCTTATACTCCGGCTCGCGGCGTACCATATCTATAAGCGGGGTCGCAGCGCAGTGCTTCGTGTCCGCAACTATGGAGGCGTGTACGCCGAGCTGCCGCGCAAGGCAGCATACGCCGACCGCCGCGCCGATGCTGTCCAGATCGCCGAAGCGGTGACCCATGACGAGCACCTTGGAGGAGTCCTTTATAAGCTCGGAGAAGGCGTTTGCCATAACGCGGGACTTGACCTTGGTGCGCTTTTCTATCTCGAAGCCGCGGCCGCCGTAGAACTCGAAGCTCATCTTGTTCTTGATAACGGTCTGGTCGCCGCCGCGGGAGAGCGCAAGCTCCCCTGCCATGTCCGCAAACTGGAGCGCCTCGCCGAAGGTGTCCGCATCCGCGCCAAGGCCAATGCTTATGGACGCGGCAATGCCGCTGGGGCTTTCGACCTCGTGCATCTCCTCGGTGATCTTGAACTTGCCGGCCTTGAGCCACTCAAGGTCCCGCCGCTCCATCAGGACGATGTACCGGTCGCGGTCATAGCGGCGCAGGATGCCGCCAAAGGACGCGCACCACTGGCCGAGCTTGTCCTCCACCGCGTCGCGTATATCGTTCTTTATACGCTCCGGCTGGTTCTTGGTAAGCTCCTCAAGGTTATCGATGATGACGACTCCCGCGATCGGGCGACTGTTCTCATACTCGATGCGGATGTTGTCATAGTCCGTGACGTCCACCCAGTAGGTTATGCCCATGAACGGGCTTTTCTCCTTATCCTTATCGGAGCGGATGATGTTGCCGTGCAGCTGATATTTCCGGCCGCCTACCTCAAGCAGTGTCGGGTACCGGGTCTTGCCCTCGAGCAGCCACTTGCCAGAAAACTGCGGCACAAGCTCCGTCAGGTTCGCGTCGAGCCGGGTTCCGGTCTCGCCGCACATTTTGAAGAACATTTCGTTGCCCCAGATAATGCGCGAATCGTCCAGCCCGAACACCGCGATCGGCAGCGGAAAATTCGTCAGCGTGCTGCTCTTGGCGTTCTCCGTCTCATAAGTCACGGATTCGATATACGCCCTGAGCTGTTTCTCTCTTCTGCGCTTTGACAGGAAGAAGAAGATCATGAGCAGCAGAATGGCTCCGCCCTCTATAGCCGCAAGCGTGTACATGCCGTACAGCAGCGTCGCGGCGGCAAATGCGACAAGCAGGATCAGCGGCAGCTTGCCGGGTTCGGCAAGACGCCTGAGATTCTTGTTCAAGCCGCGCACCTCCTCTTTAAGATGTCTCTCTATCTTCTTTGGCTATCCGTATGGGATAAATTTCCATAGTAATCCACGATACGATATTTTATTATATCAAATCCGTCCCCCGTTTACAACAAATAATTTGCGTCCGTTCACAGATAATAAGCGTAAAGCAAGCGATTGTAAAAGGGGGCATCATTATAAAAGCAGTTATCATGGCAGGCGGCATGGGCACACGGCTCAGGAGCATCACCGGCGACACACCGAAGCCGATGGTGCCGCTGCTCGGCCGGCCGATGATGGAGCACATAATCATCCTCCTGCGTGAGCAGGGCTTTACGGATATCTGCGCGGCGGTGCGGTACCGCGCAGGAGATATCATGGGCTATTTCGGCGACGGCAGCCGCTTCGGCGTAAGGCTCCAGTACCGCGTGGAGGACCGCGCACTCGGTACCGCCGGGGGCGTGAAGAACTGCCGGGACTTTTACGGCGACGAGGATTTCCTTGTCATAAGCGGGGACGCAGCCTGTGACTTTGAGCTGCGCTCGCTCATGGACGCGCACCTCATCCGCGGCGCGGATGCGACTATCGCGCTCTATCGAAGCCGCGAACCGCTGCGATACGGCCTCGCCGTCACGGATTCCGGCGGGCTGGTGCGCTCGTTCGTCGAGAAGCCCGACTGGAGCCGCGTCGTCACCGACCTTGTGAACACCGGGATATATGTGCTCTCTCCGCGCGCGATGGAGCTTGTGCCCGACGGTACGGAGTACGACTTCGGCAAGCAGCTTTTCCCGCAGCTCCTTGAGAGCGGCAGAACAGTCCTCGGCGTGCCGATGGACGGCTATTGGTGCGACGTCGGCACTCCCCTGTCCTATTACCGCTGCTGTGTCGACGCGCTCGAGGGGCGGCTTCGCCTTGACCTGCCTGAGCAGTTCCGTCCCGGCAGCGCGCCCGCGGCAGAGGACGCGCCCGAGGACGTGGACTACTTAGAGGAGTGCCCCTGTGAAAGCCGCGCGGAGCTCATGGGCGCGCTGTCCGAGCTGATGCTCGACATGGGCGCGGACTACTCCGACGGTCTGCGCCTGCGCACGGAGCGCTATTCGCTGCACATCCGCCCCTGTGCCGGCCGCTCCGCCGTCAGGATCGGCGTGCGCGCGGACGATGCGGAGTTTGCAAAGGAGCTTGCTCTCTCGGCAAAAGCTCTCGCCCAAGCGCTGAAGTTATGAAAAATGGCTGTCATTGTCGGCCGGGTTCTGCACCTTGCTTTGACGATCACACATCAGGCCGTGGAAAAATAATGTGCGGCTGTCATCGTTCAATACAGGTGACATAGGCCGCGGATACATCATATACTGCTCTGAGGGAGACCTCAATCTTTCTTTCGGAGGATAGTCATGCAGGATAACGACCTCTACTCCACCAAGATATATCAAAACGGCTGCAACGGCAGCGGAAGCTGCGGGTGCGGATGTGGCTGCGGATGCGGCAGCAACGTCGGCCCGGCAGGTCCTATCGGGCCTCAGGGGCCGATTGGACCGCAAGGCCCCATAGGCCCCCAGGGTCCTGCGGGCGTCGCCGGGGCAACAGGCCCACAGGGTCCGGCAGGCGCGACCGGGGCGACAGGCCCACAGGGTCCGGCAGGCGCTACAGGTGCAACTGGCGCGACCGGTGCGACCGGTGCTACCGGCCCGGCAGGTCCTGCCGGGGCAACTGCCACAAATGAAAACGCCATGCTCTATAACACCGACGCGACCGCCATCACGAGCGGCGGCGATGTCACTCTCGGCACGAACGTCATCAACTCCACCGGCAGCATCACCGCTTCCGGTACTACCGGCGTCACGCTCACGGCTGGGCAGTACCTTGTGACCTTCGTAAGCGGCGCATCGGTGACTGCTGCCGGGACGGTCGGCGCGGCACTCGCGCTCGACGGCACAGCGCTGACCTACGCCGAGACGGCACAGACGCTCACCGCCGCAGGTTCCGACCGCATCGCCCTCACCGCGATCGTCACGCCCACGGCGGGACAGATACTGACCGTGCGCAACAACACCGGCAACTCCGTCACCTATTCAAACAGCACCCTCACTATCGTGAAGCTTGCCTAAAGTGCTATGAAAACAGACCTGCCTCCGTTATGGAAGCAGGTCTGTTTTCAGTTTACAAGTGCGGTTTACTTGAACGCGACGACGGCCATCGAAAGGATGCCGGCGGCGAGGAGCCGCACGGGGAAGCCGCGAAAGGCCGCGGGGACATACTTGTCATCGATCTTTGTCTCGACCCCGGCAAAGAGCAGCAGGGCAGCGGTGAAGCCAAGCCCTGCGCCCAGCGCGGAAGCCGAGGCTTCGGCAAGGCCGCTGCCGGCGGCGTTTGCGCAGGTGCCGAAAACGACGCCGTTGAGCGCGATGAGCAGGTACTTATCGGTGAAGAAGTGGCCGATGACGGAGGCCGCGATCAGCACCCAGAGAGCGGCGACAAAGGTCGAATACACACCGATGCTGATACCGGCAGTGCAGAGCGCTGCGACGAGCGTGACCGCCGCGACGGCAAGGCCGTACTTTGCAAGCGCCTTTGCGCTGCCCTTCGCGCCAAGCGCTGGGGTGACGCCGAAGAACTGCTCCAGAACGACGTTATTCGCAAGCGCGCTGCCGATTATGATAAGCAGAAAGGTTTTGAAGTCCATCGTTTACGCCTCCTTCTTTTCGGCACAGGCCGAAATGATCGCGTCCGCAGTGCCGCCGAGAGCGGCAGTGCTCTTCTTGCTGACGGCGCTGACAACGGCCATGACGATCGCAAGCACGATGAAGCCGCCGGCGGGACTTGTGAGCAGGGAGACGCTGTGCGCCTTGAAGAAGTCAAGCGTGATCCCGGCAAAGCTGCCCGCGCCGAAGATCTCTCTTATCGCGGCGGTGACAAAGAGCGCCGCGATGAAGCCGAGGCCGGTAAGGAAGCTATCCTTGAGTGCCGCGCCAACGCTCTGCTGCGCCGCGCGTTCGGACTCGGAGAAAATGAGCGCATCAACGGCGAGGAGCGCGGCATAGACGCCGAGCATGTTATAGACCTTGGGCAGCCACGCGTTCAGAAGAAGCTGCGCCATGCTCGCAAATCCCGCGACCAGCATGAACTGGGCGATGAACAGCGTGTTCTCGGGAAGGAGCTTCTTGATAAGCGAGGAGAAAAGGGACGCGAGCAGCATGACCGCAAGCGCGGTGACGCCCAGCGTGAGAGCCGGGAGCACGGCGGTAGTCGCCGCAAGCGCCGGGCATGCGCCGAGGAGCAGGACAAGCACGGGATTTTGCGCAATGGCTGCGCGAAGCTTATTTTCGTTCATCAGCCTTCACCTCCGTTTTGATCGATCGCGCCAAAGGCCAGGAACACATCCGCGGTGGCGGCGGAGACGGCCTCAGAGGAGATCGTTGCGCCGGATATCAAAGCCTGATCGCCGTTCCAGCTATCTCCGGTGATCCCGGCAAAGCCGGCCTTGTAATCGGATTCGTTCAGCTCATAGGCATTGAAGTAATCGCCCATGAGGATGAGCTCATCCGCCGTCATGGAGACGATAGCGCCGTTTTCATCGAGCACATAGTAGAGGAGCATGGGCATGTTGCCATAGCCGAGCGGGCGCGCGGCAAAGCCGTAATAGGTGCTACCGCCGACGCTTATGCTGTAAGCATGGGAAACCGTGCCGTAGAGCCCGTTGAGCGCGATGGGGGTACACTCGGCGCCGTCACCGGCGAGCTTTGAGAGCTTCTTGATCTCCTTAGAGGAGCTGTCCTCGATATTCGCCGCGGCGTCAGTGGCTGCTTCCTCAAGTATTGCCGCGTCAACACTCTCGGTGATGTCCGCGCCGTTTACATCATAGGCGCGGGCTGAGAGAGAATCGTTCACGAGCACAAGATAGCTGTTCTCGCCAACCGCGGCGATGTAGGCCGCGCCGACGCCGTTTGCGGAATCAAGCGCCATGGTGATGCTGCCGCCTGAGAGCTCACGCTCGGTGTACTGGGCGACGCCCTCGGTATTTGCCATGCCGGGGAAGAGGCTGGGCAGCAGCTCAAGCAGGATCTGGCTGTCGCTCTTGACACCGGCGGAGACGAGGGAGTTTGCGGTGAGCACGGCGAAGCCGTCCTCGACGGCCTCCTTGAAGGCCTTGGAGGAATAAGTGACGCCGGCGACAAGGCTCACGCCGCCGAGCGCGGAGTCCTGACCGAGATAGCTGTCGGGATAGTCCTCGCCGAAGTGCTTGCTGTCGGAGAATGTATTGAGCTTGATGCCGGAAATTTTGCCCTCGCTGTCGACCGCCATTGTGAGCTCTATAGGCTCGCCGGTATAACCCTTGGTGGTGGACAGGCGGATAACATAGCCGAGACCGGAGGTCTCACGGTACAGCCCCTGAACGGTTTCGGGCACGTCGGTAAGGGTCGAAGCCGCGGGATCGGCCGCGTCATAGAGCAGCTCGAAATCCTGCGCATCGGGCATGACCTCAAGCAGCGGCTCATAGACCGCGGCAGAGCCGTTGGCCGCGATGATGGGCGCGGTATAGGCATTGACGCCGGTGATGCCGAGCATCATAACGGCGAAAATGAGCACAAGGACAATGACTGACTTTACGGTATTTTTCATATCAGACACCTCCAAGCGGCTTCTTGGCCGTCCATTTCTCAATATACGGGGTGAGTATGTTCATGGCGAGGATGGAGAAGGACACTCCCTCGGGGTAGGCGCAGAACTCGCGGATGACAAAGGTTATCACGCCGCAGCCGACCGCGAACACGACTCTGCCGGTGTTATTGATGGGAGTGGTGACATAGTCGGTCGCCATGAAGATCGCGCCGAGGAACACGCCGCCTGCCATGACGGAATAAAGCGCGGTGACGAAGCTTCCGGCGGAGACAAGGGAGAGGACGAACACCGTGCCGACAAAGGCGGCGGGAACGTACCACTTGATGACACGGCGCGCGCAAAGATATGCGTAGCCGATGAGCAGGGCGAGGATGCAGCTCTCACCGACAGCGCCGCCGCGCAGGCCGAGGAACATATCCATCAGCGAGGGGAGCTGCTCGGAACCGGCAGAGATGAGCTCCAGCGGGGTAGCGGAGGCCTCAAGCTCCACAACAGCCGGCATAGCGCCGCCTGCGACTTCGGAGAAGGCAAGCAGCATGAACACACGGCCGCTGATGGCGGGGTTTGCGAAGTTGTGCCCAAGCCCGCCGAAGAGGCACTTGACGATGATTATCGCGAAGGCGGAGCCAACGACGCACTGCCAGACGGGGACGCTCGAGCTGAGGTTCAGCCCAAGCAGAAGCCCGGTGACGACGGCGCTGAAGTCGCCTACGGTCTGCTTTCTGTGTGTCGCAAGATCAAACAGCGCTTCGGAAACGACAGCGCCGATGACGCAGGCGGCAATGACCTTAAGTGCGCCGATGCCGAAGATCACAACGGCGGCGACGGTGGCCGGGAGCAGCGCGATGACGACATCGAGCATCACGCGGCGGCTGGAATCCGAGGTATGAATATGCGGGGCGTTCGATACGATCAGCTTATCCATATCACTTTCCCCCTTCTTTTTCGGCCAGAGCGGCCTTGTATTTTCTGACAAAGCTCTTTGCTTCGCTGTTATAGTCAACGAGCGGACGGTGCGCGGGGCACACGTAGGAGCAGCAGCCGCAGGACATGCAGAGAGATACCTGCTCTTTGGTCAGGACTGCGTAGCGCTCCGCCTCATCCTCGATCTCAATAGCCTTGGCAAACGCCGTCGGGTTGAGGGCGAGCGGGCAGTTCGACACGCAGCGGCCGCAGTGGATGCACGGCGTAGGCTCAAGTGCGGCGGAGTCCTTCTTATCGAAAGCAAGGACGGCGTTCGTGGCCTTAATGACGGGAGCGTTAAGATCGGAGACGCATTTGCCCATCATCGGGCCGCCGAGGATGACCTTGCCCGGCTCGCACTTGAAGCCGCCGGCCTGCTCGATAACGTAGCCCACGGGTGTGCCGATGGGGACGATGAGGTTCTTCGGCTCCTTGACGGCGGAGCCGTCGACCGTGACGGTCTTCTCGACAAGGGGCATGCCGTCGTTCATGTACTGGGCAACCTTGGTGAGAGAGGTGACGTTTATAATTATAACGCCGAGGGACGCGAGGCGCTGGCCGGGGCCGACGACCTTGCCGGTGGCGTTATAGAGCAGCACCTGCTTTGCGCCCTGCGGATACACGCTCTTGAGGGGCTTCACGGTAACGGCGGGGTCATCGGCAAAGGTACGCTCAAGCTCCGCGATCGCGGCGGGCTTGTTCTTTTCGATGCCGATGATGAACTCCTCGCTGCCGAGGTACTGCTTGAGAAGCGCGACGCCCTGCTTTATAAGAGCGCTGTGCTCGACCATGGTGCGGTCGTCGCTTGTGATATAGGGCTCGCACTCCGCGCCGTTTATCAGCACGGTCTTGATCTTGTTGCGGCGGACTGCGTCAAGCTTTGCCCAGACGGGGAACGCCGCGCCGCCGAGACCGACGATGCCGCTCTCGCGCACGGCCTGAAGAAAGCTGTCAAGATCATGCACGTCGGGAGCCTTCAGCTCGGGGTCGGCTTCCATCCTGCCGTCGCTCTCAATGCGGATCGCCTGAGTGCGGCCATACGGCTCAATGGCCTTGACAGTGCCGGAAACGCTTGCGTGAACGGGGGAAGAGTTCTTTCCCTCCTCGCGCGCGATAAGCTGTCCGCGGTATACATGCTGCCCGACCTCGACGACCGGCACGGCCGCCTGACCGGAGTGCATGTTCATCGGAAGCAGCACTTCGGCGCTCGGCGTTATCGGCTCTGACGCCATGCCTGAGGTCTGCTTATGGTGGGGCAGCTTAAGGGTAGAAATGTTTTTTCCGAAGCTCATAAGCCTCTTGCCTCCTGTTATCCTTCAATTCGCTATTAGTTTTTCCATCCCGGGGGTATACCTGATCTCACCGTCCGGGAATATCCACAAAACCTCTGCGCCGAGACTTTCGGCCAAAGCGGCGCCGTCCTCATAGGGCATGCAGAAAAGCGCCGTGGAGAGCGCGTCGGCAAGCGCGCTGTCCTTGATGACGACCGTAAGAGAGCTGTAATAGTCCGCCGGGAAGAGCGTGGCCTCGTCGATTATATGGTGATAGCGCACGCCGTCAACGGTATAGTAGCGCTCATACGAGCCGGAGGTGACGCAGGACGTATCCGCGAGCATGAGCTTGACGGCAAACTTCTCGGTATTCTCCGGGTCCTTCACGCCGGTGACCCAGCCGCTGCCGTCGGGCTTTGTGCCGACGATGCGGATATTGCCGCCGACATTGAGCACGTACCCGAAGGCTCCGTCAGCCTCTAACCACCGCGCGGCCATCTCGGTCGCGTAGCCCTTGCCGAGCGCGCCGACGTCAATAGACGCGTCCGGGTCGCTTATGCGCACGGTGCAGTTTTCTTCGTCTATCTCAAGAGAGGAGATGTCCGTATGTTCGCCGGCCGTTTGCAGCTCCTCATCCGTGGGGATGCGGGCAGATGCAGGATCGTCCCCGGCGGCAGTGCGCAGGTCATGCCAGATGCTGAGCACTGAGCCCATCATAACGTTCATCTTGCCGTCGGTCGTTTCGTAAAGCTCCTTCGCATAAACGAGAAAGTCAATAAGCTTACGGTCGACCTCGATGCTCTCTCCGCCCGCGTTCCGGTTGAGCGTACACAGATTATTCTCCCCGGAATACTCATGGTATATATCAAAGAGCCGGTGGTATTCCCCCAAAATGCCAGAAGCCCCGGCAGAGCGTCTGTCAAACTGCTCTGCCGAGTCTCCTGCATAGCTGTACACGAAGGAGACTGTGTCAAAGTAAGTGAAGTAGGACTTTCCCCGGTTCTCCGTCTCGGTCTTGCCGGCGGAGCATCCGGTCAGGGATAATGCCAGCAGGAGCGCTGACATGAACCATGCCGCTATTCTTTTCATTGACACATCTCCAGTGCGATTTTTAAATTTGTTTATCTTGCGTATTCAGCAGCCTGAGCGATGACAGCCATCATGCCGGTGATCTGAATGGTGCAGGACGCGAGAAGAGTCTCGTCCGCTGCGACGGAGTAGCCGTGGTCGTTCTCGGTGGTCTCGATAGCGGCGACCTCAGCTGCGGTCTTGCCGACGACGTACTCGGAGAAAGCCTTGGACTGAGCGTCCCACTCGGCTATAGCGTTGCCGTAAGCGACCATGCCGTAATCATCGCCGAGCTCCATCTTGGTGCCCTTGAAAGAGGTCTCGGTGATCTCGCCGTCCTCGTCGAAGCTGATGTTGGGCTGAGTTGCATCGTTGACAGCAGCAAGGATCTTTCCGTCAGCGCCGACAACAGCTGCGCCGAACTCGGTGTACATCTTGACGACGCCGTCTGCGTCAGCGGTGGGATCGGTGGACTCGGCAGCGCTGGTCTTTGCAGCAAGGCCGAGAGTGAAAGTGCCGTCAGAGGTGAAGCTCATAGTGTTGACATCGCCGCAGGCCTTGACAACGGCATCCTTGAAGTCGGTGATCTGAATGGTGCAGGAAGCGTGGAGAGCCTCATCTGCTGCGACAGAGTAGCCATGGTCGTTCTCAACGGTCTCAATAGCGGCGACCTCTTCGCCGGTCTTGCCGACAACGTACTCTTCAAATGCCTTTGCCTGAGCGTCCCACTCGGCTATCGCGTTGCCGTAGGCGACCATGCCGTAATCATCGCCGAGCTCCATCTTGGTCTTGAACTCAGCCGCGGTGTCGACAGTGCCTTCGGAGATATCCATCTTGCTCTGCGCGCAGTCGATACGGCAGGAAACTATCTTACCCTCAGCGTCGAGAACAACGGCTGCGACGGTAGCGTCGACCTGAGCATTGCCGGACTTGGACGAATCCATGTTGAGGGAAACGCCCATGCCGAGAGTGTACTCACCGCCGGCAGCGGGAGCTTCGGTAGCTGCATCGGCAGCGGGAGCCTCGGTCGCCACATCGGCTGCGGGAGCCTCAGTGGCTGCGGGCGCAGCGGACTGACCGCAGGCAGCCAGCGCGAAAATCATGCAAAGTGCAAGAACAAGTGCAAGGATCTTTTTCATATTTGCCTCCATATTTTTTGAGTAGCTTATATACGAAAATCTCATCTCGTATATCATGGTGGATTATAGCAGGCTTATGCGCGTTTGTCAATTATTCAACAATCAAAAAATTAATATTTTTTTGTGCTTTCGATCCAGCCGCAGCAAAAGCCCGCATCCCATTTCACGGGATGCGGATTTGTTATTTATTCTGTTTACGATTTCCGGTTGCGGTCATACAGGACCCACAGCCCCTTGAGCAGCAGGTCTGCATCGTAAATGATGTCACGGCTGCAATTCTGCACGACAGTCCTCGCCAGGCCGCCGGTCGCAACGACCGTGCAGGGATAGCCTATCTCCTTCTCCATCCGGTCGATCATGCCGTCAAGCATCGCGGCCGTACCGTAGACCGCGCCGCTGCGCATGGAATCAACAGTGTTGGTGGCAATGACCTTCTTCGGCGGGAGGATAGCGATATCCGGCAGCAGACTTGTCCCTGAGGAGAGCGCGCCGTAGGAAAGCTTTATGCCCGGAATTATCGCGCCGCCGCGGTAGCTGCCTTCGTTATCGATAAGCACCATTGTCGTCGCGGTGCCCATGTCTATGACTATGAGCGGCGCGCCGTAGCATGCGATCGCGGCGACGCTGCCGACAACGAGGTCGCCCGCCATGGTCGACGGGTCGTCTATCCTGACGTTCATGCCGGTCTTCATTCCCGGCGCGACGATCAGCGGCTTTTTGCCGATAAGGCTCTCCACCGCCAGCCGCAGCGACTCCGTGACCGGAGGCACGACCGAGGAAATGATAGCCCCCTCGAGTCCCATAAGGTCGATATGATAGAAATCCGCAACTTGGCGCAGCTTGAGCGCGTACTCCGTTCCCGTCTCGCGCAGATCCGTATGGATGCGCACGACGTTCTGGATCTCCCCGTTCTCTATCATGCCGAGGACGATATTGGTGTTGCCGACGTCAATTGCGAGGATCATGTTCAGTTCCTGCCCTTCCCTGCGTATTTGATAACGGAAGTGATGCCCGACGAGAGGACGAGGTTTACAAGCAGCTCGACCACGAAGTTTATGCCCATCAGTCCGAAGATGACATAGTACAGCATATTCTGGCCGCCCGCCCAGCTCTGGATCGTGGAATTGAAGAACAGGAGCAGGCCGATCACCAGTATCCCGGTGTTCACTATCGGGCAGACGACGCCCGCGGTAACAACGCCCGCAAGCTCGCTTTTCTTTGCAAGCAGCCTGTACACAAGGCCGGATATCCAGCCTGCCGCTGCGCCCTTGCCGATGCAGATGATGATGCAGGCAATGGGATTGATACCCATCAGCAGCATGACTACGCCGCCGTCCCACCCGGCAATGCCGGTCAGGAGCACTACTGTTCCGAATACTCCGCCGAGCAATGCTCCGGCAGAGCTTCCGTACACCGCAGCTCCAATGATGATCGGCGCGAGAGCCAGCGTTATCGGGAACGGGCCGAAGCGCACGAAGTTGCTGAGAACCTGCAGTACGACGATGATGGATGCGAACAGGGCAAGACCGGTTTGTCTCCGGAGCCCTTTGCGGGGTGTTGCGTTACTCATATTAAATTCCTTCCTGCTGTCGCTCCGCTCAAGGCGGATGCGGCGCAGCTTGATTATATACACGGATGTCTGTTCTGTCAACTTTTAAACCCAAAAATGCACGGCGGTTTTACGCCGTGCATTTGTGTCTCAGGAGATCACGGGAGCGTTCGGATCCGGTGCAATTACAGTGTCTCTTACCGTCACGTCCGCGGTACTCTCCCCGGTTCTGTCCGCCTCGACTATATTCTCCGGGGCATACTGCAGATCGCGGTTTACCTTTTTCGGATCATTATAGCCGTCGGGCGTCTTGCTTTCAGTCCCATCCTCACTGATGACCTCCTCCGCCTTGGCGGTATCGTCCTTGAGGTTTATGGTCATAACAATATTATTGCCTTCCGGATCGGTCGCGATAATGACGCTGTCGGCAAGTTTCCTATACATATCTCTGCCCACAATATCCGCGACCCGGGCATCCCAGATCGCGTCCGGATCATCGCCCAGGCTTGCAAGATCGTCTACAGGGATGAACTCCGCTTCGCCGCTGAGTCCAACGATTTTAATATAATAGTTATTCGTATCGTCCTTTGCCTTTGCAACGCCTGCAAATCCGCCGCGCTCACTGTAATTGGGCATTTCCTCTGGCGGCGGTGTCTCCTCATCAAGGCTACAGCATTCGGGTCCGCTGTCACCGTACCGGGTGACACCGCCGTACATGATATAGATAGTTGTTTTCGTAACTCCGGCGTAATTCTCTCCAGTCACTCCGCTGGTATCATACCCGTTATTTTTATCAAACGGAACGCCGATGCCCTTGACGTCAAGCCCGTTCTCTTCAGTTCCCGGCTCGGCGGCTTCTCCGCCGCCGGTCACGAAGCCCGTGACCACGACCTGGAGCTTCACGTCCCCGCCGTTGCCGACATCGAACCTGTCGCCCGCGACGAGACCTATTACCGCCGCGCGGGTGAGCTCATCGAGCCCTGCGCGCAGCTCCTCCGCCTCCGCAGACGGAACATCCTCCCTGACCTGTATCAGGCCGTTTTCAATATAAAGCTTTGCATAGTCCAGCCCAAGCTCCTTGGCCTCGTCCGCACAGCTGCGCAGCAGCTTCGCCGCGGCAAGGTCAAGAACGTAGACATAGAGCTTATCCTCCGACGTCTTTGTCCTCCAGCTCACGCCGTCTATCGTGATGTCATCATCGCCGAGTTCGTGCCTGTCAACTCCCGGCGCTTCGGGGAGCCCGACACCGTAGGTGACGTATTCGACAGGCAGCTCGCTGTCCGTCTTGTCGGCAAATGCCGCCGTCCCCATGGAGAGCATCAGCGCAAGCATCAGCACCACGGAGAGCATATAGCGCAGTGGTTTCTTCATAAGCATGACCTCCCGATCAATATAATTTGTCCGCCAGGCGCATTCATATGTCCGTGCGGTTTTACACAAATCCAGTATATGTTATGACGCAGCTTTTGTCAATGTAATTTTGGTATGCGCGCCAATTAAGATTTATTAATGATCCCACCGGGCAAGCCCGGTGGGATCAACCTGCAAATATTATTCTGCCTTTTCTTCCGTTCCGTCCGTCGCTGCAGGTGTCTCAACTACAACCGGTCTATCGGTCTCCGCCGCAGGCAGCGTCACCGCAGCGCCGTTCAGCGTCATGTCCGGCAGCGTGATTGACTTGACGTCGTTCACGCCCGTCACTGTGAGCTCGGTCGGGATGCTGTCTATCTTCAGATCAGGGTAGAAGCCGAAGCCCGACTCAGCTATGAGGTACTTCAGCAGCGGCGCGAGATCGGCGCTGATGCTCGTCGGGATGTGCGTTTCCTTATCGACGTTCACCGATATGGTAATGTTATCCATCTTGCTCTTGTGCGGTCCGTTTCCGCTTATGGCGTTCATCAGCATCTTGCCGGGCAGCTCAAGCGTCAGCGGGATGACCGTGGACTCTTCAAGCTCCTCTTCGTCCGACATCGAGACGGGCTGGGTGTTGTTCTCGAACATCGCGATAATGCTCGCAATGTCTATCTGCGCGGATTCTCCGTCGGACTCGACGTCCAACGCCATCCATATCGGCTCATCGCCGCCAAGACTGTATCCGAAATACAGCACCAGCTGCTCGCCCTCCATCGCGATGTACATCGGCAGATTGATCCGCCCCATTCTGCCGAGCGAGGCGGTCGCGTCTATCTTCATTGTGAAAGGATCGAGTATCCATTCGCAGCTGGCCTTGAGGCGGACCTTGACAGGCTCCCCGTTCGATGTGCCGTTGGCCGTCGATTTGAGGTCAAAGCTCATGCTCTGAAGCTCCGCAATGGCTCTGTAGGTTTTCTTGACGGTGAACATAGCGCTCAGGCTCTGCGTGCAGCCCGTCAGCCCCAGGCACATCACAAGGCACAGAACAACGGCAATTATTCTCACAAGCCTCTTCTTCAAATCGCATCCGTTCCTTTCAGCTGCCGCGGCAGTACGGCATTTTTTTCACATACATTTCGTTCTAAGTATATATACTCTTTACCCAAAAATCAAGCGTCACATATTCTCTCAGTGTAAATAAAATGTTAACGTGAATTATTAAGAGCTTTATTAGTATATGTAAAAAATGCACCCATCACCTTGCGGTGACGGGTGCCTCAGTCTGTCAAAAAGCCTCGCAGAGTTTTTCGCCGTGCACGGCGAAAAATAAATCAAATACATTTTCTCCGGCGGCGTGTACGTCGGAGAAAATACTGCTCGCTCAGAGAGTGTCGAGCGCAGCGAGGCGCGGGTCTGAGCGCAAGCTTTTTTGTCAAAGAACCTTTGGTTCTTTGACAAGCTAATGCACCCGTCACCTTGCGGTGACGGGTACCTTTTAATTATGCGGTAATTGCCCTTGCGGGAATTACATCTCCTTGATCGCGGCCTGTGCAGCTGCGAGGCGGGCGATAGGAACGCGGAACGGGCTGCAGGACACGTAGTCCAGACCGACCTTGTGGCAGAACTCGACGGAGCTGGGGTCGCCGCCGTGCTCGCCGCAGATGCCGAGGTGGATCTCCGGGCGGGTCTCACGGCCAAGCTTTGCAGCCATAGCAACCAGCTTGCCTACGCCGACCTGGTCGAGACGTGCAAACGGATCGCTCTCGTAGATCTTCTTGTCGTAGTAAGCGCCGAGGAACTTGCCTGCGTCGTCACGGCTGAAGCCGAAGGTCATCTGGGTCAGGTCGTTGGTGCCGAAGGAGAAGAACTGAGCCTCGGTGGCGATCTGGTCAGCGGTCAGAGCGGCGCGCGGGATCTCGATCATGGTACCGACGAGGTACTTCATGTCGGAGCCGGCATCGGCAATGAGCTTGTCCGCAACTGCGGTGACAACGTCCTTAACGTACTTGAGCTCCTTGACCTCGCCGACCAGCGGGATCATGATCTCGGGAGCGAGCTTCCACTCGGGGTGACGTGCCTGAACGGCGAGAGCCGCCTTGATAACGGCACGGGTCTGCATCTCGGCGATCTCCGGGAAGGTGACAGCCAGACGGCAGCCGCGGTGACCCATCATGGGGTTGAACTCGTGCAGGGAAGCGATGATGTTCTTGATCTGCTCAACGGTCTTGCCCTGAGTCTTTGCAAGAGCCTCAATGTCGGCTTCCTCGGTGGGAACGAACTCATGGAGAGGAGGATCGAGGAAGCGGATGGTCACGGGGTAGCCGCCCATTGCTTCGTAGATGCCCTCGAAGTCTTCCTGCTGCATCGGCTCGAGCTTTGCAAGAGCTGCAACGCGCTCTTCCTTGGTGTCGGAGCAGATCATTTCACGGAAGGCAGCAATACGGTCGCTGTTGAAGAACATGTGCTCGGTACGGGTAAGGCCGATGCCCTGTGCGCCAAGCTCACGTGCCTTGCGTGCGTCGTGAGGAGTATCGGCGTTGGTGCGGACCTGCAGACGGCGGTACTTGTCAGCCCAGCCCATGATGCGGCCGAACTCGCCTGCGATGGTAGCATCGACAGTGGGGATAAGACCGTCATAGATGTTGCCGGTGGAGCCGTCGATGGAGATATAATCGCCCTCGTGGTAGGTCTTGCCTGCGAGAGTGAACTTCTTGTTTGCCTCGTCCATGGCGATTGCGCCGCAGCCGGAGACGCAGCACTTGCCCATGCCGCGGGCGACAACTGCCGCGTGGCTGGTCATGCCGCCGCGAACGGTCAGGATGCCCTGTGCAGCCTTCATGCCTTCGATATCCTCGGGGCTGGTCTCGAGACGGACAAGAACGACCTTCTCCTTGCGGGCGGCCCATTCCTTGGCCTCTTCAGCGGAGAAGACGATCTTGCCGCAGGCAGCGCCAGGGGATGCGCCGAGGCCCTTGCCGATGGGAGTTGCGGCCTTGAGGGCGGCGGTGTCGAACTGCGGGTGGAGCAGAGTGTCGAGGTTTCTCGGGTCGATCATCAGAACGGCCTTCTTCTCATCGATCATGCCCTCGTCAACGAGGTCGCATGCGATCTTGAGAGCTGCCTGAGCGGTACGCTTGCCGTTGCGGCACTGGAGCATGTAGAGCTTGCCGTTCTCGACGGTGAACTCCATGTCCTGCATATCGCGGTAGTGCTCCTCGAGGATGCCGCAGACCTTGACGAAGTCAGCGTATGCTTCGGGGAACTGCTCTGCCATCTGAGCGATGGGCATAGGAGTGCGGACGCCTGCGACGACGTCTTCGCCCTGTGCATTGACGAGGAACTCGCCCATGAGCTTCTTCTCGCCGGTGGCGGGGTCACGGGTGAATGCGACGCCGGTGCCGGAGTTCTCATTGAGGTTGCCGAACACCATGGGCATGACGTTGACAGCGGTGCCCCAGGAGTAAGGGATATCATTGTCGCGGCGGTAGACGTTTGCTCTGGGGTTGTCCCAGGAACGGAAGACCGCACGGATAGCTTCGTAGAGCTGGACCTTCGGGTCGGAGGGGAAGTCCTCGCCGATCTGCTTCTTGTATTCGGCCTTGAACTGCTCAGCGAGCTTCTTGAGGTCGGAAGCATCAAGCTCGAGGTCGGAGGTGACGCCCTTCTCGGCCTTCATCTTGTCGATGAGCTGCTCGAAGTACTTCTTGCCGACTTCCATAACGACGTCGGAGAACATCTGGATGAAGCGGCGGTAGGAGTCGTAAACGAAACGCTCGAACTTAGGATCGGGGTTGCCCTTGATCATGGCGGCGACGACGTCGTCATTCAGGCCGAGGTTCAGGATAGTGTCCATCATGCCGGGCATGGAGGCGCGGGCGCCGGAACGCACGGAGACGAGCATGGGGTTCTGGAGGTCGCCGAACTTCTTGCCGTTCATTTCCTCCATCTTTGCGACGTACTGCATGATCTCAGCCATGATCTCATCATTGATCTGACGGCCGTCCTCATAGTACTGGGTGCAGGCTTCGGTGGTGATGGTGAAGCCCTGGGGAACAGGCAGACCGATGTTGGTCATTTCGGCCAGGTTTGCACCCTTGCCGCCCAGCAGCTCACGCATGTTTGCGTTGCCTTCGGAAAACAGGTAAACGTATTTCTTGCTCATCTTTTTTATCCTTTCTATGCTAAATTAAGATTTCGCTGATAAATATGAATGCAGTATTCTGCACTCCTTAGGATATCACATAAAGCGCCATTTTTTCAATACATTTTAATCACAAATCTGTATTTATTATAGCCAATATTTTGTCTGAGATTTTCGCAAAACCACTAATATCCAATACTTCACCGCGGATCCGCGTATCGTATCCGCATTCTGCGAGCGCCCGCTCGGCCTGATCCTTGGTGATTTCGCCCAACTGCGAGCTTATTGCGTTCACAAGCGTCTTGCGTCTCTGGTTGAAGGCGGCGCGGATTATGCGGAACATGAGCTTCTCATCCTCGACCGCAGCGGGGTGCTCTTCGCGTCTTTTCAGGCGGATGACGCTCGAGGTCACCTTCGGCTGCGGGACGAAGCAGGACGGCGGCACATCGAACAGCAGCTCCGGTTCCTCGTACCACTGCACAAAGATGCCGAACGCGCCGTAATCGGCCGTGCCGGGCTTTGAGCAGATGCGCCGCGCGACCTCGCGCTGGATCATAACGGTGATGCTCTCAAAGCATCCGGCCTCGATAAGCGCCGTGAGGAGCGGAGAGGTAACATTATACGGCAGGTTTGCGCACACCACGGGGCGCAGCCCATTGAGCTTTTCCGCGACGAGCGCCGGGATATCCTGCTTGAGTATATCCCCATAGACCATCTCGACGTTTTTGCAGCCAATGAGCGTCTCGGCAAGGATCGGCTCGAGCGCGCGGTCAAGCTCTACGCACACTACCTTTCCCGCTCTCGCCGAAAGCTCGCGCGTGAGACACCCGACGCCCGCGCCGATCTCCAGCACGCCCGTGTTCTCATTAAGCCCCGCGGACTCGGCGATGTCCTCCGGCACCCATGAAGCCGTGAGGAAGTTCTGCCCGAGTGACTTTGAAAAGCGGAAGCCGTGCCGCGCGAGCAGGTCATGTATATAATTGATGTCCGTCAGCAGATTCATTTCTTGTCCTTCAGTATTTTTTCAAAAGCCTGCCGGTGCGGGTCGTGTCCCGGCTCGCCGGTGATGAGGATATTTCCCCGGTAACGGTAGCCGCTGCTGCGCAGCAGCTTCTGCATGGGCTTGTTGTTGCGGTGCGTGTCGATCCTGACATAGCGCCGCCCGTGGCTGCGCGTCAGCTCCTCAACACATTTGATAAGGTAGCCCGACATGCCGCTGCCGCGGTACTCCTCGGCTATCGCGCTGCGGTGCATAACGCAGTAGGGTGCGTCGGAGCTCCACTTGCCGTCAGTGATATCGGCGTAGGTCGGCTCCTCGCGGTCGGAGAGCATGAAGAAGCCCGCAAGATCGCCGCCGTGCATGAGCTTATACAGCTCGCCGCGCTCGATATCGCCCTCGAAGGTCGCCCTGTCGGGGTAATCGCCCTGCCACTGGTCGACGTTCAGCGCCCTGAGTGACCTGCGCGCGTAGGCGACGATCTCCATAATGCGGTCGACGTCCTCTTTTTCCGCCGGGACGCACTGAAGCTTTTCCGTGAGCTTTATGCGCCCGTCGCTGTGCTCAATGTCCTTCATGAGCTTTCTGTCCGTCTCATCCTGCGGCTCGAATTTTTCGTACATATCCGGTCTTTTCTCCTTTGTCCTCTCAAGCTGCTGGCGGCGCCGCCACAGCTCTACGCGGCTGTGATCTCCGTTCAGCAGCACCTCCGGCACGGCGCGCCCTTCCCAGACCTCCGGGCGCGTATACTGCGGGTACTCCAGCAGCCCGTCCCAGTGGCTCTCGCCGGTGTAGCACTGCTCATCGGCAAGCACTCCCGGCACAAGGCGGCACACCGAATCGGCCACGGCCATCGCCGCGATCTCACCGCCGGTGAGGACAAAGTCGCCAAGGGATATCTCCTCATCGACGCACTCCTCGATGAAGCGCTCGTCCACACCCTCATAATGCCCGCAGACGAGTACAAGATGATCGTAATCGCGCTTGAGGCGCTTTGCCGTCTCCTGCGTGTAGGGCTTGCCCTGCGGTGACATGTATATCACGCGGCGGCGCATCCCCTCCGCCTGTGCCTTTATCGCGTCAAGGCAGCTCTTGAGCGGCTGCGCCATCATCACACAGCCGAAGCCGCCGCCGTAGGGGTAGTCGTCCACTTGATTCTGCTTGTTCTCGGTATAGTCGCGTATCTGCACGCAGTTTATTTCAACTATGCCCTTCTTCGCCGCGCGGCCTATGATGCTCTCATGAAGCACCGCATCGACCGTCGCGGGGAAAAGCGTCATTATATCTATGCGCATCGCCTTACATTCCCTCGATGAGCCTCACGGTTATGACGCCGTTCTCCGCGTCCGTCGCCAGTACGAACTCCGGCACGGCGGGGATCAGGTGCTCCGTCTCCCCTTTCACGACATACACATTTGACGCCGGGCGCTCCATTATCTCGACCAGCTCGCCTATCTCGTTCCCGCTCTCGTCCACTACACGCGCGCCGAGGATATCCTGAAGGAAGAACGCCCCGTGCGGCAGCGCCGCGTCCTCGCGGCGGACTGTTACCTCGCGACCCTTGAGCGCCATCGCGGCGTTTATATCGTCAATGCCCTCAAGCTTTGCTATTACGAAGTCCTTATGCGTCCTTGCGGAGACGACCTTCATCTCCCGCTCGCCGAGGTATATGCGCTTGAAGCTCCGGAAGAACTTCGGCGAATCCAGCCAGACCTCTATCTTCACCTCGCCCGCGACGCCGTGCGTGTTCACGATGCGTCCCGCGTCGATAAATTCACGTTTTTCCATATCTCAAATGCGCCGCGCGTCCCGCGCCGCTCCTCCGTTGAGTTGTTAACTATAGTATTATACCATGCGCCGCCGCCTTTGCCAACAAAATCTTGCGCAAAAGGCCGTCTTGTATATGACATGTGTTAGGCAGTCGGTGGTAATAGTCTGTCTTGATAAGGCTGCAAATTTCTGCTATAATAATAAATTAAGACTAACAATCATCCCCGGCGTGTGCCGGGGTAAAGGACGGATAAATGGGACTTTCTGCAAAACTTGTCAGGTCGCAGCTCAATTTCTTCAAGCCCTTTGTCGCCTCATGCTCGCTTGAGGTGACGCGCAAGGGGCAGGACAAGCTCGGCGAGCTTATGGAGGTCATCCACCGCCACAACGTCATCGTGAAGGATCACCCCTTTGAGGGCTTCGAGGGCGCGTGGATAATCCCCAAGGAGGAGCGGCGCTCCGGCGTCGTTCTGTATCTGCACGGCGGCGGCTATACCTGCGGCGACCTTGAATATGCCAAGGGCTTCGGCTCGACGCTCGCGGCGGAGTGCGGAGTGCGCGTGTTCTGCGCGGCCTACCGCCTCGCGCCCGAATCGCCCTACCCCGCCGCGGTGGACGACGCGGAGGAGAGCTACCGCTATCTGCTGTCCAAGGGCTACACTCCGGGACAGATATGCCTGTGCGGCGAAAGCGCCGGCGGCGGACTCATCTACGCGCTGTGCCTGCGCCTGAAGTCAAAGGGCATGACGCTGCCCTGCGGCATCATTGCCATCTCGCCGTGGACGGATCTCACCTGCTCAGGCGAAAGCTATGCAGTGAACCGCGACAATGACCCCTCGCTCACTGAGGAGCTGCTGAATTTCTATTCTGGGTGCTACACCGGCGGCGTGACGCCGAAGGACGCACCGGAGGTATCGCCGCTCTTCGGCGACCTCACGGGTCTGCCGCCGTCGCTTATCTTCGTCGGCGGGGATGAGATACTGCTGGACGATTCGCGCAGGATGCACGAAAGGCTGCTGGAGGCCGGGTGCTCAAGCCAGATGATCATAGCGCCCGAGCGCTGGCACGCCTATGTGCTCTATATGCTCAATGAGAACATGTCTGACTTTGAGGATATGAACAAGTTCCTCACAAAGGTCATGGCCGCGGAGCAGAAGCAGAAGTGGCTGCGGCTGGATAACGCAGCAAAGATATACCCCGCCGCGCGGCGCAAGAAGTGGAGCAATGTCTTTCGCCTGTCCGCAACACTCACGGAACCGGTCGACAAGGAGGTGCTGCGCACGGCGCTCGACGTCACGCTGCGCCGCTTCCCGTCCATCGGCGTGCGGCTGCGGCGCGGGCTGTTCTGGTTCTACCTCGAGCGCGTACCGGAGGTCCCGGAGATACAGAGCGAGCATGCCTACCCCCTCGCGCACATGTCCCATAAGGAGATGAGACAGTGCGCTTTCCGCGTAATCGCCTATAAGAACCGCATAGCCGTGGAGATATTCCACGCGCTCACTGACGGCACGGGCGGGATGATATTCCTCAAGACCCTCGTTGCCGAGTACCTGACGCGCAAATACGGCATCAGCATCCCGGCGGAAAACGGCGTGCTCGGCAGGCTCGAAGAGCCGTCGCCCGAGGAACTGGAGGACAGCTTCCTCAAGAACTGCGGCCCCTACGCCGCAAGCCGCAAGGAGGCCAACGCCTACACGCTCAAGGGCGAGACGGAGCCGGACGGCTTTGTGCACCTGACGACCTTTATGCTCGATTCCGACGCCGTGCGCAAAACGGCGCACGAGTATAACGCGACGGTCACGGAGTTTCTGACGGCGGCGATGATGCAGGCGATACTCCGCCTGCAGGCCGAGCAGGTGCCGTTCCGCCGGCTGCGCAGGCCCGTCAAGGTGCTTGTACCGGTCAATCTGCGCAGCCTGTTCCCGAGCAGGACCATGCGCAACTTTGCGCTCTATGTAACGCCTGAGATAGATCCCAAGCTCGGCGAATACAGCTTTGCGGAGATATGCAACAATGTCCACCACCGCATGGGCATGGAGGTCACGGCAAAGCAGATGAGCACCAAGATCGCGACAAACGTCAACAGCGAAAAGTCGCCTATACTCAAGGTGATGCCGCTGGTGGTAAAGAACGCGGCAATGAAGGCGGTGTTCGATGCGGTGGGTGAATGCAAGTCCTGCCTGTGCATGTCGAACCTCGGCCTTGTGAAGCTGCCGGAGGTCATGCAGCAGTATGTGACGCGCATGGACTTCATCATAGGCGTGCCGTCAAGGACGGCGTACAACTGCGCGCTGCTGTCCTACGGCGGGACGATATATCTCAACCTCGTGCGCTCGATCATCGAGCCGGAGCTTGAGATGCACTTCTATAAGGTGCTGCGCGAGCTTGGCGTTCACGTCAAGGTCGAGAGCAACGAACGCTGACGCGCGGAAAGGAATGAGAGATAGATGTACTGTATAAAATGCGGAGTCGAGCTGGCTGACAGCGAGAAGAAATGCCCCCTGTGCGGGACTGTTGTTTTTAACCCGGAGCTGAGCCGCCCGGACGGTGAGCCGCAATATCCGCGCATGCCTGCGGCGCAGCCGGAAAAGGTGAACCACTCGGGTATAATGTTCGTCGTGACGATGCTGTTCCTGCTGCCTATAGTCACCTCGCTCCTGTGCGACTGGCAGATAAATGGGGAGATAATCTGGTCGGGCTACGCTGTCGGCGCGGTCGTGCTGCTCTATACGCTGGTAGTCCTGCCGCTCTGGTTCCGGCACCCGAACCCCGTCATCTTCATTCCGGTGGACTTTGCGATGACGGCGCTTTACCTGCTGTATATAAACTGCGCGACCGGCGGGCACTGGTTTTTGAGCTTCGCCCTGCCCGTGACGGCAGTGGCCGGGCTCATCCTCACCGCGGCGGTCACGCTGCTCAAGTACGTGCGCAAGGGCTACCTGTTCATCTTCGGCGGGACGATAATCCTCTCGGGCGCTTACACGGTGCTGGTGGAGTTCCTGCTGAACCTGAACTTCCATGTGCACGATGAGTTTATCTGGTCGTTCTATCCGTTCTCGGTGAGCTTCATCCTCGGCGTGATGCTGATAGTCATCGGCATATGCCGCCCGCTCAGAGAGTCGCTGCATAAGAAGTTTTTCCTGTAAATCAATATAAAATGAGGCGATCAACATGAAAGAAATCAAAAACCCCAAAAGACCGCTTGTATACTATGCCGTCGTCGCCATGCTGGCGGTGCTGCTGTTTAATCTCCTCGCCGTGCCCGCGATGGCGAACGCGGCTGTCAAAGAGGTCGACTACGGCACCTTCATGGACATGACCGAAAAGGGAGATATAGGCAAGGTCGAGATCGAGAGCAACCAGATCATCTTCACCGACAAGTCCGGGCAGAACTTCTATAAGACCGGCCTCATGGACGACCCCGACCGCACCGAGCGCCTGTATAAAGCCGGGGCGGAGTTCTCCAGCGAGATCGTCGAGCAGACCTCCCCACTCCTGAGCTTCGTGCTGACATGGGTGCTGCCGATACTTATCTTCGTCTGGATCGGCGACGTGATGAGCAAGAAGATGATGAACGGCGGGCCGAACTCCCTGATGTTCAACATGGGCGGCTCGAGCGCGAAGGTCTATGTCAAGTCTGCCGACGGCATAAGGTTTGACGACGTCGCCGGTGAGGAGGAAGCCAAGGAGAACCTCACCGAGATCGTCGAATACCTGCATAACCCCGAAAAGTACCGCGAGGTCGGCGCGAACATGCCCAAAGGCGTGCTGCTCGTAGGCCCTCCGGGAACCGGTAAGACGATGCTGGCAAAGGCCGTCGCCGGCGAAGCGAACGTGCCGTTCTTCTCCATGTCGGGCTCCGAGTTTGTGGAGATGTTCGTCGGCATGGGCGCGAGCAAGGTGCGCGACCTCTTCAAGCAGGCCAAGGAAAAGGCGCCCTGCATCGTGTTCATCGACGAGATAGACGCGATAGGTAAAAAGCGCCAGGGCAACGTCATGGGCAATGACGAGCGTGAGCAGACCCTCAACCAGCTGCTGACCGAAATGGACGGCTTCGAGGGCAACAACGGCGTTATCATCCTCGCCGCGACGAACCAGCCCGACGCCCTTGACCCGGCGCTGACGCGTCCCGGCCGTTTCGACCGCCGCGTACCGGTCGAGCTGCCCGACCTCAAGGGCAGAGAGGAGATACTCAAGGTCCACGCGAAGAAGATAAAGCTCGCTGACAATGTCGATTTCAACAAGATCGCGCGTATGGCCTCCGGCGCTTCCGGCGCGGAGCTTGCAAACATTGTGAACGAAGCGGCGCTGCGCGCGGTCAGGAACGGGCGCAAGATAGTCGAGGAGGCCGACCTTGAGGAGAGCATCGAGGTCGTCATCGCAGGCTATCAGAAGAAGAACGCGATACTCACCGACCACGAAAAGCACATCGTCGCCTACCATGAGATAGGCCACGCGCTCGTCGCGGCAAAGCAGACAAACTCCGCCCCCGTGCAGAAGATAACCATCGTGCCGAGAACCTCCGGCGCACTCGGCTACACGATGCAGGTCGACGAAGGCAACCACTATCTCATGACGAAGGACGAGCTCATAAACAAGATCGCGACGCTCACCGGCGGCCGCGCGGCGGAGGAGCTCATCTTCGGCTCCATCACGACCGGCGCATCGAACGACATTGAGCAGGCCACGAAGCTTGCCCGCGCGATGATAACCCGCTACGGTATGAGCGAGGAGTTTGACATGGTCGCGCTCGAAACGGTGACGAACCAGTACCTCGGCGGGGACACCTCGCTTGCCTGCTCCGCGGACACCCAGCGCGAGATCGACCGCAAGGTCGTGGAGCTGGTGAAGAGCCAGCACGAAAAGGCGCTGAAGATCCTCACTGACAACCGCGAGAAGCTCGACGAGCTTGCAAAGCACCTCTACGAGAAAGAGACCATCACCGGCGAGGAGTTTATGAGCATCCTCAACGGCTGATAATAATACACACGGAAAACGGACGTACCTTACTTGGTACGTCCGTTTTGCATATCAAAGGTTTCACCGCTTCTGCGCTTTGATGAGGTTCTGATAGAAGCTCACCGCGCCGGGCAGGCAGTTGTATTCGATGTTCTCATTCAGGCCGTGCATACCCTTCATCTGCTCGGGGCCGTAGATGACTGGCGCAAAGCGGATGCAGCTCGGGCATATCGGCTGATAGAACTGCGCGTCGGTCGCGCCGGTCATTACATAGGGGCTGACGGGCAGGCCGGGGAAGGTCTCGCCGATGACCTTTTCGACGAGCTTAAACGCCTCGCCGTTTATGTCGACAGGCTCGGTATAGTCGTTGGAGTGGACGATCTCCGTCTCAAGGCCGTGCTTTGCGGCAAGGGCTTTGATGATCTCAAGGCTCTCCTTTTCACCCTGATGCGGGATGAAGCGCATGTTTGCGCCGAGCGTCGCCTCCTGCGGTAGGACGTTATATGCATCGGAACCTGACTGCATGGTGAAGGCTATCGTCGTCTGGAGCATCGCGCCGGCCTGCGCGCTTATCCTGCCGAGGACGGGCTTCATTATCGGGGCGAAGAGCCAGAGGTTCCCCATGACGAGCTTGAGTCCGAACGGTGCGTAGGGCGCAAGGCGCGCGAACATCGCGCTCACCTCGGGCAGAAACTTTCTCTTAAAGGGCGTGTGCGTCTCGACCTCGTTCACGAACGCGGCAAGGCGCGCGATAGGCGTGTTCTTCGCCGGGGCGCTGGCATGGCCGCCGGTGGAGCGCGCGGTGAACTTCACATCGGCCTTGCCCTTCTCGAACACGCCGACCATTGCAAAGTTCCCCTTTATGCCGCCGATGGGCTCGGAGATTATGCCGCCGCCCTCGTCGCAGACTATGAAGAGTTCAACGCCGCGGCGCTTGAGCTCCTCGACGATCTTCGGCGCGCCGTCGCCCGCCCACTCCTCGGTGCAGGAGGAGGCAAGGTACACGTCGCATTCGGGAGTATATCCCTCGCGCAGCAGCTCTTCTACCGCCTCAAAGAAAGCCATGACCGAGCACTTGGTATCGGATGCGCCGCGCCCCCAGACCTTGCCGTCAGCAATGTCGCCGGAAAACGGCTCGTGCAGCCACTCGCCCTCAGCAGGGACAACGTCCTGATGGCTCATAAGGAGGATGGGCTTTTCACTGCTTTTGCCTTTCCAGTAATACAGGAGGTTGCCGTCAATGACGGTGCGCTCGAGCTTTTCATGCACCAGCGGGAACAGCTCTTCAAGCACCTTATGAAAGCCGAGGAACTTCTCTTCCTCGTGGACATTCGCGTGAGAGGTCGTGTCGTATTGGATCATCTTCGAGAGCTTCTGCGCAAGTAGCATCGCCCTGGCGTCTGCCTCCGGGGCGGCGTAATCAGAGCGCTTGTTCGGCATGAGCAGTGTGCGCACAACGGCGATGAGCAGGAGCAGCACCAGCAGCGCCGGTATCAGCAGAAGATATTTCATGTCCTCGCCCCTTTCTTATAAAGCAGGTATGCAATGCCGATGGCCATCGCACCCGACGGTATTATCATAAAGCTCGTCGACGCGGTGAGCGACGGGACGAATACGAACAGCATGCTCATGATAAACAGCGGCGCCGCGGCGATCTTCATATTGCCGCGGAAATACTTATACGCCATCGCGCCGAAGAGCGCGGGGACGACGTTTTCAAACGCGGGCTGGAGCGCCGGGCTCTGGAGCACCGGCTGCAGCGGCACGAGCAGCAGTACGCCGAGCGTGAGCACGACTATCGTCACGAGCGATGAGGTCGCGATGGAGAGCGTGGAGATGATCTCATTTTCGGGTGTGCCGGTCTTTGCGCCGACGATGTCGCGCGCGTTGACGGCGCAGGGGATCTTCATGTTAATGAGGTTGCCGGTAATGAACGCGAGGTAGCCGCCGCCCGCGCCGAGCATCGGCGTGTAGACAAGGAATTCCACAACGCTGCTCACCGTCCACACAAGGCCGACGGAGATAAAGGCCTTGGCCGCCGCGCCGAGGTCGGGCATCGCGCCGAGGTAAGCGCCGATGAGAAACGGCGCGCCGACGAGCATTACAAGAACGATAACGGAGCTCACGCGCCCAATGGTATGCGTGCGGGAATTGTAGCGCTTAAAGTAATTTTTATCCATATCCGCACTTCCTTAAAGCTTTATGAGCACGGCAGCCGCCATGCCGATGAGCATGCTGCCGGCAACGGAGAAGCTGTCGACCCAGCCCTGCTTTTTCTTTTCCGCAAGGTAGACAAACAGCGCCATCACAGCGCCCGAGACGACGGCGACGATAAGCGGCATGACGTTGCCGGTGAAGGTAAGCAGACCGTTGCCGGAGACGATGGTGCCGATATAGCTGCCTATGTACGCCGAGACAAGGCCGATGAACATCGCGGTCATGGCGATATCGCCGAAGCCCGCTCCGCCTGTACCGGTCTTCTTGCCGCTGCCGAGGCGGCCGAGATAGCGCTTGTTGAAGAACACCGACAGAACCATCCCCCACATGATGCACACGCTCATCAGGAGCGCAATGGTGGAAAAGGCCTGCGCGGTCATGTCCGCCGCAGAGAGCCCGCCTATGCCGACGGCCTCAGCCGCCGCCTGCGCGACCTGCGTTTCATAATGCAGCGCGCCGATGACCGACAGGCGCAGCCACGGCCACGGTGTGCCGAGGCTTCCGGAGAGCGCGATGACGCCCAGAAGGATGCCGACGCTCGGCAGGACGGAGAATGTGGCGCTGGAGGTGATCGCGCGCTTGAGCTTCACCGGGTCCATCCCCATGGCGATACCGGCGCGGTAGGCGCGAACCATGAACACGATGCACACAGCGGCGACAAAGGCGATTATCCCGCCGCAGATGGCATACATCGGAGTGCTGTTGAGCAGCGAAAGAATACCCATATGCTATCCCTTCCTCTTTTATATAAGATTGACTTAATAATATCACTGCCGTGCTCCGGTGTCAAAAAGTCTTTTGCTTGCGCGGGCATATGGTTCCGTGCTAGAATATTTATATATAAAGAATAGAAAGAGTACTCACAGATGACGCAGACGGAAAAACAGAAGATGATGCTCACAGCCCCGGTCGAGGGGCTTATTTGCCGCATGGCCGTGCCGACGATAATAAGCATGCTCATAACGGCGCTGTATAACATGGCCGATACCTACTTTGTCGGCAAGCTCGGCTCCAACGCCGCGACGGGCGCGGTGGGCGTCGCACTGCCGCTGATGGCGATCATTCAAGCGACGGGCTTTTTCTTCGGCCACGGCTCCGGCAACTCCATCTCCCGGCACCTCGGCGCGGGAGACGTGGAGGACGCGGAGAAGCTGGCCGCCTGCGGCTTTGCGGGAGCCATCGGCACGGGGCTTATAATATGCGTCCTCGGCCAGCTGCTCATCGAACCTCTCGCGCGGCTCCTCGGCTCGACGGCGACGATACTGCCATATGCCAAAGAATACATGCGGTATATACTTTTTGCCGCACCGTATATGACGGCGGCGCTCGTGCTCAATAACCAGCTCCGTCTCCAGGGCAACGCGAACTTTGCCATGATCGGCATCACCTCAGGCGCGGTGCTCAATGTCGCGCTCGATCCGCTGTTCATTTTCACCTTCAATATGGGCGTTGCGGGCGCCGCGGCGGCCACTGCGCTCAGCCAGCTCGTGAGCTTTGTGATACTGCTCTGGGCACTGAAGCGCGCGGGCTGCGTGCCGCTCCGGTTCAGATACGTGCGCTGTATGCCGTCCGTAATGGGGCAGATTTTCGGCGGCGGGCTGCCCTCGCTCGTGCGGCAGGGGCTCGGCAGTCTCTCAGTTATGATGCTCAACCGCGCCGCCGGGCCTTATGGGGACGCGGCTATCGCTGCAATGTCGATTGTCGGGCGCATAAGCCAGTTTGCGGGCTCGGCGGTGATAGGCTTCGGCCAGGGATTTCAGCCGGTCTGCGGCTTCAACTATGGCGCTGGCAAGCGTGAGCGCGTCGAAAAGGCGTTCTGGTTCGGCGTCAAGGTCGCGTCGGCCGTCCTGCTGGTGACAGCAGTCGTGGGCTTTGTACTCTCTGACAGGCTCATCGCCCTGTTCCGTCAGGGCGACGCCGAGGTCATCGCCATCGGCTCCTTCGCCCTGCGCTGCCAGTGCGTGACGCTCCCGCTCGTCGGCTGGGTGATAATGAACAACATGATGTTCCAGACCTGCGGCTACACCAGCCCCGCAAGTCTCCTCGCCGCCGCGCGGCAGGGCTTGTTCTTCATCCCCGCGGTCATGCTGCTGCCGCTGCCGCTCGGGCTGCTCGGCGTGCAGATAAGCCAGAGTATCTCTGACCTGCTGGCTTTCGCCCTCGCGGTGTATATGTACAAAAAGTACGAGCCGCGTATGTGGGAAATGTACAAGGTATAGCTTGCACAAAGGCTGCAAAGCCTTAATATAAACAAACAGGAGGAAACTTAGATGGGGAAAAAATTAGTCGTCTATTTTTCCGCGAGCGGCGTCACCAAAAATGCCGCGGAGAAGCTCGCCAAAGCGGCGGGAGCGGATATCTTTGAGCTTAGACCCACTGTACCCTATACCCGCGCAGACCTCAACTGGATGGACAAGAACAGCCGCAGCAGCAAAGAAATGAACGATGCGGCTTCCCGTCCGGAGATCGCCGCGCTGCCGCAGGATATGAGCGGGTATGACACCGTCTTCATTGGCTTTCCGATCTGGTGGTACACTGCCCCGCGCATCATAGAGACGTTTCTTGACAGCTGCGATCTTTCCGGTAAGACCGCCGTCTGCTTCGCCACCTCCGGCGGGAGCACCGTTGCAAAGGCCGAGAAGGAGCTGAAGGCAAAGTACCCCGCCGTCATTTGGAAGTCCGGCAGGATGCTGAACTCTGCCTCTGACAGCGCCATCGCGGCCTTGCTCGGTCAGCTCTGAGACCCCGCGCACGGCACAATGCCCTGGTGCTCCATCCGTGTGCCGTTGATCGAATAATTGTCGCCTGACAGGCGACCAAACCCTCCTTCAGTTACGCTACAATGCAGACGTAAACAAACGAAGGAGGGTTTCTCATTATGACAGAATTGGTTTTTATTTTGGATCGCAGCGGCTCTATGTCAGGACTGGAAGCCGACACCATCGGCGGCTTCAACTCCATGATCGCAAAGCAGAAGAAAGAATCCGGCGAGGCGTTCGTCTCCACCGTGCTCTTCGACAATGAAAGCACAGTCATCCACGACCGTCTGCCGCTCGGCGAAGTTCCGCCCATGACGGAGAAGGAATATTTCACCCGCGGCTGCACAGCGCTGCTTGACGCTGTCGGCGGAGCCATCCATCACATCGGGAACATACACAAGTATGCCCGCCCGGAGGACGTACCGGAAAAGACGCTCTTCGTCATCACCACCGACGGTCAGGAAAATTCCAGCCGCCGCTACAACTATGAAACGGTGCGCCGCATGATCGATCACGAGAAGGAAAAGTACGGCTGGGAGTTTCTTTTCCTCGGCGCGAATATCGACGCGGCAAAGGAAGCTGCGCGCTTCGGGATCAGCTCTGACCGCGCGGTGACCTACAAGTGCGATGAAATCGGCACAGCCCTGAATTATGAGGTCATCGGCGAGACAGTCGCCTGCTTCTGCGCCTCCCGTCCCATCAGCGCTGACTGGAAAGGCAGTATTGAGGAGGACGTACGCGAACGCGGCAGATAACGCAGAACATACGCGCTGCACCCCGCACTGCCGCATCAGTTGCGATAAATCCGTTTCCGTATCAATAATCAAGCGTGCCGCAATGTGTTTGCGGCACGCCCGTTTTTTTATTCTTCTTCCCAAGTACGCTCGCTGATTATATAGCGCGGACGGTGCTTGGTCTCCATGTATATTTTCCCGATGTACTCGCCTATGATGCCGAGGCAGATAAGCTGCACACCGCTGACAAAGCAGACAATGCAGGTCATGCTTGCCCAGCCCGCGACGGCTTTGCCGCACAGCGCCGTGATGAGCGCCCAGAGGCAGCCGATAAAGCTTATCAGCGCAACAATGATGCCGAAGCCCGTGATGAACTGGAGCGGCTTTACCGAAAGGCTCGTGATGCCGTCGACCGCGAGGGCGATCATCTTCTTGAGCGGATAGTGGCTCTCGCCGGCGATACGCTCGGCGCGGGAATAGCTCACAGATGTGCTCTTGAAGCCGACGAGCGGTATCAGCCCGCGCAGGAAGAGGTTGACCTCCTTGAAGTTTGCAAACTCCTTGAGGACGCGCGCACTTATAAGGCGGTAGTCGGCATGGTTATAGACGACCTCCGCGCCCATCATTGCGAGGAACTTATAGAAGCTCTGCGCGGTGAAGCGCTTGAAGAAGGTGTCTGTCTCGCGGCTGGAGCGCACGCCGTAGACGACCTCACAGCCATCGAGATAAGCATCGACCATCGCGTCCATCGCGTTTATGTCGTCCTGCCCGTCGCAGTCAATGGAGATCGTGATGTCGCACTTGTCCTTCGCCTCCATGAGTCCGGCAAGGACGGCGTTCTGGTGCCCGCGGTTGCGGCTCTGGCTGATGCCGATATAATGCTCGTCCGCCTTTGCAAGCTCCTGGATGATGCTCCATGTGTTATCCTTGCTGCCGTCGTTTACGAAAAGCACACGGCTGTCGGCACTTATTTTGCCCGCATCGGTAAGGGAATTGAGCTTTTCGAGGAACATCGGCGCGGTGATTGGGAGAACCTCCTGCTCGTTATAACATGGAATAACGATGAATAGTCTTGGTGTCATGCTGACCTCCTTGATGTTTCACTGCCGCCCAGTGCAAAGGCGGCCAATATTATGATGACGGGAATTATCGAGTAATGGTACCGGCTTGAGACCTCGACCAGCATATGTGCCAGCGTGAGCCCCAGCATATACAGCGGCGGCAGCAGGCATGCGCTCAGCCTTGAGCTGCGGCGGAGCACGAATATGCCGCGGATCGCCAGCAGCATGCAGCCGTAATAGAACACATTGCATATCACCATGCACAGCTTGACAAACAGCTCTGTCCGGGTAAAGCGGTAGGTGTAGCCGCCGAGCTCGTCATTGCCCATAAACGCTATGAGCTTTGAGGCGAAGAGCCGGCCGAAATCTATCCCCGAGGAGAGGCGCTCTTTCAGGTGCGGAAGCATCTCCTCCTGCGCCTCGCTCGTCGTCGCGCCGGGTCGGCTCAGATAGGAGAACAGCAGATCCATGTCCTCTGCGCTCCACTGCCCCTGCGTCTCTTCATTAAAACCGACGTATATGTTATATACCGGGAAGGACGCGGGCTCCATGCCGAGCACATTTTCAACGTGCCTGTCCCACAGCTCCCCCGTTACCTTATATATGCCGAAGAGCGCGATAAGGATAACGAGCCACATTTTCCACTGCGCACCGTCTTTTATATCACGTCCGCGCAGGAACAGCAGCCAGAGCACGAGTGCGATAATAAGTATTGCCGATATCGGGCGGACAATATTCACCGCGCGCAGCAGTACGCCGAGCGCCAGCCCCCACAGCAGGCATACGCCAAGCCGCCGCGGCAGACTCCCACGCTGCTGTTCAATAAGCACGATGAGGTAAAAGAACAGCAGGACAAGGCAGGTATACAGCGGCTCGGAGAACACGAGCGGATTGAGCATCATCTTTGACGGGCAGACTATCCACAGCAGATATGCCAGCGCCGCCGTCAGCGGTGACGCAAGGCGCAGGCATATGCTGTATATCAGCAGCCCGCTCAGGCAGGTGAGGATAACGTTTATAACAGCAGCGACCATGACGTGCTCGCCGAAAATTTTCAGAAAAACACTGAGAAAGGTGGAGCAGCCGAGGATGTGCGGGTACATGGCAATGTACCACGGGGCGTCAATCTCTCCGCCGGAAGCCAGCGCGCAGGCTGTCTGCCAATACGTTTCATAATCGCTGAACGGCTCGATACGCACAGCGAGCACCCACGCAAGGTTCACCGCCGCGCACAGCAGCGTCAGCAGCAGCGTGGTTTTCCGCGTGTCGATTGAAGCCAAAGTCCCGAGCTTTCCGCGTGTGCACAGGCGGTACAGGATAAACGCCCACACGGCGCCCGCCAGCAGCGCTATCAGATATGAATGCTGCGTGAGCCCGTTCACTGCTGTCAGCAGCAGCGCCGCCGACATAATTAGCAGCAGGATGCCAAGCATTATTTTTCTGAAAATGTCCGACGCTCGTCCCATTTTTCCGGTATAACCGCCTGTCGTTCAATGTGATGTTATTATATTCCATTGGGCACATAACGTCAAGAAATTCGTCGGTTCCGGCATTCATCGCGCCATTGTATAAACTCCCAAAAGCTGCAAACAATATCACGGAAGACAATCTGAGCCAAAGGAGAAATATATATGAAAGCTACCGGAATAGTCCGCAGGATCGACGATTTGGGCCGTGTCGTGATCCCGAAGGAGATCCGCCGAACTATGCGTATCCGCGAGGGTGACCCGTTACAGACCACATTGACACCGTGGGAGCAGTTCTGCTTCGGCATGCTCGATCTGGCAAGACGGGAAGGGTGGGGATAGTACATAGTGAGCAAAGCATGGGGCTTGTGGACGGGCGCAAGGTATATATCTCGCGCATCGACGCTGCGACGAACACCATTGAGCTTGCACTCTGGGAGGAGCTTTTCAAGACAGAGGTCTGGGCGCGGAACTTCAACTGGCTCATTGACGAGCCGCGCGAGCCGATACGCGCGAGTGTGCGCGTGCGGCACACGAAATGGGAAAACCCGCCCTGCACCGCGACGGTGGAGGACGGACTTGTACACATCGTATGTGATGAACCTGTGCGCGCACCGGCGGCAGGTCAGTCCGCCGTGCTGTACGACGGTGACCGGCTGCTCGGCGGCGGGTTCATTGTGCACAGATAAAGATTTTCTCACAAAAAAGAAGTAACCCCTGACCGCTCGTCTCTTTTCTGCGATCAGGGGTTACTTCTGCGAATTCTTAGTATCTAACATCTTGGTTACCTCTCTTTCTTCAATTTTTCCGGCACCGCCTGTCACGGGACACTGTTGCTAAGCACTCATAAATTCCACTCTGGGATCTCTGAAGCGAGATAGACTCTGTGCTTACTGTCCGCCAGCGTATTTCGATCTGCAGCGCCGACCCTGCTGCCTTTGGCACTCAGGGCTTTTCTTACCTGTACATCGGTATCACCCTTTCTGATGATAATATACCAAATCCCCGTCCCGCTTTCAAGAGCAATACTCCATGATTTTAAGCGCCGGTTTTTGTGCATATATACATTTTTTGTTGATTCGTGCTGCGAATATTATGTTTAATATTGACAAGCGCAGCCCATTTCAAATATAATAGATGTGTTATGAGCCGTGCGGCGGTGCGGCGCACGGCAGATAAGGAGCCGCCTATGACCGAAAGCATAATTGAACTTGACGTACACGGTATGACGCTCTATCAGGCAAAGGTCGTGATCGACTCAAAGCTTCGCCGCAGCGCCGGTGCATACCGCATTCGCGTCATCCACGGCTATCACGGCGGCACTTCCCTGCGGGACGGGATACGCAAGGAGTACGCAAAGCACCCGAAGGTGCTCAGAATAGAGCTTGGGCTGAACCCCGGCGAGACGGATCTCGTGCTGCGGGAATTTTAAAACTGTTCCTAATAAACGTATTGGGCGTGCTGTAAGAAATGCAGCACGCCCTTTTGTTTTCTATTCCTTCTTTTCCTTGAGCAGCACAAACTTCTCCACCGGGAAGAGCACGGCCATCTGGAATGTCCCCGCGGCGGCCGCGGCTATCGTCGGGGCAAGCGCGCTCCACAGCTCCGCGCCGGTCGAGCGCAGCGCGTTCGCGATTACGCCTTGCAGCCACGTTGAGAACAGGATCAGGCAGACCATCAGCGCCAGATACACCGCAAAGCACCACGCGGGTGCATCGGACTTGAAGGTCGTCTTTTTGTTCTGAATGTACCCGTAGATATTCGCGAGCAGGTTCGAGGCGAAGAACGGGAACACATAGCCCCAGTTGTCGTTCCCAGCGCCGACGACGGACGCGCTGAATATCCCGGTCAGGAAGCCCGGCAGCGGCGCTTTCCAATCGGCCAGCGCCCAGCACAGCAGGTTCACCAGAATGATCTGAAGTATGCCGGCGATCCCGCTCACGAGCAGGAACTTTATAAACTGCCACAGGGTCTTGCGCTCATGCTTGGGCGCATTTTTATTTTCGTCCATACGCTCTTCCTCCTCTGCCGGAATAAAATCAGCGCTTGATAAGCTTTTCGAGCATCGCCGCGTCTATTTGGTTCACGGTCACGAATTTCCCGTCATAGAACACCGCCCAGTTGTTGAACACACAGGGCAACGCCTTTGACTTTTCAAGCGAATCGACAAGAATAAACTCTGCCGGTATGCCGTTTGAATCGCAGTGCTCCCGCAGCTTTTCAACTCGCTGCGGAATATACGGGCACTGGAGATCATAATAAACCGTCAGCCCCTTGGCGTCAACGGTCATTTGCTTCGCCCCTGCCGCAAAGCGCGGGATTCTGCCGTCGAAGGACAGCGCTAAAAGCTCATAGCCGGTGTCCGTCCTGTCCACCGCCGTGAAGCCGAACTTCTTCGCAAAGCTCTGGTCGGACAGCCACGCCTTCTGCTTCTCCGCGCCGAGCATACACACGCCCGACCTGCCGTGCGCGCGGGCATCCTCAATGCAGCTCTCCATCAATGTGCGTCCATAGCCATGCCCTTTGGGTTCGCCCTGCACCCAAAGGCAGTATATATAATAGAAGTTGTCGCCGACGACCGGCACCCATGCCGCCTCCAATGGGGCATACTCGATGAACGCGCAGCCCTTGACATTCAGCTTGCGGAACACGTGCCCTTCGCTGAGGCGCTCTTTGAGCCACGCGCGCTTGGCCTCAATGCCGGGGTGTCCCTTCTTCGTGCGGATGATGCAGCACAGGTGTTCGTCTTCAATATTTTCCGGAGCAAGGTCGATAAACTCAGCGTCCATATCAGTCCGGTTCCTTTCGTTATTTATAATTGCAGAATGCCGCTGACCTCATACAGCGACGGCAGCACAGCCCATGCCATGCGCCGCACCGTCTCTGACGGTGCTTTTATATCCGGCACACATATCACGTCTATCCCCGCGGCATACGCCGCCTGGACTCCGGCCTCGCTGTCCTCAAGCACGAGGCAGTCCTCCGCGCGCTCCCCCGCTTTCTCGTGTGCTTTTAGAAAAACATCCGGTGCGGGCTTGCCGTGCTCGACCTCGGGTCCGAAGACCATATCGTCAAAGTACCCGTCCACGCCGTTTGCGCGCAGCACGCCCACGGCACGGTCACGGACGCTGGAGGTAGCAAGGATGATGCGCACTCCGCGCGCTTTGAGCTTCTTCAGCAGTTCCTCAGCGCCGGGCTTAAGCGGTATGCCGGGGTCGAAATATACCTTTTCATTTGAAGTATAGAACTCCGCCCCCTCCTCAAGCGTGATGGGCAGATCGAAATCCGCTATAAATTGGTTCACGTTGTCGATAAGCGCCTTGCCGCTGTATTTCTCGGTGTACGCAGAGAGCGTCAGCTCATGCCCGTATTTGCGCACAAGGTCGCCGTATATCTTAAAGCAGGTGGACTCGGTGTCGATAAGCAGCCCGTCAAGATCGAATATAACAGCCTTCTTCATGTGTACCTCACCGTTTAAAAAACATTTTTCATAACGTGTCCGTTAAGATAGTCCCGGAAGCAGTTATACTCCGCCGCGCTCAGTTTCCCCGGGCGGGACATGACGACAAGCTCGTGCCCCTTATACCCCCGGTGATACGGCGGGTGTACATGCGCATACGGGTTTTCCGTGAAGCCGCTGCGCTCATAAAAGCCGCGGCGGCGGATGGATATATCGTCGACCGGTGGGTCTATCTCAAGGATCACTTTTTTGTTCTCCGCCGCCAGCAGCTCAAGCACCTTGCTGCCGTAGGCCTTGTTCCTCATCTCCGACAGGATACAGAGGTGCTCGGCATAAATGTAACCGTCCCATTCCCAGTAAAGCGCTTCGCCCACGAAGGTATCGTCGTCATAGGCCAGCGCGAAATGATACTCACTGTCGCCGAGTATCGCGGCTTGAGACTTTGCCTCGCGCTGTTCGTGCAGCGGGAAGCTGTCTGCATACAGCACCATGGCTCTTTTGTACATCTCATGCTGTGTGTCAGTGATGCGCTCAAATCTCATTTTACGTTCCTCCATGGGGATGCTGTGCCACATATAATACCACAGCACGCTCCGCTGCGCCAGTAGCAGTTATAAACAAAGCGCTTGACAATCAGTACCAGCGATGCTATAATTTTGGTAAACGATCGTTTACCAAAATTATAAAGAAGCGAGGAATTACAATGAATAAAGAAACTTGCACAATAAGACTCGAACGCCCCGAAGAGCGGCATGAGGTAGAAAACCTCGTACGCGAGGCGTTCTGGAACGTCTACCGCCCCGGCTGTCTGGAGCATTACGTCCTGCATAAGCTCCGCGATGACCCGGATTTTGTCCCGGAGCTGGACTTCGTGATGGAAAAGGACGGGCAGCTCATCGGTCAGAACATATTCATACGCACCGTCATACACGCGGACGACGGCAGAGACGTCCCCATTATGACTATGGGGCCGATAGGCATCGCGCCCGAGTACAAGCGTCAGGGCTACGGCAAAATGCTGCTTGACTATTCGCTTGAAAAGGCGGCGGAGCTCGGCGTGGGTGCGCTGTGCTTCGAGGGCAACATAGACTTCTACGGCAAAAGCGGTTTCGACTATGCCAGCCGTTTCGGCATCCGCTACCACGGTCTGCCCGAGGGTGAGGACGCCTCTTTCTTCCTCTGCCGCGAGCTGATTCCCAGCTATCTCGACGGCATTACCGGCGAGTATGCCACCCCGCAGGGCTACTTCGTAGACGAAGCGGAGGCCGAGGAATTTGATAAGCAGTTCACGCCGAAAGAAAAGCTGCGCCTTCCTGGACAGATATTCTGACGAGGACGGCTACGGAGTAACACGGAGCGCGCATCAGAGCAGCACAGGTCGAACTTGCTGTCTCATAGTCCCAAACTTTTTGGGAAAATTTTTTCTACTTGTTTATAGTGGTTTTTAGCCATTTTTATTTGGTTTCAGTTACTCTTTGGTGCTCTTAATTCCGCTGTTTCCGTGTGCTCCGACGTTGTCTGTGGTAATCTATGTGGTCAAAAACGCTTCCTGTCCGGTTCCCGGTGAGCTCTCACCGGTGTCGGGCAGGAAGCGTTTCTCGTTTCAAGTGGTCGTATTGTAACTCTGCGGGCAGGGTTATGCAAGTGGTTTCTGCGCGGGCAGCGGCTCACCACCTGCGGCGCAATAGACAAGGAAGAAGCGGGCAGTTCCATGTCTCTGTTGACTTTTCATTTGCAGACTACTATACAATGGACATTTTGCTGTTGGAGAATCCCCCGCATCTCTTTCATGTCGAAATTAAAAATACTTCCTGAGCTTTTCGGAAAAATTCTTGTCTTTATCTGCTTTGACGATTATAATTATATATTGTAGTTTTATAAGCAGACGTAGGATCAAACTACGACAGGAACTCCGATTACAAAATACTTATCTGTCACGCAAACCGCCGAACGCCGGGGGATCTCCACCCGCCGTATTCAGATTTTGTGCGGCGAGGGGCGTGTCCCCGAAACTATCCGCATTGGCTCAGTCTGGGAGATTCCAGGGGACGCAGAAAAGCCTGCAGACGTGAGGATCAAGAACGGGAAAAATGCATAAAGAACCCCGCCGTAATGAAGAATGAGCTGCAAATCATATCAGCGACTTTAGCTTTAAAATAGGACACGCCTTACCCCTCGCGGGTACGAGCGGGTACGAATGGGCGCGCAAATCCTTTGTCACGAATCTACTCAAATCATCTATTAGACATACGATGATAGCATCGGGCATAGATTTAGTCCTTCCAACACACAGCAGGTCTTTGTCCAATATAAAAATTTACATATACGGAGGATTGCGCAATGTCAAAATTTGAAACTACTCTGACGATTATCAACATCCTTGCAATCATCGCAATTCCTATTGCCGCTGTGTTCGTGGGGCAGAGCTTACAGGATCGAAGCCAAAAGCGGAGGGATAAACTTGAAATCTTTCGAGCGTTAATGATGAACCGCGGCATTGCCTGGACAGCCGAAACTGTTCGCGCCTTAAATATCATTGATATTGTTTTTTCGGACGATAGCACGGTCAGAACGAGATGGAAAGAATACTATAACCAACTCTGTATTCAGGCTCCAAATGATATGCAGCGCAAACAAATTCAAGAAGCACAGGACAAACTGTTAGAGGCTATGGCTCGTTCACTCGGATATAAGGAGCAGGTAACTTGGGAGACAATTCAGAATCCGTATATTCCCAAAGGAATGTGGGATGCCATGCAGCAACAGCAGAACATTCAAAATGGGCAAGAAAAATGGGCTGGAGCAGTAGACCTATTCACGAAAGTTTTTTGTTCCGGAAATGCGCAACCAATGAGTGCACCTGTTGAGCAAAAGGAGGATACCCATGCCAACGCTTGAGTGGATTGGAAAGAGCAAGGCAATCAACCACCATCAGGAAGTGCCGTTTCGGGTGTTGGAGCGCAAGTACAGCTTTGATGAAAACGGGCAGCACAGCGAGGACAACGGCAATATTTCATAATAGTGCCTATACATCTAAAAGTGAAGCCTATCAATTGCTGAACAATATTACTGAACTTTATGTGGAGATACAAATATGACTTACGAATCTAAATCATTCAAAGAACATCACCTAACGCGACTGCCAGTGTTAGAAAGACTTCTTTTGCTGGGATGGGAACGAGAACAGATTATTTGTCCCTCGCCTAATTCTGATGATACAGAATGGCATGTTCCCAAAACTCCCTCCGAGGCAACTAATCGTGAATCAAAAAGGAGTTTCAAAGGGTATCCTGTGGATATTGCCTTATTTGATGATGTTGAGTTTGTAAATGACTACGAACACATTGTGGCAATTATCGAATGTAAAGAACCTAACAAGAATGAGGGCATTAGCCAACTGAAGATTTACTTAGGACTTGAACCTCACGCGAGGCTTGGAATTTGGACAAACGGAACAGAATTTGTTCGTGTTTATAAACTTCCTTCTGCGGGAGACTTCAAGGTCGTGGAAGGTGTAGGATTACCAAAACCTACCGAGAATTTTATTTTAGCCGGTGATAAGAGAATCACATATTCTGATTTGCAAATTCCTTCTACGCGGGAGCTAAAAAGCGCATTTTCCTCTTTGCTTGGTGTAATCACTTCTCGTGATACTCGTTCTACCCGTCGAGAAGATCAGCTGAATCAAATGTCCAACATTCTGCTGATCAAGTTAGAATCTGACCATAATGGTCAATGGGATAAAAATGAATCGCTGTTGTTTCAATTAAGTGATTCTCCTGCTCAAACGCATAAGTCTGTTAATAATGCGTTTGCAGATTATAAAAGAAGGCATCCCGTCCTATTTGCTACTGACGAACCCGATAGTATTGTACTTGATTCCGATACTATACAGGAAATCGTTCTAAAACTGCAGGGAATGAACATTGGTGAAATGGCCCCCACGGCGTTGTCGATGGCGTTTCAGGTTTTTAGAGATGCAACACTCAAGCTTGGAGATGGACAATACTACACGCCCCTCCGTGTTATAGAGGCAGGAACTGAATTGATGTGCATAACTCACAAAGATATAGTTATCGATCCAGCCTGTGGCACAGGTGGTTTTTTGTCAGCTGCTTTAATGAGAATTATTTCTACTGGCATTAGCGAAAAGGCCTCTACACAATGGGCCCATTACAACTTATTCGGTGTTGATCGCGACAAAACTAACATCAAATTAACTCGAGCTTTAATGGTTGGCATGGGTGACGGATCGACAAATGCACATCACGGTGATTCTCTAAGAGAAAGCAAATGGAAGGGTGACACAAAGGGGATTCAATCCGTACTAGAAGAAGAAAGATATACTGCGGTTTTGACAAATCCACCGTTTGGGAAAGATCTCGTTATCAATGCAGCTGATGCTAGAAGCTCTCATCTTGAAATATGCAAACACACTAAAGGCGGTCTAAGGTCAGATACTTATGCTCCGACAACGGAGCTAGGTATAGCATTTGTAGAACGCGCATGGAAAATTCTCCAAAATGGAGGGCGGTTAGGTATTGTTCTTCCTGAAACATATTTTTTCTCAAAATCATATCGATGGTTTAGAGAATGGATGGATACACACTTTATTCTCCGTGGAGCGCTTAACGTTCCTATGGAAGCTTTTCAGGGATTCTGTCGAGCAAAGACCAATTTTTATGTTTTTGAGAAAATTGGAAAAGGAGAAAAAGCTGATACGCCAACATGGTTTAAAGATGGATATGTCTGGGTTTCTAACGCTCCCACAATTGGCTTAAACAAGGACGGATTAGATCTGTTTGTTGTTGACGAGAATGGTAGTCGGACAGATGTTATCGATAATAAAGCAATTATTGATGTACAAGCCTTAATGAGAGGAGAAAGTACCTTTACATCCGGCTATATCAAATCCGAAAAAATGTCGAAATCTTACATCGCAGTTCCTACATTTTCTGGGAACAAATCAGAATCCGTGTTAGAGGAAAAGGTTAAGAAAAGTCTACCAGGATTTAAAATGCGTTCTCTTGGGGACTTAATCGATGACGGTATAATTTCCGTTCGCGGAGGACATGGAAGTCCCTCTTCGGATATAAGGATAGGAGATATACCATACATCAAGGTAGTTGACCTTCGAGCCGGAAGAGTTAATCCTAATAGTACAAATATGGTTCCAGAGGCCGTTGCAAGAGAATTCTGGCACGGTGAGGCAAGTGGCATTTCAGCATGGGAGATAGCCACTCCATCACGCGCATCTAAGAATATTGGCGAACCTTGCATGATCTTACCCGGACAAGAAAGAATGGTTTTGACAAAAGAAATTTTATTGTTCTCAGTATCACCAAATGCACCAATCGATCCATTTTATCTGTTTTGGGCAATGCGATTGCGTGACGTTCAGAATCAATGGCAGCGTGTCATTTTTATGCAAACTAATCGAGAGGACCTAGGAAATCGCTATCGCTTGATTGAAATCCCGTATACAGACGATAAAATAGCTGCCAAAAATGTATCCCAATGTTATAGAGATTATTTTCTTGGATTATATGAGTTGCAAAGAAAATTTGATCACATGAGCGATGATTTCTGATTCCATCGAAACATCTATGCAGAGCGCATCTAATGCCATTTACCAAAGCAGCAATAATCTGGCGCTGGACAAGGAAATGCTGGCAGAGGGCTTTACCCTCAAGGGCAAGGCATACGACATTGATTTTACCGCCGCAGACGATGAAATTCGTGAGATCGACGTGCGGGAGCAGGATGGCGGTTTGCCGAAGGTGTTCAAGATGGAGAGCGCCGAGCAGCGGTATTTCAAGGAATGGTTCAACAATCTGCCGCCGGAAAGCCGGGTGCGTCAATGCAAGGACATGATGTTCAATCAGCTTAACAAGCTGAACATGGTGGATTCTGCCGAACCGGGAGCCTACATAAATCGTATCGTGGACGATATGGACAAGGCGCAGCTTGCCGCCATGGAGAAAGCCCCGCTGGGCTATGCGGCGAAGATCCGCGCCAAAATCGAAACGCTGCCGGAAGCTCACTATCGGGAAACCTTTGATAAGTGGCTGGAAACAGAACATATCGTTTGCAAACCCTCATTCCATCTGCCCGCCTTAATTCACCCCGCCAGCCAAACCGATATATACGCCCGTTCGCTGTATACGGCTGAGGACGGCGATATGAACAAACTGGAACAGAGGTTGATTGTAGAGTTGACCGCCCTGCCGAATGTCCGCTGGTGGCACAGGAACATTGCCCGCCAGGGTTTTGCAATCAACGGCTTTATCAAGCACTACCCCGATATTCTGATTATGGCCCAAAGCGGCAAGCTCATCTGCGCGGAGGCCAAGGGCGAACACCTGAAAAACGATGACAGCCGGGGGAAAATCGCGCTTGGTCAAGCGTGGAGCAGTCATACAGGAAGCCAGTTCCTGTACTATATGGTGTTTATGGAAGATAACGATCTTCCTAAGGGTGCTGTCAGTATGAGCAAGTTTTTGGAGATCACAAGGGCGCTGTAAATCATAAAGGAGGCCTTAAGTGTGAAGTTTTGCAATTTTCTTCTCCGTGTAGATGGCATTCGTGAAGCATCGCTGGAAGACTTCCGGCAAGTGCTTTCTAAAGGTAACCGGACTTGCAAGCCGGAACGCCAAAAGTATTTATACTCTATTGACATGGAAATTATAGACGACCGATACTTTTGGATGTCTTGTGACTACGATGACGCAGTTCGTTTTAGAGACTATGTGATAAACAGGGAGACGGGTGAAAAAGAACCCAATCCACGTTCAAAAGAGCAAATCGAACCGCGTCAGCAATTCTTTGCTTGTTATGATTGTGATACGCACCTGCTGTATCTTAATGATCTTAATCGACGCAACTTTTTACAGCAATATCTCAGCGAAACGCTTCAAAAGGAATTTCAAATTAGCAACATTTATACATCCGTAGATGAGTTTTGTAATAAAATTAAGACTATACGCGGATTTCAGTATACGCAGGTCGATAATCTCTTTAGCCGAGGAGGGGACCTGTTCTCTCGGATTGGAAATATGTGGGGTCAAGATTTACCAAGCAAAATCCAGTTGAAAATTGCTTATGGCGATATCCCTGTGCATGGCGGAGGCCGGCAGATCATAGATATTTTTAGCCGACATAAAAATGAATTTGATAATGTCGTCGTGATAGGGTGTGACGATGAAGGTGTTGAGCATACATTTGACTTTTCTTCTGTATTGAAACATATCACTATATCTCCGCCCAAAGATGAAAATGAGCATTTTGATCCAACTGAAGTTCGGGCTTTGCTTCTTCGTGAGCTGAGGTGATTTTCAATGTACAAACGGCATAAGCTGTTCCTTCTGGCAGTTTTTGTAGGAAGCTTTTTTGTAGCATTTTTCTTGGACTTAGATTTTTCTCCGATTGCAGAAGCCGCCATTACTGTTGCATCTATTGCAATGGGCGTATATATTGCTGCTGTATCAGCTTTGCTTGGAAGTGACTATGCAAAAAGCTTGAAAACAACAACAGACAAGGAGTATCCTACAAAAACTCTTTTGGGAGTTCTGGCTGATTATTTCCGTATTGCCGGTTTGTTTTGTGTAGTGCTGATCGTTGTTGGGTGTTTATACTTGATCCCTACGGTATGGGACGCAACTGGCTACTTTGCAACTAACATATTCAGATGTGGATCAGCATTTTCTTATGCCGTCTTTTCGGCTAATATTCTCTTTCTCTGGCTCATTCTGATTTTCTTAGTTAACTCTCTAAGTAAATCTGTAAAGCAATGAGCAAAGCCCAGCACCGCGTCGTTTGACGTGATGCTGGGCTTCTTGTTCAGTTCCATTCCTCAGCCAGGAGGAAATCGCGGATATTTCGGTGTTTGATACCGTTTCGGCTCATGTCGAACTCATCGAGGGAAACAACATACTTCGGGAAGTTGTCGCGGATATTATCATACGCGCCAAACTCACGGCTGACCGTTTCCTCCGATGCCAGCAGATAAGTGACCTGAACATACAGCTTTTCGCCGCGCTTGTCACATACGAAATCAATTTCCTTATCGCCCGTTCTGCCGACAGTTACTTCATAGCCCCGGCGCAGCAGTTCCAGATACACAATATTTTCCAGAATGAGATTGACGTCCCGCATATTGCCGCCGAAAACAGCCTCTCGGATGCCGTGATCGGCAATATAATACTTCTCATTGGAGGCAAGAATCTGTTTTCCCTGCAAATCCTCCCGCTTCACCTGATAGAACAGGTACGCCTCGCAGCAGTATCTGATATAGTTCAGGATCGTTTCCGGGGCTACAGTGCGCTGCTCGTTTTTCAGGAACTTTGCGAGAGAGGTCGCAGAAAAAGTAGTACCCACATTGGCGATCACATAAGCAATGATCCGTTCCAGCAAGTCAACATCCCGAATTTTATTCCGCTTCACGATGTCCTTGAGCTGGACAGAGTTAAACAGATCATGAAGATATTGCTTGGACGGAGCATCCGCATAGCGGAGGTTTGCGAGGTAGGGCATACCTCCGGCAAGCAGGTACTTTTGAAAACACTGCTGAATGGACGCATCGGGCATGATCGAACGGTACAGTTCCATGAACTCTCCAAAGGAAAACGGATAGATCACAAACTCCACATACCGTCCGCCCAAGTATGTCGCGAGCTCACCGGATAGCAGCTTTGCATTCGAGCCGGTGATGTAGATATCGCAATCCAGCGAAACGCGGAAAGAGTTGATGCACTTCTCCCAGTCTTTGACCTCCTGTATCTCA
>ERZ827108.570-NODE-570-length-61408-cov-9.125601_pt1 | contig 61408 bp, 50 predicted proteins | sample MGYA00519921_ERZ827108 | MGnify/ENA primary metagenome ERZ827108 (study PRJEB31778, sample SAMEA3449258) | human gut metagenome | biome: human gut; feature: human-associated habitat; material: faeces | place: United Kingdom | collected 2010/2012 ... | reverse complement strand
TCACCGGATGGCTTGAGGCGCAGAACGTGAACGACTGCACCAGCACCTCGTCGCCGGGCCCGACGCCGCAGGCGATGAGCGCCAGATGCACCGCCGCCGTCCCGGCCGACAGCGCCACGACCTTCTTGTCGAGCGGCGCGCACCTGTGGCCCTCGGCGCAGTCCGGCTCAATGCCCGGCCCCTCGCGGTGGTTTACGAACTTTTCAAGGTCTTCCTCGAATCCGTTTACGTTCGGTCCCAGGGGCACCACCCAGTTGTCGGCGAACGCCTCCTTTATGAAATCCATCTCCCGGCCCGACATATGCGCCAGGCACAGCAAAATCCTATCGCTCATATCCTATTTCTTAAATTATTTCGTTATTGTACTTCATTCTGCGTCCCAGAACGGTGCAGAATATCATCTGTATATCTTTAATGAAACTGTAATTATGCAGGTAGTAACGGTTTATACGTACCTTATCGGGAAAGATCACCTCATCGTTGTAACGCTGAGGATCAGCCTGTGAGGCCAGCAGGTCCTCTTCGTCTCGATACTTTAATGACGCCGGCCCGGTAATGCCGGGACGTAATTTGAGTACTTCGCGGTCGTTGCCTTGAAGCTGGTCGGCGTAACCGGGTACGTCCGGACGCGGACCTACAAAACTCATGTCGCCGATGAGTACGTTCCATAGTTCCGGCAGTTCATCGAGTTTGTAATGCCGAAGTTTTGCTCCAAGAGGCGTGATACGGCTTTCGCCGGCCACTGAGACTGAAGAACCTCCATGTCCTACGGTCATGGAACGAAACTTGTACATGGTGAACAGACGTCCGTGACGGCCGACTCGTTTCTGCTTGAAAATGACGGGACCTCCCGGCATCTTAACCTTAATTAGCATAGCCGTCACGGCCAAGACAGGCCATAACACGGCCAGGCCGATGAACGACATCGACCTGTCAAACAACCATTTCATAAATTATGTGAAACTGATGATATTCGTAGTGCGTACCAAAAGGACACATCACGACAATAGTGACGCGTCACTCCATGTCGCGTCTGGAAGCGGACCGAATGCTTATGAATGAATCATTAAGCCTCCGGCATTACGAATCGCGAATTAATCTTGGATGATCCAGCCGTCGATGTTGCGGGTTTTAGGCGAGATGTTCACGCCGACTTTTACGATGGGTTTGGGGTTCAGTGTGTTCTCATACTGCAAGGTGTAGTCCTTCTCGTTGATCTGCCCCAACGCCTCCTCCGGTGTGCCGCCGTATTTGAATTCCATGATGTAGATGGCTTTAGGGCTTTCCATGACCATGTCCATACGGCCACATGATGTGCGCCTCTCCACATCGACGTTCATGCCGACGAGACGGGCTATGATCAGTATGTCCTTCTGCCACTGGGATTCCCGGTTGGTTTCCGACATATAGGGTATACCTGCCAGAAATGATTGCAATTCATGCAGGAATCCATCGATATTGTTCTGCTTTATGAATCGTTTCAACGAGCGCACGAAATCCTCCGAGCAATTTGTGTTTCCTCCTTGCACGGCATTCATAAGGTCCTTGAAGAAACCATTGCGAACTTCCGTGTTGGGATAACCGAGTGTGAACTCGTCTTCTTCGGAATCATAGGCCTTGATGGTCAGGTATCCGGTATAGAAACATGCCAGTGCCAGGTTGTTGCCTAAGACATCGCCGCTGCTCAAAGCTGATTTCGATACGATTGTACCTTCCAGGTCAAGGGTGCCCCAGTCGTTTCTCAGGAACTGGTTTAACAGACGGGTGGGTGTGCCTGTTTGAAACCAATAATCGCCGATTTCCTTGGAATTGATGGCTTTGAGCAGACTGAACGGATTGTACACGTCTGTCAGTTTTCTCGAAAAGTGGTAACCATCGTATTGCTTTTTTAGTTTCAGTAGCGTATCGTTGAACGACAAATCCATTTCCGTGGCAAGGTCCTCAATTCCTTCATGGAAATTTGACAATAGTTCCTCGGTTGTTATTCCGCAGATGGCAGAATAATCAGGGAGCAGCGATATGTCCGAGAGGTTGTTGAAGCCGCTGAAGATACTGAGCTGACCCAGTTTGCCTACACCGGTCAGGAACACGAATTTCAGAATCCCCTCGTTGGCCTTCATGACGCGGTAGAAGTCGTCGAGTGTCCTGCGGTTGTCGGCCTCAAGCTCCGGATTGCCATAGGCGTCGATCACCGGGCTGTCGTACTCGTCAATCAGGATGACGACACGTTGGCCGGTCTGCCTGTATAAATGGCGTATTATCGTGTCAAAGCGCAGTTCGGGAGAATATTTGGACTCAGAGATTCCATACTCCATTTCCCATTCGGACACGGTCTTCTCCAGGAATGACTCCAAATCGCCTGGATTCTTGTACCCGCCACGTGTGAAATCCAGATGCAGTACCGGATATTTGGTCCATTCCTCAGGCTCAAGTATGTCGATGGCCAGACCTCTGAACAGTTCACGGTTTCCACGGAAATACTGTTCCATAGTGGAGATGAGCAGGCTTTTGCCGAAACGGCGAGGACGGCTCAGGAAGAAACTGCCTCCAGGATTGGCCAAGTCATGGATGTATGCCGTCTTGTCTACATAAAGATAGCCGAATTCCCGCAACTTGCGGAAATCCTGGATACCCACCGGATATAGAATCTTAGCCATCGCCATGTCTCCCTACTGCTTTAATACCAACTTCATAAATTGCAGTAACTATTTACTGTTACAACAACTTCATAGTCAATTTATCCTACTCGGGTACAAATATACATCTTTTTTCGCCAATTACCAAATGCCTTGTCACCGGGTATTACCGGGTATTACCGCTATGGCGGACATGTCGGAGTTTCTTGTAGAAACCGCAGACCAGGTTCTGGATGGTCAGCCGAGAGGTGCTGACGGGATTGCAGCCCTTAGCCGTTGTCTTATTGCGCCAGTGAAATCGACAGCGGGCGGTCGATTACATCATTCCAGTTCACGGGCGGCAATATGACATCGGAAAGTTGTGTGTCCTCAAGTTTGCACACCAGTATGCCTCGCATCGCCCCATACACCATGTCTGTGAAATACCTCACAAACGGTTCAGGCATCTCAAATACATTATCCTTCAGATATGAGTCAATGCTATCCATACCCAATTGAAATACCCCCTCGGTTTCAATCTTAATTACGGGCATCATGTTCTGGGACAAAGTGATGGATATCATGCAATGAAATTGACGCGGGTCCAAGTCAATGCCATAGGAAAACCTGTTGTCGATGTCCAACGTGGGCTGCTCACGATTGAAGTTAGACTCGAAAACAGCGAACTGTTTCGTCTTTATACCGATGATTCTGAAAGTTTGCATAGCCAGTTTGTTTAGGGTCTGTTCCTTAGATTAGAAACCATACTTCGCCACGGGTTCCGCAACTCCCCACTTGTCATCGTTAAGATCGGTTTCGACGCGGTATTCCTTATTAGAGTAGGCGTGAAGACATCTGTTAACACGGCAATATTTTGGAGCCTCGGCACTGGTTATACGCTCGGAACTGCTGAAGGCATCCTTCAGTACTATCACCCTCTGCATTTTGGGTGCTATTCCCCGGTCAATGATAGACAGGCCGAGAGCCTTCTCTATCTTGACGATGGTTTTAAGTTCCATATTGGCTTTGCCCGACAGGTAACGGCATACTACGGCGCTGTCCACACCCATGACGTCGGCCAATTGAGTTTGCGTCATACCCTTCATTCGAAGGCAACGCTTGATCTTCATTGCAATTCTGAACGAAGCCTTGTAAAGATCACGGTTCTCGACCATGTCGGTCGCCATTCTCTGTTCGGCCTCGGATTCGTTTGAGGCGACGCTCTCCAATCTGTCTATATCAATCCTCATTGTTCTTCCTCCAAATAGTCCGACAACCCTTCGGGGCTTACGATTCCTTTCATTGTCAGGAAACGGCAAACGGCTGTCAGTCTCGCTCTCAACTCCTTTTCCAAAGTAGACTCATTCCCCTCTGAGTCCAGATCCGGTGAATCATTAGTGTCCAATGCCACCTTAATGCCTCCATAAACTATTATATAGCATTTCAACGACAGTTCTATGGCATAGATTCTCACCAATGATGGTCTGGCCACGCCCTTACACTTCACCGGCAGATAATCTGATGAATACTTCACGCTCCGTCCGCCGCCATCCGGCAGTTCGCGGACATCGAATTTGCTGTGTTCTTCGAAGCAGGATCCGAAATCCTTGACTTTCTGGTCGCGAATGTCCTGGCATATCCGTTCCAGTTCCTCCGACAGATCAATCATCTCGTCATTGACTTCGGCAGCGTATTCCTCAGTTTCGGTCCTGTCGATACCAAACTTATCGACATTATAATCGCTTATCCGCTCTCCGAACTTCTCAAAAAATTCAGAAAGATATGTGTCGTCCGTTAATTTGTTGTACGTCAGACGATAGATGTTGTAATCATCACCATCGTACTTGACGGCATACAGATATGGCACAAATATCCTACGGATAATCATTCTAATGTTTCTCTATATAACAAATTGGCGTGATGATTTATTGCAGTCTCGCTTAGAGAAATTGATTTTTAAGTCAATTTTCTATTGAAATCTCTGTTAATCGAGCTTATTGTAGAAGCCGCAGACCAGATTCTGGATGGTCTGCGGATATGAGCTGACGGGATTGTAGCCCTCAGCCTCGCGGAACAACAAAATGGTTACTTGAGTAACCGTTTTTTGAGTAAAAAAAGGTTGTTGGAGTAACCATTTTTTTTGAATATTTGGTAATCACAACTCGTGATTGTTCAGCTAATTCATTTGCTGTCGTATTTGTGTTCGGCAGCGAAAACAGCCATTTTCACACTTGGCTTCAAAATTGGACACCAATTTACAGTATGGCGACGGATTTACGTATTTCAAAACCTAATACGACACGCCGATCAAGGAAGCGAATTTCCGTTGCGATGTGGCCCGGGCTGCATGTTCATCTCTTAGGATTTCTCCCGGACGGATTGGAACAGAAGGCTTAATATCGTGAGATGTGTAAATTCTTTTATTTCCCATATCGCATTCGAACATTTTATACTCTTATTCACACCTCTACTGAGCATGACGGACATAGCGGAGCTTCTTGTAGAAGCCGCAGGCCAGGTTCTGAAGGGTCAGCAGGGAAGATGTGACGGGGTTGTAGCCTTCCGCTTCGCGGAACAGCTTGTAATGCCATTTGATAAGATTCCTGATGCTTTGGTTGCTAATGGAGCCGGAGCGACCACGGCGATATGTGGCCAATATTTCAGAAAGCAAGTGGCAATCGGCTTTACGACAGACTTTCAGCCACATGGCATAATCGTTGTTTTTCTTGATATCGGCAATTTGTATCAGACCTACTTTGTCGAGATTATACATAACCGTCAGACAACCGGGCCAGCAATACGCCATCATGCCATATCTTGAAACGTGTTTTGGACCTGAAATGACTCCAGGTTTCAGGATTCCATTCTCATCGCACTCAGAATACTGAGTATATGAAAAGTCATAGCCGTTCTCAACCATGAAGCGCAATTGGTGCTCCAACTTAGCCGGACGCCACAGGTCATCGCTGTCCAGGAATGCAATCCATCGCCCTTTTGCCTCACGCAGGGCGGCATTGCGGGTTATTGCCGCGCCGCTGTTATGCTCATTGCAGATGTACCGGATACGCGAATCCCGTTCCAGATAAGGCCTGATGACCTTCACCGTATCATCCGTGGAGCAATCATCGGAGATAATCAGCTCCCAGTCCTGATACGACTGCGCCAGTACACTCTCGATAGTCTCCGCAATGAACCTCCCGCAATTATACGTAGGCGTGATGATGCTCACCAATCCCCAGGAAGTGATGTCAGATGTGTTCATGTTATGATTTAAACTTTGCGGCCGTAGAGAAAAAGGTTGTCGCAACAACCATTATTTGAGTAAAAATGGTTATTGGAGTAACCACTATTTGTATATTTGATTAGTGAGTAATTCTTTGGTCACAGTTAAAAGACATACGGGAAAGTCTTCTCGCTGGCATAAGTATTAGAATCTGGTAAAGAACATTCTTGCCAATCTTGTATCCGCAAAGCCGATAGCACATAATTCTTATGGAATTATAAGATATGGTGGGGATTACAATGGCAGAGAAGAACATTCGTATAGGTTTGGCAAGAATTGTAAGAATGGAATATTGCTAGTAATCCAGTAATAAGGAACTTTCTTACCCTGTCTTAAAGTTCTTTTGTGAGTGAGTCGCTATACCCTTTCTGCAAAAGTCATATGAAAAGAATATAATATTAAATGTATGTAAATAAGATGTAATCACTTATGGTATTTGATAATCTTAACACATAGAAGATAAATTATTGTGATGGATTCATCTTCTATGAATAATGGTTATTAATCTTTGGGATGCCATTTCTGCTGAAAAATTAATTGCCATTTCTCTTGAAGCTTTTGACATCTTAGTTAAAAGATTAGGGTTGTGAGTACAATTAATTATGGCGGTTTCATATTCTGCTACATTATAAGTCTCACAAAGGATGCCGTTTATTCCATTTAGAACAAACTCATTGTTGTATTTCCAATTAGACGCTATTATTGGAAGACCGGCAAATAGCGATTCTATCAGAATGCCGGGACATCCTTCTCCTTCATAATGAGTGGGAAATATCAAAGCATCATATTGTTGAAGAGTGCTTATTACTTCATTGGGCTGTAATACGCCTTTATAATGATAGTTTGGAATGTTTTTAAGATAATTATCATAATAATTATCAGTCATCTGGCCGAAAAAGTCAATGGTGTATAACTTATCTGTATTATTGGCTTTTGACCTGTAATATAATTTTTTGAGTGTGTCAAGACCTTTTGATTCGCAGACACGTGAAACAAATACAAGTCTTAGAGTCTCAGAATCGGTTTTGATAGACTTAATATTATATATAGGAAATCTAAAATTCGGAAAAATATCAACGTTTTTATAGTTGTATCTGTGTTCAAGATCCATCATTAGACGTTTAGTCTCAACGTGAATTCCGGATATTTTCCTGAGCATTTTCTGTAATGAAGGTTTGTCGCTTAGAAATTCGCTTAACCAACCGCCAACAACGAAATAGTGTATTTTATAATTTAATAATTTGCTTAATAGATATACAATTGGAAAGATGTTTTTCAGGTTGTTTTGACCAGGTAAATAAACAAGGTTATCGCAACTGCATAGTTTTCTCAACATCTTAAATATCGAGAGTTTATTTTGCTGAAATTCTTGAGTGTCATAGTATTCAATCGTTGCAGCATTCTGCTCTTCAAGCAGACGTTTAATATCTCTTGTTTTTACAGTTTGTCCGTCCAATTGATTGTTTGTATATCCGAAATATCCAATAATAAGTATTTGGATTCCGTCTTTTTCCATATTATTTCCGATTATTATTTAGAGTTGTCATATCATTATAAATGTTGGCATTATACGTAGGTTCAACGTTACAGTTTTTCAATCAGCATTATATAGCGTTCTGTGAAGGATTTCATGGAGTTGTTGGAAACTACGTGACTTCGATTTTGAATTGAGATTATGTTTAGGAGGTCTTTAGGAGTATTTATTAATTTCTCGATTGCCGATGCCATATCATCCACGGAATGGGGATTGAACATATAACCGTTCTTGCCTTCTGTAACTATTCGTGGCATTTCCTGGAGATTGCTGCAGATTACAGGCAATCCGGACGCCATAGCCTCGCACAAGACATTGGGATAACCCTCGAAAATTGATGGGAGGCAGAAAGCATCGGCTTGGCGATACATCTCAGCGATATTTGATGTCTGATCCTGTAATTCCATCACATCGGATAAGTTGTAACTGTTTATGAGCGTCTTGACTTTATCTACATATTCAGAGTCCTTATGACTTCCAACCCAGGTGACTTTGAATTTAAAGCCATGGTCACGTGTTTGTGCCACGGCTTCGATGAATTTCAGGATGTTTTTCTGAGGAGTCACACGACCAACACAAAGAATAGAGAACACATCATTTTGCGGTTTGGTATCAGCAGGAGTAAACAATTCGGTATCGGTAAAGTTTTGAATTGGTATAGTCTTTGACGCTAGCCATTTACAGTGTGTTGAGATATTTTCCGCCTCAGCATGAGAATTAGGGACTACATATTTAGCTAATAGGGTGTTCAGTTCTATGTTCTCATTTTTGAGACGAAATTTAAGTGCTACATGTCATAAGTTGCTGATACTCATCAAATGATTTATTGAATACTACGGCATTAAAAACTATGCTTTTTTTGATTCAAAAATCGGCTTACCTTATGATGGTATTGCTCTAATTTACAGAATATTGCAGATGATACCAGAGCTAAAAAGTTGGAACATCAAACTGAACACCCTATTTAGCTAATCTGTAGAGATTATATCGCAATTTTGTTTTCCAATTCCAGTTCAAAGTATAATTACGTTCTGAGACAATCAATGGACAATGGTATGCCAATCGCAAAATACACATTGAAATATTAACTGAAGGGAGAAAGGAAATTATGATATCAGGTTTGAAGTCTTTGAGTTCTTTAAGTAAAATTGGAAAGCGGTGACGCTTGTCGAATGCTCCATCTGCAAAATGATAGTCCACTCCAGCCTTCCGTAACAGGGGCTCATAGAACTGCTTATGAACGTATGTGACTACACGCACAGTATAACCTCGTTCCTTTAGCATAATCGCAAGGCCACACAGTTGTCTTTCGGCACCTCCGGATCCTAAATTCTCTGTTATCAGAAATACTCGTTTCACCAATGTATAGTCTACTTTAACCAACTGTTATATAAACTTCTATAATCTTATGTAATAAAGAATTATGGTTTTAAATAATCATTCACTTATCTAAACATTAAACTTCTCTTCCCCTTAGCGGCATTGAATCTTGATTTATGAATTCTGTTTGCGTGTTGTGCATAGCCTGTCATAAAACCTATGAGTATGGTGGCGCATTTAGGTAGTTGATATATAATCATAGAGAAAAAAGTTTGGACGAACATCATGCATGATAGCATTATGAAAACAGTGTAATATGTGGATCCCAATACATAGCGATATTTATGTGCAGTGTGAAATAACGCATAGAAAAAGAAGACTCCCAATGCGATTCCGATCAATCCGTTATTAGTCATTAGTTCAATCCAGTCTTGGTGTGCGTAATTCTCTGCGATACCAATTGTGGCATTTGCTCCACGGCCAAATATAAAATGTGCTAATGACGGGTCTGTCTTTAATTCGTGCAATAAATCAGCATAAAGCACATCTCGAGCAGAAGAATCTCCGGCTTTCGTCTGCTCTATTCGATACAAGAAATAGTCACTGGTTGACATCATATTCAAAATGTACCAAATTGTAGCCATGAGGAATAATCCTGAGAGGAATATTACAGCGGATTTAATCCAGACATTGCGCGAATGTCTAATCTGAAATATCAGGAAATATATAATTGCAGAACCTCCGATAATTATGGCGCCGCGCTTCATGCATAATATTAAAAATGCGCCTGTTAATGCTAATAAAATGAATTTGATTACTGTTTTTCTAATGAAAAAGAGCATCGGGATGATATATAGGAATAAATACCCCGTATTATTTGTAAATTCTTCTTTATCGGAGTGATTTATAAGTGCTCTTTCAATAAATACAGATTGAGTATGATAGAATCTTAAAATAAAGAGAATCAGGAAGGCGTATGTGTATAACTCAATTTTTGATTGTGTCAGCAAACCTTGTTTATAAAAACGATAGAATACAAATATTGGTAAAAAAGAATTCAGAGCATTTTGTAAATATCCATAAGCGCGTACGGGTTCCGTGAATGATATAACAATATAATTATGGGGGAATACGATTTCTATGATTCCATATACACAATACATGATAACCAATTAGGGTGTTCAGTTCTATGTTCTCATTTTTGAGACGAAATTTAAGTGCTACATGTCATAAGTTGCTGATACTCATCAAATGATTTATTGAATACTACGGCATTAAAAACTATGCTTTTTTTGATTCAAAAATCGGCTTACCTTATGATGGTATTGCTCTAATTTACAGAATATTGCAGATGATACCAGAGCTAAAAAGTTGGAACATCAAACTGAACACCCTAATAACCAATAGCGTAGAGGCTTTAAGAATCTTTGGCTGTTTTCTGAAATTTCCTATTAATGGAACAGCATATATAATACCCCAGATTATGATTGCCATCTGTATTGCTTGTGCTATTAGTCCAGCCGGATACAAAATGTCCTGTAATAGATATAGAATTCCTAATGCGACATACAAGTCGCATTCGTTGAATCTATATTCATTTGATTTAACTATGGGTATTCGCATGGGTCTTATGGATGTGTGTTTGAATTATGGGATTAATTCATCATCCTTCACGGATATTGAATCTTAAACCAATTAATGGTCTGAATATTGGTATGGAAGTTATGGCATAAGAGATCATCCATGAGGTAATAGTTGCAATTATAAAGGATGCAAGCATGAGTATAAATGGAGGAAGATGGCCATTTAATTGCCAGAGAATAAAATATATTATTTGCTGATGAAATAGATAAATAGGATAGCTGGCATTAGAAAGTGCGATAAAGAAGCGTGTATGCCACTGTATTCTGCAAGCAAGTAGCATAAGAAAATTAAATGCCATCAAGGCTCCGCAGATGCGTGATGCGAATGATGCGCTGATACCGATGGCAGTCCCGATCAATCCTTCAAATGCATTATATTCAGATAGTAGAAAGAATATTATATTAAGAATTAATTCTGCTGCTCCAATCAGTGGATTGAATATCATGTTTTTAGAAGTTGTTGATTCGGTTTGCCATCTTCGTATTTCAAAGCCAATCCAGAAGTATGGTATAAACTGTAAGGCAGTAAATATCTGTAGTATGTTTGGTAAGACGGCATTCCCGGCAATCCCCAAAAGCCAACAACCAATTACTACCGATGCTGATGATATTGGATTGCTTCTGAAGTATTTTGATAAAGGATAAGCAATAATGAATACCCAAAAAAGCATCAATAGAAACCATAGTTGTGACGGAGATTCACCTAGTGTATATGATTTCACTATTTGAATGCAGTTTAAATGAAAAATATATTGCTTAAAGGAATAACCCATAATGTGGCAATGAAAATGTATGGTACTACCAGACGTTTGGTTTTATTAATGATAAACTTGCCTATCTCTTCGTATCCTCCGCGCTGAAAACGAATATAATAATATATGTATCCTGAAATGAGAGTGAATGCATAAACGTGAAATGTCCCCATCCAGTGGACCGCAATGGAAATTGGTTGAGATGTTTGAGCGGGTCTTATCGCTGTAAACCAATCTCCTGTCCAAAACATACCTGCATGGTAGAACACGATTATCAACATTAAAACAGTTTTACAGAAGTTGCAATTCTGCATATTATGAAATGTGTTGTCATCGGATGTCATAAACTTTTACTACTTGTGAGATGGATTTGTATAGGATTACTTTATTAAATTGAATTTTTTGTTTACGGCGAATCTGAGTCTATCCAGATGAGATTCGCACATAAGCATATTTTCAGCTTGACTTATCCTTTTACCCCTAAAAGTGTCGGGAAGCAAACCTCGAGACCATGCCGATGATAACAATCGTATGGGAGCGTATGGTTCAAAAGTGGAGAGATAATGCTTGGAACTGTCATTATAATAGTTGTATACGGTTAATTGAAGTTGGCTGTCATCTGCAATAATTGAATTAAGATTTGATATTTCTGATTCAAAATTTGTTCTATCCTCTAAAAACTTGATATCCGGTATCTCCGCACACTGTATATAAGGCAGAAGTTTAATGCTGACGTTATTGCCATCAAAAAGCAATTCTGCAATGCATCCTTCGTTCCAGGTTTTGTTTTTACCAACTCCATAATCAAAGCACAGATTCCCGAGACCATATGCAATAGGTTTGTCCTTATAATACTCAAATCCGCTGAAACAATGCTGGTGATGATTGATGACTGCATCGGCACCGGCATCAATGAAGAAACGATAAGTCTCCTTCATTCTTGGGCTTGGTAACTGGAAATGCTCATGTCCTCCGTGAACAATCACTATTACAAAATCCGCCTGCTTTTTGGCTTCTGTTATATCATAATATTGTTGAATCGGATTCAGGGGATTGCACCCTCCATGGCCGTCTGTAGCTATTGAGAATTCATGTTCGCAACAGTTTATAAAAGCAAAATGCTTTCCATTGATTTCTTTATAAAAAGTCCTGACTGCAGATTCTTGATTAATTCCTGCGCCGACAGAATCAATATTGTTCTGTTCGATGGCAGCAAATGATTTCTTTAGACTGGATTGACCGTAATCGAAGAAATGGTTATTGGCTAAGGTTACCATATTGAATCCTGCCCATTTCAAAGCGGCTAAGGCTTTGGGGGTGCATTTCAGGTTTGGCCCATATTTATATATAGGGATGTCTGTATCATCAGCAACCGTACTTTCAAAATTGACAATACTGTAATCCGCTATCTTATTTAATTCTTTGATTTGGCTGAAGAAGCTAGCATAGTCTTCTCGTTCTATTGCTTCTGCAATTCGATTACTCGGTGAAAAATCTCCGCTAATTAATATCTTAACCATATCAATCCGATTCTTGTCTAATCTATAATTTTAAAATCCCTTTGGTATTTCTTGGCGAAGAACCATGTTAGAAGACCGCGAATACCCCATACGGTCGTAACGGTAATTGCTGCTCCTATGTAACTATATGCAGGTGTTAACCACCAGGTTAATCCGAATCCAAAAATGGAAACAAACAATATTATGTTACGCAGAATGTTTTCTTTCCCAATGATTACAAGATAATTTGTGCCATAGGTATTCATCAGATAAAGAAATATGGGAGTTATCGCAAATATACGCATCACTGTAACCGCATCTTTGAATTCGGGAGTAAGGAATAGATTGACAAACCAATTGGCTCCAATGAACATAAACACGGAGGAAAACAGAGCGATACAGCCACTGATGATTACGTAAATGTGATGCTTCTCTTTATGACGGGCCAGAAACGGAAAAAAGGTTCTGGATAGAATTCCTGTAAGATTATCTACAATATTCTGGAACCGTTGTCCTCCATTGTAAACTCCTGTTGCAAAATCTCCACAGTATGATTTTAGAACTATTGTCGAGAAGTTGGTGTAAAGATTTGGCAAAAGAAGGCTGATGAACATATCGGTGGAAGTTTTCAACCGAATATAGATGTGATGCAAACTCGGTCTCTGTAGTCTGACTTTGAAGGAATGATAGATGATATATTGAGCAATTATTCCGCTGGCTATAAATCCACATGCTGTCAATAGAGGCTGGTATACATAATCAGACTGTTCCCGAATAACAATGAACACCAATCCTGTGAATACAGCATTTGCAATCAGTGTCAATATTGTGATATATCGCATACGTTCAAAAGCCTGGAATAGCCATTGAGGGAATAAAATATGTCCTGGTATATATAGAAATGTCAGGATTAGCAGTAATCTATATTCATGTAAGGAAGGGACGGATTCAATCACAATCATCATTAGGACAAAGCAGATTATCATCAGAAGTATCCGTGCATATAATACCTGACTGAATATCTGTGATACAATTTTGATATCTTCGCGATTCTGTGCAACGTCTCTGGTCGCAGTGAAATTAAATCCCCAATCTGTAATGGTTTCAATAATAACCATAATGGATGTGGCAAATGCAATTGCACCAAAGCTGTCAGGACCTATCACCCGAGCTAGATATGGCAATGTGATCAATGGGAATATGAATGAGATTCCCTTTAGGAGAGATAAGTATATGAAGTTTGCAGCTAATGTTTTAGCATCTTTACTGCGTTTTATCTTTTGAATTATTCCCATGGAGATGTCTCTGGCTATATACTTCTCATTTGAAGAGGGTTGTAATCATTTGCTGCCAATTGTGTTTTTAGCCAGAGATAGGTCGATTTTATTGCCGAAATATATGTCTGTTTCTGGGAGTCGATTGCAGTCGAGTCCAGAGGCAGGATAAAAAGTCAGCTCGCCGAAATAGATGTGTCCTTCCACATTATAAAGATCCACTCTGACAAACGGGAATCCTTGTGATAATTTGGCCGCCATATCAAACATTTCGTCCATTCCCTCCGGTTTAGGCAACGTGAAGTCAGCGGGAGCCGCCTTTCCGGCTTTGTTATATCTGCGAAGATTCCATGCGCGGTCGAAAAAATAGAATTTTGTTCCCAATCCACTTTGCCGTCCGACGCACAGCATCACCGAATCTACATGTCCATTGAAGCAATAAAATTTGTAATCTACGAGATTGCTTCCCAAATATTCTTCGGCAAATATTCGTTTCTCGACATTCTTATAGGGCCATTCGCGATAACTGCGGTAGATGTCTGATTTTAAAGATGTCTCCATCTTATGTTTTGCTGCTTCAATATCAAATGATTCTTTGTCGCTGCAGATTGCAACTCCTGTATTGCCGCCTGAATGATTGGTTTTCATGACGAATGAATCCGGCAATATTGCAATGCATCCAGGGGTTATATCGTCAGGATTATCCCAAATCTGAAGGGTGGGGATAATATATTTATCTCCGATAATTCCGCGCACATATTCCTTGACTTTGATCTTGTCAACATAGTTGGTCAATTCCGGATATCTGTTATTGAGCTTAAGCCACTGCAGTTTCTCATTCATCGTTCTGCAGTTATTCAAGTCCAATGGCTTATGCATCTCTGCTCTAAAAAGAAGCCTTAGATATAGACTGTCTTCGGGGATATACTTGGCGAGACGATGAACTATCCTTGGATATATATTTCTTAAATTCATTTACGATGCTTTTTATACGATGAGATTATCTGAAGGAATTCATCCCGCAATCCACTGTTTGGGAGTGATTGGCAAACGTCCATGTCAGGTGCATGATTTCCTTCGATAAATTCAACCTCATTGTTTTGATTAATGCATACATCCCATCCTACAAATGGAATATCTACAAGATGATGGGCTTCTGTGCATTCCTTGCAGATGGCATTCCATTTGGGAATCTGAAATCCTTTGAATCTTTGGTTGCTGTCCGGATGGAATTCAATATTTCCTGCTTCACCTACCTTGAAAGCATCACTCTTAATGCGCCCTGTGGCAACATCTATCGGACACACGAATCCACCTGCATGCGCATTGTCAACCACCGCTTTCCCGGATCCCACCCGTATGAAACTGTAGAATACGGAGTAATATTTGCCGTCAAAGGCAGTTACCACACGAATTGTGTTCAACGATTCGGGATGGAATCTCTGAATCTCATCACAACCTACTATGCATTCCTCAACAAGGCATCTATCTTTGCAGATCTGTTCGATTTTGCTGTCTGTTGTGCTTTCTGCATCTATCTTCCTTAATTTGTAAATTCCGGCGCCCAATGATCCATCATGAGGTTTGACTATTACATCATGTCCGGCCAAAAGATCCCTTACAGCAATTTGATTCTGTGTGGTGTTCGAACTCGCATATACATATTTTCGCCTTATGTATTTAGAGAATTTCTTAAGGAACAACTCCTTGTTATGGAAAATAGAGCGTACATCCGGTTTTATCGTAGCTCTGTAACATTTTTGAGCTTCGGAGCGTGATATGTATGTACGTTTCAGTTTGTCTTCTTTGCCGTATAATTTATAAATGTTCATCCATTCATCGAATGTGAACATATATTTCTTTAAATCCCGGATATAGGCTTTTAAGATCCTGTCTTGCTCATCTTGTGACAGATGTTGGACCTTAGATATTGCTTCGTTGGTAAAACGTTCAATTTCCCTGTTACGCAAGCGGTACTCTCCGTATGCGATAATTAGTGGGTTGCGCTTTAGATGTTTCTTAAAACTCTGCAACATAGTCATCAAGATAGCGGAAATTGGCTCCGAGTTCTCCCTTGTCAACAATTGTGGCACGGTCAAGCACCTCGGAATGCAGGGAATCTCTGCTCAACAGATCATTCAATACTTGCTCAATGAGTCTTTCCCCGAAATATTCACTTGTGATACGGGGCAATGCGTTTGGACATGTGTCAACGGCCATTACAGAAATGTTGGAGTCAGAACTGAATGCAGGCTCCTCCATGCCGGTAACAGGATTGTAGTCATAATAGGGGTCGGCATGTGTGGATGAACGTAGGGTGGATTTAATGCTGCCCTGAATGTCGCATGTGATGTCTCCGATCATCTTGATTCTGAATCCCCGTTCCAGATAATCTTCCTTTGACAGATAGACAGGATCGTGGTCGCCCCAGTAATGCGCGGAAATCAACATATCAGCAGATTGCGCGAATCCGTTGAATGTAGACTTGTAGTTTCCAGGGTGTTTGAAGAAATCTGCATGATCGAATTCCTTTCCATCCTTGCGTGCAACAAGTGATTCAAGTGGAGCGACACAGTACTCAATTCCTGACGTATTCTGATTGCCATTGATGAACTCATCCACGCCGAGTTCACGGGCGCCTGCATTGTTGAGAACATGCTGTGCTCCTTGTGATACACGACCGGTGCCGGTGATGACGATTCGAATATTGCCTTTGAAGTATTCCCTGATGTTAGAGATTATTTCATCTACGGTCATGTGGTGATGTGGCCATGGCAATGTGAATGCGCCAGTACGGCGTCCCCAGCCTATAAGGGTATAATATACTCCTACCACCCCGGCAAACCATCCAAATGCCACAAGTCGCTCTCCGGAATCATTCACAAGGTACTCATAGTCGGAGAAAGTATCATTATTCTTAAGTAAGGTTTTGAAGAGAGGTATGTTGTATCGTTGACGTTTGGCAATGTGTCCGAAGAAAATGTAATGCCTGTTAGGTTTCAAAACATCTAAGTTAGCCTCTTTAATACCGAATATGAGGTCGCAGTCATCGATATCATCGACAACGTCTATCCCAAGATTTCGATACTCGTCATCATTGAAGGCTCGGACATCACTCTTCTGGACTTTGAATTTGACATTAGGAAACCGTATCATCAAATCGTGAACCTGTGTGGGGGTGAGCGCTACACGGTTGTCCACGGGCGTTTTGGTTTCCTTCAATATGCCTATTTTCATTTTATTTTATTTTGATTGTGGTTCGGATATGCGTAAGTGTTAACCAAATGGATGAATTTATCCTTTGCCTGAGCGTGAAGTTTCTATAACAGTATAGTAGAAATCGTCAGACATATATCGTGGATCGACCCCCAGTGGCGTTCGTATGGAACTGACAATACATTGGATCTAACTAATTAGGGTGTTCAGTTTGATGTTCCAACTTTTTAGCTCTGGTATCATCTGCAATATTCTGTAAATTAGAGCAATACCATCATAAGGTAAGCCGATTTTTGAATCAAAAAAAGCATAGTTTTTAATGCCGTAGTATTCAATAAATCATTTGATGAGTATCAGCAACTTATGACATGTAGCACTTAAATTTCGTCTCAAAAATGAGAACATAGAACTGAACACCCTACTAACTAATAGACATCACGAACGAACTCCCAATATTCCTTGAATTCAGTTAATCGAGTTTTTGTAAGAGGAGTATTGAAAGGCTGTTTGGCTGTTCTCTTTGTGTGACGAATGCGCCAATAGTTTTGTCTAAATTCCCTTCGACTGGCAATTCTTCTTTCATTGATTAAGGTCGCCGAGTCTCCTGATTGATTTATTTAGCATATTTTCATCATGTTTCCAAGTCTGACATTCCATTCCGCTGGGGTGAATGTACCGAATCCTGACGCTGGAAAGAAAGTAAGTTCTCCGAAGTAAATATGACCATTAACGTTATATAGGTCAACCCTCAGAAAGTCTGTTCCTTTGGACAGGATTTCTGCAATCTCCAACATCTTGCTCAGGTTATAGGGCCTTGCGATTTTACAGGTTGAAGGCTTGATTTCGGGACCGGATACTGGATTCAAGCCATAGAATTCCTGATGGTTCCATTCCGTATCGAAGAAGTCTATGGTTTCTTTGGTATTTCTATCTTGAATAACCTGTATGTATCGCGGCTCTCCGTTGAAACAAAAGACCTTATAGTCTGTAAGATCTTGTTTGGCAGAATCCGTGATCAGTTCTTCCGCTATTATTCGATGTGGAACGTTTTTGTAGGGCCATTCTCTTAAGGCATCATAGATACATTCTTTTAATGATGCGTTTATTTTCTTACGAGCCTCGTCTTTATTGAATGTCTTCTTGGTTCGGCATATTACAACACCTCCATTGCCGCCTCCATGAGTGGTCTTCAGTACGAAACTGTATGGAAGTCTGTTGAAATCGATCTCATCAAAACTGTTCCAGACACCTAATGTCGGGATTATGTATTCTGAACCGATTTTGGATGCGACATAAGCCTTGACGGCATATTTATCAACCATCGTTGTAAATTCAGGTTTACGACGGTTAATCTTTAGCCATTGGATTTTCTCTTGAAAAGTAATAGCATTGGATAAATGTAATTTTTGGCCATTTTCAAGATAATATCTCATGCGTAGGTATAGCATGTCTGGAAGACAGGGCGTTCGCTTGAGGATTGCTATGACAAATTGTCGAAGGTTTGATATGCAATCAGTAATGTTCATTCGGGCTAACTGGAAAAGTAAATCCTTGGATTCAGAAAACTGGATTATTGATGTAATCGCTGGTTGCGTTGCCTGATGATTTGATTATGCAGGGATTACCGAAGACGATTGAATGGGATGGAATATCGCAGTTGACATATGTGTTTGGAGCTATCAATACATCATCGCCGACTGTGATGTTGCCTACGATGGTTGAGTTGATGCCTATCCATACGGAATCGCCGATTGTCGGCGTGCCTTTACGTTTCCCCCTGTTTTCCTGGCCGATAGTTACGTCTTTGTGGATATTGCAGTTCTTTCCAATCTTGGTTTTGCCATTAACCGTTATGCCATAAGGGTGGCCAATGTATAAGCCAGGACCGATTTCAGCCTGATATGAAATATCATTGCAGTACATAAGGCTAGTGATACGGTAGAGTATTTTATATAAGGCAATAAAATATCCTCCCCGATTTGACTGGAGTTTGCGCATCCAGTATTGATAAGGTGGCAATTCGCCTCGACGTATCTTGTCGGTTTTGTAAAGATTCATAAATTAGACCTATGGGGAGTAAGTGGAAACTTAGAGTTTAGCATGCCTAAGGCATGTACCTATAGATTCGTTTTGAAAATAAGGCATTCAATCATAGTTGATGCGCGGCATCGAGTGACGTTACTATGTCAGTCTCTCTTGAAGATGTCGCGCGTATAGACTTTGGTGTTGATGTCCTCCAGGCAGGGATCGAAGCGGTTGGCGATGATGGCGTGGGAAAGGGTCTTGAATCGGTCCAGGTCGTTGACAACAAGGCTGCCGAAGAAGGTGGTGCCGTCTTCGAGCGTAGGCTCGTAGATTATCACTTTGGCGCCCTTGGCCTTGATGCGCTTCATCACGCCCTGGATCGAGGACTGGCGGAAGTTGTCGCTGTTTGACTTCATGGTCAGGCGGTACACGCCGATGACGCATTCGCCCTCCCTGTCGGCACGCCAGCTGCTGTTGGCATCGTACCATCCTGCCATCTTCAGCACCTGATCGGCTATGAAGTCCTTTCGCGTGCGGTTGCTCTCCACGATGGCACCAATCAGGTTCTCGGGAACGTCGGCGTAGTTGGCCAGCAGCTGCTTTGTGTCCTTGGGCAGACAGTAGCCGCCATATCCGAAACTGGGGTTATTGTAGTGCGTGCCGATGCGAGGGTCTAGTCCGATGCCCTCGATGATGGCCTTGGATTCGAGGCCCTTGACCTCTGCGTATGTGTCCAGTTCGTTGAAGTAACTGACGCGCAATGCCAGGTAGGTGTTGGCGAACAGTTTGACGGCCTCGGCCTCCTTCATCCCCATATAGAGCGTTGGGATGTCTTCCTCGATGGCGCCTTGCTGCAGGAGTCGGGCAAAGGTACGAGCGGCCTCGTCCATTCTGTTCATGTCGGTGACCTGAAGAATGGCCTGGTTCTCGGCGGCAAAGCGCGGGTCATCGATGATCTTGGGAATACCCGCCACGATGCGGCTGGGGTAGAGGTTGTCGTAGAGGGCCTTGCTCTCGCGCAGGAACTCTGGGAAAAAGAGAAGATTGAATTGCTTCACTCCCTTGGAAGCGTACTTCATGTAGAGCGATCGGCAGTAGCCCACGGGAATCGTTGACTTGATGACCATGACGGCATCGGGGTTGACGCTGAGCACCAGGTCGATTACTTCCTCCACATGAGTGGTGTCGAAATAGTTGCGGACAGGATTGTAATTGGTGGGGGCGGCGATGACGACAAAGTCGGCGTCGCGGTATGCTGCCGCGCCGTCAAGTGTGGCCGTTAGGTCAAGGTCCTTCTCTGCAAGGTATCTCTCGATGTAGTCGTCCTGTATGGGTGACTTGCGGCTGTTGATCAGGTCGATTTTCTCGGGAATGACGTCAACGGCGGTGACGTGGTTGTGCTGTGACAGCAGGGTGGCGATGCTGAGGCCTACATATCCTGTTCCGGCAACTGCGATGTTCATAATGTATAAATTAAGTCAGAGGTCTTATTCCAGGGGGTGAAGGAGGTCGGGGTGGATGTAGGGGAGGAGGATCAGGCAGATGCCTTCGATCTGGACGGCGACGTGGCGGTTGCGGGCTACGCGGACCACGGAGCCTTCGTAGCCGGCGAAGATGCCGCCGGTGACGCGGACGCGCTGCGTGGGTCGGAAGTCGCGCACATTATATATGTGGCAGCGGGTGGGGTCGTCGGCCGTCAGGAGCTTCAGCAGGTCCATCTGACGCTGCGGTATGGTCTGTATCTCTTTGCTGTCGGGGTAGCGGTACACCCACATCGGGATGGTGCCGGGGCTCCGGCGTCCATCGGCCTCAAGGCGCAGGGCGCTGGTGGCTGTGGTGCGGATGAAGACTACATGGGGTATGACGGCGCGCTGGCGCCGGTTGCCGGTTGGGCCGGTCACCGTCTCGGTCGGGAAGTAGACTTCGGCGCATGTCTGCCGCAGGGTCTCGGCGGCGCGGAAGTCCTGGCGTGTGCGAATGGCGAACCATTCTTCGGCTTCGGACACAGGGTTGGTAGGGTTTTAAGTCAGAGTGTTGAGTTATGAGGTGAGAGGGTGGAGTAAAACATGCCGGAGGCATGTCCGTACAGAGGGTCGGGTACAGTTCTCCTTAATGCGCGGGTGCCGGGGCAACGCCGTTCATCAGGTGCAACCGTCCGTCTGCTTACGCTTCGGATCGCAAGGAGTAGCCTGTCCAGGAACTCTCCTTGGGGTTGGCTGCCCTCATGGAGCAGCTTGGAGTTTATGTATCTCTTGACAAGAGATACATATTCCGGACGCAAAATTACTAAAAAATTGCGACATAGTTGATAGAATAACAGAAAAATTTGATATCATCAGGGTTATGGTCAGGGCGTTATAATGCATGGAGGTGGTGTAATGGATTAGATAACAGAGAATAAAAGCGGAATTTGTATCTCCTGATAAGAGATGCAAATTTATATATTATGGGAGAACATCCCGGAGGGATGTCCGTACATAGAAGGCCATGTTAGATGCGAAACATCCCGGAGGGATGTCCGTACATGGAGGCTGAAGGCAAAAAAATAGGGCCGCAACCAATGCGGCCCTATCACGATTCCACTATAAACTATATCTAACTAAACTTCATGACAGCACTTTCTCACGAAACCACTGCCAATATCCATATTGCTTAACTATAAAACATATTGTTGCACCAATAGTTATGTGAATTAAGGTTTTTAACCTTATTAAAGATAACGGCGAGGCCGTGGGATACGCTGCGGACGAGGTGAACCTCGTACACAGAACCAGTCATGCCGGGGCAGGGGGGACAACGGGCCGGAGTGGAATGCCGAGGACGGAGGGCATAGAACGGTGCGGGGAATTGCATGGACATGGAGGGGAGGAATCGTTACCGGCTGGTGCGGGTCAGGTGAAAGGTAAGGGCGTCTAGGTAGTCGGAACGGCGCAGGGAGGCGGTGAGGCGCACGCGGTACCAGCGGTAGCCAGTGGCGGCCAGGGCTGTGGCCCAGCCTCGGGTGCCGTCGGCTATGAGTCTCCAGGACTGGCGGTGGCGCGAGGCGTATACGCGTATGCGCATGGCACGGCGGTCGTAGCGTCCCCGCAATATGACGCGCCATAGCCATTTGCGGCACTCGGGATCACCGAGGTCCAGGGGAGCGGTAATCTTGTCGATGAACGGCTCCCATGTGTCGGGCGTTTCCTGGTCTTCGAGTTCATCTGGGCTGGCCGGTTCGTCTGGATCCTCGGATCCGGTTCCGCCGCCGGATGCGGAGGTGGTGAACCGATCCAGCAGTTTCCAGTTGGAGAGGGCTCCGTCCAGGATGGGAACCTGGAGATACTCGCCGGGGATAAGTTCGGCCACGGGAACGGAGGCCAGGATGCGGAGGTCGTTCTGTCGCGAGGCATTGCCCAGTATTGTGGACTCGTCGAGCATATTGTAACGATAAGTGCGGTATCGGACGCCGTCTCGGACCACGGTGTGGATGCCGTTGCATCGTAGGTCGGCGGGGATGAGTGACGGCTGTGGCGCGCCGATGATGTCGATATGGGAGATGTCGGGATCGGCAGGAATCGCGGAGGGACTGTATGTCAGACGGCAGGGATGGCTGATGATGTCGGTGACGGAACGGGCGGCGCCGGAGGGGAACGAGTATGAATCGATAGCCATGAGCGGTGACATGGTGTTTGGTTTCATCAGGGTCATGGCCTGTGTCATGCGGCGTGTGCCGTCCTTATACCGGAATGCCCAGCCGATACGGAACGGGGAGGTGAAGAGGTTCTGGCTGTCCGCGTCGGCGAAGTATTCTTTCAGCCGAGACTCGACGGCGTCGCTGACGTTGCGCAGCAGGGTGTCGGAGGGTGGCTGGGTGACATTCTCATAATGGCCGGTGAACCAGCCGGCCACTCGGGGCATGTCGCTGTCGGGGACATTGAACTGGACAGTGGTGCGGTGATAGCCGTCGGGGGACGTGGCCCAGCCAGAGAGGGTGGCGGCCTGTAGCGCGAAGGCGAGACTGCAGCCCGGGGCCGCAGGGACTGGTATGGGCTGGGAGGGAGTCGCAGGGTCTGCACCAAGGACGGGTATCAGGGAGGGCCGGAAGTCGTGGAGGCCGACGGTGGCGAGGTCCACGCGGATAAGTCTGTGTTTCATTTTTCTTTTTTTTGAGGCGAAGATACAAAGGGAGGGAGATTGGAGGGGTGTATCGGTTAATACTGATAGACACATGTGTTAGAGAATGGATTACTGGAGACAAAGCTAAAGCTTTACGCAAGGACAAACGGCTGGACGCGGCCTAATGCTTGACGCAAGGACAAACGGCTGGACGCGGCCTAATGCTTGACGCAAGGACAAACGGCTGGATGCGGCCTAATGCTTGACGCAAGGACAAACGGCTGGACGCGGGGCGGGCAACAAATTTGGATATAAATGGAGGATGTGTTATTTTTGCGGGAAAATAACATCAAAAACATCGGGAACATCAGTGACATCATGTCCGGAAATCAGTGACATCATGTAAGTGTCATCAGTGACAGGTGATATCCGTGACATCAATATCATCAGATAACATCAATAACAAAATGGAAGTAAAGGAGATCAAGCATTATTTCTTTGCGAGGAGGAACGGAGTGACTGCGGAAGTGCTGCGGCGCGCGGGGTCGGGATTCGAGATGATCTTCGGGGTGGATGTGCCGGGCATTTCGGCGTTGGCCAGGGAAATCGGCTTTGATAAGGAATTGGGTATGCGTCTGTGGAAGGACCGGAAGGTGAGGGAGTCGCATCTGCTGGCGGCGTGGCTGCTGGATCCCGGGACTCTGAGCCTGGAGGAATGCGTGGCGCTGGCCGAGTCGGTGGTGGACTCCGAGGACGCGCAGATGCTGGCGTTCCGGGTGCTGAAGCACCGGCCGGAGGTGCTTCCTCTGCTGGCTCAGGAGTCAATGGCGGCGCGGGCGATGCGGGCGCATCTCAATGCGTAATGAACTCCATCCGGATGGTTTGTTGCGCGACCGCCCCGCGGTCGGTGATAAACGGATATGATTGCCCCGGGTCAAATCGGCCTTGCCGATTTGACCCGGGGCTACGTTGTGGGACCCCTGCCGGGGTCACTGCCATGCGCCGTATGGCTGGCAATCGGGGTCATTGCCATGCTGAGCATGGCAGGGGGTGGGGGTAAACATCCCGAAGGGATGTCCGTACCAGTCGGGTGATCAGGGATGTCTTTACCGTTTACTTGACGTGGCCGGTGAGGGGGGAGTACTGGCGGGAGAGGCGGAGCATCTGCTCGGCGTAGTTCTCGGGCCAGGAGATGGTCACGTCGGTGATCTTGCCGTCAGCACCCAGGACGGGAGTGTACACGGGGTTGATGAAGCCTCGGTAGGGCGGGATGTCGAGCGTTGAGAAGCGCTTGATCACCTCCTGGTGCAGCTTGGGATCAATCTTCACGGCGTACTTCTGGATCAGGTCGTTTCCGCCATTGTAGTCGCCCTCGCTCTTGATGCGTTGGATCTCGCCCAGCATCTGGCCGAACAGCTCGCGCATCTTGGGGTAGTCGTTGATCTTGACATAGGTCTTGCCGCCTTTCTTGACAAGTTCGACAACGTCCTTGCCGCCTTTGCCTTTCTTCTTGCCATGGTCCATCACCCACTTGGCTATGAGCTGGCGGTTGCGCATATGCGCCTCCTCGACGTCCTTGCCCAGCTCGATGCGGTTCAGCTGGGTCATCAGGCCGTTCATCATGTACTTGTAATATTCGGCCTGGTAGGCGTTGGGATTATCCAGGATGCCGAGTTCCTGCAGTTTCGGATCGGCCAGGTAGTAGAGTGCGAACAGGTCGGCGCGTGTCTCCTCCAGCGCGGAGCCGTTCTCCTTCAGCGCGTCGCCGTCCACGCCGGGCAGCAGCTGTCCTGAGGCATGCCCCAGGCACTCATGCAGGTCGGTGTGGAGCATGTCGGTGATGTAGAGGTAGTCATCCAGCATCTTGCGCGTCGGGGCATCGATCACGAACTCCTCGTTGAAGCCGTTGCCGTGCGATGCCATCTCGTAAGCCTCGGTGATGTTCTCGATGGTCACGGACTTGGAGCCGTGCGCGGCGCGGATCCAGTTGGAGTTGGGCAGGTTGATGCCGATTGCGGTGGAGGGGAAGGCGTCGCCGGCCAGCATGGCGGCGTTGATCACCTTGGCCGACACGCCCTTGACGTGCGGCTTGCGGAAACGCGGGTCAACGGGGGAGTGGTCCTCGAAGTACTGCGCGTTGGACGATATCTTCTCGGTGCGGTCGGAACTCTTGGCATTCCTGAAATTGACGTAGGACTCCCAGCTGCCGGTCATGCCCAGCGGGTCTCCGTAGCTCTCGATGAAGCCGTTCACGAAGTCCACGTCGCTCTTGGTGTCCTCGGCCCAGAGTATGGAATACTCGTCGAACAGCTTCAGGTCGCCTGTCACATAATAATCGATCAGTTTTGTGATGTAGGCCTTCTGGGCATCGTTCTCGGCATACTCCTTTGCCTTGTCCAGATAATAGATGATCTGGGCTATGGCTGGGCCGTAGAGACCGGTCAGGTGGTAACGCTCCTCCCGCAGGTTGCCGTCGGCGTCCTTGACAACCTTGGAGTTTAGGCCGTAGCTTACGGGAGTGGGGTCGTTGGGATCCTTCATCCTGTTATAGAACGCCTCCACCTCGGCCTGGGTCACGCCGGGGCCGTACAGGTTGCCGGCGCTGGTCAGCACCACGTCCTGGGTGCCGTCCTGGTTCACGCGCTTGGGCATCACGGTTGGGTCGAAGATTACGGGCAGCAGTTTCTCCAGCATCTTCTTGGGAGTCTCGCCCGGCTCCAGTGGGAAACGGTCGTTGGGAAGACGGTGCACGGCATCGATGAAGAATTCCTCCGAGAACTCGGGGACGAACTTGTCGGTGCTGTAATGGTGGTGTATGCCGTTGCCGAACCACACCTGCTTCAGGTACTTCTCGAATGCCTTGAAATCCTTGGACTGTCGGTCGCCCTTGTAATCAGAATAGATGTTCTCCAGGAGCTGGCGGATCTGGAGGTTGTACATGCCGTTCTGATCCCAGATGATGTCGCGTCCCATCTGGGCGGCCTCGCTGAGATAGTAGAGCATCAGCTTCTGGTTCAGGGACAGGCGGTCGAACTCGGGGACCTCGTAGCGGAGGACCTCGATGTCCGCGAAACGGTCGACATGGTAGTTGAAGTTCTTGTCGACCACTGCGCCGGCCGGGAGGACGGCGACGGTGCCAAGCACCAATGCGGGGAGGATTTTATTCATAATGTTGTGGGTTTGGGAATTAGTGGGAAAAGTGGGAGAGGTGGAAGATGCGATGGTTATTCCACCTCAAGAACCAATCCCTTGAGGTACTCGCCTTCGGGGTGGGCGATGTCGATGGGATGGTCGGCCGGCTGGGACAGTTGGTGCAGGATGCGGACACGGCGTCCGGCCTTCACGGAGGCGGAGAACACCGCCAGTCGGAACATATCGCGGGTTATGGCCTGGGAGCAGCTGAAGGTGAACAGGATGCCTCCGGGCTTGATCTTCTCGAACGCGCGGGTGTTGAGGCGGCGGTAGCCGATCAGGCCGTTCTTGATGGCTCCGCGATGCTTGGCGAAGGCGGGGGGGTCCAGGATGATCAGGTCGTAGCGGTCCTTCTCCATATCGTTCAGGAACTTGAAGGCATCCTCTGTGTACGAGCGGTGGCGCGGGTCATCGGGGAAGTTCAGGGCTATGTTGGCGTCGGTCAGCGCCACGGCCTTGGCAGACGAGTCTACGGAGTCGACGCTGACGGCGCCTCCGCGCATGGCGTAGACGGAGAAGCCGCCGGTGTAGCAGAACATGTTCAGTACACGTCTGCCGCGTGCGAATCGCTCCAGCAGACTGCGGTTCTCGCGCTGGTCCACGAAGAAGCCGGTCTTCTGCCCCTTCAGCCAGTCGATGTTGAACTGCAGGCCGTTCTCGATGGCGATGTTTCCGTCGTACTGGCCGATCAGGTAGCCGTTCTCCGGACCCAGGTCTGCCTTGAAAGGAAGGGTGGTGTCCGATTTATAATATACGTTGCGGATTCGGGCGTCGGGAATCAATGTCAGGGCCTCGGCCACCTCGCCACGGGCGAAGTGCATTCCAGGACTGTGGGCCTGCATCACGGCCGTGTCGCCGTAGATGTCGATCACCAGGCCCGGCAGGAAATCACCCTCGCCGTGCACCAGACGGTAACAGTCGTTGTCGGGGCGTATCAGGCCTAAGGTGCGGCGCAGGTCGTAGGCCGACTGGAGACGCCGCTGGAAGAAGTCGTCGGGCAGCGAGCCATTGTCGAACTCCAGCATGCGCACGGCGATGCTCCCGATCTGGTAATGTCCGGTACCCAGGACAGTGCCGTTGCTGTCGGTCACGGTCACCAGTTCGCCCTCCCGCAGTCCGGAGGGCAGCGAGGCGATGGCGCCCGAGAATACCCACGGGTGACGGCGGATCACCGATTCCTCCTTGCCCGGCTTCAGTCTTATTGTCTTCTGTGCCATATTTCAATCAGCTACTTATATTCCTTATTTAAACAAGCGGACTATGTCCATGCCGTTGGCGTAGATCAGCAGTGCTATCAGCAGCACCATGCCGGTGATCTGGGCGCGTTCCATGAACTTCTCGCTGGGCTTGCGCCGGAAGATCACCTCGTAGAGCAGGAACAGCACATGACCGCCGTCCAGCGCAGGGATGGGCAGGATGTTCATGAAGGCCAGCGCCACGGACAGGAACGCGGTGATGTTCCAGAAGGCGATCCAGTTCCACGACGACGGGAAGATGGATCCGATTGTGCCGAAGCCTCCCAGCGACTCGGCGCCTTCCTTGGTAAACACCATCTTCATGGACTTGGCGTAGCCAGTCAGTTTGTCGGTACCCATCTGGATTCCGCGCGGCACCGACTGCAGCAGGTTGTAGCGGATCTCGGACACCCTGTAGAATTCGGCGGGATTCACCTCCATTCCCACGCCCATCTTTGAGTTGGAGTTGAGCGTCACGTTCCTGACGATGGTGTCGGTACGGTTTCCGGTGTTACGGACCAGGACCACAGGCACCGTAGCGTCCTTATGGCCGCGGAGCGAGCGGAGGAATGTGTACAGGTCCGGGGTGGGACGTCCGTCCACCGACAGAATTCGGTCGCCCTCTACGATGCCGGCCTTTTCGGCGCCCTCACCGGGAGCCAGGCGGATCACCTTTGCCGGGAAGCGGTAAGCCATCAGCGAGAACAGAGCCGTGTCGCTCTTGGCTTCGTTGTCGAGTTCGAACAGGAACTTGTCGGGGATGGGGATATCCACTTCCTTGCCCTGGCGCAGCACCGTCACCTTCTTGGCCTGGGCTATGGGCATCATGGCGTCGGCGGGATTGTTCAGTTCCTTGCCGTCGGCTGCCAGTGGTATGTCGCCGTCGCGGAAACCGGCGCGGTGGGCGGCGTCGCTGAAGGCCATACCCATCTTGGCCTCGCGGAACGGCACGTATTTCTCGCCCGTGGCATAGACAAGACCGGAGTAGATCACGATGGCCAGGAGAAAGTTGAACAGCACTCCGGCAATCATGATCAGCAGACGCTGCCATGCCGGCTTGGAGCGGAACTCCCATTCCTGGGCCGGTTGCTTCATCTGCTCTGTGTCCATGGACTCGTCGATCATGCCGGAGATCTTGCAATAACCTCCCAGCGGCAGCCAGCCGATTCCGTACTCGGTATCGTTCCAGAATCCCGGTTTCCTCTTCTTGCCATCGGCGTCCACGCGCTCCGCGTCGGCACCTTTCAGTTTGCGGGTCTTGCCGCAGCCTCCTATATATTTACGGGGCTTCCACTTGAACAACTCGACCCAGGGGTCGAAGAAGATGTAGAATTTCTCGACGCGTACGCCGAACATACGGGCAAACAGGAAATGCCCGAACTCATGTATGATGACCAGAAAAGCCAGCGCGATGATCAGCTGGACGGCCTTGATCAGAAATGTATCCATTTGTTGACTGTTTCCACTGCTTCGGCGGTGGCGCGCTGATGGGCGTCGGCAATGTCGTCGGCAGTGGCTATTGGGGTGTTGGGAATTCGTGACAGGGTCTCGACCGACAGCGCGTGCATGTCGGTGAATTTAATCTTGTTCTCAAGGAATGCCTTTACGGCCACTTCGTTGGCGGCGTTCAGGACTGTGGGGGCGTTTCCTCCGGCGCGGATCACGTCGTAGGCCAGCTGCAGCAGGGGGAATCTGGCACGGTCGGGTTCCATGAAGGTCAGTTTGCCGTATTCTGCCAGCGAAAGTCTGGGGGCTTGCGACGGCAGACGTTCCGGATACCCCAATGCGTAGCGGATTGGCATACGCATGTCGGGGAGGCCGAGCTGGGCCTTGACGGACCCGTCGCGGTATTCCACCATTGAGTGGATCACGGACTCCGGATGCACCAGAACCTCGATGTCCTCGGGGGCGATGTCGAACAGCCAGCGGGCCTCGATCATCTCGAACCCCTTGTTCATCATCGACGCGGAGTCTATGGTCACCTTGGCCCCCATGCTCCAGTTGGGATGGCGCAGGGCCTGTTCAGGTGTGATATCGGGAAACCGTTCCGGTGGCAGTGAACGGAACGGGCCGCCGCTGGCTGTCAGGATGATCTTGCGGACGGCGTCATGGCCCTCGCCCTGCAGGCACTGGAATATGGCCGAATGCTCGCTGTCCACGGGGAGCAGCGTGGCTCCGGAACGGCGGCATGCATCGGTTACGATGCGTCCTCCGGCCACGAGTGTCTCCTTGTTGGCCAAGGCGATTGTCTTCCCCTTCTCGATGGCCCTGAGGGTGGGGCGCAGACCGCTGTACCCCACCATCGCTCCCACTATGATGTCGTTGTCAAGCCGTTCGGCGGCATCGATTATGGCCTGTGTTCCTGCAGCGACCTCTACATCGGTGCCGCGGAGTGCCTGGCGCAGCGGTTCGTAAGCCGACTCGTCGGCTATCACCACGAGTTCCGGAGCGAATTCCAGGGCCTGGCCGGCCAGCAGACGCCAGTTGCGTCCGGCCGTCAGGATACGGGCCCGGAACCGGTCGGCGTGCGAGCGGATCACGTCAAGAGTCTGCGTGCCGATGCTCCCCGTGCTGCCTAATATGGTAATGTCTTGTAATTCAGTAGCCATTGATGCTGTTAAGTAGCTGATGGACTTCCTGCCGGGACACTCTCTTATAAATAAGGAGTGGGCCGGAGGCTTTTTAAGTTACAAAATTACGAAAAAAAAGGGATTTATTCAACAACACGCCGAAAACTTGCCCGGAAGCGGCTACTCGGAGCCGATAACCTTATAAGGAGTAAGCGCTGTGCCGTTGTGCCAGATACGGAGCTGCATCCATCGTTTGCCATGGCTGTCGGGAGCCGGCGCCTGCGCCAAAGGCTGTCCTGCGGTGACGTCATCTCCGGGAATCACTAGGGGAGTGCCGAGATGGTGGTAGCCGGATACGAACCCGCGGGCATGCTGCACCAGTACGGTCTGTCCCAAAGCGCGGGAACTGAAGAATACGGCCAGGACGGTGCCGTCGGCCACTGCCTGGACGGGGGAGTCGAAGGGCAGGAGGATTGTCGGGTCGGTGGCCTTGCGGGCGTCGGTGCTGAAATACGCGCGTGTGGCCACCGGCACGAACAGCATTCCGTCGGCGTCGAGCGGAGCCAGCACCGAGATGTTGAACCGCTCACGCTCCTCCAATGCGTTCACGAACCGGCGTTCCTGCGGCGAGGCGTCGGGGATTGAGTCCGGGTTGTACTCATCGGGATCGCGGGCATATAGGATTGAGTCGCCGGGCTGACGCCCGGTATCGGTAAGTCTCTGGAAATTGAGCAGCCATGCGTGGTTCTGGGCCAGGACTCCGTTCAGGGAGTCCACGCGCATTATTGCCTGTTGCGAGGCAAGACGCTGGGAATCGGTCAGATAGTCGGGCATCAGACGGCTCAGCGGCGTCAGTAGCGTCAGAAGCGCTCCGGCCGTCATCAGTGCCGCTGCCCCCAGGAACAGCAGCAGATACATGTATATAGGACGGAAACGGCATGAAAACCGTGTCCGCTGGTAGGCCTGGTCCTCAAGGCTGAGGGTATATCTGCGTTTCTCTTTCATTTCGGAATGTAAAGTTACTACAATTATGCGAAATGTTAAATAAATTTTATCTCTTTTGTTGATTTTAAGGAAAATTTGTGTAATTTTGCAGAACATTTTAGCATCAAGGAACGGTATCATACGGCCAGGCTACAGGCGTGGAGTATGTAACTTGTTGGAAAACTTATGGTTGAACAAAGCCTTATCTTAATAGACGTATCGGCTTGATTACCATACGGGCTCCCGGTAAAACCGCGACTCGATGCCGAACGAGAGTAAAAAACTATGTTTAACTAAAAAATGCTGTCCGAAACGTTAAAATCTTTGCTTGTGCAAACAAATTAAAAGTTCTTAACGTTTTACTTGAAAAATAAGAAAAATATAATCCAAAAATCACAAGTGTTATGAAAGCTAAAAATCTGTACTACGTGATGGCCCTGTGTGCAGGAGCAATGATGTGCAACAGCGCATCGGCACAGGACGTATTCGTGGACGATGCTGTCTCGGTAACGGAGTTTACCTGCGACAACACGAACCACTATTTCTCAAACTGGCGCAACAACTGGTTCATCGAGTTGAGCGCCGGTGGTAACCAGCCTCTGGTTGAGCGCGGTCTGAGCTCCGACCAGATGAAGAGCCTCGACGCCGCCAAGTGGACGGCTACCTATAGCGTAGGCTTCGGTCGTTGGGTGTCTCCGTACATCGGTTTCCGCTTCAAGGGTATCGGCGGTTCGATGCACTTCGACATGCCGTTCGAGAACCAGTCCACCGGCCAGGGATTCATCCACATGAAGAGTGCCAATCTGCAGCTCGAGATGCTGTGGGATATGTTCAACTCGATTAACTATAACCCCAACCGCGTGTTCAGTATCATCCCGTTCTTCGGACTTGGTGGCGGTGTGACCTGGGACTTCAAGAACAAAGGAAATGACTGGCCTCCGTTCCTGGGCAGTGACAACAACGCAGCAGCCGGCGAGACAAGACACGCAAAGCGCGTACAGTGGACACTCCCTGTATCCGCAGGTCTGCAGTTCCGTTTCCGTCTGTGCAAGTATGTTGACTTCTTCGCAGAGGCCCGTGCCACATTCTTCGGAGACAATTGGAACAACGTATCTACGGGTTCGTCGATCGACGCTCTGGTAAGCGCGATGGGTGGTTTCAACTTCAACATCGGCGGCCGTGGCTGGAACAAGTTCAACGAGTGTGAGTATGTATCGCAGATCGCCGCTCTTAACGGCCAGGTCAACGACCTGCGTTCGCAACTGCTGGCTTGCGGTCAGGAAGTCGCTTCGCTGCAGTCGCAGCTTCCCTGCCCCGAGGCAGTTCAGAAGGATTGTGTCAACGCACCGCTCATGAGCACCGTACGCTTCATGATCAACAGCGCCAAGATCATGCCGACCGAGGAGGTCAACGTCTACAACATGGCCGAGTGGCTGAAGGCTAACCCCAACGAGAAGGTTATGGTAGTAGGTTACGCCGACAAGAACACCGGTACAGCCGAGTACAACCTGAAGCTGTCACAGCGTCGTGCCGAGGCAGTCGCCAAGTCGCTGACCGACGATTACGGCATCGCAGCCGACCGTCTGACCGTTAAGTGGGACGGCAGCGAGATCCAGCCCTACAGCACCAACGACTGGAACCGTATCGTGATCTTCACTCAGAAGTAATCAATAAAACCCCTATAAAAGAAGGTGGACCGCAAGGTCCGCCTTTTTTTATGTCAAGAAACATAAAAAAAAGTTTGGTGGTTAGACAGAAAGTTTGTAGATTTGCAACAAAATCAGCGAGAGGTAGCAGTCCGCTGAATCCGGGCCTGGAAACCGGTCCGAATACGCAGTGAAAAACCAGAAACTTAAATCTAAAGTTCGTCATGAAAATCAATGAAATCATGGCCGGCCTCGAGGCTCGCCATCCGGGTGAGAAGGAATTCCACCAGGCAGTTCGTGAAGTGTTGCTGTCCGTAGAGGAAGTATACAACGAGCATCCCGAATGGGAGAAAGCCCGCATCATCGAGCGTATGGTCGAGCCCGACCGCATCTTCACCTTCCGCGTAAGCTGGGTTGACGACAAGGGTGAGGTTCAGAACAACATCGGTTACCGCGTACAGTTCAACAACGCCATCGGCCCGTACAAGGGAGGTATCCGTTTCCACGCATCAGTCAATCTGTCGATCCTGAAGTTCCTGGGATTCGAGCAGACATTCAAGAACGCCCTGACCACACTGCCCATGGGCGGTGCCAAGGGAGGCAGCGATTTCAGCCCGCGCGGCAAGAGCGACGGCGAGATCATGCGTTTCTGCCAGGCATTCGTGCTGGAGCTGTGGCGCAACCTGGGTCCGGACCGCGACGTTCCCGCCGGTGATATCGGCGTAGGCGGCCGTGAGGTAGGCTACATGTACGGTATGTACAAGAAACTGGCCCGCGAGAATACAGGTACGTTCACCGGCAAGGGCCTGAGCTTCGGCGGTAGCCGCATACGTCCCGAGGCTACCGGTTACGGCGCGCTGTACTACACTGTCAACGTGCTGAAGGACCTGGGTCAGGACATCAAGGGCAAGACCATCGCCATCTCCGGGTTCGGTAACGTTGCATGGGGCGCTGCCAAGAAAGCCACCGAGCTGGGCGCCAAGGTCGTGACCATCTCCGGTCCCGACGGATACATCTACGATCCCGCCGGCCTGAACGACGAGAAGATCGAGTATATGCTGGAGCTCCGTGCCAGCGGTAACGACGTTGTGGCTCCGTACGCCGAGAAGTTCGCAGGCTCCACATTCTTCCCCGGCCGCAAGCCCTGGGAGCAGAAGGTGGATATCTGTCTGCCGTGCGCCACACAGAACGAGGTAAGCGAGGCCGATGCACAGCAGATCGTCGCCAACAAGGTGATGATGGTTGCCGAGGTTTCCAACATGGGCTGCACAGCCGAGGCTATCGACACATTCATCAGCAACAAGATACCTTATGCACCCGGTAAGGCTGTGAACGCCGGTGGCGTAGGCGTTTCCGGTCTGGAAATGAGTCAGGATGCCGAGCACTTGCAGTGGAGCGCCGAGGAGGTAGACCGCAAGCTGCATGAGATGATGAACAACATCCACGCCGCATGCGTTCAGTACGGACGTCAGGCCGATGGTTACATCAACTACATGAAGGGTGCCAACATCGCAGGATTCATGAAGGTGGCCGACGCCATGATGGCTCAGGGTATCATCTAAGACAAGACCGATACTGCTCATAACAGGACCGCATCTGACACCGTGTCGGCTGCGGTCCTGACTTTATTACAGATTTCCAATCCTGCCCCTTAATTCAAAATCCCAGATTGCACATTCAAATCATGATAGAGAAGAGGCTAATAGACCACGGCGTACGCCCCACGGCGGTACGCAACATGCTGCTGTCGGCGTTATCGGCGCATCACGGCCCTGTGTCGGCCCAGGAACTGGAAATAGAACTCGACACGGTGGACCGCTCCACTATAAGCCGCTCGCTGGCCACGTTCGCGGAGGCCGGACTGCTGCACATCATAGACGACGGCACGGGAATCCCGAAATACGAGTGCTGTCCGTCCGAACGTCATCACACGGCGGCCGACAGCCACGCGCACTTCCACTGCATCAGATGCGGAGCCACGCTTTGCCTGGAGGAACTGCACGTCACAGCTCCCCAACTGCCGGAAGGATTCGAGGTGCAGGACATATCGTATGTAATAACAGGGCTGTGTCCGAAGTGCAGCGGATAAGGCTGCGGGCGAGGTGAACCTCGCACACAGAACCAGTCCTGATGCGGCGGATTTCCACAGAGGCTTGCCGCGGAGGATAGCCACGGAGGATAGCCGCGGCGGATTTCCACAGAGGATTGCCACGGAGGATGTGATTCTGCACAACATGTGCATCCGGATTGTTGTAATTTTGTAACGTAATCAAGAAAACGTTGAAATTATGGCACACGAATGCAGGCATTGTCACGGACATAAGTCTGAGACCGATCCGGGACACAGTCATGAACATAAACACAGTCATGAACATAAACACAGTCATGAGCATAATCATGGGCATAGCCACGGAGAAGGGGGGATGCGGGGCTTCCTGGAAGCATATGCCAGGGAATTGGTGAGCGGGGTGCTTCTTGTGGCATATGTGATTCTGGAGCATACCGGTGTATTCGCGCTGCTTCCAGGTGCCGAAACGGGCCATATCAACTGGTATGCCCTGGCCTTCAGCATCATCGCGATCCTGCCGGTGGGTGTGCCTGTGGTGCGGGAGATGGTGGAGACCTGGCGTTCGGGAAGCGTGATGAACGAGTTCACGCTGATGGTGGCCGCAGCCATCGGAGCTTTCATAATCGGTGAATATCCCGAGGCGGTGGCGGTCCTGCTGTTCTATTCTTTCGGGGAAAAACTGGAGGATACGGCTTCCGACGATGTGCGACGACGAATCAAGTCTCTGTTGGGGCGTATTCCGGATACGGCCACTGTGGTGGAGGACGGCCGTAAACGGACCGTAAGCCCCAGGGACCTGCCTGTCGGCACGCATATCCTGGTGCAGCCGGGCGAGCGTGTCCCTATCGACGCGAAACTGTCAGGAGAAAATCCCGCTGAATTCGACACTGCGGCTATTACGGGTGAATCAGTGCCGAGGGCGTTCAATCCGGGCGATGAGCTGCCGTCGGGTATAATTCCTGTGGACCGCCCCATCGAGGCCGTGACGCTGCGTGCGTTCGATGACTCATCGATGACACGCATACTGAAGATGATCGATGACGCCCAGGCCGGCAAGTCGCATACGGAGACCATGCTGCGCCGCATCACGCGCTGGTACACTCCGGTGGTGTTCACGCTGGCTTTGGGTATATTCTTCATCCCCTGGACTGTGTTGACTGTCGGTGGAGGCGCTTTCGTATGGCAGACCTGGCTGCGCCGCTCGCTGGTGTTCCTGGTGTGCTCGTGTCCTTGCGCGTTGGTGGTAAGCATTCCGCTCAGTTACTTCGTGTCGCTTGGGACGGCTTCCAAGATCGGACTTCTGTTCAAAGGCTCAACTTATCTTGACGCCATGCGCAAGGTACGCAACGTGGTGTTCGACAAGACCGGCACGTTGACCACAGGGGAGTTCCATGTGGACGGCATCGAGCATGCCGATGGCTTCGATGACGCCACGGTCATGGCTTATGCCGCGGCGGTCGACGCCGATTCCACCCATCCTCTTGCCAAATCCATCTGCGCGTATGCCAGGGAAAAAGGCATAGTGGTGCCGGGGGCCACGGATGTCAAGGCCATAAACCACGGCGTGCAGGGACGTATCGGCGCAAGCCGGGTTGTGGTCGGATCGCATAAGCTGATGGAGGTCCAGGGAATCCAGGCACCGAAGTCCGACAAGGCCGGGTCGCGTATCTGCGTGGCAGTGGACGGACGGTACATCGGCTCAATCTATCTGCTGGACACCATCAAGGAGGAGGCCAAGGCGGCGATAGCAGAACTGCACGGGATGGGAATCAAGGTCACGGTCCTCTCCGGCGACAGGCTGCCGGCCGTGGGGTTGGTGGCCCGACAGGTCGGCGCGGATTCATGGCAGGGTGAGCTGCTGCCACAGGACAAGCAGCGGATTGTGGCCGGAATGCGTCAGGAGGGAGGCACGGCGTTTGTAGGCGACGGCATCAACGATGCCCCGGCCATAGCGGCGTCCGACGTGGGTGTGGCCATGGGTACGATGGGCACCGGGATGGCGATGGATACGGCCGACGTTGTCATATCGGGCGACAATCTGTCGATGCTGCCTCGTGCCGTCAGGCTGTCGCGACGCGTTCAGCGCACTGTGGTGGAGAATGTAGGTTTTGCAATCGGCGTGAAGGCGCTTGTGATGATTCTGGGAGCTTTCGGCATCGCGTCGCTGTGGGCGGCGGTGTTCGCCGACACCGGCGTTACGCTGATCACCATAGTCTGGACTTTGCTGATGCTCCGTAAGCCCTGACTGAAGCAGTCTGAGGCGTCTGTTCAACCGACTGGCTGCCGCAGCGCCAATGTCAGTATCTCCGACGGGTCGGAGACGATATGGTCGGCGTATGCGGCCTGCAGTTCCGACACGGGACGGAATCCCCATGTCACGCCGCAGGACTCGACGCAGGTGCGGCGGGCCGTCTCCATATCCACGGCCGAGTCACCCACGTACAGAACCTCCTGTTTGGGACAGTGATGGATGTTCAGAGCCTCGAACACAATGCTTGGATCCGGCTTGCGGGGACGCTGGCCGTTCTCCCCGAGTACGGCCGCGAACTCGATGTCCGGGAAGTAATGTCCGATTATCTTCTCCACGGCGGCCTGGTACTTGTTGCTGGTCACGGCCAGCGCGATGTCGCGGTCGCGCAGGTCCATCAGCAGTTCCGGAATACCCGCGTAAGGCTTGGTCATGTCCGTGCAATGATTGTCATAGTATTCCCGGAACAGTTTGAACAGCATGTCGATGGTGTCGGGACCGGCGTCGGGCTGTGCGCGTTCCAGTAGTTTCCGCACTCCGTTTCCGACCATGTAGTTGTAGGCCGAAAGGGGATGTGTCGAGAATCCTGCGTGCTCCAGGGCGTGGTTGCAGGCGTTGCCAAGGTCGGCGATGGTGTTGAGCAACGTGCCGTCCAGGTCGAAAATAACATATTTCTTCATAGTCGATTCTTTTTACGATATAACAAATCAGAAGGGATAACCTATCGAGAAATGGAAGGCGTGGTCGCGGCTCCATACCGGATGGACCAGTGGCCACGGTTCCTGGTTTATGGCAGGGTTGCGTGCCTTCATGCCGAGGTCGAAACGTATCAGGAAGTATTCGAAATCCAGACGGATTCCGACGCCGTACGACATGGCTATCTCCTTATAGAAATCCTTGAACCGGAACGCGCCCTGAGGCTGGGACTCGTAGTCGCGGATGGTCCAGATGTTGCCGGCGTCGACGAACACCGCCCCCTCGACAACCCAGAACATCTTGGCGCGGTACTCCACGCTCAGGTTCAGGCGGATGTCGCCGCACTGGTGGATGAAGTCGGACTGGGAGTTGGTGGCGGGGTACCGTCCTGGCCCCAGCGTACGCACCGACCAGCCGCGCACGCCGTTGGCGCCGCCGCCGTAGAAGCGCTTCTCGAACGGCATGATGGACGAGTTGGCGTAGGGCACTCCGATGCCGAACCCGGCATGGCATGCCAGCGCATTGCGGGAGTCGAACGACCGCAGGTAGGTGAAGTCGGTGTCCAGTCGGAAGTACTGCGAGTACCGGATGCCGAACACCTTGTATGGATCCTTATGGAAGTCACGGCGGGGCGTGAAGATGGAGTTGATTGCGAACAGAAGGTTCCCGGCCACCTCGGCGTTGACGCGGTAGGTGAACACGTCGCGCTGAAGCGGGTTGCGCATCCCCAGGACGGGCTGCCGCTTGGTGTTGTGGTAGAACTGGAATCCGGCACGCATTATGAAGTGGTCCTCGTAACTGTAACGGAGCAAGGGGTTGTCCGGTGCTATCTGGTCGATGAAGTCGTTGGTGCTGGCCGGAAGGTAGATATAGGAAATGTCCAGTGGAGTCCAGACGTAGCGCGACGGGTCGTTGCGGCGTGCCCATTTGTAACTCCAGCCGACGGCCGACACAATGCGTGTGTATTCGGGGCGCTCCTGGTAGTTCAGGCTCAGGTTCAGTTCGGTGGTGGCGCGTATTTTCCTCTTGAAACTCTCGTGCAGGAACGGAATCTTGAACTTGGGGAAGGAGACGGAGACGTCGGCGCCGTACTCCATGAAACGGTCGTGTATGAAACCCTCCAGATCTCCGTTCAGGGCCTGGTAGGATCCGCGCAGACGCACGTTCAGCAGTTCGGAGCCACGACCCACGTTGCGGTGGGCGTAACCCAACGCCAGCGCCACACCTAAGTCTCCTTCGGAGTTGGTTCCCTCCACCTCAAGCGAGAACGATTGGCTTCGGTCCGGAGTCAGCAGGATGTAGACGTCCAGTAGACCGTCGGTCCCGATGGCTCCGACCGGAATCAGACGTATGTTGATGAACTTCAGTATCGACAGGCGCCCCAGGGCGGTGTAGGTGTTGTTCAGGTCGTGGCCCCGGTAAATCTCTCCACGCCTGAAATAGCAGTTCTCCTCCAGGACGCCGGGGCGCAGGTAACGTTTGTCTCCGTACAGGATGGTGATTCCCTTGTAATCCACGGTGTCTTTGGCGCGGTACGAGCGCGGGTCGGGGTAATCGGCGGCATCGTAGTCCGGAATGTAGTAGATGTTGCGGATCAGATACCGACGGTGGCTCTCCAGGATGCTTGCCGCGGAATCAGGACGCTGTTTCGGCTCGCGGATGGTCATCTTCAGTTCCACCAGACGCGAATCCTGGGCCGTATCGGCTATGAAGGTGATGTACTCCTTGCCGAACGCCCAGTAGCCCCGGTTCTGCATTCCCGTGGCGATTATGTCGCGCTGTTGTTCCAGGACATTGCGGTCCAGCCGGTCGCCGATGCGGATGGGGAAGCGCAGGGAGTCCATCATCACGAACTCGCGGACGGTGTCGTTGGGGAATTCGTAGGATATGGAGTTGATGACGTGCGGCGTGCCGAGTTCCACGTCGTATGTGAGGCGTGTCTTGCGCTTGATGTGGTCCGGAAAGGAATCGGTGCGCACGGTGGCGTGCAGGAATCCGGCGTTGTTGGCTGCGCGGAGCAGCTGCCGGGCGTCGTTATCGGTGGCCTCGGCGTTGAACAGCACAGGCGGCTCGCCCATGCGTCGCACCCATTTGTTCCACCATTTCGTGGAATCCTGGCCGGACAGGTTGTACACGCCCAGACGCATCTTGGTCAGGTTCAGGAATTTGTTGTTGGGACGCTGGCGCAGGTAAGTCTTCAGTTCCCGGCTGGTGAACGTTCCCGTGGTGTCGTTGACGCTGACGTTCACGTCATCTAAAAGCAACCGGCCCGGCGGTACGAATTTTGTCGCCGAGCATCCCGACAGCAGCAACAGCAGCACACTCCAGGCGAGGAGTGATTTAAACGTGCGTATGTCGGTGCAGCAGTGGCGCATGTCTATTTCTTTTTACCGAATTCGGGATCCACATGCAGTGACTTGCAGACGGCGAAGGTGGCGAGGCAGCTCAGCATCACGAGCCAGAAGAAGTTGACGTAACCTTGCGGGCCTTCCATGCCGAACAGGTTCATGTGCTGGAAGAAGTCGTGCAGCCATCCGGCGAACATTCCTGGAATCATCAGTCCCATGAAGGCGAATGCGGTGCAGAACGAGAAGTGGGAGGTCTCGCTGGGGCCTTTGCTGAAGTAAATCAGGTAGAGCATGAAGGCGGTGTATCCGAATCCGTATCCGAACTGCTCGATTCCTACCGCCAGACATATCAGGATGAAGTTGTCAGGCTGGAACATCGCAAGGAAGCAGTAGAACACGCAAGGTAGCGTCAGCGACATGGCCATTGGCCACAGCCATTTGCGGAAGCCTCCCTTGGCTATGGCGACTCCGCCCAATATTCCGCCGGCCAGCAACGCCAGCACTCCGACCCATACGTTGACCAGTCCCAGCTGTATGGTGGTGAGTCCCAGTCCGCCGTCGGACCTTGTCGCCAGCATGAACGGCTGCGTCAGCTTCAGGCACAGGGCCTCGGGCAGACGGTACAGCAGCATGAAGCACAGGGCCGTCACGATGTGAGGCTTGCGGAAGAAGGTGACGAACGTCATGCCGAAATTCCTGATGATTGACCTGGCGGTGACGCCCGGCATGGGCTTGTCGCCGGGGCTGTGCGGCAGGATGAGGTAGTCGTAGAGGGCGATGGCCAGGAACAGCAGGGAGAGGACCATGAACACGATGCTCCACGAAGACCCGGTGGCCATGCCGCGTTGCTGCAGGTGACCGGCAAGCGTGACCAGGCCACCCTGTCCGAAAAGTGAGGCGATGCGGTAGAATGTGTTTCGTACGCCCACAAAGGCGGCCTGCTGGTGGGCGGTGAGGGCCAGCATATAGAAGCCGTCGGCGGCTATGTCGTGGGTCGACGACAGGAATGCCATGAGCCAGAACACCATGAGCGTGGCCGTGAAGAAGAACGGGGTGGGGAGCAGGAATCCCACAGCGGCCATAGAGACGCCCAACAGCAGCTGCATCGCCAGGATCCAGCCGCGCTTGGTCTTGAATATGTCGACGAACGGACTCCAGAAGGGCTTGATGACCCACGGCAGATACAGCCATCCGGTGTAGAAGGCCATTTCCTTCAGCCCGATTCCCATCTGGGTGTAGATGATCACCGTGAAACTGTTCACCACGAAACTGGGGATGCCCTCGGCTATATATAGCGAGGGAATCCATGCCCAGGGAGATCGATTCTTGGATGCGGTCATAGTCCGAAATGCTTTTTGACGGATTCCGGCAGAGCGTCCGAAAACGCGACTTCATTGTATATCCGGCGGACAGTGTCGGCATCGAGTTTCTCGAAATCCTCGGCACGCGGGGTTATCATCAGTCCGGTCATGTCGATGGCTCCCGGCGCCACCACCACCTTCCCAGGCTCTTCCAGGAAATAATGGTGCGGCCTGTGCGTCCGTCTGGGAATAACCAACGCGCGCAGCATCCGGTCGGCTCCCATCCAGTAGAACACGTTGATCAGACCGTTGTCGGGATTTCCCTCATCATCGACTCCGAAAGCATCGCGGATCGCTACCAGCATGGCTGCGCCCTGTCGGTCGGGAGTTATCACCGCGCTTACGAACTGAAAGGGGAGATCCAGTCCGAGGTCCTGCGATGAAACGAACCCGGGACGCGATGAGGGATGGTGTTTTTCGGTGATCCCCAGCAATGGAAGTTCCGATTTCAGGACGGCCTGCATGTGCAGGTGGTCCGGTGCGGAAGCCCCGGCCTTGGCGCCGTTGAAGAAGAACACCAGGTCCGGCGCGGCCTCGGCCATGGCCGCCATCTCGAAGGGAGGATTCTGCTGCGGCCGGTGCGAGCGCGCGATGATGGTGAAATGTATGGGGAGTATCGGGAACGGATTCACGCACAGGTCCCATCCTTCCATCCATTCGGCCGAGCATTGTTCCTTGGGACGGTTCTGGCAGCAGAGGAAGCAGGGGCGCTTCTCGATAGCCTCCCTGCTGACATCGGCTCCGGTGGAGACTATGCGCGCCGGATTCAGCTGCAGCGCCGCCGGAAGGTCGCCTAAGTCGAGTTTCTTGCGCTGCGTGCGCCCCAGGTCAAGATAGCGTTTCTGTGCCTCGGGCCATGTGGACAGCTGGTATTCCACCAGTGTGTTTATGGTCTCCAGGTTCAGCGGTCTCGGGGCCTTGGCGGGTTTTGGATTACTCATCGTCGTCATCGGAATCTAAGTCATCGAAATCAGGGTCTATCTCATCCGGATCCATGTCCGACATATCGGGCAGGTCCTTCCAGAAGTCATCGCCCAGGGCTCCTGATGGAATCGAGCCGAGCAACTGCCATCCGGCGCGGCGGGAGGAATCGTTCTGCGAGGCCTCGCGCACACGGGCCATCAGTTCCACCGAGCGAAGGAAATCCTTGTACTCGTTGTTGGCGTTGGTCTTCTGGATGGTCAGTCCGGCGTCGGAGTTCCCCTCCCAGCGTCGGCACAGGTAGATGGGGTAGAAGATCCGCCCGATTCGGTACGAGCGGCTGACGCGCAGAACCATGGCGTAGTCCTCGCCGTAGGAAACGTTGGGGAACGGGAACCGTCGCGCCAGCGAGGTGAGGATGGCGCGGGGAGCCCCGAATCCATTGATGCGCAGTCCGTTGTTGGGGCCGTTCACGTCGGTCCATTCGTCATGGGTTATGGCTCCCGGGGGAATCTCCCTCCATTCACGGTCCGTCATGGTGTAGCTGCCGATCACCATGCCGTAGTTGCCGCTGCGGAACTTATTGACCACAGCCTGAATGGCGTTCGTGCCCTCGTAGGCGTCATCGGAGTCCAGCTGGATTGCGAAACGTCCGCAATGGTCGTCGTTGATGGCGCGGTTCCAGCAGCCTCCTATGCCCAGCTTCTCGTCATCGCGGACGCGGATGTGTATCAGTCTCGGGTCATGGATTGACTCCAGCAGGGCTGTGGTGCCGTCGGTGGAGTCGTTGTCCACCACGATCACGTTGTAACTGAAGTCCGTCTCCTGACGCAGGGCGGACTCCACGGCGTCGCGTACGGTCAGGGCGCGGTTGCGTACCGGAATTATGACCGAGGCCTCCACCGGGTACGGTTCGGCGTCGTAGTCCACATCCTCGCGCTCGGTGTTCACAAGGCCGCCGATGTCGCCCAGGTAATCGGTCAGGACCTTCTCCATCTCGCGCTGGTAGGATTTGTTGCGCGGGTTGACATAGTCGTGCTGCTTCTGGCCGCTGTCACGGAAATCCGCCTTGCTGACGGTATAGAGGTATTCCGGCACCATCATCACCATCTTGCCCATGGTGATGCGCAGGCGCATTGCGTACCATCCGCCGTCCAGCATGGAGGATTCCTCGTCGGCGAAGTCCTCGGTGGCGGACAGGAAATCGGCGGTGTTCAGCAGCACCAGCGATCCGAAATCGAAGTCATCGCGCACCGACCCCGGCTGATAGTCGATTACTGGATGGTCCTGCAGCGAGCCGTCGGGCATCCGCTCGCGGTAGTGGCAGTAGGTCAGGGTGGAGTCGATGTCGGCCGCAAGTTCCTCCAGACGCCTTATCGATTCCGCCGTGATCTCTACATCCCTGTCGTCGATCTGCAGCAGTATGTGCTGTTCCGGTGCCGAGCGGAAGATGTGTTCCCTCAGTTCGTTGACGTTTGTGAATTTGACTATGTCCATGATGTTTCGGTTCTTGGGGTTGAGGCGGAGGGTTTATTTTTCGAGCAGACGTCGCATCAGACGGTCGCGTGCCTGTGCGTCGGTGATTGACTCGAACGGCACGGACATAACCGTGACCTTGCTTTTGCCGCGTGTCACGTTCAGACCGGCCGGCTCTCCGTTGTCGAATGTCAGGATGGTCTCGGCCTTGGCGTCGGGATCAGCCTTGAGTATGTCGGGATTCTCGACGATGTACATATCCTGGTTCAGCGTCGAGGAGTAGGGGAGCGTGTTGCCTTTGGAGTCGCGGATGCGTCCGTTTCCTGCACCGTAGGATTCGCCCTGGGCCAGGCCCAGCACCTGGCGTGCGAACTCGCGGTCCTCTCCCTGGCTCTGTATTCCCAGAAGGTCGGAACTGATGTACTCGCCGCTCAGTATCAGGCGTCCCCCCTTGTCGGAGTACTTGCGTAGCTTCTTCTGCATCTCGGGTGTCAGGACATGGAAACGTACGCCGCTGTGGCCACGTCCGGTGACGGTGGACTTCTGCTTGCCCAAGATCACGTCCACTACGGGATACTCGTGCATGTTGACAGTGCCGTTCTCCACGGCCGAGGCGCTTGTGGACACGAAGCCGCGTCCGGCATTGGATATGGCCGCGCCGTGAAGCGCAGGATAGTCGAACGTGTTTCCGGCTATGATCATGTCCACATAGCCCGAGCCGCTCTTGCCGAAGCCGTCGCCGGCGCTACGGCGGAATTCGGTCTGGTATCCGGAGAAGGAGATGTCCCGTATGTAGGGCACGCCGAAGTCCTTCTCGGAATCGAAGCCGGCCGTGCCGTTCGACGAGAAGTGTCCGGGACCGGACACGCGGTCGAAGCCGTTGACCACAAGCACAGGCTGTGAGTTGTCGGGAGCCTCGCGGAGGGCCAGGGTCTCGCTGGGGAACGCGGCGCCTCCGGCGTTGGTGGCGATCACGCGGAACGAATGTATGTCATGGTCTGGCACCTTGATGTCGAAGTGCGTGTTCTTGGTGGAGCCGATCTTATGGAATCCCATGTCCGAGCCGGAACGCTCCATGATGACGTACTCCGTCGGCATCGCCGTTGACTCCAGCTCGTCGGGACGCGGTTCCCAGCTGAGGCGGTACTGCCCCTTGCGTGTGCGCTTTATGCTGAAATCCTTGACGGGGAGCGGCTGGATCACCAGCTCGCGGTCCTTGCGCTGTGCCAGGAAACGTGCCATGCCCTTGTAGATGGCACGGCCCACGGTGAAGCGGAACTCAGGGTCGAGGCCGTACTGCATGTCGGCGAAGTTCTGATGGCTCAGCAGCTCAACCAACGTGCTGGGGACCTCCGGCACGCGGGCCTCCAGGTAGGATTTGTCCCACATGGAGCGGCGCGTCCAGTTCGGTTCCCATTGACGGCGGATGTCGCGGGTGATCTGTCCCAGCAGCACATCGGTCAGCATTCGCGAGTTGATCCGGGGGGTGCCGTCGATGTAGCTTGCGCCGTTGTTGGTGAAGTATATGCCGAGGGTACCGATGAACGAGTCATCGGATTTCTTTCCGGCATCGGTATGGAGCGCGAACGACAGGTCGACGGGAAGGTTAAGGCCGTCGCGGCCAGGGAGCACGCGCGAGCCGCCGGCCAGATAGTTCACCCAATGCCCGCGGTCCGTGTAATCGTCCTTGTAGTCGTTGGTCCCGTGGTATGGGGAGTAGACGTATTCAGGGAAACCGGCCCAGTGCAGCCAATAGCGCGCGCCCTCCAGGTAGCGTGGGAGACCGGAAGTCACGAACTTGGGAGCGGTGCCACGTTTTACGGCCGCAGGCGTGGTGTCAGGTTGCTCGCCGTCGGGGGAATCCTCATCGTCGCCTTCGCCGGCGTCATCGCCGTCTTCCTCTTCTTCCTCCTCTTCTTCGTTGTCTTCGGCAACGTCTTTTTCATCCTCGGGAGTGGACGGGTCATAGTAGATGTCGGACCGGTTGGACGAGCGGGCGATGTTGCCCATACCGCCGCCGATCTTGACGGCATCGGCAGTGACCACGGTGCCGGGCGTGCCGTCGGTGATGTTGGTGAGGGTCACCACCGGCTCGGTGTCGCTGTATCCTTTCTCCAGCGGAACGGTGCAGAGGTAGATCCAGGTGCCTCCACCCATCTTTTGGTTGACGGTGAATTCCTTGCTGCCTCCTGAATAGTTCACTGTATAATGCGCGTCCTCGGTGGAGTTGGGAAGAGTCTTGTAGCTTACATAGACGGCGTATTCGCCGGCCTCGGGGATGTCGGCGTACCATCCGGCCACGGCGGCCTTCTCCTGTTTGCCGACAGTGGCGACCTGGCGGTAGGTGCCGTTCTCGAACGGGTTCTCGGTATCGCGGAAATCCGGCAGGTCGTAGATGAAGCCCTCGCCCTCGCCGGTGGACCAGGTCTGGGAGGCGTTGTTCTCGCGGTAGGTGGTCTGGGAGTAGACCTGGCCCTCGGGATTGATGTCGTTGTCGACGATCACCTCATGGCGGTTGGTGTCACGTTCGCGGGGCAGGAACACATAGGCGCCCGCATTCTCAAGCATCGGCACCACATACGGCAGGATGTAGCCCATGGTGTATATGTCCTCGATGGTCTGGAACAGGAATCCACGCTGCCACTGCCATCCACCGTTCTTGAAGTAACGACCGTGACTGTGCCACAGCGCCACGATATCGTTGTTCATTCCCTTGCGCGTGTCGGCCATGGGGTGTACCTCCTTGACAAACGGAGGATTCTGCCGGAACTCAGGCGGCAGCTTGTCGATCTTGGTTATGTAGTACGACAGCGATTTCCCGTTTACCGACAGGGTGACGTGGTAATCGGACAGGGAGTCGGGCAACGCCTCGCGCACATTGTTCTGCAATGTGTCGATCAGACCCTTGGTTACAGGCAGATAGGTGAAGTTCTCGTTGAGCGACACGGATGCGGAACGTAGCGAACGGTTAGGCTTGACACTGTTGACGCGCAGGCCGCCAGGATTCATGCCGGAAGGTATGCGGCTCTTCAGGACGCTGTCCACGCGCAGAGTCAGCGCGTCGTTCTGCGGGACTTCCTTGGCCGGTGCCTTGTATTTGGTCTTTGCCACGTTGTGTCCCTTGCGCCTATTACGGCTCTTGCGGTTCTTGGAGCGTGAGCTCTTTTTGCTGCCGGAACTCCTTTTCTTCTTATTGCCGGAAGTGCTTGACTTTTTCTTGCTTGATCTGGATGTACTCGATTTCTTCTTGCTTGATTTCCTGGATTTCGAGCTCTTCGAGGCCGAGGAGGCGCTCGCAGTGGCTGTGGGTTCGGCATTGGCCGTGACGCTATCGACTGTTCCGAAACAGAGCAGTCCGATTATCAATATGCATATCAAATGCTTCAGTCGCATAACAAGGTGAATTGTTTCCTTAGGTAAGAATATATGTAGTTGTTCAAAAGATAACAAAGTTACAAAAAAATCCGCACAGACACAAATCAGTGTGTGCGGATTTCAGGTGTTGTATTCAGGCAACGCGCTGCATTGCAATGCGATGTGGAATTCAGTCCATTGTGAATGGGGAGTCGAAATCACGGAACAGGGGGTGCCTGGTGTCCTTGTCGGACAGGATGGCGCGTTCAGGCTGTATCATCCAGTCAATGCCCAGCGATTGGTCGAGTATGGAGATTCCGCCGTCGGCCTCGGGACAGTAGTAGTTGTCGCATTTGTACTGGAACACCGCGGTGTCGCTGAGAACAGCGAAACCATGGGCAAATCCGCGTGGAATGAAGAACTGGCGGTGGTTTTCTTCGGATAGTTCTACGGCGACATGCCGTCCGTAAGTTGGCGACCCCTTTCGGATGTCGATGGCCACGTCCAGCACACGGCCGCGAACGCATCGCACCAGTTTGGCCTGTGCGTGCGGGGGACGCTGGAAGTGAAGTCCCCGCATCACTCCGTAACTTGAGCATGACTCGTTGTCCTGGACGAACTTCACCGGAGCGACGAGCCTGTCGAACTCACGCTTGCTGTATGATTCAAAGAAGTAGCCTCGGGGATCCGTGAAGACACGGGGCTCCAGAATCATGACTCCCGGTATCTCTGTCTGGATTACATTCATTTCCTGTCGTTGTTGTTGACGGTCTGGTCAGTCTGCTCGTTGGCCATCCTCATCAGGTATTGTCCGTACTGGTTCTTCATCATCGGCGTGGCCAGCTCCATGAGTTTCTCGCGGGTGATCCAGCCGTTGCGGTAGGCTATGTCCTCCAGACATCCTATCTTCAGTCCCTGCCGTTTCTCCAGGACCTCCACATAGATCGAGGCGTCGGCCAGCGAGTCATGCGTGCCGGTGTCAAGCCATGCGAAGCCTCGGGGCAGGATGCCGACCTTCAGCCGGTCCTTCTCCAGGAAGTGCTGGTTCACGCTGGTGATCTCCAGTTCGCCGCGAGCCGACGGCTTGATCCGCGTGGCCACGTCCACCACCTCGTTGGGGTAGAAATATAGTCCCACCACGGCGTAGTTGGACTTGGGGTTCCGGGGTTTCTCCTCGATGGACAGGCAGCGGCCGTCGGAGGCGAACTCCGCCACGCCGTAGCGCTCGGGATCGTCCACCCAGTAGCCGAAGACGGTTGCCTTATGTTCCTGCTCCACGTTCCGCACGGCCTGCGACAGGATGGATGGGAAGCCGGCGCCGTGGAATATGTTGTCGCCCAGCACCAGGCATACGTCATCGTCGCCTACGAACTCGCGTCCGATGATGAACGCCTGCGCCAGGCCGTCGGGACTCGGCTGCTCGGCGTATCGGAACCTTACGCCGTAATCCGATCCGTCGCCCAGCAGACGGCGGAATCCGGGCAGGTCGGCCGGCGTGGATATGATCAGTATGTCACGTATCCCCGACATCATCAGTGTCGATATGGGATAATAAATCATCGGTTTGTCGTAGATGGGCAGCATCTGCTTGCTCACACCCTTGGTGATGGGGTAGAGGCGTGTGCCCGATCCTCCTGCCAGTACTATGCCTTTCATGTGCGGATATGGATTATGGTTTGTCATTCGTCATCGTGGTAGTAGCCGCTGCCCTTGTTGCCGTATCCGTAGCTGTAACGGTAGCCGAACCTGGAGAAGTATGAGACCGAACCGTCGAGTGTGCCGTTCAGGATCAGCGACATGTTGGGGTATGAGCCCTTGTTGTAGAGGTTGTCGATGGTGTCCAGCATGTCGAGCCTCATCAGGCCGGCGCGTATCACGAAGATCGTGCTGTCGGCGAAATGGCTGATTATGGATGCATCGGCCACTACCTCCACAGGCGGGCAGTCGACGAAGATGTAATCGTACTCTTGCCGTAGGTTCTGGAACATGGTCTCCAGACGTCCGGAGTACAGCAGTTCGGTGGGATTGGGAGGTACGGTTCCTACGGGGATTATGCTCAGGCCGGGGCAATCCTCGGGATGGCGGGTGATGTCGGCAAGATTGCTGACGCGGCCGGCCAGATAGTCGGACACGCCGTAGGATTTGCCGTCAAGATACTTGCTGAGCGAGGCCTTGCGCATGTCCAGGTCGACGAGAGCCACACGCTTGCCCTTGATGGCGAAACTCTTGCCCAGGTTGTAGGAAATGTATGTCTTGCCCGACCCTGGGTTGCACGACGTCAGCATTATTACCTTCGAGCCGTTGTTGCGTCCGCCCATGAACTCGATGTTGGCGCGGATCACGCGGAACGCCTCGTTGATGGCGTTGCGGGAATTCTCCTTCACCGCCACGGTTGCGACTTCCTTGTGCTTGCCGACGTTCTTGAACGATTTCTTGTTCTTCCCGTCCATCGGCAGCTCGCCGGCGAACGGTATGGCCATGTCCTCTATGTCCTTGCGTCCGCGGACATAGTTCACGTTGAGCTCACGCAGGTACAGGATTCCGCCGGGAATCAGTAGACCCAGCAGGAACGCCACGGCCATCGTGATGGCCTTGCGGGGGGCCACCGGAACGTCGGGTCCGTCGGTCTGACGGATGGTGCGCACGTTGCTGGTGGCAACCACCTGGTTCAGCTGGTTCTCCTCACGCTTCTGCAGGAGGTAGAGGTAAAGTTCCTCCTTGACTTTCTGCTGGCGCTCCACGCTGAGGAGGTAGCGTGCCTGGACGGGGTTAGAGGCAATTCGGCTCTCGGCCTGTCCGGTCTGTCGTTCCTGCGAGCGGATCTGTTCGTCAAGCGACGCCATCTCGTTGACGGTAGTTACCACCAGGGCCTGACGGGCGGATGCGATCTGGCTGTCGTACTGCGACACCATGGGGTTGGCTTCCGAACTGTGCATCATCAGCGAGTTGCGGTCCAGCACGTCCTTGTTGTAGTTCTTGACCATCTCGTTCAGTCCCGTCGAGGTGATTCCGATGTTGGTGGGCAGCAGCTTGTCGTTGCTCTGGTTCTTCTGCAGATAGTCATGCAGGTACTGGATCATGTAGTACTGGTTGCGAAGCTTCTTCAGTTCGTCGGCGGCCTTGGACGCCTCGGTCATGTAGAGGTTGGCTGCGGCATTCACGTCCGGCACCATGTTGCGGCTCTTGTATTCCGATATGTCGCTGTCGACGGTGCCTAATTCCTGCTGCAGCACGTTGATGCGCTCGTCGATGAACTCGCTGGTGGCGTTGGCCATCTGGCGCTTGTCGGTGGTCCATTCCTGGTTGTAGGCCTCGATGATGGCGTTGACCACGTCGGCGGCCTTCTCGATGGAGGTGCTCTTGAACGACAGCGTCACCACGTTGTCCATCTTCTTGTCGGGTGTGACCGACAGCGAGCCCACCAGGTTCTTGGCGGCGGTGCGTACCGGAACGTGCGATACCAGCACGGTCTTTTCCTCATATGCCTTGTAGGCCTTGGCGGTGTTGACGGTTATCTGGCCGAACGGAGTGTTGACGGGTGTGCCGATACGTCCGCTGATGGGCTGCATGTCCAGTTTCTCCAGTTTCTTGGTCTCTTTGTTCTGTTTCCTGATGTCGGTGATGGTGAAATCGCCGCCTTTCTTCAGGTTCAGCGCGAACTTCACCGACTCATCGGCCGGGGTGTCGAGGAATGTCACCCTTACGGGGAGTGTGGCGCCGTACAGCTCAGGATTGCGGAAGAATCCCTTCTGGGCGTAAACGGTGTTGAGGCCCAGGCGTTCAGCGGCACGTCGCATCAGGTCTGGACTGTTGAACATGGCTACCTCGTTCTCCACATTGGTGGAACTGCTGTTGATTCCCAGGTCGAACAGCATGGAGGTGTTGGACGATGTTGGATTTCCCTGATTGTCCATACGGATCATGATCTGGGTGTTGCGCTCGTAGGATGGCGCCGTGCGTTTCAGCATCACGAACGCGACTCCGAGGCATACCGCCAGCGACAGCAGGAACCAGGGCCAGTGATTCAGGCACAAGAGCAGAAAGTCCTGTGGCTTGACTGTGTGTTTTCTTGACGATTGCTCGATCTCGTCAATCTCGTCTATGTTGTTCATCGGGTACTGCGCTTGCTGTTATTTGGTTAGGGTAATGATCATTGTGGCGACTGAGATGGCGCTTCCGAGCATTGAGATCCAGATGCCCGGCTGCTGCCAGATGTTGCCTGTCGGCTTGGATGTGTTCTTGCGTGTGTCGTTGGGTTCAACGTAGATGACGTCGTTCTGCTGGAGGTAGTACACAGGGCTCTGCATCACTTCCTTGCCTTTGGTCAGGTCGACTGTGTAGACGTTCTGCACGCCTTTCTCGTTGCGCATCACCTTCACGTTGTTGCGCAGACCGTATATGGTCAGGTCGCCGGCGTCGCTCAGGGCGTCAAGAAGCGTGTAGTCCTGACGTTTGATCGCCACGCGCCCCGGACGGGTCACTTCGCCCAGCACGTTGACCGACATGTTCGTGAACTCAACGGTCACCACGGGGTCTTTGGCCAGGTCGCGGCTCGTCAGTTCGGTGCGGACGTAACGTGCCAGTTCATCGGCTGTCATTCCGGCCACATGGAGTTTGCCGAGTATGGGAAAGTCTATGTCACCCTGGGCGTCAACGGTGTAGGGGGTGGCTTCCTGAACGGAGTATTGCTGCTGCACGGAGTTGGTGGCCGTAAGCGAGCTGATGCGTGTAGTGGGGACCGGCAGGTTGAACTGGGCGTTCAGGCGGGGATCCGTAGTGTGTACCAATATTATCACTTTGTCATCGGGAACAAGCCTTATGGCCTGGGCCTGGGGTAACTGAATCTGGTCTCCTTGGTTCAGTGTCTGGAAGTAGGTTATATCTTTAGGGCTCGAACATGACGTGACAAGCGCGGCAAGTCCGACTGCACAGCATAGTGCTATGTTATTGATTCTCATCTGTGTATCTCAGCAAGCGGTTTTATTAATAAATTAATCCACAAAAATCCACGGCAAAGTTACAAATTTTTTGCGTATCAGCCAAATTAATCGCCGATAGTGGGCGGTTATGCGTCAAATCTTTAAAATTTGCCACCTCCTGGGCGGGAGTTTGTATAAGTCGGGATTTTTTACTAATTTTGCGAGACGTCCGCCACGGTGGCTTGATGATGCCGCCTGGAAGGCGGATGAATACGAACGGGAACAATTAAATCTAAGATATCATGCCAACAAAACCCTTCCATTATCAGGAGATGTTTCCTCTGGGACCTGACACCACGGAGTACCGTCTGGTCACCAAGGACTACGTGAGAGTCGAGAACTGGGCCGGCCACGAGATGCTTGTCATCGATCCGGAGGCGCTGACTGTCCTGGCCAACGAGGCGAGCCGCGACTGCTCGTTCCTGCTGCGCCGCGAGCATAACGAGATGGTCGCCAAGATTCTGAAGGATCCCGAGGCGTCGGAGAACGACAAGTTCGTGGCGCTGACCATGCTGCGCAACGCCGAGGTGGCCTCCAAGGGCGTCCTGCCTTTCTGCCAGGACACCGGCACGAGCATCTGCGCCGGGTACAAGGGCCAGCAGGTATGGACGGGATGCGACGATGAGGAGAAGATCAGTTACGGTGTCTACAAGACCTACACCGAGAACAACCTCCGCTACTCGCAGAACGCACCGCTCACCATGTACGACGAGGTCAACACCGGATGCAACCTGCCCGCGCAGATCGAGATCCACGCCACCGAGGGAATGGAGTACAACTTCCTGTTCGTGGCCAAGGGTGGCGGTTCGGCCAACAAGACATATCTGTACCAGGAGACCAAGGCCATACTGAACAAGAAGACCCTGGTTCCGTTCCTGATCGAGAAGATGAAGACCCTGGGTACGGCGGCATGTCCTCCCTACCACATTGCGTTCGTGATCGGCGGCACGTCGGCCGAGGCCAACCTGGCGGCCGTGAAGAAGGCCAGCGTGAAGTATTACGACAATCTTCCCACCGAGGGTAACGAATACGGCCACGCCTTCCGTGACGTGGAGCTGGAGAAGGAACTGCTGGAGGCCGCGCACTGCCTGGGCCTGGGCGCTCAGTTCGGCGGCAAGTACTTCGCGCATGACATCCGCGTGATCCGTATGCCTCGCCACGGCGCCAGCTGCCCTGTCGGCATGGGCGTCAGCTGCTCGGCGGACCGCAACGTCAAGGCCAAGATCACCAGGGACGGCCTGTTCGTGGAGAAACTAGACACCTTCCCAGCGGAGTTGATTCCCGAGGAGTACCGCAATACCGGCGAGGGCGAGGTCGTGAAGATCGACCTGGACCAGCCCATGGAGAAGATACTGGAGACTCTCGACAAGTATCCCGTATCGACACGCCTGAGCCTGAAGGGCACCATCATCGTGGGCCGCGACATCGCGCACGCCAAGATCAAGGAGCGTCTGGACGCCGGCGAACCGATGCCGCAGTACCTGAAGGACCATCCCATCTACTACGCGGGTCCGGCCAAGAAGCCCGAGGGAATGCCCTCCGGTTCGTTCGGCCCGACTACGGCAGGTCGTATGGATCCGTATGTCGACCAGTTCCAGGCAGCCGGCGGCTCCATGGTGATGATCGCCAAGGGCAACCGCAGCCAGCAGGTCACGGACGCCTGCAAGAAGCATGGCGGCTTCTATCTGGGTTCCATCGGCGGTCCCGCCGCCATCCTGGCCCAGAACTCCATCAAGAACGTGGAGCTCCTGGAGTATCCCGAACTTGGCATGGAGGCCATCTGGAAGATCGAGGTCGAGGACTTCCCGGCATTCATCCTGGTGGACAACAAGGGCAACGATTTCTTCAAGCAGATCAAGCCCCGCTGCCCGCTGGCATAAACTCTTCTGACGCATTTGAGTTAAGCTGATAAAATATGTTTGGATCCGAATGTGGGTCCAAACATATTGTTGTAATAAAAATAAGACTATAGTAATTGAAGAATATTAGGAATTTCTGCATCATCGCCCATATCGACCATGGAAAGTCCACGCTGGCCGACCGTCTGCTGGAGCGTACCCGAACGGTGGACGCCAAGGACATGGAGGCCCAGGTGCTGGACGACATGGATCTGGAGCGCGAGCGCGGCATCACGATCAAGAGCCACGCCATCCAGATGGATTATGAGCAGGATGGTGAACACTATGCATTGAATCTGATCGATACTCCGGGACACGTCGACTTCTCGTATGAGGTGTCCCGCAGTATCGCGGCTTGCGAGGGCGCCCTCCTGGTGGTGGACGCCTCGCAGGGTATACAGGCGCAGACCATCTCCAACCTCTACATGGCCGTTGACAATGACCTGGAGATCATTCCGGTCATCAACAAGTGCGACCTGGAGAGCGCCAAGCCCGAGGAGGTGGAGGACGAGATAATCGAACTGATCGGCTGCGACCGTTCGGAGATAATCCGTGCTAGCGGCAAGACGGGCGCGGGTGTCGACGACATCCTTCGTGCCGTGGTGGAGCGTGTCCCCGCGCCCAAGGGTGATCCGGAGGCTCCGCTGCAGGCGTTGATCTTCGACTCGGTGTTCAATCCGTTCCGTGGCATCATCGCCTATTTCAAGATCCTGAACGGCACCATCAAGACGGATGACTTCGTGAAGTTCGTGTCGACGGGCAAGGAGTACCATGCCGACGAGGTGGGTGTGCTGAAACTGGAGATGTCGCCTCGCTCGCAGTTGTCGGCCGGCAATGTGGGCTACATCATCTCCGGAATCAAGACCAGCCGCGAGGTGCGCGTGGGCGACACCATAACCCATGTGGCCAATCCGTGCGACAAGGCCATCGAGGGTTTCCAGGAGGTGAAGCCGATGGTGTTCGCGGGTGTCTATCCCATCGAGACGGAGGACTTCGAGAACCTGCGCAGCTCGCTGGAGAAACTTCAGCTCAACGATGCCTCGCTGACGTTCCAGCCGGAATCGTCGGCGGCGCTGGGTTTCGGTTTCCGTTGCGGCTTCCTGGGTCTGCTCCACATGGAGATCGTCCAGGAGCGTCTGGGCCGCGAGTTCGACATGGATGTCATCACGACGGTGCCGAACGTGTCGTACCTGGTGCATGACAAGAAGGGTAACGTCACCGAGGTCCACAACCCTTCCGGTCTGCCGGAGGCTACGTTGATCGACTACATCGAGGAGCCGTATATCCGTGCCACAATCATCACGCAGGCCGATTTCATCGGTCCGATCATGACGTTGTGTCTGTCCAAGCGTGGCGAACTGGTCAAGCAGGAGTATATCTCGGGCAACCGTATGGAACTGACGTTCGATATGCCGTTGGGCGAGATCGTGATTGACTTCTACGACAAGCTGAAGTCCATCTCGAAGGGTTATGCCAGCTTCGACTATCATCTGAACGGTTTCCGCGAGTCGAAACTGGTGAAGCTGGACATCCTGCTGAACGGCGAGAGTGTGGATGCGTTGTCGACGCTGACGCACGAGACGAATTCGGTGAAGTTCGGACGCCGCATGTGTGAGAAACTGAAGGAACTGATACCGCGTCAGCAGTTCGACATCGCCATCCAGGCGGCAATCGGAGCGAAAATCATCGCCCGCGAGACCATCAAGGCGGTTCGCAAGGATGTGACGGCCAAGTGCTACGGCGGCGACATCTCGCGTAAGCGCAAGCTGCTGGAGAAGCAGAAGGCCGGCAAGAAGCGCATGAAGCGCATCGGCTCGGTGGAGGTCCCCCAGAAGGCTTTCCTCGCCGTCCTGAAGCTGGACTGATCCCCGTTATCATAATGTATAAAAAGCGTCCCTATGGGCGCTTTTTTTATGATTTGGAGGTTGCTCCAACGTAGGCTTTTTTGAGAGAGAATATGTTATAAACATACTTGTTGACTATCAACAGAGTGAACCTTTGCGATGCGGGAGAGGTTCTATCTAAGAAACCATTTAGTGACACTCTAAAACATACGTTATGAATTTTATCTTATACATACTTATCGGCCTCCTCTCAGGATTCGTAGCTGGCAAACTGATGCGCGGCGGAGGCTTTGGACTCATAGTTAATCTCGTGGTCGGCATCGTCGGCGGGGTGTTAGGAGGCTGGCTCTTCAGTCTCTTCGGCATCTACACAAGCAGCATCATCGGAAGCCTGATCACATCCATAGTCGGCGCAGTCGTCCTCCTATGGCTCACGGGCCTCATCAGCCGCTCCATCAACAAACATCCCTGACTGTCTCCAACTAAACCAAACATACTGGGCTGGTGACACCACCAAGACAATAGTTAAATCGCTAATTCTCACTGAATGGCGATTTTTTCCATATCGTGTCAAATCTCCGTAGTCGTTACAATAGTCACTAACTAATTGATCAGGGTGGCGATGAATACAATGAGGATACCGAATATCATCACTCCGAAAGATTAAGAATATGTTGCGCAGTTGAAATCCCAAGTGCGGGTTTGTGAATGACTTCGGCAATAAATCGGTATGAGGTTTTGTTATAATGATGAAATCAAGTAATTTTGCAATTGAATAATAAAACGGACTTATGGCAATTCCAATAAAACAAGTACCCATACTTTCCGGAGAAATAGCAGAGGAATTTGAACGCGAAGCTGACGCAAGAGAGAAAAATCCATCACCGGCGTTGTCGAAAGAAGATGAAGCCCAAGTAGCTAAAGTTATGCGTCAACTACGTGAATTCATTCCATCATGGCGGAAGAAGTAACAAAAGTATTCTCGCTATCTGAGAATTGCGAGATGATGAAACTTGATTGCGATGTGTTGTTACATTGCAAACCTTTCTCGTGTGGTGATGAAGATTTGGACGATTTCTTTGCCAATAATGCTATTGCATACGAGCGGCAACTCATGGGTAAAACCTACTGCTGGCTGCTGAAAGAGGATAACACTCAATGTATTGGGATGGTGACTCTTGCAAATGCAGGTATTCAAACAACTCACCTGAAAAATAATCCCCGTCGGAAAATAAACAGTCATATTCCCTTTTCAAAGAGGGGACGTACATATCCTGGAGTGTTGATAGGTCGTCTCGGCGTCAATGTTGACTTCCAAAATAAGAGATATCGCGTTGGGAGTCAGATAATGGATTTTGTAAAGAAATGGTTCAAGAGCGCGGATAATAAAACCGGATGTCGCTTTATATTGGTGGATGCTGTCAATAATGACCATACAATTAGGTACTATGAGAGGAACGGTTTTAAGCCTCTTTTCCCTCGTGAGGATGCAGAAAAGGAGTTTTATGAAATCCCGGCAGACGATTTTTTAAGAACCAGAATGTATTATTTTGATTTGTTGTAGTACCCATAATCACATTGGAGCGAATAGTCTCGTCAATGGGTTAGGCGGGTTAAGGAACAATTTGTTAGAAAGCGAAAATCGCTTGCATTCCGGATTGAGTTCGCTTTGGAGATCGTCGATTATACCTGCTGAACGGCGAGAGCGTGGATGCGTTGTCTACGTTGACGCACGAGACGAATTCGGTGAAGTTCGGACGCCGCATGTGCGAGAAACTGAAGGAACTGATACCTCGCCAGAAGGCCTTCCTCGCCGTCCTGAAACTGGACTGATCGCAAAGATATACATATAATGAATGAAAAATACAGCGTCCCGCCGGGACGCTGTATTTTGTTGAAGAGTAATGAGGAAATTTCAATAAACTTTTCCTGTGCCGTTATTCTTTATCATTAATCTTTCGCAGGACTATGTGGATCATCTGGTGTGTGTCCGGGAATCCGGTGCCCTCCTTGACCGTGCTGTCAGTAGCATAATCATAACTCCACGCTTCGTAGTAACTTACAGACCCTGCTTCACTTCCATCGTACCATATGGCGCTGAAATCGGATGGACCATTATGGCTTGACATTGTCCACACGTCATCGGAAATAGTAAAGGCATGTCCGGTTCCTGTTCCGAAACCAATTGACCAGGTTTCACAGCGATTTTCTAAGCTGTTGTAATATTCAGTATCATAATATCCCCAATGGAAATATACAGTTTTTCCATTATCCGTACCGATAGCCTGGGAATTGTCGAGGTAGACTTTATTGCCTTTTATCGTGCCTTTGACGCAAGCGTCGGGATATTCCGCGAAAAATCCCTTTATGGATATCTCGTCTCCCACCCTGATTACAGTTACCTCACGGCTGAGGTTCTTATATTTCTGCTTTTCATCCTCCTTGATATACAGCCACGCTGCAGGAAGCAAAGAATGGTAGTCATCGTAAGTCATCAGCCATGTCTCCTGCACAGGCTGGGGGTCGGGCTTTGGCTCATCACCGTTGCCGCATCCGGCAAGTAGCGTCAGGATGGCGGCCATGCATATCAGTCTCAACAGTTTGCCCATATTCCGTAAGTTTTGGTTAGTCGTTGCAAATATACTGTAATAAATTATAATTTGCAAAATAGAATTGTATAATTGGAGTTAAAAAAGGTTAAACATCAAGTTTTCAGTTAATTTATGCATTTATTGCTCGCAACTTATCCTATTGTTGGGGTGTTGACTGTAATAGGGACGACGTTGTCCACATAAATATTCAACAAAATGGAGAATCACAAAGTAATTCATGGGGAAGCTGTGGCTGCGGGGCAAGCTCAGACACTTCCAGTCCCAAGGTACGTGAATCCGGCAGGAAATAAATATCCGGTGATCGCGTGCAACAACTATCTGTTTCCGGACGGGGACAAGACCACGGAGGCTGAGATAGACGATGTACTTGAGTCAATCAAGTCCTGCGGATTCAATGCAAGCATATGGTTCTGCGGTGGACTTGACGGGAAATGGAGGAATCAGATCACTACCTACTATAAGGTCGCGTCATCCAAAGGTCTGCGCACCATATTTAATCTGATACTGCAGGTTCCCGAAGTAATAAGTAATGGTTCAACATCAAGTCAGCCAGCAGGTGTTGGATATAACCCAACGTTGGAGAGAATTGCCGAACTTCTGAACCTCAACAAGGGCGACGCGAACCTCTGGGGATATTACCTCGGAGATGAGCCTAAATACAATGAATGGGCCTTCAATACACCGGCCGCGCCGGTAGGGATAAGGGATTATCCGGCAATGTTCCGGACCTATCTACAGAATGCAAACGGTCATGTTGGCTTCTTCAACCTAGCTGTAGCCACATCAGCGGCCTGGATTGGTGCAACGTTAGGAAATGATAAAACTCTTTCAAAGATTACAAAGTACACGAGATATCTGAAAGAATTTAAGGACAAGTTCAATCCCTCCATGATGTCGGTAGACATATATCCTTTATTCAAATATGTCTGTGATGGCCAATTAGGGAATTGCTATGATCTCGGGGATTGCTATCTCCAAAGAAACTACTACTGTATGCTGGAGGCGATCGGGGATTTCTCCACGCAGTACAGTATTCCGTTCTGGATGTTCATGCTGAGCACTAAGTACACGTCGTACCTGAAGGGCAGCAAAAACATAGATACCGAGCGTCCATATCCTACTGAGGGGGTATTGCGGTATCAGGCAATGAACGCACTAGCGTTCGGTTTCCAGGGACTGGTGTTCTGGACATATAGTTTGAAGCCTGATGTACCACAGGATCCTCCATATGCGAATCTCACTCTGGAGAAATACACCGATGCGCCATTTGAAGATGGCTTTACCACAGATGTATGGCGAAACTGCGATACCGTGATAGAGGAGATTCGGTACTACGGCGACATTCTTCTGGGCTCTAAGTTCATACAGGCTATGCATGTTTATGGACCGTTGATTTCTGTGACATTTGATGAGACAAAGACATTTAACACATATATGGGGTGTCTTGCGGACGCGACCTCCGAGGGACGAGGCTTCGTGGTGACTCAGCTCAACAAGGACTCAGGTGACAAGTATATGATGATTGTCAGCCATGACCCTTACAATGAGCAGAATATCACAATAAGGATCTCGGCCGGCATAAAATGGGAAGAGGTGGTGTTTCTTGACGAGTCCTCGGGTTACCTGGAAGTGCATTCTGGGACGACAGGCAACAAGGAACAGACAGTCACCGGTAGACTTAAGCCGGGAGGCCTCATACTTATACATTATACCAATATGTAAGCGCCTCTATGGAAATCCCGAGAGGGACCAAGTCAAACGAATCGCGCACAAACAAAGAAAGAAGTCATCGTCCCGAAACGATGACTTCTTTCTTTGTTTATACGCGGAGGGGATTTATATGGAAGTGCTAACTGAATTCAATTATTATCGGTACCTGCGTCGCTGACTTTTCGGAAGGATATGTTGACCTTGACGTCTACATCCGGGAAACCGGTACCGTCTTTGTCGTAGCCAATATAGTTGTCAGTATCGTACCAGAAAGAAAAGATCAAGGCATCGTTTGAGGTAGTGGTTCCGGTCATAACATTGCCATCGTCAGAGATTTTAAGAGCCGGTCCGTCCCCTATTCCGAATGTAATGGTTTCAGGTTCAATAATACCACTGGTGTTACCCGTATATTGATGTTCACTATAGTGGCGGGTATAGCCCCAATTGAAATATACGGTTTCTCCACCATCGGTTCCTATGGCCTGATTATTGCCGATGAATACCTTATTGTTTCTGATCCTGCCTTTGACCCAGGCGTCAGGATACTCCGCGAATATCCCCTTCATGGATATCTCATCTCCATCCCTGAGTATAGTAACCTCACGGCTGAGGTCTTTATACTTCTGCTTTTCATCCTCCTTGATATCAAGCAGGGCATGATAGTCGTCATAAGTCATCAGCCATGTCTCCTGCACAGGCTGGGGCTTTGGATCATCACCGTTGCCGCATCCGGCAAGTAGCGTCAGGATGGCGGCCATGCATATCAGTCTCAACAGTTTGCCCATATTCCGTAAGTTTTGGTTAGTCGTTGCAAATATACTGTAATAAATTATAATTTGCAAGACGGAATCAAAAATATTGTAACTTTATATTGAAAACTATTGTTGGTTGTAGGGACATCCCTTCGGGATGTTTGCATCAATTATTCATTTATAGTAAGAACATATATAGTAAGAACATAAAGTATTTGTGCATTTTATGCATGATGCTTTATCTGTTCTGTTCAG
>ERZ827108.569-NODE-569-length-61457-cov-14.011156_pt1 | contig 61457 bp, 41 predicted proteins | sample MGYA00519921_ERZ827108 | MGnify/ENA primary metagenome ERZ827108 (study PRJEB31778, sample SAMEA3449258) | human gut metagenome | biome: human gut; feature: human-associated habitat; material: faeces | place: United Kingdom | collected 2010/2012 ... | reverse complement strand
AAGAGCGTTGCTGCCTAGGCTAGCCCCTTGTCACACAAACTACCGAAGCCTCAAATCTATCGAGGGGGACGAGTGTGAACATCGATTACCTGTACTATTTCATGGACGTTGCCAAGACGAAGTCGATCACGCGCGCCGCGAAGCTGAACTTCATTTCCCCGCAGGGGATGAGCCGCGCCATGAACGAGCTCGAAAAGGAGCTTGGGTGCCAGCTTCTGGTGCGTTTCTCCAACAAGCTGGAGCTCTCCGAAGCGGGCGAGAAGATAGAACCCTATATTTCCCGAACCATCGAAAGCTATTCGCGCCTGCTCGATTTCGCCACGAGCGAATCGCATCTGGAACAGAACGAGAGCCGGTCGATCATGCTCGAATGCCAAAACGTCGCCATGTTGGCGTTTCTGACGCGCAAGGCGAAAGATTACGTCATCGCATCGGATGCCATACATTTCAGGGAATGCCAGAACATGCAGATCCGCTACGACCTTCTGATGAGCGCCGAGGCGAGCGACCCCGCGCCCACGATCGGGCTGGTGTGCTTCTTTCGTCAAAACCACGGTTCCAGCCTCGACGGCATCAACGATTTGGAGAAGGCGGGATTTCAGTATCGGCCGTTTCTGCGCACCTACGACAAGGTGCTCGTGAACGTGAAATGCGACGTGGCGAAAAAGGAAAAGCTAACCGATGCCGATATCGTGGAAAAGCGCATCGCGTGCACCAACACCGAGCTTTCCACGTTGCTCGCGAACCGCTTCGGGCGCGACGCCATCGTGCTCTCGAGCGCCGATTGGTCGCTTCGCCGCCGTATGGTGGAAAGCGATTCGGCGGTGACGTTTCTGCCGGCCATCGCGACGCTCACCATGGAGGAAAGCGAGGATTTCGCGCTGCGCGACATGGACAACCCCTACGGCGTGGAAATCGGTTTTGTGGGCGCGGAGTCGAGCCTGGAAGACGATGCGTTCAAGACACTCATGGACATTCTGCGCCGCTTCTATCTGAAGCACGAGAACACGGGGCTTTTCACCCTGTGCGACTAGGGTCTTCGGCCGCATGGCAATGCTTGAGAACGCATGACCTGCCCCTTTAGCATGCTCTGTCATGCGTAACCCCCTGCTCGGCGAAGCGCGGGACATTTTCTGCCGTGTGCCGTTCAATTGCTTGAAAATGCAGTGTCGCGGGCCTTAAAGGGCGGGAATCGCACTCGCGTCGCCCATGCGCGAGCGAGCGTGCGACCAAGCCTTCTGCGCCAATTCGCCCTTCCCGTCAAATACAAAGGCGCCCGACGCGTGAGGGGAAACGTCGGGCGCTGTGGAGGGATGAAAAGGGGGATTGTCGATAAGACTTAGGCCTGGGGTGCCTTGGGCGCGGCGGGCGCCTTGGGAGCACCAGGGGCTTTCGGGGCGCCGGGAGCGCCGGGAGCCTTAGGAGCGCCGGGAGCCGCGGGCGCGTGGCCCGGGGTGGAAACCGCGAACCCGCATTCTTCGCACTGCGTTGCGGAAATCGGGTTCTCATGCCCGCACATGGGGCAGGAAACGGTGTTGGCATTTGCCGTTGCTGGTCTGAAGCACATGTCGTTTTCCTCCTTTCGTTTCTTGCTGGCACCTAGATTACGCGACGGCGCGGCGGTTGCACAGCAGCCCCTCGTTGGGCCGCCATCAACAAATCTGGGGGGTTCGAAAACGTGCGAAACGGCCCCTGCTTTTGTTGGGGCGGCTCTGTCTTTCGTTGATGTGACCTCGGCATATCGCGCGCGCGAACAACGTATCATTAAGCCAGTGCAAGCTTTGAGACAAGGAGGCAGAAATGCTTGGACCACTGGGTGGAGACCGACTCTGGAACCCGAAGGAACTCGATAAGTGCAAGGCCGCTGCGCAGGAGCTCGTTAACGCGCAGGACAAGGGCGAGGCCGAGGGCGGCATCATCTACGGCTACATGTACACCATGAACAACAGCGACTACGGCTTCAAGGGCGACGACCTTGAATTTAAGAGTACCGAAGAGATCGCTGCGTTCGATGCGAACGGCCAGGTGAAGAACACCTACGTCGTGTACAAGCAGGCGTAAGCGCTTATCGTTAGAAGCCTTGGAATCGAAAGAGGGGGTCGGCATATGCGCCGGCCCCCTCTAATATGAGCAGGACATTGTCAAGAGGCAAAATCGGGCCTGACCCAGTTTCCTGATGAGGTCCCGTTCGTTTTCGATATTTCCTGCGCCTGGTCAGCCGTCGTCGCGCTGCGCGCTATATCTGCACGTTACACGTTCTTCAACAGGATGGTGCTCATGCAGTCGGCGGCGTGCTCGGTCGCGTCCGCGCAGTTCTCCATGTGCTCGAAGATGCGCGACCACACCATCACGCGCATGGTGTTCTCGCAATCGGTGGTGTGCAAATCGCGGATGACGTGCATTAACAGCTGGTCGGCCTCTTCCTCGTAGGTGTTCACCTCGATGATGAGCGACTTGAACTTCTTGGACTTCTTGAAGTTACGGAAGTCCTCCATGGCCTTGTTGAGCGCCTTGCATTCTTTCTTCAGCAGCCGCGCGAACTCGAGTGCATCCTTGTGCATGAAATGCACGTCGTACATGTAGAAGCGCTGGATGACCTCTTCAAGCTCGTCGATGATCGTGTCGAGCGCCTGGGCGAGGCCGATGATGTCCTCGCGGTCAATCGGCGTGATGAAATCGGTCGCCACGTTGCGGAAGATGTCGTGGTTGATGTCGTCGCCTTTGTGCTCGATGGCGTGCGCCTTCTCCATCGTTTCCTTGAGCGCATCGGCCGTAGAGAAGTCCTCAATGGCCTTGATGAGCAGGTCGGCCTCATCGACCGCGAGCTCTGACAGGCTCTCGAACGCGCTGAAATAGTCGTACTTATGGTGCCTCTTGCCCATTCATCGACTCCTTTTCGCTAAGCGAATTGACCGGAAGAACGCGGGCCCTGAAAAGGGGCCGCACTGACGCTCAAACGCTCAGAGTTTAACCTGTTCTTTACTTAGTTCTCAACGCTATTCGTCCGAATTGCCGCAGACGATATCAGAAAACCCCGCAGCGGCGCGATCGGTAGGCGCTTACGCCCACTGCGCGAAGGTGCGGCTCCGCTCGGCGCCGATGGTGGTCTGCCTGCCGTGCCCGGGAAGGACGATTGTCTCGTCGGGCAGGAACGCCAGCTTGCGAAGCGATGCGCGCATCTCCTTCATGCTTCCGCCCTCGAAATCGGTGCGCCCCACAGATCCCTCGAACAGCGTGTCGCCCGAGATGAGTACAGGCGCGCCGCTCTCGTGGTTGCCGAACTGCGGCACGAGATACCAGCACATGCCACCCTTGGTGTGGCCAGGGGTTATCATCACCTTCCACACCATGTTGCCGATTTCCACGACGTCGCCGTCCTCGGCGCGAAAGTCGACCGGGCAGGTCTTGAACTTCCTATTGTCGCGAGAGATGGGCTTCTCCCCGCAAATCTCGGGAGCATCGATCTTCGACGCAATCACCGTCGCACCCGTCAGACGGCGCAAGTCGGCCGCTGCGCCCACGTGATCGTAATGGCAGTGCGTCAGCACGATCGCGTCAAGCTCGCGCCCGTCGAGCGCGCGCATGATCCCTTCCGCGTCCGATGGCGGGTCGACCACCATCGTCGCCTCGCCGTCCGAAATGAAGTACACGTTGTTCTCGAGCATTCCCTGCACGAGAAAGCACACGTCAACGCACGTTTTTTTCACCACTCGAAGAGACATTGCCACAACCTTTCGATAGGAGCAGTCCGCAGGCCGGCTCAAGCGAGGCACACGCCCACCGCGCCCGCGGACGAACGATCGTTACTTCTTCTTTCCCCCTTGCCCGGGAAGCATGCGATGGGCGTCGAACACGCCCTCGAGCCCGAGCAGCTTGCGCTGCACCGCGTCGATGAGCGAGATGTCCGACACCTGGAACAAAAAGCGCATCTCGACCATGCCGTCGCGGTGCGAGATGGTATTGCAGGACAGCACGTTCGCGCCCATGTCGGAGAGGACCACCGTGACATCGCGCAGCAGGTTCAAACGGTCGATTGCCTCGATGTAGATCTCCACCTTGTAAGACGTGCTCGACGGCGCGGAGTTCTCCCACTCCACCTCGATGATGCGCTCGGGGTGCTTCATGAGCTCCTCGGCGTTCGGGCAATCGGCGCGATGCACCGACACGCCGCGGCCGCGCGTCACGAAGCCCAAAATCTTGTCGCCCGGCACCGGATTGCAACAGCGCGACAAGCGCACGAGCACGTCATCGACGCCCTTCACGACGATGCCGTTCGAGCTGTGCGCCTCGCGGCGCTTCGGCGAGACGACACTTGTGATCATGGGGGGCATGACGCCGGGGCTCGTCTCGGACTGCCCAAGCGCGCCGGCACGCGATTCCTCGTTCCCGTCGTCGACGAGCAGCTTCAACAGGCGATTGCCCACATGCTGCGGGCTTTCCTTCCCCGTGCCGATGTTGACGAGCATGTCATCGGAGCTTTTGTAACCCATGTGCTCGGAAATCGTCTTGATCGCGCGCATCGAGTTGGCGCTCGAGATGCCGATGCCGTGCTTCTTCATCTCGCGCGTCAAGCGGTCGCGGCCTATCTGCAGGTCGTCCGAGCGGCTCGCCTTGCTGAAGAACCCGCGGATCTTATTGCGCGCCGAGGGCGTCTTCACGATGTTCAGCCAGTCGCGCGAAGGCGTGGCGCTCTTCTGCGTGAGGATTTCCACACGGTCGCCCAGCTGCAGCTCGTAGGTCAGCGGCACGATGGCGCCGTTCACCTTCGCGCCCACGCAATGGTTGCCCACCTCGGTGTGGATGGCGTAGGCGAAATCGACTGGCGTTGATCCCGCCCGCAAGCTCATGACCTCGCCTTTCGGGGTGAACACGAACACCTCGGTCGGCGCTAGGTCAACTTTTAGGTCCTTCAGGAACTCGCGCGAGTCCTGCGTCTCGTCCTGCCAGTCAACCATCTGGCGCAGCCATGCCAGCTGCTGGTCGAGCGCGGCGTCGGCCTTCTCGCCCTTTTCCTTGTAACGCCAGTGCGCCGCCACGCCGTATTCGCTTTGGCGATGCATCTCCTCGGTGCGAATCTGCACCTCAAGCGGCCTGCCAGCTGGGCCGATAACCGTGGTGTGCAGGCTTTGGTACATGTTGAACTTCGGCATGGCGATGTAGTCTTTGAATCGCCCGGGCATCGGGTGCCACAGCGTGTGCACCGCTCCTAACGCCGAATAGCAATCCTTCACCGACTTCACGATGATGCGCACGGCAATGAGGTCGTAGATCTCAGAGAAGCCTTTGCCCTTGTTCACCATCTTTTGGTAGATGGAATACAAATGCTTCGGGCGGCCCATGATCTGGCAGACGATGTTGACCTTCTTCATCTCGTCGTGCAGCGTGTCGATCACTTCGCCCAAGTACTGCTCGCGCTCGGCGCGCGACTCGGTGACCATGCGGCTGACCTGCTTGTACTTGTTGGGCTCGAGGTAGTAGAAGGAAAGGTCCTCAAGCTCCCACTTCACCGAGTTGATGCCCAGACGGTGCGCGATGGGGGCGTAGATTTCGAGCGTTTCGCGCGCCTTGAAGATGCGGCGGTCCTCCTTGAGCGCCGAGAGCGTGCGCATGTTGTGCAGGCGGTCGGCCAGCTTGATCACGATGACGCGGATGTCTTTGCTCATGGCGACGAACATCTTGCGGATGGTGGCCGCCTGCTTGTCCGACAGGCTTTCCACCTCGATGCGCGTGATTTTGGTGACGCCGTCAACGAGCGCGGCCACGTTCTCGTTGAACTCGGTTGCCACGTCCTGGTAGGTGACGTCGGTGTCCTCGATCGTGTCGTGAAGAAGCGCAGCGCACAGCGTCTCGCCGTCCATGCGCAAGTCCGCTAAGATGATGGCGACCTCGACCGGATGGATGATATAGGGCTCGCCCGATTTGCGCGTGACGCCTTTGTGCGCCGCGTCGGCGAAGCGGAATGCGCGCTCGAGCATGTCGCGCTCGTCGTCGGTCAGGTAACCGTCGGTCAGGCGCTGCAGCTCGACAAAACGCTCTTCCGGGGTTTCCGTCGAGTGAAGCTCCCCCACCTCGGTGGGACGAGGCGCCACCGAAAACGATTTCTCGGGCGTGTACGCGCGCCCGAGCATGACATCATCAACCGTCTGCTTTTCGGAAGACGACTTGAGCGACTCGCCGAGCATTATCTCGTCATCGCCGCCGTTGCGGCCGTTGGTGCTCATGTCAGTCCTCCTTTCCCTTGAAACTAAATCGTAGTGACTTCATTCTACTCGATTCGTCAAAGGGAAAGGAGGACTTGGAAACAACTGGTCGCACCCCGTGCGGGCAGGGCGTTCGCTACGAGCTTTGGCTTGCCGACGATTCCACCATCGCCTCCTCGAACGCGCGCACGTCGTCGTCGGTTCCCACCGTGGCGAAACCGTTGCGCGACGCCGAATACAGCTCCTCGTACGCATCGAGCGTCTTCTTATCGATTTGACCCTCGTTATAGCGCGCGCGAACGTCGTCGATCATCGCGTCTTCGGATGCGAGGTTCTGTTCGGAAGCGGGAGCGGCGTCGCTTATGGGCATCACGGCGAGCGAATCAGCGCTTACGCTGCCGACCTCGGCATTCGCGAAGTTTCCTGCGGAATCCTTTTCCCATATGCCCAGCTTGTCGCCGAACGAATAGTAGTGGTTCCCTTCAGTGTTGCCATCGAGGCCGTCCAAAACGCGATAGAGGAAAAGCAGGTAGCTCGACCCTTTCTCAAGTTCGGGAGCATCATCGTTCACGACAGCCACCCTGTCGCCAGCGCCACCCTTCATGCGAACGGAGATGACGGACGAGCCGCGCGATGCGGCGTCGTCGGTGAGAGCCTCACCTTTGAAAACGTTGTCGACCTCGAAGTAGTAATCCGTATAATACATTGCCGCATCGATGCCGCCAACGACGGGAATCACCAGAATGGGGTCGGATTTCCCCAGGTAGCGGCCTTCGGCGATAAGGTCGGAATCGTCGCGCAGCGAATCGAAGCTGCACGCAGCGCTAAGGGCGCTCACATGCAGCACAGCTTCCTTAGAATTCGCCTCGGCCGCCTCCGAATCGCTCGAAGAGGAAGCGCCCGAAGAATCACCTGACTGAGCCTGCCCCGCGCATCCGGAGAAGCTACACGCAAGCGCAAGGGCGGCAAGGGTTGTGAAAACGCGCCGTGAGATGTTCATAGCGTCTCCTTTGTCTTAGGCAGCTGCCAGCCTTATGCAAGACCGACCGATGTTTCGTTCTCGATGCGAGTATCGCATTGTCCTCAGACTGACATAATAATACATGGAGACATGCCGAAGCGTCAATGAGCGGCAGGATAGGAAGTCGTAAAACACCTGGTAATACGGCTGTATTCCCTTTCCGATTGTTCCCTTTACCGCAGATGCAGCGGCTTCATCTGCGGGGTGATGGGGCCGGACACGCGCTGCTCGAGACGCGCGCAATCGCAGTCGATCACCCACTCGTAGAAGGCCTTGAAGATGTCGCGCTCGCCTAAGCCCTCGCGATAGCGCACGCTGTCGGTCAGCTCCACGCGCCCGGCGCCTTCCTTCACACGTACCATGCGCGCGCCCTCGCCCGACGCGTAGGCCACATGCGTCTCGATAAGCCCCAGCTCGCGGAAGACCGCGATGCCGCACGCCGCCGACGCCGCCGTGATCTCGCAGCCCGCACCGCTCACGATATGCGCGAGTTCGCCATCGGCCATCTCGAAGAACTCGCCGGGCGTCTTGCGCTGCCACGTACGAAGCGTGCGGTACACCTCGGCAAGCACATCGTGATCGGGCGTCATGTCCTGCAAGACGCGGTCGTTGTGCTTCACGTCCGAGCGCCCGAACAGCAGATGCACGCGCGCGTCCTTGCCGTCGCGCCCCGCACGGCCGCTCATCTGGTTGAACTCGATCTCGTTGTACGGCAGCTGGAAGAGCACGACGTTGCGGATGTCGGGAATGTCCACGCCCTCGCCGAACGCCGACGTGGCCACGAGTACCGCGATCGCGCCCGTGCGGAACAACTCCTCGACGCGCGTGCGCTCGGCACGCGAAAGGCCCGCGTTGTAGAAGCCGATGAGCGGCGCCATCTGTGGCACGCGTTTGCGCAGGTTGCGGGCGAGCGCCACCGACTGCTCGCGCGAGGACACGTAGATGACGCTCTTCTCGCCCTGTGCGACAAGCGTCGCCAGGTAGTCACCGCGATTGCGCAGGTTGCGCTGGTCGACCACGTGGAGGTTCGTGCGCATGGTGTCGTCCACCACATGTCCCGCCACGGGGAGCACACGGTCGATATCACCGGTGACAGCCTCGTCCGAAGTTGCCGTAAGCGCGAGCACAACCGGGTTGCCCATCTGCGCGATAGCGCTTCCGAGCTGCGCATATGCGGGGCGATGGCCCGCGCGCGAAAGACCGATGTGGTGAGCCTCGTCAACCACGACGAAGCCGATGCGTCCGATAGCCGCGAACTCGGGGGCGTGGCACACAAGGAACTCCGGCGTCGTGAGCACGATGTCGACCGAGCCGTCCGCCAGGCCGGCGAAGGCTTGGCGGCGCTCGTCGGGCGCGCTTTCCCCCGTGAGCGTGCACGCGTTGATCCCGAAGGGCGCGAGCGCTTCGTTGATGTGAAACGCCTGGTCAGCGATAAGGGCACGCAGCGGGTAGACGAACAGGCTCGCCGTATGGTGCGCGAGCGCTTCGCATGCCGCATGAACCTGGAAGGTGAGCGACTTGCCGCGCCCCGTCGCCATGACGGCGAGCACGGAGTTCCCAGCACGAAGGCTCGAGAGCACCACACGCTGCGATTTGTGCAGCTCGCGGTCGCCGATGATCGCCCGCACCACCGCGTCCTCGAGCGCGTCGGGGTCGCTTTGCGCCTTCTGCTCCCATAGCGCGCGGTTCTTCTCGCGCTCCGCCTCGTAGGCCTCGATGTCCTCGGGGCTCTCGCAGCAATCCTCGCAAAGCTCCGCATCACTCGTGGCGTACAGGTCGGCCGCGAACGACAGGTTCTCCGGCTCGAGACACGCCTCGAGCGCAGGGCACGTGCGAGCAGGCGTAACGGACTGCAGCATCGCCTTCACCGACTTGCGCCCGCGCCAGGTGTCGATCTCCACCTGGAACGCCGCGTTCACCACGCTGTCGGTCGCCATGAGCATATCGATGTCGGTGCAGTGGAACATGATGCCTGAAATCGACGTGCGGCCGTTTGTGAGCGTGCACGAGAAGTGGTTCTTCTCGGCGCCGACCGCGCGGCAATGGGTGAGCAGCACGTCGCGCGCGAGAAAGCACGGCGTCGGGTTCTCCTGGCCGAAGGGAGCGACCTGCTTCAACGCACCCACCGTTTCGAGCGTGAGTTCGTCGAGGTTGATGCACGTGTCAATCTCGATGAGCGGGTGGAAGTCGTCCTCGGGCAGCTTGTCGAGGTAGTCGCAGAGCGCCTTCGTAAACGCGGGGATATCCTTGGTCTTGAGCGTGATGCCCACCGCCGCCTCGTGTCCACCGAAGCGAACAAGCAGGTCAGATGCCGATTCGACCGCTGCGAACAGGTTCACGCGTCCGACGCTTCGGCCTGAGCCGCGCGCCTCGTCGCCGTCGATGGTCAAAAGGATGCACGGCACGCCGTAGATGCCGACCAGGCGGCTTGCCACGATGCCCTTCACGCCCTCATGCCATCCCTCGCCCGCAACGACGAGCGCGCGCTGGCCGTGGTAGATTTCCGCGGCCTGCACCTTCGCGATCTCGGAAAGCTCGGCCTCGATCGCGCGGCGCTGGTCGTTGAGCCCCTCAAGCTCGGTCGCCAAGTGGTACGCCTCGTCGAAGTCATCGGACATGAGCAGGTTGAGCGCCAAGTCGGCGTTGCCCATACGCCCTGCAGCATTGAGGCGCGGAATGAGCGAGAAGCTGAGGTTTGTGCTGGTGAGAGGCTTGCCAACCGCTCCCGATGTTTCAAGCAGCGCGGCGATGCACGGGCGCGGCGCCTTGTTCATCATCTTGATGCCCTCGATCACAAGCGGGCGGTTCTCGCCGAGCATCGGCATGAGGTCGGCAACTGTGCCAAGTGACGCGAGGTCAACGAAATCGCGCCAAAGGTAGGGCTTGCCGAAGCGAGCGCCAAGCGCCTGCACGAGCTTCAGCGCAACGCCCGCACCGGCGAGCACGCAGCTTGAGCACGTGGCGTCGACCTTCGGGTCGGCGACGGGCACGCCCTCGGGAACCAGGTCCGTGGGCTCGTGGTGATCGGTGATCGCGACGTCGATTCCTGCCGCCTGCACGAGCTTCACTTCGGCCTTGCAGGCGATACCGCAGTCGACCGTCACGAGAAAATCGGGGCCGTAGGTCTTCGCGCGATCGAGCGCCGCCGCCGTGATACCGTAGCCCTCCTCGAAGCGCTTCGGGATGAACGGCACCGTGTCGGCCCCAAGTTCCCGCAGGCCACGGGTGAGCACCGTCGTCGCGGATATGCCATCGAGGTCGAAGTCGCCGAACACGAGGATGCGGCGGCCCTTCCGAACAGCGTCCTCGAGCGCGTCGACGACGCCGCCGAGCCCGGGAATCAGGTAGGGGTCGAGCCAATCGTGCTTGAACGAGGGAAACAGGAACGCGCGGGCCGCCTTCGGAGTGTCGATTCCGCGGCCGACAAGCGTTGCCGCGACGAAACGGGGCAGGTCAAGTTCACGCTGGAGCACCGACACCATGCGACTCGACGCACGGCGAATGTTGAACTGAGCTGACATGGAAATCTACCTCTAAACATGCATCGCTATCTTTTCTCGCTGCGTATTTTCCCACAATCGCCGCATGGTGTCACAGCTCACTTCGACCTTGCGGGGCAGACGGCCGACAAGCCGCCCGCGCGAACCTGCCATTTGGCCCCCGAATACGGAGTCTAAGCAGAGCGAGAGTAAAGGACGCGTAAAGATTTCCCCATCGCCCGAGACGCTACGTTAGGATGGAGGAAAACTGAGCTTAACAGGAGCGGATAGCACTATGGCAAATTACGGCGTGATCGACCTGGGGTCGAACTCAGTGCGCCTCGTCATCTTCGACGTGAAGGACGGCATAAACAAAAAGAAGCCCATCACCTGCAAGGACTTCCGAAGCATCATCAACGACAAGGTAATGGCGGGGCTTTCGGCCTACGTCGAGGCGGGCGAATTTACTCAGGAGGGCATCGCCCGCGCGGTCGATGTGCTCTCCGGGCACCTGAAACGAGCGCGCTACTTCAACTGCGTGCGCACCGACATCTTCGCAACCGCCGTGCTGCGCAACTGCACGAACTCCCGCGAGGCCATCAGTGCAATCGAGAAGGCAATCGGCGCGCCCGTGAACCTGCTTTCCGCCCGCGACGAGGCGCATCTCAGCTTCACCGGGGCCTCGTGCGATCGCACGATTGAGAAGGGCACCGTGGTCGATTTGGGCGGCGGGTCAACCGAACTCATCCGTGTCGAGGAAGGGCGCGACTTCGACGACGTGAGCATCGGGCAGGGATCGCTTTCCTCCTACGCGGGATACGTGGAGTTCGTCATGCCCCGGGCAGACGAGGTCGGCGCAATCGAGAGCGCGTTCCTCGATCAAGTTGCAAAAACACCTGTTGACCTCAAGAAGTACCGTGCAGAGGCGCTCTATGGCGTCGGAGGAAGCGCTCGCGCCGCCGCAAAGCTCTACGCCCAGATGACCGGCGAGTCCTGCCGGCCGAAAACCCTCACGCCCGAGCACTTCGATGCACTGCTCGATCTTCTAGAGAACAACCCGTCGAAATTCGCCCACCTTGCAGCGCGGGCCGTTCCCGAGCGCATCCACACGGTCGGGCCCGGTTGCGTCATCCTCAGCACGCTCATGCAAAAGCTCGATGCCCGCAAGCTGGAAATATGCAAGCGCGGCGTGCGCGAAGGCTATCTCATCGAGCGCATGCTGGGCAATGCGCCTTGCTCGAGGGTAAAGGCTCAGTAACGCTTTCAGCTCATCGTTCCACGGCGCGTTATCATGAAAGGTAGCGCCAAGAACGCGTCATCATGCACATCAAGGAGGCTCTCTGCATGGCCAACGACAATCCCACTTCATCTGATCAGGTCATTCCCGCAGCAGGCAACCCTGCACCCTATCTGCAAAACCGCGAGCTGTCATGGCTCGATTTCAACGAGCGCGTACTCGAACAGGGCGCCGACGAGTCGGTCCCTCTTCTGCAGCGTCTGAACTTCATCTCCATCTTTTGGAGCAACCTGCAGGAATTCTTCATGGTGCGCGTCGGCAGCCTGACCGACTTATCGCTCGTGAAGAAGCACATTGTCGATTCCAAGTCCAACATGACGCCTTCTGAGCAGCTTCGCGCTATCTACCTGCGCTGCCACGAGCTCTACCCTGCCTACGAACGCACCTTCGAGCAGGTTCGACTGCTGTTGAACAAGGTCGGGGTCACGCACGTTCGTCCCGACGAGCTCACCGATGAGCAGCGTTCCTACCTGGCAGAATACGCCGAAGCCAACGTGACACCGTTCCTCTCCCCACAGATCATCAATGCCCGCCACCCCTTCCCGCATCTGGAAAACGGCGCGCTCTACATCGTCGTGCGCCTCGATGAAGAAGCCGACAACGCCCAAGACCAGGCAAAAAGCGAGCACAAGAAGAAGGACAAGAAAGGCAAGAAAAGCAAGGGGAAACCGGCGAAAGAATCCACGAAGAACGCCTCCCTTTCGCAAAACGTCGGCGCCGAGGGAACCATGCTCGGCCTCATCCCCCTGCCGCGCCAGTGCGCGCGCGTTGTGAAGCTACCGGGCGACGGCTTTTCCTTCATCTTGCTTGAGCATGTGGTGGAAATGGTCGCTGAACAGGTATTTTCCATGTACACCGTGAAGCATACCAACGTCATCTGCGTCACGCGCAACGCCGACATCGACGCGACGGAGTCCACCGATGAGAACGACGAGGATTACCGCGAGCACATGAAGCGCATCTTGAAGAAGCGCGCGCGCTTAGCTCCGGTGCGCCTCGAGAGCGAGCGCGAGCTCTCCGACACCCTCGAGCCTCTGCTGCTCGATCGTCTGAACCTGAAGAAGCATCAGATATTCACGACGTCGGTGCCGCTCGACTTGAGCTTCACCTGGGGCTTAGCTTCGCATCTTTCCGAAAAGCAATGCGCAGCGCTCGTGTATCCGCCGTTCACGCCGCAATGGCCGGCGTGTCTCGACCGCAAACGCCCCATCATGGACCAGGTGACGGCAGGCGGCGACGTGCTGCTTTCCTACCCTTACGAGAGCATGGACCCATTCGTGCAGCTTTTACGCGAGGCGTCGCGCGACCCGCACGTCATCTCGATCAAGATCACGCTCTACCGCCTGGCAAGCCAGTCGCACCTCGCCGAAGCGCTCATCGACGCCGCCGAGAACGGCAAGGAGGTCACCGCGTTGTTCGAGCTGCGCGCGCGCTTCGACGAGAGCAACAATATCGAATGGTCGCAGCGCTTCGAGCAGGCCGGTTGCAACGTCATCTACGGCTTCCGCGATTATAAGGTGCACAGCAAGATCTGCTGCATCACCCGCCAGACCGACGACGGTATCCAGCACATCACGCAGCTCGGCACGGGCAATTACAACGAGAAGACGGCCAAGCTCTACACCGACCTGTCGCTCATCACGACGAGCCCCACGATCGGCCGCGATGCGACGGAGTTCTTCCGCAACATGGCGCTTGAGAACGTGTCGGACAACTACGATGTGCTGTGGGTAGCGCCCTTGCAGGTGAAACCACTCATCCTGAAGAACATCGACCACCAGATCGAGCTTGCGCGGCGAGGCGAGCCGTGCGGGCTGTTCTTCAAGACGAACTCGGTCACCGACAAAGAGATCATCGACAAGATCGCGGAGGCATCGCAGGCGGGCGTGAAGACCGTCATGCTCGTTCGCGGCATATCGTGTCTGATCCCAGGCGTGGAAGGCTATACCGAGAACGTGCGCGTCGTGTCCATTGTGGGGCGTATGCTCGAGCATAGCCGCATCTACGGCTTCGGACCGCGCACGAACATGAAAATATACCTGGCGAGCGCCGACCTCATGACGCGTAACATGGACAAGCGCGTGGAAATCGCCTGGCCCGTGCTCGACGAGAAGCTGCGCGACCGCATTCTGTCCTACATCGATGTCTCGCTTTCCGACACGGCGAAACTGCGCGAGCTGCTTCCAAACCGTCGCTACACGCCGCTTGGGTTCTTCGCGCAGGTGAGCCCCGAGGGCAAGACGATTCGCTTCGACTCGCAGGTGCATTTCATGGACGAGGCGCGACTTGAGGCGCGCATGAGCACCGAGGTGGAAGTCGAGCGCGAGGTTGAGAAGCGCGAGGCGGTCGCGGCTGCTGAGCCTGCAACTCCCGTGACGGCGACGGTCCCCGCTGCAGCGGCTGCGGCCCCTGCAGGCGCGGCGACTCCCGCGACCTCGGAGGCTGCCACGGTTCCTCCAGAGGCGACGAGCACGACGAGCAGTGCCGCTCCCGCTGACGCGGCTAGCGGCTCCCCTTCCGCTGACGCGACCGGCACCAGCGAGCCAGCGCTCGAGCCCGATGCCATCGAGCCCGCCGAGGAAGTGACGACCACGGCGATCTTGCCCCACATCGAGCAACCGCCGCACAAGCCAAGCCTGCTCGTGCGCGCACTTGCCGCAGCCATTCGCTTCTCCAACAGAAGGAAGTAAACATCTCGCCCTATTGCCGCGGGCGTATCATAGCATGCAAGAAGGCCCGTCTAAGCGGGCCTTCTTGCTGAATGGTGCAACAAAAAATGTGCGCTGGCCTGCGTCAACGCCCTTCGGACACACTTTTTAATCGCGTCCCGATTTGTGGTGCATCAAGGGCCATCACCGGAACCGGCGGCCACCCTTCTTTTCGAAAAACAAGGTGCGGGGGACAAATAATGCCGATATGTGAGTCCTCGAGGTCGGTAGCGATTGCTCGCTCGCGCTTATGTCAGCGTTTTCCCAGGTCCGAATTATCGAAAGGAAGTTTGCCTTATACTACTCCTCACATATCGACCTTTTTTGTCCACGTTGAGTCGATTTCGAGAAAGAAGGGTTTAGGGGCACAAGAGCAGCATCCCGCGAGCCCGCGCAGGCCATCGCGTCCGAGCACCCGCACGCCAGGCTAGCGGACACGGGCGATCTCGAACACCGGACTCGCGAGCGACGGCTCGGGGCGTGTGGGCGTGCACGCACCCCGAAGACCCGCGCCTCCCCTGCGCGCTAGAGCATCGCGAGCAGCTCCTCGTCGGTCGGGTTGTCGAGCGCGTCAATCAAATCGCGCACCTCCGCAAGCTGGCCTTCCAGCTCGTCGAGCCGCACCTGAATCCGATCCTTCTCCGCACGCGCAAACATGCCCAGGCCAGCGAGCTGCTTGCGCAGCTCGTCCTCTTCGGCGCACAGGCGCTTGCCATCGGCCATGAGCTCCGCCCGATCCGCCTCGTGCGCTTCCTGAAACGCCGCCGAAAGCCGCGTACGCTCGGTCTTCAACACGACGCCCGCCCTGGCCGCCATTTCCTGCGTGAACGACTCGGGAAAACGCTGCACGATACTCTCGGGAATCGAGGCCGCATCGAGGCTGGTGCATCCGCGAAACGCCCGCGGCTCGATTTCCTCCACCCTCTCGGGGATCACGACCTCGCGAAGGGCTTGGCATCCCGAGAAGGCCTCCTCTCCAATCACCTTCAACGTGCTGGGCAGTTCGATCCGCTCTAGTTCGGTACAGCTCGCGAACGCGCGGCGCCCGATTGTCTCCAAGGCTCCGAACTGTACGTCGACAAGCGAGGTGCAGCGCTGGAAGGCATAGCGGTTGATCTCGGTCACCCCAGGCGCCACGATGCGGGAAAGCGAGGTTGCTCCCTGGAACGTGGCGTCATCGATGCAGCCGAGCGTTTCAGCGAACGTTATCTCGCGCAGCGAGGTGCAGTGCTGGAAGGCGCGCTTTCCCACCATAGCAACATCGCCTGGAAAGTCGACCTGCACGAGGTTGCGGCAGCCGTCGAAAGCGGCATCCCCCACCTCAATGAGGCTTTGGGGGGCGCGCAAGGAACGCACCTCGCCCTTGAAGCGAAACGCCTTCGCCCCGATGCCGACGACACCGTCGGGCAGCACGGCATCGATGCGCTCATCCGGCTCGTCGGGGGTGAACTTCGCGACTATGATCTCGTATGCCATGGGTCTCCCTCACCTCACGCACCAGAAAAGAAATCGCCCCCGATGAACAGGGGCGATATGCGATATCTTCTAGATTTCGGCCTCAACGACAGCGGCAATCGCCTCGGCATGGGTCTTCGCGGCGTCCGTGTCCTCCGCCTCGACCATCACGCGAACCACGGGCTCCGTGCCGCTCGGGCGCAGCAGCACGCGGCCCGAATCGCCAAGCGCTTCTTCGGCCTTCGCGACGGCAGCGGCGATGGCCTCGTTGCCTTCCACCGCATGCTTGTCGCGCACCCGCACGTTGATAAGCGTCTGCGGGAACTTCTTCATAATAGAAACGACATCAGCCACCGGCATATCCGCCCGCTTCACCGCCGCGAGGAACTGGCAAGCCGTCATAAGGCCGTCGCCCGTGGAGTTGTGCTCAAGAAGGATCATGTGGCCCGATTGCTCGCCGCCGATGGCGTAGCCCTTCGCGCGCATCTCCTCGAGAACATAGCGGTCGCCCACCTTCGTCTGCACGACGGTGATGCCGTTGTCGCGCATCGCGTGGACGAACCCGAGATTGCACATCACAGTGGACACGACGGTGTCCTCGGGCAGGCATCCGCGGCGCTTCATATCGAGCGCGCATACGGCCTCGACCACATCGCCATCGATCTCGGTGCCGTCGGGCGTCATGAGCATCACGCGGTCGGCATCGCCATCGTGCGCCACACCGACGTCCGCACCGCTTTCGCGCATGAGCTGGGCAAGCGGCTCGAGATGGGTAGAACCGCAGTTCACATTGATGTCGGTGCCGTCGAAGTCCTCGTTGATGGCAATGACCTCCGCGCCTAAGCGGCGGAAGGCCTCAGCACTCGTGAGCGACGAGGCACCGTGCCCCGTGTCGAGCGCGATGCGCATACCCGAGAAGTCGATGCCCTGTGCGCGCACGCTTTGAACCGCATGCTCGATGTAGATTTCACAGGCCTCGTCAACAGGAAGGGCAACGCCCACCTCGTCGCCGGGAAGCATCGCGGCGGCGTCCTCGCCCTCCGCGCCCTCCTCGGCTCGATCAGCAGCACCCTCGAGGCCGCCCTGCTTGATGAACTCCTCGATCTTATCTTCCACCTCGTCGGGAAGCTTGTAGCCCTCGGCGTCGAAGAGCTTGATGCCGTTGTACTCCGGCGGGTTATGCGAAGCGGAGATCACCGCACCGCCGTCGGCGTGCAGCTCGCGCACGAGCAGCGCAACCGCAGGCGTAGGGATAATCCCCACCGAAAGCTCGGTTCCCCCCGCGCTCATGATGCCGGCAGCAAGCGCCGATTCCAGCATGTCGCCCGACAGGCGGGTATCCTTGCCGACCACGATGTTCTTGCCGAGGAACACGGCCGCAGCCTGTCCCAAGCGATAGGCAAGCTCGCAGGTGAGCTCAGTGTTCGCGACTCCGCGGACACCATCGGTTCCAAATAGACGTGCCATAGGCTACTTACCCCTTTTAACGTGGCCTTGCTTGAGGCGAACCGCCCCCGAAGGTCGCTCTTCGTCGGTCATGCGCTCGTTGAGCTCGGCGGCGAACTCATCCAAATCGATGCCATAGCGCTCGAGCACAACAAGAAGATGATACACCACGTCGGCCGCCTCATAGCGCAGGTGGTCGGTGCACGCATCAACGCGCTCGCCCGCGGCAGCGACCAGCGCTTCATGGCCGCGCGCGTGGTGCTCCATAGCCCGCAACATCACGAGCTCCGACTCGACGTCCTTGGCGGCAAGCCCCACTTCCCCGGCCTCTTCCATCACCTTCTTGAGCGGCTTGTCGGCCGGCCCATAGAGAAGCTGGTGCGTGTAGCTTTCCTCGCCCGCATCCCGGCGAGCGCGAATCGTCGCAGCGAGCGCCTCGATTGTGGTTGCGATCTGCGAAGACGGGGCAACCTCGCCTTCGGGGACATACGTTTTCTCAGACATATGCGCCTTTCCTTGACCTGGCGCCCCATGCGGATTGCGAGGGGGACAGTCCCCCTATCCGCGAGGCTTCCTTGTCCTGCACGGGAAAATGACGAAAGGCCCCGAGGTACCCAGAATCGCCCGTGCGCACGCTTGCGTACTTGGAAGGTACGCGCCGCGATGCGCAGGGGCAAAGCTGAGTGCCTCAGGGCCTCACAGCGTCAAGTGGATCCGCCGCCCGTGGGGGGCGGCGGAATGATTATTCCTCGTCCTTGTCGTCCTCGTCGGAATCGTCGGAATTTTCCTCGTCATCGGCGTGCTTCAAGCTGAAGCCGAAGTTGCCGACCGACCCGAGCAGCTCGTCGAGCTCCTCGAGGTTGCGATGGTAGCTGCGCGGAGGCAGCGCCTCGCCGAGCATGTCCTCGCCTTCCGTGTTGAACGTCGCCGGCTCGTCGCCGCCGATGAGGATGTTGTCGTCGGGGCTGAAGACCATATCAAGCAGCTGGCTCATGTCGTCGGAGGATGCCGAAAGGTCGTCCTCGATGACGTAGAGCAGGTCGTGCTCCTTCAGGCCCTCCTTGAGCTCCTCGATCGCCTTCACGCCGATGCCTTCGATGCGAAGGAGATCCTCCTCGGTGTGGCCCACCAGATCGGCGACCGTCTCGATGCCCGCCTCGCTGAACTTGTTGGCCCAACGCTGCGAAACGCCCAGGTCGTCGAAGATGTACAGGCGCGCATCCTCGTCGGAAAGCTGCGGACCGCGATGCCCGAGCGACAGGCCCGAGTAGTAGTTGCCGTAGCTCGACCCCATGGAGTTGAGGTAGCCATCGCCGTCGAGCGACCAATCCTGCGGCTGCGGCAGAAGCTCTTCCACCTCGCGCAACGCGTCGGGAGCGGTGTCCGGCAGCGTATCGCCGATAACCTTGCCCGTCGGGCGTCCCTTGTAGGTAAGGCCCACCTCGCGGTAGCGCTTAAGGCCGGTGCCAGCGGGAATCGGCTTGCCGATGATGACGTTCTCCTTCAGGCCGACCAAGTGGTCGGTCTTGCCCTCGATGGCGGCATCGGTGAGAACCTTGGTGGTCTCCTGGAACGATGCAGCCGACAGGAACGAGTCGGTGGCGAGCGAAGCCTTGGTGATACCCAAAAGCAGCGGCTGGCCGACCGGCGGGTTCTTGCCCTCGGCGATCAGAGCGTTCGCCTCGTTCTCGAACTCGTAGCGGTTGACCTGGCGGCCCGGGAGGAACTCGGAATCGCCCGCGTCGAGCACGGCCACCTTGCGCAGCATCTGGCGCGCGATGACCTCGATGTGCTTGTCGTTGATGTCTACGCCCTGGGACACGTACACGCCCTGGACCTGGGCAACGATGTAGCGAAGCGTCGTGTTGGGGTCGGTCAGGCGCAGCAGGTCGTGCGGGTTCACCGAACCCTTGGTGAGCTGCTGGCCAACCTTGACCTCGCCGCCGTCTTCCACGCCGGGGAACAGCGTCGCGCGAGCGGAAACGACGTACTCGCGGTAGTTGCCTTCCTGGTCGTGGATCGTGAGCGTCTTGGACGACTTGTCACCGGAAACCTGCAGCGTGCCAGAGATCTCGGCGAGGACGGCCTGGCCCTTCGGCTTGCGCGCCTCGAAAAGTTCCTGAACACGCGGGAGGCCCTGCGTGATGTCCTCGCCTGCGACGCCGCCGGCGTGGAAGGTACGCATCGTAAGCTGCGTGCCCGGCTCGCCGATGGACTGAGCTGCGATGATGCCGACTGCGGTACCGATGTTGACCGGGCGCGCTGTCGCGAGGTCCCAGCCATAGCACTTCTGGCAAACACCGTGCTCGGCATGACAGGTCATGACCGTGCGGATGGTCACTTCCTCGATGCCCGCAGCGGCCATCTCGGCCAGCTGATCCATAGAGGAGATGTAGTTGTCGCCCTCGAGGACCACCGTGCCGTCGGTGCCCACAGCGGACTCGAGCAGGCAACGGCCGATGAGGTTCTCGTCGAGCTCGCCCTTCTCGTTGTACAGCGGGTAGGGAACGCCCTCGGCGGTGCCGCAGTCGATCTCGCGGACGATGACCTCCTGCGCGACGTCAACGAGACGACGCGTGAGGTAGCCGGAGTCAGCGGTACGAAGCGCCGTGTCGGCCATGCCCTTTCGAGTACCGTGCGTGGAGATGAAGTACTCCAACACCGACAGGCCCTCGCGGAAGTTCGACTTAACCGGAATGTCGATCGTCTGGCCCTTCGTGTCGGCCATGAGGCCGCGCATGCCTGCGAGCTGACGAATCTGCTTGATGTTACCACGAGCACCAGAGTCGGCCATCATGTAGATGGGGTTGTAGTGGTCGAAGTTGGCCGACATCGCGTCGCCGACCTTCTCGTTCGCATCGGTCCAGATGTCGACGACCTGCTTGTGACGCTCTTCGGGGCTCATGAGACCCATCTCGTAATCCTCGTCGATGGCGTCGACCTTGGCCTCGGCATCGTCGAGAATCTCCTTCTTGTTGGGCGGCACCGTCGCGTCGTACACCGAAACGGTAATGCCCGCGAGCGTGGCGTAATGGAAGCCCGTCTCCTTCAGACCGTCGAGAATCGGCGGCACGTCGGCGAGGTCGTAGCGGTTGCAGACATCCTCGACCAAGCGGCCGATTTCCTTCTTGTTCATCTGGTAGTTCATGAACGGGTAATCGTCCGGGAAGACGTTGTTGAAGATGATGCGGCCGATGGTCGTCTCGAGGCGCGTGCCAGCCTTGTGCTCCTCATAGGTGTGGAACGCGGTGGCAACCTGGGTGTCCTTCGGAAGGCGAACCCAGATCTTGGCCTGCAGGTCGACGTCGGCATGAGCGTCGTGCGCGTTCACGGCATCCGCGAAGTTCACGAACGCGCGACCCTCGCCCGGGAAGTTGTCGCGAGCGGCGGTCAGGTAGTACACGCCGATGATCATGTCCTGCGTCGGCACGGTCAGAGGACGACCATGAGCAGGGGATTTGATGTTGTTGGCAGAAAGCATGAGCACGCGCGCCTCGGCCTGTGCCTCGGCTCCCAGAGGAACGTGCACAGCCATCTGGTCACCGTCGAAGTCAGCGTTGAACGCCGTGCAGACGAGCGGATGGAGCTTGATGGCCTTGCCTTCGACGAGCACCGGCTCGAACGCCTGGATGCCCAGACGGTGCAGGGTAGGTGCGCGGTTCAAAAGCACGGGATGCTCGACGATGACTTCCTCGAGAACGTCCCACACGTAGCTCGCGCCACGATCGACGGCACGCTTCGCAGCCTTGATGTTGGCGGCGTATTCGAGCTCGACCAGGCGCTTCATGACGAAAGGCTTGAACAGCTCGAGGGCCATCTGCTGCGGCAGGCCGCACTGGTGCAGCTTGAGCGACGGGCCGACGACGATAACCGAACGGCCGGAGTAGTCGACGCGCTTGCCGAGCAGGTTCTGGCGGAAGCGGCCCTGCTTGCCCTTGAGCATGTCGGAGAGCGACTTCAGAGGACGGTTGCCCGGGCCCGTGACGGGGCGGCCGCGGCGGCCGTTGTCGAAGAGGCTGTCGACCGCTTCCTGGAGCATACGCTTCTCGTTGTTCACGATGATCTCGGGGGCACCGAGGTCGAGCAGGCGCTTCAAGCGGTTGTTGCGGTTGATCACGCGACGGTACAAATCGTTCAGGTCGGACGTCGCGAAGCGGCCGCCGTCGAGCTGCACCATCGGGCGCAGGTCGGGCGGGATGACCGGGATGACGTCCAAAATCATGTCGGAGGGCTTGTTGTCGGACTTCAGGAACGCGTCGACGACCTTCAGACGCTTGATCGCCTTCGCGCGCTTCTGGCCCTTGCCGTTGGCAATGGTGTCGCGCAGCTCTTCGGCGGCCTCTTCAAGGTCCATCGCGTCGAGCAGATCGCGCACCGCCTCGGCACCCATGCCGCCGGTGAAGTAGTTCTTGTAGTTCATGCGCATCTCGCGATAGAGCGCCTCTTCGGGAACGAGCTGCTTGGGCTCGATCTTCATGAAGGCCTCGAAGGCGTCCTGACGCAGCTGCTTGCGCTCGATGAACTCCTCGTGGATATCGGCGATCTCGGCCTCGACCTCTTCGGGGGTCAGGCGCTCGTCCTCGTCAATCTCGTCGACGAAGTCGTCGTCTTCCGGCACGTAGTCGGTGCCCAGTCGGCGCGTCGCCTCGATGAGGCGGTCGCGCTCGGCATCGAGCTCCTCGAGGTCGGCGGCAAGCTCGTCACGGAGCTCGTCAGCGTCCTCGTCGCGGCCTTCCTTGTCAACCGAAGTGATGATGGAGCTGGCGAAATACAGCACCTTCTCCAGCTCTTTCGGCGGGATGTCGAGCAGGTAGCCAAGGCGGCTCGGGCTGCCCTTGAAGTACCAGATATGGGACACGGGCGCAGCGAGCTCGATATGGCCCATGCGCTCGCGGCGAACCTTGCTGCGGGTCACTTCGACGCCGCAGCGCTCGCAGACGATGCCCTTGAAGCGAACGCGCTTGTACTTGCCGCAGGCGCACTCCCAGTCCTTGGTAGGACCGAAGATCTTCTCGCAGTACAGGCCGTCCTTTTCGGGCTTGAGCGTGCGGTAGTTGATGGTCTCGGGCTTCTTGACCTCGCCGTGCGACCAGCTGCGGATATCGTCGGCGCTCGCGAGGGAGATGCGAAGCGCGTCGAAGTTGTTCACGTCGAATTCGGTCATCTCTTACTCCTCTCCACCGATAAGGTCGTTGGTCGTATCGTCATTAGATGAATCGCCCATCAATTCTCCCAGTTCAGCTGCGATGTCATCGAGAGCCTTGTCAGACTCTTCCTCAGAAAGCTTCGCGTCCGCGGCAATCGCATCGAACAGCGCCTGATCCGAATCGTCGTCCTTCTTCTCGACGACGCCTTCGTCCTCGCTGATCGGCTGCATGTCGTGGCCCTCAAGCTCGACGTTCAAGCACAGCGACTTCATTTCCTTCACGAGAACCTTGAAGCTCTCCGGCACCTCCGCGGGCGGGATGTTCTCGCCCTTGACGATGGCCTCGTAAGACTTCACGCGGCCGGCGGTGTCGTCGGACTTCACGGTCAAGATTTCCTGCAGCACGTTGGACGCGCCGTACGCGTAGAGCGCCCACACTTCCATCTCGCCGAAGCGCTGGCCGCCGAACTGGGCCTTGCCGCCGAGGGGCTGCTGGGTGATGAGGCTGTAGGGGCCGGTCGAGCGGGCGTGAATCTTGTCGTCGACCATGTGGCCCAGCTTCAGGATGTAGGTCTGGCCGACCGTGATCGGCTCGCGGAACTTCTCGCCCGTGCGGCCGTCATAGAGCCAGGTCTTGCCGGTGCGGGACAGCTGCGGGACGAACTCGTCGCGCGCCAGGTCACCATACTTGGCATGATTGATGTTGATGAGGTTCTTGTTCGCATGCTCGATGGCGTCGGAGATTTCCTCCTCGGTCGCACCGTCGAAGACAGGCGTCGCCACGAACTGCGGGCCGGCAACCGGTTTGTCGGTGTCCTCGTCAGACCAGCCCCACTTGGCAGCCCAGCCGAGATGGTTCTCGAGCAGCTGGCCGACGTTCATACGGGAAGGAACGCCGAGGGGGTTGAGCATAACGTCGATCGGGGTGCCGTCGGCGAGGTAGGGCATGTCCTCCACCGGAAGCACGCGGGAGATGACGCCCTTGTTGCCGTGGCGGCCGGAAAGCTTGTCGCCCTGCTGGACCTTACGCTTCTGAGCCACGAAGATGCGGATAAGCTCGTTCACGCCGGGAGCAAGCTCGTCGCCCGCCGCGCGGCTGAAGCGGTGGATGCCGATCACGCGGCCGCCGGAGCCATGGGGCACCTTAAGCGACGTGTCGCGCACCTCGCGGGCCTTCTCGCCGAAGATGGCGCGCAGAAGGCGCTCTTCAGCGGTGAGCTCGGTCTCGCCCTTCGGGGTGACCTTGCCCACGAGCACGTCGCCCGGGAACACCTCGGCGCCGATGCGGATGATGCCGTCGGCGTCCAGATCGGCCGTCATGTCGTCGGACATGTTCGGGATCTCGCGGGTGATTTCCTCGGGGCCGAGCTTGGTGTCGCGCGCATCGACCTCGTATTCGGAGATATGGATGGACGTGAGCAGGTCTTCGGCAACCACGCGCTCGGACACGATGATAGCGTCCTCGTAGTTGTAGCCTTCCCACGGCATGTAGGCGACCATGAGGTTCTGGCCGAGTGCCAGCTCACCGCCGTCGCAGGACGGGCCGTCGGCGAGCACGTCGCCGGCATGGACCTCGTCGCCCTTGCGGACGATCGGGCGATGGTTGATGCAACCGGACTGGTTGGAGCGCTGGAACTTGGGCACCAGGTACTCGTCGTATTCGCCGTCGTTGTTGAGCACGATGATCGTCTGGCCATCGACGTAGTCGACCACGCCCGGGTTCTGAGCGACCAGGATCTCGCCGGAGTCGACCGCGATGCGGTGCTCCATGCCCGTGCCGACGAGCGGAGCGTGCGGCTTGAGCAGCGGCACAGCCTGACGCTGCATGTTCGAGCCCATGAGGGCGCGGTTCGCGTCGTCGTGCTCGAGGAACGGGATGAGCGACGTTGCGACCGACGTCATCTGACGCGGGGAAACGTCCATGTAAGTAACCTGCTCGGGCAGCACCTCTTCAGGCTCGCCGAACACGCCGGAGGCGTCCTTGGTACGGCAGAGCACGCGCGTTGCCTTGTGGAACACGCCGTCGGCGTCGGTGGTGCCGAACTCGCGGGTCTCGAGGTTGAACGTCTCGTTCGCCTGGGCGATCGTGTAGTTCTCCTCCTCGTCGGCCGTGAGGTAGTCGATGTCGTCGGTCACCTTGCCGTCGACCACGCGACGGTAGGGCGTCTCGATGAAGCCGTAGGGGTTGATGCGGCCGAACGTCGCGAGCGAGCCGATAAGGCCGATGTTCGGGCCTTCAGGCGTCTCGATCGGGCACATGCGGCCGTAGTGGGAGTTGTGGACGTCGCGGACTTCGAAGCCTGCGCGCTCGCGGGACAGACCGCCCGGGCCGAGTGCGGACAGACGGCGCTTGTGCGTGATGCCTGCGGCGAGGTTCGCCTGGTCCATGAACTGCGAGAGCTGGGAGCTTCCGAAGAACTCCTTGATGGCAGCCACAATCGGGCGGATGTTCACGAGCGACTGCGGGGTGATCTCGTCAGGCTCCTGCATGCTCATGCGCTCGCGCACGACGCGCTCCATACGGGAGAGGCCGATGCGGAACTGGTTTTGGATGAGCTCGCCGACCGTGCGGATGCGGCGGTTGCCGAAGTGGTCGATGTCGTCGACGCTCGCGCCTTCCTCACCGGCATGCAGCGCGATGATGTATTTCATCGTGGCGGTGATGTCCTCGTCGGTCAGGGTCGAGGCGTCATTGTCGGCGTCGAAGCCGAGCTTCTTGTTGATCTTGTAGCGGCCGACTTTCGCCAGGTCGTAACGCTGGGGGTTGAAGAACAGGCCCTCAAGCAGCGTACGCGCGGAGTCGATCGTGGGCGGCTCGCCCGGACGGAAGCGCTTGTACAGCTCGATAAGGGACTCTTCCTTGGTGGTAGCCGGGTCGCGATCGAGGGTGCGCAGCACCATTTCATCGGAGCCCAGAAGGTCGATGATCTCCTCGCGCGTCTCGGCAAGGCCGAGGGCACGGACGAGCAGCGTGGCCGGCTGCTTGCGCTTGCGGTCGATGCGCACGGAGAGGATGTCGCGCTTGTCGGTCTCGAACTCGAGCCATGCGCCGCGGCTCGGAATGACCTTCGCGTTGTAGATGGTCTTGTCCGACGTCTTGTCGCGCTCGGACGAGAAGTACACGCCCGGGGAGCGAACGAGCTGGGAGACAACGACGCGCTCGGTACCGTTGATGATGAAGGTACCGCGGTTCGTCATGAGCGGGAAGTCGCCCATGAACACGTTCTGTTCCTTGATTTCGCCCGTCTCACGGTTGATGAAACGGATTTCCACGAACAAGGGCGCCTGATACGAGACGTCCTTCTCCTTGCACTCATCGACGGTGTACTTCGGCTCGCCGAACTCATGCTTGCCGAACTCCACGCACATGTCTTTCGTGCTGTTCTCGATAGGAGCGATGTCCTGGAAAGCTTGCTGGAGGCCTTCTTCCTTGAACCACTTGAAGCTGTCCGTCTGGATTGCGATAAGATTGGGGACGTCCATTACGTCCGGAATCTTCGCGAAGCTTCTGCGATTCCTATAAAGGCTGGTGGGAGCGCTAGTTTTTGCTTTGGCCACGAGGCTTTTCCTCCTTCACGCACGCACTCATTTCCCAAAAAAGTTGCAATCGAAAAAGATACTATGGGGATAGTTGCGTGTCAAGAAAAATTTTTACGAGCTGTGGAAGTTTTTTGTTCTTTCGGCCTTTAAGCTGGGGAAACGAGGTCGAAAAAAGTTGCTTTCCGATAACGCGCGCGGCGGAGGGCGGGATGCGCGACAGCGCGCGGGGCAACGCGAGGGGTCGGCGCGCGCGGCGGAGGAATCACACCCCAAGCGCACTTGTTCGGAAGGTGGCGACAATCGAGGCAAAATTGCCGCTGCAAGGTTGCTTCCCCACACTAATATATGCAGACTTTGGGTAAGCTTTTGGATTTATGCCACGAACCTTCGACTGAAAGCCCGTTTTCTCCTCGCAGGCGCTAGGATGGCTTTCAGAAAAAATGGCAGTCTGGAAACGAGACATAGCAGATTCAGCATCGAGGGCAGGCGAACCGCTTTCCGCCGCCGCAGAATCTCACGCGAAGCCCGAGGAGCGCCCCGAGAGGCGCACCCCGCAGGCATCGAGCGCGAGGCCCGCTGTGACGAAAAGCGCGATCGCAGCATACGCCCTCTCCTTCGTCGTGCCCTTTTTCGTGATTCTCTTCGCGTTCGCATCGAACGGCATCTACCCCTTCGGGGACGTCTCGGTCATGATGTACGACATGCCCGTCCAGTACGCGCAGTTCTTCGGATGGCTCTCCAACGTGATCAACGGCGACGCGTCGCTTCTGTACTCCGCCGACGCGGGCATGGGGTGCGGAACCTACGCGCAATATACCTATTACCTGTCGAGTCCCTTAAACGCGCTCGTCGCCTTCTGCGACCCTTCGCAGGTGCCCTACTTCTTCAGCTTCCTCTTCCTCGTGAAGATTCCGCTTGCCGCCGTGACCTGCCTCGTTTTCCTGCGCGGTCGCTTTGTCGCGGCAGGTGCCAAGGGGTCTTGCGCAACGCAGGTGCTTGCGGTGGTCGGCGCGATCGCCTACTCGCTCACCTCGTATGTCACCGGGTATTCGAGCAACATCATGTGGATCGACGGCGTGATCATGGCGCCGCTCGCCTGCCTGGGCGTGTACCGCCTGGTGCGCGGACGCGGATGCGCGGCCCTGTTCGTGTCGTGCGCGTGCGCCATCCTCTTCAATTGGTACACGGGCTACATGGTGTGCTTCTTCACCATCTTCTACTTCTTCTATGAGTACGCACGCCTTCGCATCGAGGAGGGCGAGCGCGCCTGCGACGAGGGCGAACTTAGGCTCGGGAGCGAACGCGAGCGCACAAACGGCGCGGGCAAGCGCAACGAGGACAGCACAAACGAGCCCGCGCGCATTGCCCCCAAGAACCGAAAGCTCGCAGGTCACCCCCTCATCCACCTGGGCCTACGCTATGCTGCGACGATGATTCTCGCCGTGGGAGCCTCTGCGGTAATCCTCTTCCCCACGCTGATTGCGCTTTTGGGCGGCAAGGGTTCAGGCGCTGGGCTGGCGGCGCTTGCGGGGACCATCTTCTCGCTCAACCCCTTCGACTACGCGAACTTCTTCGCCATCGGCACGCGGCCGGGCATCATCGTCGCGAACGCGACCCCTGCGATCGTGATTTCGGCTCTTGTGCTCGTAGGCGTCGCCGTCTTCTTCGCGGACGCGCGCAGGTCCCGCGCCCTGCGCGTAGCGGGCGCCGTCATTATGGGCATTCCCGCCTCGTCGCTCGTCCTCATCCAGCTGAACACGATCTGGCTCGGATTCGTGCCCGAGTCATCCTACACGGGCCGCATGGCGTTTCTGCTGCTGCTCACGATGGTGGCGCTTGCCTTCGAGGGCATCGCCTTCTGCCTGGACAACAAAAACGAGACGCTCGTCGTCGCCGGAAATCCGAAGAACCGCCCCGTGCGCCACACATCGCTGCGCGCTGTGGTGAAGGGCGGCGCGGCGGCGTTTCTCATCTTCGGGTGTGCCACTTTCAACGTGTGGTACCGAACGCTCTCGATTCGCCCGAGTGCCGCGAACGCCGTGCTCGAACTGGTACTGATCACGGGATTCACCGCCTTCCTTGCGCTCATGGTGCGCCAGGACCTGCGGGTTCCCGCTGAAGGGAACGCCCGCGAGAAGCGCGCGACGGGGCGCAAGATTCTTGCCCGAGCGGGAATCGCCTGCCTGGTCATCCTGTTCGCCTTCGAACAGTGCTACGGCACGGCGGCTCAGTACGCCGTATGCGACTTAAGCGCGAGCGAATACTCGAACCGCATCGCCGAGCTCGAGGAATACTACGAGGACTACCCCACCGACAACGGCTTCGCGCGCACGGGGCAAACGTGCGTGTACTATGGGTCGTCAAAGTACAACGGACCTGATTGCACGGGGCTCGTGCTCAGTGGGTCGGGCTCGCTCGATCTGTACTCGTCCACCCAGGAAAACAGCGTGCAGAACCTGCTCATGCGCCTCGGGTACTCGAAGAAGACGCCGTTCGGAACCGCGTACCAGTCGCCCAACACGGCGGCAGATGCGCTCCTTTCGGTGACCAACGTCATTGCCGAGGAGCAGCCACCCGAAACCGAGCTCGTCGGTGACCATGCTCAAAAGCTCTACGGGTCGTATCGCGATTGGAAGACGACCTCGTCGATGCCTCTCGGCTACGGCATTGCGGCCACAGCCGAGGAGACGGAGCTGGCGAATAAGGCAGACTACTCGAACGCTGCGACCGATGCGACCGACGACGAGCCCACCGACGCATGGAGTGCCAACCCCTTCAACAACCAGATAGCGATGTACGCGTCCGTCACGGGCGCCGATGCGAGCGGCCTCTACCATAAGGCGACCGCTGTCGACGCGGAGAGCACGAGCGCAACCCAGCGCGACTTCACCGTCACCACCACGAGCGCAGGGCCGCTTTTCCTCTACTTCCCAAGCATCTACCTGCTCGACATCGAAGAGGCCGGTATCTCCTGCTATGCCCAGGTCAACGGCAACACCGTCGAGCACGTCGGCGGGCGCGGGTCATGCAACGTGGTCTACGCGGGCACGTTCAACGCGGGCGAGACCGTCACGGTGTCGATTGTCCCGACGGCCATGAAGCAGACGACCGTGAACAAGCACGGGCAAATCGTCGACGTTCAGCAGGCGGTCTTCGACGCACCGACCGAGGCAGCCATCAAGGCGGAGACGCTCGATGTCGGCGAGATGAAGACGCTGCTCGGAAAGCTCGATTCCGCCGGCTTTTCGCTGAAGTCGTTCTCGAACGGCCAGGTGAGCGCCTCCTTCAACGCCCAGCGCGACGAGACGCTCCTCGTTTCCATCCCCTACGAGAAGGGCTGGAGCGCCACTGTGAACGGACGCAACGTGCCGGTCCACGAGCTCTACGGCGGACTTTTGGGCATCGACGTCACCGCGGGCACCAACGACATCGAACTTCACTACATGACGCCCGGCCTCATACCGAGCGCAATTATCAGTATCGCGAGCGTCGCTGTGTTCTGCGCATGGCGCGCCTTCGAGAACCGTCGCCATCGCACGCGCGCGACCAGCGGAAAGAGAGCAGCGCAATGACCTACCCCTTCAGCTTGAGCTTCGTCGTCCCCTGCTACAACGAGGTCGACAACATCCGTCTGTTCAAGCGCCGCGCCTTCGAGTGCTTTGACGCGGAGGGCATCTCGCTTGAGATCGTGTTCGTGAACGATGGCAGCCAGGACGGCACCTTCGAGCTGCTGCGCGAGGTTGTGAGCGAGACTGACCCTTCCCACCCCATGCAGGCCGTGCAGTTCTCCCGCAACTTCGGCAAGGAGGCGGCACTGTATGCGGGTATGGAAGCGGCACGCGGCGAGTGCATCTGCCTCATCGACGCCGACCTGCAGCAAACGCCCGAGGACGCGCTGCGCATGTACAAACTGCTTGCAGACAAGCCCGAATACGACATCGTCGCGGCCTGCCAGGTCGAGCGCAAGGAAAGCGTCGTGTTAAAGCTGTTCAAGCACTCGTTCTACAAGACCTTCAACGGCATCTGCACCGACATCGAGATCCCCGCGAACGTGAGCGACTTCCGCGTGTTCCGCCGCACCGTGGCCGACGCCCTGCTCTCCCTGCCCGAAGGTCAGCGCTTCAGCAAGGGACTCTTTGCGTGGGTCGGGTTCAAGACGCTCGAGGTGCCCTACGAGCCGGACGCACGCGCCAATGGGGAGAGCAAATGGTCGGTGAAGTCGTTGTTTCACTATGCAGCGAACGGCATTTTAGGCTTCACAACCTGGCCTTTGAAGGTCGCCGTCTGGATCGGGCTCGTCGCCTCGCTCGGAGGGTTCGTCTATCTTCTGTGGATCATCTTCGAATACGCGCTGCGGGGCACCGACGTGCCGGGCTTCCCGACGCTCGCGTGCCTGATTCTGCTGTTCGGCGGCCTTCAGCTCACCGTGCTTGGCGTGATCGGCGAGTACCTTTCACGCAGCTACATTGAGGGAAAGCACCGCCCGCTCTACATCGCGAAGGAGCACCTCACCAACGAGGAGAGCGGAGAGGGCGAAAAGTAGGGCAAACGCAGCCGGCAAACAACGAGGTTTGCTGGTTTGGCGGCATTGCGGGGTCGCTGTCGCGCGTCGACAGGGGCGCATCGAGCATTCGGTCACCTCGCGCACTCGCGAAGCGCGTCCACGGGAGTGTTCCTTTCTCGAAATCGGCTCGCCGTGGACAAAAAATGGCGATATGTGAGGAGTTGCACATATCAAACTTATCTTTAAAGAATCTGACCTGGGAAAATGTCGGGGAACGGATGCCGAGATGCCCAAAAGCGTCGATTCGGACTCACATATCGGACGCTTTTTGTCCACGACTTTGCCCTTGAGCTCATTTGATCTTCGGGGCAAAGGCGGGGCGCTCGTAGTCGAGGCCGATGATCGGAAAACAGAGGACGCATCGGGCATTCGGTCACCCCGCGCGCCGTCAAGAAAGCACTCGCTGGACCTTAAAGTTTCCCGTCGCGCATCGCTTTTAGCTTGGCGAGAGTGTCGGCGGGAATGCGATCGCCGAGCGTTCGCTTCTCGGCCACCTTCGGCGACTCGTCGAGGCGCGCCTGATCGTAGTATTCCCCCACTTCATAGCTGAAGCCGTTCGCACTCATGCGGTCGACGCCGCCTCCGAAGACGGTGTCTTGGATGGTGGCATCGCTTGTGACCACGAGCGTCTCGACCATGCGCTCACGCGCGTCGTGAGCGAGCTTCTCGATCACCTTGTCGGCGGACTGGCCAGCTGGGCTGAACATGATGCGCACGCCGCCGATGGTTTGCGTTTCTCCTGTTGAGAACTCGTTTTTCGCACCGTCGAACACGATGATGGCACGCCAATCGCGACCCGCGAAGTTCACGACGTCATTGATTAGCCGCTCGCGGGCGGTGTTGAACGCGTCGTCGGTGTAGTCGGGCCCGAACGCCGTCGTTTTGTAGCGCTCACCCGAACGGAGCACATTGTACCCATCGACGATGAGCAGCTTGTTTCGTTTCCTTGCCATTTTTGAATGCGCGACCTATTGCTGCTGACGGAGCCACTCGTACATGAAGACAGTGGACGCCTGCGCTACGTTGAGCGAGGACACCTTCCCCATCTGGGGAAGCTTCACCGCGAAGTCGCAGTTTTCGAGCACGAGGCTCGACACGCCCTCGCCTTCCGAGCCCATGACGAGCGCAATCTTGCCCTTGAGGTTCGACTTCCACGCCACTTCTTGCGCATGTTCGCTCGCCGCGCAGACCCAGAAGCCCTCTTTTTTCAGGCGCTCGATTGTCTGGGAGAGGTTCGCGACCTGCGTCACGTTGATGTGGGAAATCGCGCCGGCCGAGCTTTTGTACGTCGCCGCCGTTACGTGCGCCGCGCGCTTGTTGGGAATGACGATGCCGGCAGCCCCGACCGACTCGGCGGAACGGGCGATGGCGCCCAGGTTGCCCGCATCAGTGATATGGTCGAGAATGACGACGAGTGCCGAGCCGTCGTTTTCGGCGGCCTGGGCGTTCGCGGTCTCCACGACGGCCGCGACGTTCACGTAGTTGAAGGGCTTGGTTTCCGCCATAACGCCCTGGTGGCTGCCGCGTTCGGAGAGCTTGTCGAGCCGCGCGCGCGACACCGTCTCCACGGGCACGTTGCGTTTCTTCGCCTTGCGCAGCACGTCCTCAATGAGCGGATCGCGCTTCACATTGTCGGCAAGAAGAACGCGCTTACACGGAATCTCAGTGCGCAGCGCTTCGATGACGGGGCGTTTGCCCTCGATGAAATCAGCCATGGTGTTCGCTTTCGTGAGTGATTGACGCCGCACGAGGCGGCGAATTCGTCTAGCGAGCAAGTGTACCACGAACCGTCCAAGAGCATACGCCTTTTCGCCGCCAGATAAATTCGAGACAGATTCGCGGCAGTTTAGCCCTAAGACTCGCTTTCGCCATTTTCCCTCAGCCTGAAATAAAGATTCTCGCCAAGGGCACGCGTCGTCTTGAGCTTATACGCTTCATCGGCGGGCATGGGCTGAAGCCCCAACTCGCGTTGCAGCTTCAAGATAAGCAGAACCTTTTTCGTAGCAGTGGAACTGATACCTGTACACGAAACCGAAGCATGCCCCAACTGGACGCTCTTATCGTGCAAGTAAAGCAACTTATCGACGCTTATCTTGGAGAGTTCGAGTAGCTCATCAGTTGTCACCTCCTCTTCTGTCAGCAAGAATTTCAATAAAGTCATCTCTCGAATGAGGCGACAGAACTCGTCAAGCGTAGCTGAAGGATTCTTGAGCCGTAGAAGGAGGCCCTTGAATTCTTCATCGGCAGAGTCGATTCGCTCTTGCAACGTTGGTGAACCGCTCATATTCGACACCTTTCATCGAAAAAGGGGTTCTTGCACTCATCACCAAGAACCCCCTACGGAAATCACTCTGCGCCCATGCGGGTAACTATGCGCGCAGAACTTCCAAGCCCAAGCTTTCCGCCAGCTGAACGAGCTGATCTTCGAAATCGCCGTAAATCAGCGGAACATGGTTGCCGCAGTCCATTTGATACTTCCAGAACGTATGCACGTCTTTGACCTCGAAAAATACGCCCTCGGAGCAGTTGACCGAACCGTAACCCAAGCCGCCAACAATCGTACCCTTGGCAATGAGAATCTTCTTGCAAGTTGGATCGACGCGGCACATCGTGACAACTTGACCCTCATCAGCTGCAAAGTAGTAGCGAATCGTAGCCCCCCAACCACTATGGGTGAAAGGACCGATCGCATAAGGACGAACCGGCGCGTCGTAAGACGTCCACCGACGATTCGGAACCGAGTGGAAGGTCAAGACCAGATTGTCGACATTCTCGAGCTTCGCAAGCTGACGAGCCGTCTCCTCTTTGTCAAAGAACGGCATCTTTGGGAACGGAATGTGCTTGCCGTCTTTTTGACGCGGAATCGCATAGGTATTGCCCATGTACGACGGTCGACGACCGATAGATTGCAACATAACCATCGAGATAAGCGCAGCCAAGTCGTATTCGCAGGCAGAGGGAATACCTTCCTCGTTATTCAGCGCATGATTCAGGCACATCGTAACCTGCTGTTCGTTCATGCGCCGCGTCGAGCAAATGTCACCGCATGGGGCGGCATAGCAATTGCAGTCATTCGCTTCCATGAACTTATGGATGGCGTAACGCATCTCGACGGATTTTTTCACCGCTTCCTCGCTCATGCGCACTTCCTGCGCGTTATCGATGAGCTCGCGAGTCTGCCGCTCGATTTCCTTAGCGTCTTCCTCGGTAAAGTTGAGACCCTTACGACCCGGCGTGCAATGGTTGCCCATCGGATCGCCATAGCTCGTTTGGTCGAGAAGCTCGTGTGCGCTGATTGTACGCTGACGAGCCCCGAATACTTCGTCCATGGTCTTGTCAGGATCTATGATGCTGTCAGAAGAGCTAACCGACACGGACGAATTGTTGCGGATAGCGCACAGGATACGCGTGTTCTTCAAAGCCTTCTTGGCTCGCAGAACAACCATGTAATCCTCGGCTGCCTCCCAGGTCTCAAACGGAATGTACTCGATACCGCGCGCTCGATGCTGGGCGCAGGAGTTGGCGGTATAGCAGCATGCCTGCACCATTGCCCACGGCTTGTCCGTCAGTCGTGCGACCTCGTAATTTAGCAGGAATACGCGACCCAGCTCGACCGAAAAATACAAGTCGACCTCAACACCCGGAGTAGCATCGGTGATGATCTTCCGAACTTCCTCGTCCTTGATGTACCAGTCCTCGGTTCCGTGGATGCGGATAGGCGGAAGCAGATTCACGACATCCTCGTGCATATGCGCTTTAAGCTGCGTATACCAATCCTGGAACTTCTCCTCGTTTATCATTTCGTCGAACGGCTTGGTTAGCGCGTCTCCCTTGCCAAAACGGCATGGACCCTCGAAAACATATTCGTGAACGAACTCTATGGAGACAGGTTGAACGTTGAGTCTGATTTCCTCTAGCTTCTTGATTGCCATGGGAGCCTCCTTCACTTCGGATACCGGGAAGAGCGATGGTCTTCCCCCTCTTGCCGAAGAGTATAGAAAGAGCCGAAACCCCACATCAGGTGCACATTGCACACAGCATCATGCCCGAATGGCTGCGAAATGCTATAACAGCCCGTTTTAAACCTTAGGCGAAAGTCCTTTGCGCTTACCTCACGAAAGCATATGCCTGCGCACCTCGAAGACCAGCATGAGGCTCAACCGTTGCTCGAAAGTCTCGGTTTGCGCACCGAACAACTCCTCGATCCGTTCGAGACGTTTCGGCACGTTATTGCGATGCATGTTGCACAGTTCGGCCACGCGCGTGGCTTTTCGATCGTTTTCCAGATAACATTCGAGAAACTTATAATAGTCTGTCCCGTTTTGGACATCATAGCGGTTCATCTCGTCGATTACCCTAAACGCTCTCGACGATGCGAGCATGCCCCCGTCCACAAGCAGCTGGTTTGCAAGATAGGAGTACAAAAAGAAAGAATCAAACGAAACGAGCGGAGACTCGCACGCCGAAACCGTTCCCATCGTCAGCTCTCGACTATGCATCTCGTATGCCATCCGAGCCTGTTCGTACGCGATTGGCAAATCAGCCAGGCTTCCCATGACCGCGCTGCAAGATCCATGGCGACCATACGACTGCGCAACCTGAGATAGCCTCTGCTTGATATTCTTTCGTCTCCGGGGGCAGCCCTCGCGGCACAGCCCTTTACAAGCACTATCTCGGCAATTGGAGCAAAGCACCAAAAGACAATTGTCCAGTTTCACCGTAATAGCAGGAACGGAGCGCTCGGAGATTTCGGCCACGAAGCGCCAGACGGGTATGTCGCGAACGTTTTCAAGCCCAAAATAGAACAGGCAATAAGGACCCACGTAAAGAATGTCGACAAATCGTGCGCGCTCTTTGATTTCACGTTCGGTCGTGATAACGCCGTGACTTAAATCCCTGATGAAAGTGCATATTGCCTCACTCGCAGTCGTGAACCCTTCGTATTCCCGACGAACATAATGCGCTATCCGAGATACGACCAGGCGATAGACATCCTTCAGATAGCCGCACGGCTCCATGACGTTGCATATCATAACCACAATAACCGAAAAGGATCCAGTAGTTTTAAAGCAATAGAGTATCGAAGGGAAACGCGATATCTTGCGTTCCGTGTTCACGATGAGACCTTCGCTCTCGGACCATAACTTAAATCTTTTATCTAACCTGAATTGCTCGATAGTATCTTCACTGTGATAGCCCAGTTTAACGAGGCGATTCGTTATCGGATCGTCCAAATCGGAATCGTCGCTGTGCGCAAGCAGCTTCATGGCGGGGTCGACGATGTCGATATGGTTCGGTATAAACGCAGATGCGAGATCAAGGAGGGTCTGCAGGCCCTCCTCACGCAAAAGAGAGCTGTCCATATCACGTTCCCATCTTCTATAGCGCAACGAGATATCCTGCAAAAGGGAAAATATATCGCCAAAGGGCTCCTGCGTGTCCACGACACCTATTGCTCCACGAACATCATCTGCGACATCACCGACGTAGACCACGGCATACTCAGCACCATAGCTCTGAACTAAGTCCTCATCACAAGTTACGTAGAGGACGGACTTATCGTGGCACCGATTGCTCAATATTTGGACATCGAGGAACCAGCGATCGCAGCTTTGATTGAAATGATTAGAGACTTTTGCCTCGCTTAATTCACGAGAAATGATTCTGCAAGAGATGCCGCTTACGCTCAACCGCGAGGATCTGACCATAGAGTTTACTCCTCCCTAGATGCGCTCTTGGTCGCAAGAGGCAGCAGCCTTCGCGCAGGGGCAGCGCAAATCATGCCTCTACCGCATTCGATGAACTCACTGTCTTCGATTGCCTTGCGCGTCAACAACTTCGAGAGCGCTCTCAAACGACCTAGCTACCCCATCGCACGCCCAAAGCCACGAGAGCAATGCTAATGCAAGTATACCATCGTGGCAAGGACGGCATACCCAATCCCAGGGAAGGTGAGGTTATGCGGGTGAGGTTTCACCTGCGTTCGCCAAGAGACCCGTGAGGCGCTCGTTCCCTTGAACACCCCCCTACAGCGCTGTGCCTTTCGTGGGAACCGAGAGCGCGCTCATGTCGACGCCTTCCAGCTTGAGCAGCGCAATCTTGCGCTCGATGCCGCCCGCGTATCCCGTCAGGCTGCGGCTTGCCCCCACCACGCGATGGCAGGGCAGGATGATCGACACTGGATTGTGCCCCACGGCCCCGCCGACGGCTCGCGCCGAGCGCTTCTTGCCCGTGTCGGCCTCAATTGCCTTCGCGATATCACCGTAGGTGACGAGCACGCCGTAGGGGATTTCCGCAAGTTTCGCCCATACGAGCTGGCGAAACTCCGATCCGCGGGGCGCACAGGGGGGAATCTTGCCCGGGTCGCGGCCCTCGAAGTACGCGTCGAGCCACGCACGCGCTTGCGCAAGCACCGGATCGTCAGGCTTTTCCTGCGCGGTGGGCGAAAGTGTCGCCGCGTCGTATTTCTGACCCTTGAACCACAGGCCGATGAGCGCCTCGCCATTGCTTGCAAGCTCGATATCGCCCAAAGGCGACGCATACGTGCAGGTGAAATCCATGGGTCCTTCTTTCTTTTGTTGGTTTGCGCGCCTCGCCGTTGTTGTTGCGCGCTTCGTCGCGACCGTCACGCTCACGGGCAGCGCGTCAGCAGTCTTTTCCGCAGCGGCCGCGTCCGCCGTGTTCGCCAGGGGCGACTCCGCACACGCCTTCCTCTTTCCTTTCCCCTTTTCTGTCTTCGGGGTGGACTTCTTGGGTTTCTCGTGTGGCACCGACCACATCGACATCACGGCATACGACCGCCAGGGGCGCCAGGGCTGCGACAGTTTCTCCAGCTCACGCGGCTTCATGCCGGGAAGCGCGAGCTTCACGCCATAGTCGGTGGGCAAAAACGCGTCGGGATAATCGTAGGCACGCATGAGCACGTACTGCACCGTCCAGTCGCCGATGCCGCGAATACTGCCAAGGCGTGCGGCCTCCGCTGCGAGGTCGACTCCTGGGCGCAGCGTGAGCTCGCCCGCTTCCATGGCGCGCGCAATGGCGCAAATGGCGTTCGCGCGCTGAGCGATGACGCCAACTTCCCCAAGGCGAGCGGGCGCATCGTCCGCGCAAAAGGCTTGCGGCAAGGGGAATGCGCAGGTCAGTTCAGGTGTCGGCCCCTTTATCGGCGTGCCGAACTCGCGAGCCACACGACCCGCGAGCGTGCTTGCCGCCTTCACAGTGATTTGCTGTCCCAAGATGGCGCGGGTCGCCATCTCGAAGCCGTCGAACGCGCACGGCACGCGGATGCCGGGGATACGGTAGGCCTCACCTGCGTGTTCGTAAAAGCCGGCAAGGCCCTGCTCGATTGCCGCAGGAACGCAGTCGGTATCGAACAGGCGACGCGTTCGGGCAAGCACCGAGGGAATGTCGTCGAAAAGCTCGGGCGATATGGTGACGGCAAGGCGGCGATGCGAGGGGTCGTTTTTCACCTTGATCCACCCAGCATGTTCGCCATCGGAGGCGCGAACGATGCGCCCATACGCACCGTCGAGCACCGCCTCCACGCCCTCGATAGCGCGCATCTGCAGGAAGCCGAGCAGCAAATCAAAGCGATACGGCTCGCGATAGTCGACATGAAGAACGATAGGCGCCGCCTCCGTTTTCGCAGATGTTGAGCCTTGCGCGCTTTTGCGGAATCGCGTCGGCTGCATGCCATAGCTGTTGACGAACGCATCGTTGAAGCGGCGGACCGAGGCAAATCCGCTTGCGTAGGCAACGCGCGTTATGGGAAGATCCGTGTCTGTGAGCAGGCTTTTTGCAAGAAGCAAGCGGCATGTTTCGCGATACTGCGCAGGTGACACGCCGTAAGTTTGCTCAAACAAGCGGCGCAAGTGGCGCTCCGACATGCCTTGCTCCGCGGCAATCCGAGCGATGGGAGCATCCCCGGGCCGCTCCCGCATGCTTGCAGCGGCGCTTGCAACCGCATGGTCGATGTCGGGCGCAATCGGAGTTCCCGGCGCAAGCTCGGGGCGGCATTTCAGACAAGGCCGATACCCCGCCGCTTCCGCCTCGGCAGCAGTTTTGAAGAACGTGCAGTTTTCGCGCTTGGGCACCTTCGCCCAGCATACGCCCACGCGACAGTAAATTCCCGTCGAGGAAACGCCGACGAAAAGCAAGCCGTCAAAATGGGGATCGCCCGACAAAAGCGCCTGATAGCATACGTCCTGGCTGGGAAGATTGCTGCCCGCGAACAGACCGTAATCGACTTCGCCTTTAACGATTCTGCCCTCGCCAGCTTTCGTCGTGCCGCCGTTGGCCTTTTCCTTGTCGTCCATATGCTCGCCCGCCGAACCTTCCATCTGCAACTCTTTCTTACGCAGGCAATGAAACCACAACGCGGTCGCCAAAACCAGCCATTTTCGGACATGAAGACCCGATAAAGACCGCACTCCCAACCCCGGTTTTCATCAAAGCCGCCCTGTTTTCTGCCACAGGACTGAGCACGGAGCTCAAGCCGCAATCGGACGCCAGATAATCGGGATGTCGACGCCCCGTTCAACGATAGGCTATCAGCTTACCGCCCTTCGCTCTGACGGTGATGATTTTGAAGCGATCAGGTGCAAAGCTTCATTACCGACCCTAAGAAATAACTGTCGAAGAGGAATAGGTGACGCCCAAACGCAAGAGGGACCCAGTTCAGCGAGAATGAACTGGGTCCCTCTCTATTTGCACCAGGCGGAATAACCTACGCACGACCATTCCACCTGATGCTCTACCGTTGCCGCCAAAGTCGACTTAGTGGCGCCTCCGCCTGCTCACGATGCTCCTGCTCCCCCACGGCACCTTGCCAGCGGTGCCCCGCTTGCTAGTGGCGCTTCTGCTTCTTCTCGAAGTTGCGGCGCTCGCCGAAGGAGCGCACGTCGTTCATGTTGGAGGGGCGCTTCTTGTTGCGCTTGGAAGCGGTCGCTGCGGCGCCCTTGTTGCCCGACGGCTTGCTCGTGCGATGCGACTCGCCGCGCTTGCCCTTCGAGTCGCCGCGCTTGCCGCCTTCGCCGCGCCTGCCGCCCTCGTTGCGCTTGTCGCCGCGAGAGCCGCCGCGTCCGCCCCGGCCCTCGAACTCATCGCGCCCGCCGCGGCCGCGCTTGCTATCGCCGAACTTCGCCGCACGACGCTCAGCGCGGTTGGCGAACTCGCCAGCCCCGCGTCCATCGCGCTTGCGACCAGCGCTGTTGCGGCTCGAGCCACCGCGGCCCTTGTTCTTGCGGTTCAGCAGGTCGGGATCGAGGTCGTACGTCTCGAGTCCCATGAAGGGAATATCACGATCGATGAGCTTCTCGATGTCGACCAGAAGGCGGCGCTGATTGGGGCTCACGAACGAGATGGCGTAGCCATGCTCGCCCGCGCGGCCCGTACGGCCGATGCGGTGCACGTAGTCTTCGGGGCAATCGGGAAGATCAAGGTTAATGACGTAGTCGACGCTTGGCACATCGATGCCGCGAGCAAGCACGTCGGTCGCAACGAGGATGTTCGCCTTGCCGCGGCGGAACTTGTCGAGCGCACGGCGGCGCGCACCCACCGACTTGTCGGAATGAATGGATTCCGCCTGATAGCCATCGTCGTTCAGGGCCTTCGCGAAATCCTCGGCGCGGTTGCGCGTGCGGGCAAACACGATCACGCGCTCGTGACCCTTCTCCTCGAGCACTGCGCGAAGGAGCTCGGGCTTCTTGTCCTGCTTGATCGGCATCATGTACTGGTCGACGGTCTTGGCCGTCTCGCCCTTGTGCGCGATTTCCACCACGGCGGGGTTCTTGAGCAGGTTGCCAAGGTTCTTCTGGATGGACTCATCGATTGTCGCCGAGAAGAGAAGCGTCTGGCGCTCGCCGGGCGTGGCCTCGACGATGGTGGTCACATCGGGAAGAAAGCCCATGTCAAGCATGCGGTCAGCCTCGTCAAGCACGAGCGTCTGCACGCCGGAGAGGTCGACAACCTCGCGCTTCATGAGGTCGTTCAGACGGCCGGGCGTCGCAATGAGCACATCGGTGCCGCGGCGAATCTCCTTGATTTGCGGGCCGTAGGGCGCACCGCCGAAGACAGTCGTCACGAACTGCCCCGTGCAGCGCGCAATCTTCATGGCCGTGAAAGCGATCTGCTGTGCAAGCTCGCGCGTAGGCGAAACCACAAGCAGGCGCGGCGGACGGTTGTGGCTGCGGTCGCGCGGCATGCGGGAAAGGACGGGAAGCAGGAAGGCTGCCGTCTTGCCGGTGCCCGTGCTCGCGGCGGCGATGAGGTCGCGGCCGGTCAAAACGATGGGAATAGCTTGCTCCTGAACGGGCGTGGGCTCATCGTATCCCAGGCGCGCAACCGCATCGAGGGCGTTATCGGACAGGCCAAGGCTGGCAAAGTTTTCCATGTAAGACTCTTTTCTTCAGTTGCCACGCTCCATCGCCCCTTGCGATGCGAATCCGTGGGCGCACCCGCTCCCAGCGGCGTGCATTTGCGCTTGAGGCGAGCCGCTTTCCAATTCATAGGCGGTAAAAACGCGCAGCTCGAAGCCGTCGCGGATATGCGCAAATAAGAAAAGAGAAAGATTTTCGCTTGAAGCGACTGTCCATTATGCCGCTTCATTCCGCCGTCCGCGCGCATCGGCACGGGAAATCCACACCGCGGAGGCTATTTCCTGCGCCAGATGCTGAAGATGAGCCAAATCGACAAAACGAGCGAACCGAAGTATCCGAAGAACGACAGCATCGGCACGCCGAGGAAGCGCGGCTCCATCGCGGTTCCCGCCATCAGGCTCGAGCCCACGAACAGACCCGCGATCACCATCGCAATCGCCACGCGGTTGATCATGCGCGAAAGATGCGCAAGCGGCGCCTCGGAGCCGAGCACTTCCATGTTCATTTTCAGCTGGCCGCGCGTGAGCATCTTGAGCGCCTCGCCGGAATACGACGCCGCGTCGAGCGTGCCGCGGCCCGACGAGTATATAGCGCGCGCAAGATCCTCAAGCGCGTCGCGAATCTCTTCGCGCGTGCCTTTCTTACCCTTGATGTGGGCATTTATGATTGCGACGATATTCTGGTTGGGAATATAGGGCGCCACCGTGCCCTCGATGGTCACGATGCCGCGCGACACGCTCGTAACCGACGCGGGCAATATCACGTTGCACGAGCGCGTGAGCTGCATGATGTCGCTCAAGAACTGGCCCACGTCGATTTCGGCCACATCGCACGAGCCGTAATCTTCGAGCAGCAGGTCGAGGTCGGCGAGAAAGCGCGCATGATCGATGGCCGCGTTGTCCTTTTTCGCCGCGAACCGCATGAGCGCATCCTTGAGCGCGCCCGGGTCCTTAAGCCCCACGGCCTCGATGATGTCGCCAAACCCGGCGCGGTCGCGTGCCGACAGGCGGCCCATGTTCCCCAAATCGATGTAGACGATCCGCCCATCGCGAATAATCACGTTGCCCGGATGCGGGTCGGCGTGGAAGAACCCGTGGTCGAGAATCTGCGTCGCATAGTTGTCGAGCATCTTCGACCCGATTTCCTCCAGGTCGTACCCGTTGGCCACCAGCCGGTCCGCGTCGCCGACGGGAATGCCGTCAACGTATTCCATGACCAGAACGAATTCGCTGCACAGGTCGGTATAGACTTTCGGGCACGCAACGAAGACGCAGTCGCGGTTGAGCTCGGCGAACTCGGCGAGGTTCGCCGCCTCGCGCCGGAAGTCGGTCTCCTCCAAAAACGTCGCCCACATCTCCTCGACCACAGCTCGTAAGTCGAGCATCTGCTCGCCCTTCATGTACCTCGAGGCGCGACGGGCGAGCGTGCGCATGATGTCGATGTCGAGCGCCATCGTGGCTTTCACGCCGGGACGTTGAATCTTGATGGCAACCGACTCTCCCGAGGTCAAGACTGCGCGGTGCACTTGAGCAAGCGATGCGCTGCCAAGCGGCTTCGAGTCGATTTCGGCGAATATCTCCTTGCGGCGACCACCGAATTCCTTGTCGAGCGCCGCGAGCATCTCATCGAACGGCAGCGGATCGCATTCCGTTTGAAGCTTGGTGAGCTCCTCGCAAAACACCTTGGGAAGGATTTCCGATCGCGTCGAAAGCGTTTGTCCGATCTTCACGAAGCTCGGGCCCAAGTCCTCGAGCATCGCTCGGAACTCTTCGGGCGTGAAGCCCTCGAGAGCGCGATGCTTGCCGACGATGCCGACGATTTCGCGCATGCGGCGACGACGGGACTTGGAATTGAGCCCGAAACGACCCTCGGGGTCGGCGTCGGCCCCGGGAGCGAAAAAGTGCCTGAGCAGTGTGTTGTTTTCGGCCATGAGGAAACCGTGGAGGCGCGGCGCTAGGCCGTGGGGGTGCCTTCACCCTCGGGGGCCTCGCCTGCGTCAGCGGCGGGTTCCACGACGACCTCACCTGCAACGACTTCCGCAGCCGGCGCCTCGGCGGAAGCGGCATCCCGCTGAGCGTTCAGAGCCGCAGCCTCATCGAGCACGGAACGCGCGCTGTTGGCGACCGCCTCCACCGCAGTACCCACCGCGGCAACTGCCGTCGCACACGCGGTCTTCGCTTCGGCGATGGGGTTCGGCTCCGCAGCCGTGCCCGATGCCGATGCGGCGTTCGCGGCCTTCAGCTTCTCAGCCGCCGCCTCGGCGTCCTTCGCGTTGGCGGTATCCGCCATTTCGCGCACGATGTTGGCGAACTCGACGCGCTCGTCGGGCGACATCATGGACATGCGCGCCTCGATGGTATCGCGGCGAATGGATGATTCAAGATTCGATGCGCGGTGTTTGAGCTCGGTGTTGATCTGCTTGCCTTGCTCAACCGTCATCTCTCCGCGAGCAACCAGCTGATCGACCAGCTCTTTGCCCTTTTCGGCGCCAATGGCAACCGCACCGATACCTGCCAGGAAAATACCCTTGAAACCGTCTCCGAGTGTAGCCATGGTGGCCTCCTTGTCCCTCAGATGGACGTGCCGCGCGGCGACACGCGCTACTTATTCATAATGCCGCATTTGGGGAGAAAGGGCAAACCCAGGAGGAAAAACGTTGCCAGGGCGTAAAAAGCCCGAACCGCAACGACGGCAGGGGAACGTGCGACGGAATTTCGTGTATCTGGAATACACGATTTTATTGAAAAACGTGTACTTTGAATACACGAAATTCTATAATATCCTGTATTCCAGGTACACGTTTTTAATGCGAGGCATTATGAGAAGAGCCATCGAAGCCACCATCGAAACCTGGGCAGCGAAAGATTTCAGCCGCCCGCTGTTGATCCGCGGCGCTCGCCGCGTTGGCAAAACGCATGTCGCTGAAACCGTCGGCAGACGAATTGCCGCCGACGCCTTCGTAAAACTCGACTTCCAAACCGATCTCAAGCTCATCGAGCCCCTGTTCGACGGCCCGACCGACGACGTCGACGGCATCATGACGCGCATCGCCGACTACAAGCGCATGGCCATAGAAAAAGAATCCGCCTTCATCCTTCTCGACGAGGTTCAATTGTGCGAACGCGCTTTGAACTCCCTGCGATTCTTCTCTGGTTCGGGTTGGCGCATCTGTGCGACAGGAAGCCAGCTCGGCGTTGCAACACGCAAGCGCAGGCTCCCTTTCCCCAGCGGAGTCCGCCAAGAAACCATGCATCCCATGACATTCGAAGAGTTTCTCTGGGCGCTTGGCGAAGAGCACATGGCAGAGGCGATTAGAACCCACGCGCAAACGCTTGAACCATATGCATCCCATCACCTTGCAACGCGTTATTTCCGCCTTTACCAGGCAATCGGAGGAATGCCGGCAGCAGTTTCCGCATATCTGCAGCAGCAATCGATTGATGACGCGCGCATCGAGCAGCGCGAAATTGACCAAACGTACACTGCCGACATGACCGACCCCGACAATGGCATCAGCGGCATTGCGGCGCGCAAAGTGTGGAAGTCGATTCCGGCTCAGCTCATGCGTTCGTCCACGAAGAAGTTCAAGTATTCGGAAGTTGAACGGGGCGGGCGGCGCGCGAAATTGATGGAGCCTCTTGAATGGCTCGAAGGAGCAGGAGTTATCTCCTTAAACGAAATGACCGAATGCGTTGCCGCCCCTCTGATTCCGTTCGATGAAGAGGAGGGCAGCTTTTTCAAAGTCTATCTAGCGGACACGGGGCTTATGTTCTACAAGCTTGGGATAAACCCACGGCTTTGGCTCGAAGCGGAAGAGCTCGGCGCTGCGGTTGCCTCTTCCGATTTCAGGGGCGCATTGGCGGAAAACTCCGCGGCGCAAGCCTTCTCGTCCAACGACCTCCAAACGTTCTATTGGACGCCGCCGAGCTCTTGGAAGGCAACGGGCGAGCTGGACTTTCTCCTTCAAACCGACCGCATGGAAGTAATCCCCGTGGAAGTCAAGTCCGCGCGAAACGTACGGGCGAAAACACTGGCCTCGTTCATGGAGAAAGCGCATTCCCCCTACGCATACATTCTTTCGGGGAATGACTTTTCGCGCAGCAAAACCGAGTCTGGAAACGAGCTGCGGCATCTGCCCCTCTACGCCGCCTACTGCCTCGACGTCGGATTTTTGCGCAACGAGCTTTAATGAGACCGTGCCACGACTCCGTCAAAGCTGCGCTTCTCGCCGCACTCCTCGTTTAGCCGACGGGGAAGGCCATGATAGAATTTCGTGTATCTGGAATACACGATTTTATTGAAAAACGTGTATTCCAGATACACGTTTTCTCACTATTGAACGTTCGAGTCGGAAGCGAGCTGCGACACGAGCCTCTCCATGCCGGCGCTCGAGGGCGCTTCGGAGTTTCCGTCACATCCCTCGACAAGCGTCGCACCGACGACCGCCACCAAGATGACGCCCGCGCCGAACGAGAACGAGCCGCCGTTGCGGCACAGAAGGTACAGCCCGCCGGCGACCGCCACCTGGAAGGGAATCATCGCGCGGGGGTAGCGCACGTGACGTACGACCTGGGCAATGAACGGGGCAAACACCACAGGAAGCGCCGCGAGGAACCCCACGTTGGTCGCCGTCGTCACATCGAGCGCCAGGTTGCACGCGATGTAGCCGACCGCCAGGCACGCAGCTGTGGGAGCCCAATCGTCAAGCTTGGCTCCGCGCAGCTCGCGCACCATGCGCAGGCCGAAGATAAGCGCGAACACGGCGAGCGCCAGACCGAAGCGCAGAATCATGCACCACAGCGGCGTCACGCTTTCGTAGGCGAACTTCGTGATGACGTTGCCGAACCCGAAGATGACGGCTTGCACGACGACGCAAATCACGAACGGGCTTCTGTTGCTCTCCTCCGCAAACCCCGTCGCTACTTCCCCACCGCTATCGGAACAAGCTCGGAAAGCATGGTGATCGCGTAGTCGGGGTGCTCTGCCAGGAGCTCCTCGCGAGCGAACATGCCCCAGAGCGCGGCGACCGTCACGCAGCCAGCGCCCCGTCCCGCCTGCAAATCGTAGGGGCTGTCGCCAATATAGATGCACTCATCAGGCGAAACACCGAAAAGCTCGCAGCCGTGCAGCACCGGCGCCGGGTCGGGCTTGTGCGCGGGGAACGTATCGGGCGCGACGAGGAAGTCGAAATACCCCTCGATCCCCGTGCTCTCCATGGCGCGACGGGCGTTCCCGCTGCGCTTCGACGTGACGATGCCGAGCGGAAGCCCCGCCGCCGCAAGTTTCCTAAGCACTGCCGTCGCATCGGGAAACGACCTGATGAGCTGCGAGTGCACGCGGTCGTTGTGCTCGAGGTAGGTGTCGAAAAGCTTATCGTGCACCTCTTGGCTGCCGTCGGCCCAGTCCCACATCTGCACCGTGAGCGGCTGGCCGATCTTCGCGCGCAGTTCCTCGTCGGGAATGTCGCGCCCTAACACCGTCTTCGTCGCGTAGCGAAACGACGCCAGGATGAGCGCCTCGGTATCGACCAGCGTGCCGTCCAAGTCGAACAGCACGCCCTTGATGCTGGAAGTCTTGCCCATCCCGGTTACTCGAAGATGCCCGCGAAAGTGCCCAGGCCAGAGGGGTGCTTGCGAGCATTGCGCTTCGCGAAGCGCAGCAGCTCGGCGATGGTGGAAAGCGAAACGTCCTTCTTCTGGCCCGTGCGGCGCAGCTTCACTTCCACATTGCCCTCGGCCAAACCGCGCTTGCCGATGACCACCTGCAGCGGCCAACCGATGAGGTCGGCGTCCGCGAACTTCACGCCAGCGCGCTCCTTGCGGTCGTCGATGACCACGTCGAAGCCGAAATCGGCAATCTCGCTCGCGAGCTTCTCAGCCGCGGGCTGCACCTCGTCGTCGCCGACTGTAAGCGGGATAATGCACACATGAGCAGGCGCGACGTTGAACGGCCACTGGATACCGTTCTCGTCGTTGTGCTGCTCGACGATAGCGGCCACCGTACGGGAGACGCCCACGCCGTAGCAGCCCATGATGAACGGGTGCTCCACGCCGTCCTCGTCGTGGAAGGTGGCGCCCATGGTCTCGGAGTAGCGGGTGCCCAGCTGGAACACCTGGGAAACCTCGATGCCGCGGGAACCCGAAAGCGGCAGACCGCAATCGGGGCAGCAGTCACCGGGCTTGACGACGCACAGGTCGGCCCATTCGTCCACCGTAAAATCGCGGCCCTCTTCGGCGCCCACGTAGTGGTAGTCGTCCTCGTTCGCGCCGACAACCCAGTGAGCGATGCCCTTCAGGCTGCGGGCGGCGATGATGCGCGCGCCCTCGGGCAGGCCGACCGGACCCATCGAGCCCTTGTGCAGACCGAAGGATTCCATTTCCTCATCGGTGAGCAACTCAAACCCGGGAACGGCGCGCTCGGCCTTGATCTCGTTGAGCTCGTGGTCGCCGGGGACGAACATCACGACGAGCTTGCCCTCGGCGTCCTTGCCGGAGAGCGCCTTCACCGTGGAGCTTTCGGGGATGCCGAGAAACTCCGCGAGCTCCTCGATCGTGCGGACGCCCGGGGTGTGGATCTTCTTAAGCTCGGTGGCCTCGTACTCCGTCGGACGGGCCAGGCACTCGCCAGCTTCGGTGTTCGCAGCATAACCGCAGGTGCAGTGCACAAGCTCGGCCTCGCCTGCCGGGGCAAGCGCCATGAACTCGGTCGTCACCTTGCCGCCGATCTGACCGCCATCGGCCTCGACGGGGCGGTAATCCAGGCCGCAGCGATCGCAGATCGTGCCGTAGGCGCGGCTCATGTCGTCGTAGGTTTCCTGCAGCGATTCCTGCGTCGCGTGGAAGGAATACGCGTCCTTCATAATGAACTCGCGGCTGCGGAACAGGCCCAGGCGCGGACGGATCTCGTCACGGAACTTCACCTGAATCTGGTAGAGCGTGCAGGGAAGCTCCTTGTAGGAACGCAGCTCGTTGCGGATGAGCGACGTGATGAGCTCCTCATGGGTGGGCCCGAGGCAGAAGCCGTGGTCGTGACGGTCGACGAGGCGCATGAGCTCGGGGCCGTAATCGTTCCAGCGGCCGGACTCGTGCCACAGCTCCGCCGGCTGCAGCGCCGGCATCATGATTTCCTGCGCGCCGATCTTGTCCATTTCCTCGCGCACGATGTTCTCGACCTTCGAGAGCACCTTGTAGCCAAGCGGCAGGAAGGTGTACACGCCCGAAGCGGTCTTGCGGATCATGCCCGCGCGAAGCATCAGCTTGTGGCTTGCAATTTCCGCATCCGCGGGGTCTTCCTTCAGCGTCGGAGCATAGAGCTTGCTCATTCGCATAACTTCACTCATAGTTTTCCTATCTCCTCCATCAACACGTCGACGATGGCGTGCTCTTCCACTTTCCGTTGCACCTCACCGTGCTTGAACACGACGCCTACGCCCGCGCCGCACGCCACGCCGATGTCGGCATCACGCGCCTCGCCGGGACCGTTGACGACGCAGCCCATGACAGCGACCTTTATGGGCTTGGTCGTGCTCATGAGGTTTGATTCAACCTGCTTGGCCAGCTCAATCAAGTTTACCTGACAACGCCCGCACGTGGGGCAGCTGATGATTTCCGGGCCGCGGCGGCGCAAATCGAGCGCCGAAAGCAGCGCCCAACACGCCCGCATCTCGACGACGGGGTCGTCGGTAAGCGAGATGCGCATGGTGTCCCCGATTCCTTCTTCCAAAAGGATTCCCAGGCCAGAGGCGCTTTTTATGACGCCTTGGAACTGCGTCCCCGCCTCGGTGATGCCGATGTGCAAAGGGATATGGGGCAGATCGCGCGAGAGCTGGCGATACGTGCGCACCGTGGTCATGACGTCGTGGGCCTTCGCGCTCACCACAAGGTCGTGGAACCCGCGGCCCTCGCAGTATTCCACGTAGCCCGCGGCGGAAGCGGCGAGCTTTTGCGGAAGCGTGAGGTCGCACCGAGCGGCGAGGTCTTGGTCAAGCGAGCCCGCGTTCACGCCGATACGGATGGGAATGCCCGCCTCACCTGCGGCATCGAGCACGGCGTCGGTCTTTGCGAGGCCGCCGATGTTGCCGGGGTTGATGCGCAGCTTGGCCGCCCCGCGGCGCGCCGCCTCCACGGCAATCTGCGCGTCGAAGTGGACGTCTGCCACCACGGGAAGGGGCGACTGCTCGCAGACGCTCTGGAAGGCGTCGAGGCAATCGCGGCGCGGGATGGCCATGCGGACCACCTCGCATCCCGCCGCGGCAAGTTCCCGAATCTGCGCAAGGTTGGCGTCCACGTCGTTTGCGGGCGCATTCAGCATGGACTGCACCACCACAGGCGCGCCGCCGCCGAGGGGCACGTTGCCCACCATCACGCGGTGCGTGAGCTGGTTGGGCTTTTTGTCGTTGGTTGTAGCATCTGTTTTACACATGGATAGCATTCTAGCAGCACCCGCGCGCCTTTGGGAAACCGCCGCGAGAAAGGCACAGGCGACTCGCGAAGGGACGGGGGAAGGAGGAAATGAGGCGCGCAGGTGCTTCACCGCGATTGACCATCCAACCACGCATTCGAGGTGAACCAGTTTACGTGCTCTATCAGAAAACCGCCGACCGCTGGTAAAATCTGCCCGAGCAGATAGGGGCGAAATGGAACCGACTGAAATCCAAGTCCCACAGTCTGAAGAGACACAGCAGACGGAGAAGCGCGCCAAGCCACCACTCACCGTGGAACAACAGTTAGTCCACCTCAAAGCGAAGGGCGTGACATTCGACCTCTGCAACGAAGAAGAGGCAGCCACCTATCTGTCCGACAAGTGCCAGTTCTTCAGGGTAATCGCCTACCGCAAGCTGTTCGACAAGCACGTTGGCGGAGAGCGCGACGGGCAGTACATCAACCTCGACTTCGCACAACTGCGCTATCTTGCGGGGCTCGACCGCCAGTTCAGGGACGTGATGCTCGCTATGTCTCTCGACATCGAGCACTTCGCGAAGGCCCGATTGCTGCACGAGCTAACCTTGCACGCGGACGAGGATGGCTACTCCGTGGTCGCCGATTACCGCGAAGAACTAAAGTCAAGCGGACGAATGTACATGGAGAACGAGCTGAGGGCTCGCAAGGGGGACGACTACTGCGGCGATATCATCCAGAAATACGCAGGCGGGATGCCACTGTGGGCGCTTCTCGAAGTGGTTTCCTTCGGCACCCTCATAGGTATGATGAAGTTCTGCGCCGACAGATGGGGAGATCCCGACCTCAAAGAGCTCCACTATCAGCTCAAGCGCGTAAAGTCCATTCGCAACGCAACCGGGCATTCCTCCTGCTTCCTCAACGACATAGGCGACAAAAAGCGGGGGAACATCCGCGTTCCGTCGGTTATTTCGAGGGAACTTTCGCAGATGGGCCTGCCTAAGAAGCTGAGGGCGCGTAAGCTGCGCAACGCGAGGATGCAGCAGGTCGTATCGCTCCTATACCTATACAGCGTGCTCGTCCCCGATGGAGGATCCCGCACTCGAGCGCTCGCCGCACTCCGCAAATTCTACGAAACCGCAGACGAGAACATGGGTGCCCTGCCTGCCACCCACCCCGTCCGGTCCTCCGTTACCTTCATGGAGCGTTTGACAAGAGGATTCAACCTGCTAGACTAGCTTCACATAGCAAAACCATTTGGTTTTACGGGGCGGGATTGCGAAAGCGGTTCTGCCCCGGTTTTTTCTCCCTCGATCGAACGCCAGTATTCAAGGGAAGCGGTTTTTTCCGCTTGTGACGTCTTCACGGGTTGTTATCGGCAAACGCATCGAACACTTCAGAGCAAACCACCATGGCGGTGCACGGAATGCCCCCGCCCGCGCACCAAATGAAGCGGCTTTTGGTAGAACAAACGGTAGCACGGTCCCAACACGCGACGCCGTTCGACCAAATCGTGCAGCTCTCCCCCGAGCTGGCGGCCAAGGCGCGCTCAACTTGCCAGGCGGTTCGCGCCGGCAAAAAAGAAGGGCCTGGCCTCGGATCAGCTTCCGAAAAACCAGGCCCTCGAAGCCTTATCGCAAGGCGGGCATGTCCAAGGTTCGGGACGCAACAGGCGCACCCTGAACGAGCCCTCGCCTCCCCAGCGGCAGATCGCGGAAAGTAAGCGTGGCGCGCTAGCCCTCTACGCGAATTACCGACGGCTCGGCGCGCAGGACGTCTTCAAGCCCTGCGATTTCAGCGAGCACCGCGCGCACGCTCGCTTCCTTGGCGGTGTGCGTGACGTAGGAGAGGTTCACCGTCTCGTGCTCGGAGTTGCCGCGCTGCACCACGGAGCGCACGGAGACGCCGTGTTTGGCGAACACGCCCGCCATCGCAGCGAGCACACCGGAGCGGTCGGCCACGGCAAAGCGGATATAGTACTTCGTCTGCAGCTCGTCCACCGGAAGGATGGGCAGGTTGTCGGTACAGGTGCATCCCACGATGGGGGAAACGCCCAACGTGAGATGGCGCGCCACCTCGAGCACGTCGCCCATGACGGCGCTCGCCGCCGGACCCGCGCCCGCGCCCTCGCCGAAGAACATCGTCTCGCCCACGGCGTCGCCCGTCACGTAAATCGCGTTGAACACGCCGTTCACGGTCGCGAGCTGATGCGCCTTCGGGAGCATCGTGGGGTGCACGCGCACGTCGATGCCGTCGGGCGTGCGATGGGCGATCGCCAAAAGCTTGATGACATAGCCCATGTCGTCGGCAGTGTCCAGATCGAGCGTCGTGATGTTGCGGATGCCCTCGGTGTGCACGTCGTCGAGCGTGACGCGCGAGTTGAAGGCGATCGACGCCAAGATGGCGATCTTAGCCGCAGCGTCGAAACCGTCGACGTCGGCCGTGGGGTCGGCTTCGGCGAAGCCGCGCTCCTGGGCCTCCTTGAGCGCCTCGTCATAGGAAAGGTTGTCGTCGACCATGCGCGTGAGCATGTAGTTCGTCGTGCCGTTCACAATACCCATGACAGACGTTATCTCGTTCGAGATGAGCGAATGCTTCAGCGGGTCGATGATGGGGATGCCGCCGCCGACGGACGCCTCGAAGGCGATCTCGCGGTTCATCTTCTCCGCCAGATGCATGACTTCCTCGCCATGGGTCGCCATAAGCGCCTTGTTGGCCGTGACGACGTTCTTGCCCGCCTCAAGTGCCGACACGACCACGTCGCGCGCGACCGTGGTGCCGCCGATGAGCTCGATGACGATGTCGATGTCGGGGTCGTTGACGATGTCGTGGTAGTCCAGCGTGAACAGATCGCTCACGCCGTGGGCTTCGGCCTGCTTAGGGTCGCGCGAGCAGACACGGGCAAGCTCCACGTCGATGCCGTAATGGCGCTTGAAGTCCTCCTTGTGCTTCTGAAGGATGTCAATGCAACCGCCACCGACCGTGCCGGTGCCGACGAGTCCGAGCTTGATGGTCATAAAGTCCTCCTAGATGTCGCGGGCGTAGAGGTCGGCGTAGGTCTCGCGGCGCGTGACGACGCGGGCGACACCGTCTTTCACGAACACTACGGCCGGCTTGGGCTGGCCATTGTAGTTGCTAGACATGGTAGAGCAGTACGCGCCCGTTGTGAACACGCATGCGATATCGCCGATTTCCGGATGTTGGATAGGCATGTCGATGACTACCGCGTCGCCGCTTTCGCAGTGCTTGCCGCACAGCGTGACGATTTCCGTGCGCGGCTCGCCCGCCTTGTTGGCAATCACAGGCTCGTAATCGGCGTGGTAGAGCGCCGTGCGGATGTTGTCGGACATGCCGCCGTCGATGGCGACGTACTTGCGGATGCCGGGCAGGGTTTTCAAGATGCCCACGGTGTAGAGCGTGACGCCGGCGTTGGCGACAAGGCTGCGACCAGGCTCGACGAGGATGCGCGGCTCGGTGACGCCGTATTCGGCGCAGAAGTCCTTCACGGCGCGGGTCGTGCATTCCGCGAAATCGTCGATCGAGGAGGGCTTGTCGGTCGCGAGGTAGGCCACACCCAGGCCGCCGCCAAGGTCGAGCTCGGGGATCTCGATGCCGTATTCCTTCTGGACGCGCGCGATAAACTCGATCATGACCTGCGCCGCCTCGCGGAACGAGTGGAGCGCGAAAATCTGCGAGCCGATATGGCAGTGGAAGCCGACGAGCTTCACGTTGGGAGCCTCGATGGCGTCCTCCACGCACTTGAAGGCGAAGTCGTCGAGCATGGTGAAGCCGAACTTGGAGTCCTCGCAGCCCGTGCGGATGTACTCATGCGTGTCGGCCTCGACGCCGGGCGTGATGCGCATGTAGATGGCCTGCTCGACGCCAAGTTCCCCGGCAATCTCGGACACGCGCGCAAGCTCGATGCGGCTGTCAACCACGATGCGGCCCACACCTGCGGAGATGGCCTCGCGCAGCTCGGCCGGCGTCTTGTTGTTGCCGTGCACGAAGACGCGCTCCATCGGGAAGCCCGCCATCTGGGCGCAGGCGAGCTCGCCGCCGCCCGACACGTCGAGGCAAAGCCCCTCTTCGTTCGCAATGCGCACGACTTCCTTGTTCAGGAAGGCCTTCGAAGCGTAGATGACGTCGGAGTTCTCGTAGCGCGAGCGGAACGCCTCGCGATAGGTCTCCATGCGCCAACGAAGGTCGGCCTCGTCGAACACGTAGAGCGCGGTGCCTTCCTCGCGCGCAAGTTTCACCATGTCGACGCCGCCGATGAACAGGTGGTTATCGCGAACCTCGGCCGTGCGGGGAAGAACCGCGCCCAAATCCATGGTGGTGAGGTTGTCGGGCTGCTTGCTGGTATCGGATGCTGGGAGAGACATAGCTGTCCTTTCTGATGCTGTGGAATTTTCCCAGTCTATCATTTGGGCGATGAGCAAGTATTTCCCATTCGTAAAATGCACGCGTTTTATAGGGAAGGGGAAGGTGAGCGGGACGAATAGCAAACCTGCGGATTCGCGGAAGCTGGAGTGCGCACGCCCGCGGAAAGGCCCACTTCGAGTACAATGGGCGTCTAGATAGCGCCTGGGGAAGGGCGCCTGAACACTCAACGTTTTGGAGGCAACTTATGTCCAAACCTGAACCGTCGATCGACCAGTGGCTCAAGGAAGCCAAGGCCGACCCGAAAGCCGCGCAGTGCGGCATGTTCCTCACCCACAACGGCATCGTGCGCATCACGCCTAAAAAGCAGGTGCGCGAAGGCGTCCAAGGCCTTGGGGAAGTCGCGAAGGTGCAATTCTCCTACGACGCCGAGGGCGTTGCCGCAGCCGAAAAGGAAGCGCTCACCTGGCCGGGCGTGTACTACGTGCGCACCTGGATGAACGAGGGCGAGCTTGGCGTAGGCGACTCCATCATGTACGTGCTCATCGGCGCCGACATCCGCCCGAACTGCGTCGATGCGCTGCAAAAGCTCGTCGGCAAGATCAAAAACGAGCTCGTCGTGGAAAAGGAAATCTACGCGTAGAGCTTTCGCGCGAACGCAGCGGCGCCCCGGGGAGAAAAGCCAACTCCGGGGCGCCGCACTAATGCAACGAGACGAGCGGGGGCGCACCTCGTTGCATTCTCAGAGGGGAGATGCGAGGTTTTGAACAACTCGCTTATCAGCAATTACCAGACGAAGCTGCTTATCATGGACGCAGCCGACAAGCTTGTCGAGGAAACGCCGTTTGACAAGCTATCAGTCACGCAGATTTGCGAGGAAGCGGGAATTTCCCGCGCAACGTTCTACCGCTGCTTTAAAGACAAGTTCGCCATCGCCCAATGGCATGTGGAGCTCGCCTGGGCGCAAGGGGCGAACGAAATCGGCCGCACGCTTTCGTGGAAAGAGGGGTACTACATCACGGAGGCGAACATCGCAAGCCGCAACCTCTTCTATGCCGGCGTCGCGAAATCGAACGACTACAACGCCATCGACAACTTCGCGCCGCGATTGCGCCGCAAGACGATCACCGAAACCCTTACGCAAATGCGCAAAGTCCCTCTGACGGAGCACTTGAAGTTTCAGATCGACGCCACCGTCGAGCTCGAGGTCCACCTCTTCCCGAAATGGCATTACGGCTTCTATGACGTATCCCTCGATGAGATGTGCGAATGGGTTGCCGACTCGATTCCGCGCGAGCTGTTCGACCTTTTGAACACGCCGCTCCACCCGCGCTCATCGCGCCCGCCCCGGCCCATTGCGGAGCCCAAGCCGCATCACATCATTTAGCGATTCGTACCACCCGCATTCCGCTGAAACGACCCCGGAGTTTTCGGCAGCGGCTTGCCGCAGTTCGCGCACACCTTCGCATCGGCCTCGTTCTGCGTGCGGCAGAAGATGCACCACCCGGCGGGCTTCACCTTCGCATCGGACGAAGGAGGCCCGCACTTTCCGCAGTGTATGCAGGCAAAACAGCGCGGCATCAGACTATCGAATCTCGTCCGCGCCAGCCGCGCTAGATGGTGCGCCTTCATCCAGCGCACCATCTGCGGGTTTCCCCACGAGCGCGCGCATGGGGTGCAAAAGTCCGATGACCGCGCACACGGCGCACATCGCGATCAACACGGGAAACACAGCGTCGTTGCCTTCCGCAGGGTTTGCCGCCACCGTTGCCGCGAACAAGTACGGCGCAATGAAGGGACCTAAGTTCATCATGGAAGTCATGATGCCGGAAACGAACGGCACGCGGCTTTTCGGGGCGATATTGCCCGTCGCGTTCTGAGCCGCCGTGAAGAACATCGAGCCTCCGAACCCCAAGATGAACACGCCGATCGCATAGACGACCGTGTTATCGGCGAACATGCAGGGAACGACGCCGATCGCCGCAAGCGCGGCCCCGATGCCGAACAGGCGCGCTTTGAACACACGGACAAGCGTCGGAAACGCAAGGCCGCAGAGAATGGTGCCGACGCCGCAGCAGTTGATGACGAGCGCCGCCTGACCGGAGCTTGCAAGCCCGCGGACGTCGAGAATGGTCGACGTGATGATCTGCACGGTCACAACACAGGTCCACGTCGCCAGCGCGAAGAGAGCATATCCCCAGATAGCATGAGGAATCTTCTCCTTTGTCACCGACGAGCGCTCCACGCACTCACGCTCGCGGCCCTCCGCCACAACGCCCTTTGCCTCGGGCATCCACACAAGCGCAACGACCAAGGGAACGAGGCCGATAAGGTACGCGAGGAACGAGTAGTTCCACCCGATTTCGGTGAGATAACCCGCAACCGTCGTATAAATCAGGTTGAATAGGAACTGGATTGTGATACCCAAGCCCAGAAGACGCGAGCGCTTCTCGCCTTCGAACAGAGCGATGATAGTCGCGTTTCCCACGGGGAACATCACACCCAAGCCGATGCCCACGATAACGCGCGAAACGATGACGAGCGTATAGTCGGTGATATCCGGCATCAAGAACGGGAAAGCACCACCGAGCGACATCACCAAAATACCGAGGATGGCCATCGGCTTGAAGCCGACGCGGTGCAAAATCGCCCCCGAAAGCACACTCACGGGCACTGACACGATGCCCGTGATGCTGTTCGCGAACATAATTGTCGTGATGTCTGTCCCCACGAAGTGATGCGAGAACGCGGCTATCGAAGGCGTCAAGATGGCGAACTCGCTCATCGTGCAGAAGAGCGCCAAGATACCAATCACGTTACGGGTCGAAAGACCCTGTCCCCTTCTTGCTTCCATGCCCACTACCCCTCTTCTTAGGCCTTCCATTATGCGCGAAATCCCCCGATAACGCATCGGGTGAGACAATCGGGCGTTCGTTGCCTCACCCGATGCGTACCGCTTAAGCGCACGTGCGCCCAGACGGTACGCGGGGAGGGAAATGCCCCCGAGCCGAACACTTGAGTAGGTTGAAGTGGCTCGGGGATTTGCCCATACGAGGTGGAGAATCTCGCAGAGCGTTGGATTGCTATTCAGTCGGCGCCCAAAGAACCTGCTTGGGCTTCTTGGTGAGCTCGGCGGCCATCTCCTCGATGGTGCCGAACTTCATGCAAGCGCCGAGGCAGTTGTGCACGCACACCGGCTCGCGGTTGTCGGCCAGGCGCTCGGCGCACAGGTCGCACAGGTCCGTCGGAACGGGAATCTTGTTCCAGTTGAAGTTCGCGCCCTGATCGGAGGAGTCGTCCTTCTGCCAAGGGCCCTCGTCGAGCACGCGGATGCCCCACTTGCCCACCGGGAAGTTGTGCTCTTCTTTGCAGGCGACCTCGCAGGACTGGCAACCTGTGCAGTATTCGTAGTCGATAAGCAGACCGTATTGAGTCATCTTCGTTACACCAGCTTTCCAAACTTCTCGCCGAACGCCTTCATGTCGACGTCGTAGCTTTCTTTCAACGGCGTGACGTTGCAGCACGCGCTCTTGTACGGCGCGCCCAAGCCGAGCGCATTGTTGTGGTGGAGCGGGATCAGGTCGTTGCAGTTGGACTGCCACACGCCGAACAGTGAAGGCTCGGAGCCGTCCTGCTCAGGGAACCACCAGCCGTGATCGGCCTCCACGTGGCCCTCCTTAATGGTCGGCAGGATGCGGGCTTTGTACTTCGCCTTGCCGAACATGTTCGAGATCTCGCACCACTGGCCGTCGGCGAGACCGATCTTCTCAGCGTCCTTCGGGTTAATCTCAAGCATCGGGTTCGGATCAATCTCGCGAAGAACAGCGATCTGGCGATGCTCAGAGTGGAAGGAACTGTAACGACGATGGCCCGTGGAGAGAATGAACGGGTACTTCTTCATGATCTCCTCGTGCGAGAGGTCGCGCTCATGCCACTTGGCATCGAGCTCCTCGGACACATAGGGGTTCGCCAGCAGATGCAGGTCCTCGGGCTTCTTGTCCGGGATGCGCGGCGAAAGGTCGGGCTCGTAGTAGTACGGCAGCGGATCCATGCCGTTGTCGTTGAACTGCGAGGACCACAGCTCCACGCGGCCGGTCGGAGTAAGGAAGCCGGGCTGTCCGTCGGGGCGGAGCTTGCCGGTCTCGTACTTCTTGTAGTACACCTTGCGCTTGAACTTCACGAGGCCCTTGACCTCGTCGAAGGTGTGGCGTCCCTCGAGGCGGTTCTTGTTCAGGTAGTCGTGGTACTCGGCGTACTTCTCGTGCGCGAAGCATGCCTTCGGGTCGTCCGGGAACATCTTGGCCATGCGCTCGGCGAGCAGGCAGTAAATCTCAAGGTCGGACTTCGCCTCGCCCACCGTAATCGCCTTGTTGCCGCAGCCGGTAGTGATGGAAGCCGCGCCGTAGTGGGTGCGGTTCACGCCGTCGTGCTCGACCACGGTCGACAGCGGCAGGAACACATCGCACACCGCCTGGATAGTCGGGGTGATGAAGCAGTCGGTGCCGAAGGCGAACTCGATGGAGCGCTGGAAGGCCTTGTGCCAACGCGTCGGCTCGGCGGAGTTCGTCGGCGCAAGCAGATTAGTGTTGGCAATCCATGCCATCTTCACCGGGTAGGGCTCGTCGGTTTCCAAGGTATCGAGGATGCAGTCCGCCTGGCAGCCGGTGATCTGGTTGCAGTAGAGCGGGTACTTGTCCATGCCGATGCACTCGGCGCGCTCCTCGTCGGTCATCTGGTACCAGCCCTCGGTGATGAACGAGCGGGTGTCGGTGTTGTGCTCCGACTGCCCGGCAGCGGCATCACCCGTGAGGTCCTCGGGCATCGACAGGTCGGCAACGATGTTGCCACCGGGAACATCGAGGTTGCCAGTCATACAGATCATGGCGAGCACGCACTGGCCAGCCTGCATGCCGTTGGTGTTTTGGTCGAACGCAAGGCCCCAGGCGATCGACGCCGGCTTCGCGGCGGCGTACATGCGGGCCACGCGGTAGATGTCGTCGACGGGCACCTCGCAGATTTCGGCGGCTTTCTCCGGCGTCATGTACGCGACGCGCTCGGCAAACTCATCGAAGCCGTAGCACCAGCGCTCGATGAAGTCGTGGTCGTAGAGGTCTTCCTTGATGAGGATGTTGCACATCGCCATGGCGAGTGCTGCGTCGGTGCCGTTGCGCAGGCGCAGCTGCACGACGGAGCGAGTAGCCAGCCAGTTCACGCGCGGATCGATGGTCACGAGCTTCGCGCCACGCTTCATGAGGTCGATCACCGCATGGCCGAAGAAGCCATCGGGATTGGATGCGAGCGGCATCTTGCCCCAGAGGACCATGAGCTCGGGCACCTGGTACTCGGGATCGTCGTAGCCGCCCTCAAGGCCGCCGGCGTAATCGAGCTCGGGATAGAGCGCGCCGAGAACCATCTGGGAAGACATCATGCGCGGCTGGTAGCAGGCATAGCCGGACTGCGTGTAAGCCAAGTTAGGCGTGCGGAAGATGGAGAGCTGGAAGTCCTGGGAAAGCATGCCGTCGCGACCGGTGCCCACGAAGATCGCCATGGTCTTGCGACCGTACTTCTCGGTAAGATCCTTCCAGTTGTCCATGATGAGGTCGAGCGCCTCGTCCCAGCTGCAGCGCTCCCATGCATCGGCGTTGCCGCGCTCGGCCTTGTCGCGCTTCATCGGGTAAATCACGCGGCTCGGGTTGTACACGTAGTCTTTGAGCGCAAGGCATCTCGGGCAGAGTCGGCCGTGGGTGATGGGGTCGTTCTCGTCGCCCTCGATGTGGTCCATGCGGCCGTCCTTGTCCACATAGATCTTGATGCCGCACCCGACGGGATGGCACCCCGGGGGGCTCCACACCGATGAACGGTAAACCGTGAAGTCGCCATCCTGGAACTTCCAGGGCTTGCCCAGGTCGTTCTTGAATTCCATGATCTAACTCCTCTCGTCTTTTTCGTTACATCACTCGAATGGTTTTCGCTATCTTTACGCCTGCTTCTTGTCGCGCGCCTTGAGCACGAACAGAAGGGCCAAAGAGCCAAGGAAGAGAACAACGCCGACGGCTGCGAGCAAGCCCGTGCATGCGCCCCAACCAGCCGTGGCGACGACCGCGCCGACAGCGGCGAACAGGATGCCGCCAACGCACTGGCCGCAGCTCATGAGAGTGGAGGACACGCTCGCGAGCTCTGGGCGCGGCGCGATTTCCGCAACCATCGTGAAGAAGATGGCGGGAACGATACCGTTCGACAGGCCGAACACGATAAGCCACGGGGTGAGCATCGCACCGCCGACCGTGTAGGCCAGCGCGAAGCAGACGCCGAGCACAGCCGAGCTCACAGCCAAGATGGCAAGGCGGCCGGAATTGCTCTTCACCGCATTCAAGACGAAGCCGATGCCCACGCCGCCGATCACGACAGCGATGTTCGCGATGTTGAGCATGCCGTTGGCGGCAGCCTGGTCCATGCCCATGGTCTGCACCATGTAGAGCGTCTCGAAGTTCATAACGCATGCGGTGCCCAGGGAGAACGCGGCAAAAGCGATCATGGCAATCCAGCAGGACAGGCTCTTGAAGCCCTCGGAGACCTTAGGCTTCGGAGCATTGGGGTCGGTCTCGTCCTCCAGGTAGGAATGCTGGGGATTGCGGACGGCAACGACCCAGATGACGGTGATGATTGCCATGAGAACGACGACGAACCAGAACACGTTGTGGTAGCTCGACGGGTCAGCCGTGTTGAAGAAGAAGCCGGACGTGCCCATGATGAACATGGATCCAAGCGGCACCCACACGGAGAAAATGCCCATGGGCACACCGCGCTTCGAAGGCGGGAACCATTCGGATACAAGCACAGGAACCACGGTGCCGATGCAGGCGTAGCCAACACCCTCGATAAGGCGGCCGACGACCAGAAGCTCATACGATTGCGCAAAAGCGCTGATGACTGCGCCGACGAGCGCACATGCCAAAACCATGAGCGTCGATTTCTTCGAACCGAACTTCATGATGATGGTTGCCGCCACGAATGCCAGGACAAACCCGACGTAGCCGTTCAACGACATCAACGTGCTGAGCGCACCGGTGTCGATGCCCAACGCCGGCAACACGAGCGACGCCGTCGCAGGAAGCTTGTTGTTGTTGACTGAGATCAGAATGGACGCGATGATCGCGACAATCGCGACGACCCAGGCGCGGCCTGTTTGATTGATCTCGGACTTACGAGCCTCTTCGCTCATTTTCAACCCCTCTTTTCCTCTCGTGAGCGGGTTTTGTCCTGCCCGCTCTGTTTACCCCTCTTGTCCGCAAGCTCTGGCGAACGCCCTGTTGATTAGCTTGCGATGGTTTATGCCGGTCAGTCTCGCCGACCGAACGACACGTACTTTAGCGACCGTTCGCCAGCAAAAAAAGGGGCTCTTCGGTGGTTTCTGTGGGAGAGATTCCGGCATAGGCCCAGCTCAGCGGG
>ERZ827108.563-NODE-563-length-62077-cov-3.962884_pt1 | contig 62077 bp, 49 predicted proteins | sample MGYA00519921_ERZ827108 | MGnify/ENA primary metagenome ERZ827108 (study PRJEB31778, sample SAMEA3449258) | human gut metagenome | biome: human gut; feature: human-associated habitat; material: faeces | place: United Kingdom | collected 2010/2012 ... | reverse complement strand
GCCGCCCCCGTTCCCCCCGCTCCCGCATCGCCCTTCAATGCCCCAGAGCCGTCGATGCCCGTCGGCACCAACGCAGCACAGTCGAGCGCGCCCCAGGCTCCCGCGCAAACACAATCGGGCTATGCGCCTTACGAGCCGCCCGCGCAGCCATACGGCACCCAAAACGGCTATGCCGCCCCCAATGCAAATACGCAGCAGGGTTACTACACCCAGCCCGGTCCCTCGCAACAAAACCCCTATCAGAATGCATACCAAGCACCGTATGGCCAGCCTGCGTATCAAGGCGCATACGATGGCGCGATTTACCCCATGTCCGATTCCGATCGCACATTGCGCCTCATTAACTTCATCCTGTGTCTTGTTTCGACCATCACCTGCGCCCTTTTGATCATCCCTCTCGCATGGATGCTTCCCATGACGATCATCAGCTGGGGAATTTACAAGGGCAAGAAGCGCAACACCACCGCGTTTGGCGTGTGTACGCTCCTGTTCGTGAACCTTATTGGCGGCATCTTGCTTTTGTGCTCGCACAAAGACCAATAGCGACAGCACCGCAGCAAAGCTCGAACAACCCGAAGTTCAACCTCAAGAAAATGGCCCGCAATGGGCCATTTTTTTCATATGTGGCCGTCGCGCCCACGCGTTCGCTTGCGTCGAAGCACGAAGACCGACCGATACGCAAGAAACCTCAAAAAGGGAATTCGACAGCCAGTGTCCTAGCGTTTTTGCAGCACCACATAGCGATTCATCGCGCCGCTTTTTCCATCGGCGGAAAAACGCGCAACCTCTCGCGCCTTGCCCCCTTCACACGCAGCGGCAACAAGCGCATCAATTTCAAGCTCTTCGAAATGATGACAATAACGCCACAACCCAGGTTCGTTTTGCCATCCAAGGAAATAATCGCCCGCTTCAAGCTGAGACGCATCGAGCCCAGCAGAAGCGAGCTCACTCGTCGCCTTTGAATTCCACGTTTCAGCCTTTTTCGCAAACTTCTCGTCGCCCATGAATTGCCAAAACGACGCGCATACAACACCACCCGACGCTGTCTTCTGAAGAAGCGCATCGATGAGCCGCACGCGAAGCTCAAACGAAGGAACGTGATGGAAGAACCCGAAACATCCGACCAAATTGCAAGGTTCAGCATCGATTGCGTGCGCCAAACCAACGCCGACCGCAAGCTCGCCAATGATGTCAAGATTTTGGAAACAAGTAGAGAAACCCTCATCTTCGGGCAGGTGCGGAACAAGTCCCGCGCAGTCATCGACAGCGAAGTAGTCGATTTGTCGACCGCGAAGTTCTTCGCGAAGAAACGCGGCGAAACGCATATTGCCGCACGCTACATCGAGTACGCGAACGGAAGCACCCTTTCGGATTGCCCCAAGCTGTGCGGTTGCGCGGTCATATAAATGCACGTCCGGGCCGTCGCATAAACGCACGGCGCCACAGTCTTGCACCGTTTCCAAACACGAGCGCCAACCAACCCACGGGGCGTTGCGCGATGCAGAAAACGAGGGTGCGCAGCGCGCATAGAAGTCGTTGTTCACCTGTCGCAGAAAATCGATTGTCGTTGCATCCAATGCGGTTCCTCTGAAATAACGAGAGCTCACGCTCCCGTGTTCTTTGCCAAACAAAAGCGGCGCTTCTCGCAAAGCGCCGCTTCAAACAATATCTTACGAGCAATGCGAGAATCGCGCTTCGCGTACACGAAGCGCCCTCGCCCGCCAAAAACTCAGCTCAGCCTACTCGACAGCGTTAGCCACGGCGGCAGCCACGACCTCGACCGCACGCGGGTCAAACGGCTCGGGCATGATGAAGTCTTCGCAAAGTTCCTCGCCACTCACGAGCGCAGCGAGCGCCTCGGCAGCGGCAAGCTTCATTTCTTTGGTAATGCGCGTCGCGCGGGCCTCGAGGGCGCCCTTGAAAATGCCGGGAAACGCAACCACGTTGTTAATCTGGTTCGGGAAGTCGGAACGACCCGTGCCTACCACGCGGGCGCCGGCAGCACGCGCCACATCGGGGAAAATCTCGGGCGTGGGATTGGCCATCGCGAACAGAATCGCGTCCCCATTCATCGACTGAACCATTTCGGCACTCACAATGCCCGGAGCGGAAACTCCCACGAAAATATCGGCGCCACGCATGGCATCGGCAAGGCCGCCCTTTTCGTCATTAAGGTTCGTCGTAGCAAGCATCGCACGCTGCGCGTCATTGATTCCTTCGCTCGTCGAGGAAATAATGCCGCACCTATCGCACAGAAGCAGATTCTTGAAGCCGTAATCGAGCAGAAGCTTCGCAATAGCGATGCCAGCAGAGCCAGCACCGTTAACGACGACGCGGCATGCTTCCTTCTTCTTGCCCGTCAGACGCAGCGCATTAATTACGCCGGAAAGCACGACGATAGCCGTGCCATGCTGATCGTCATGGAATACGGGAATATCAAGCTCATCAATCAAGCGGCGCTCGATTTCGAAGCAGCGAGGCGCGGAGATATCTTCCAGGTTGATGCCGCCAAAGCTCGGGGCCAAACGCTTTACGGTTTCGACGATTTCGTCGACGTCCTGCGTGTCGAGGCACAAAGGCACAGCATTCACGCCACCAAACGCCTTGAACAGCGCGCACTTGCCCTCCATAACGGGCATCGCAGCCAAAGGACCAATGTTGCCCAGGCCAAGCACGGCCGAACCATCGGAAACCACAGCAACGGTGTTCGCCTTCATGGTGTATTTATAAGCATCGGCGGGGTTATCGGCGATTTTGCGGCACGGCTCGGCAACGCCCGGCGTATACGCCAGCGCCAGATCTTCGCGCGTTTTGATGTCCATCTTCGGAACGGTGTTGAGCTTGCCCTGCCACTGCTCGTGCAAACGCAGCGATTCTGCAGCGATATCCATGAAGAATTTCCTTTCAACCCGCGGCTCCATGCCGCAAACGATGCCGACGGCCCCTGGCCGCCAAAGCTAGCTTCGGCGATTATACCCGTTGCGGCGCACGCCCCACGCTCCATAACGACAAGCGGCGCAACATCTGCGAAAACGGCTCATACAAAAGGCCCCGCATAAAGCGAGGCCTCCATGAAAAAGAACGTACGCTAGCGCCTAAGATGTTATTGCTGGACCTTGCTTACAAAAAGCGACGAAAACACGCTACGCATCTTTTGCCGCCAGCGTTGGAGCAGCGGAGGAACGACGGGGGTCTATCCGCGCCTAATTCGTTCCGCGCATCGTCTGGCCGCCATTAGGGTGGCACTGGCCGCAGGTATCAACCTGCTGGGCATGGCCCTTATGGCATTCATTGCAATTCAGCTGGCCATGAGGGGAATCGTGCGGATTGTACGGTTCCAAATCGGCGGTCTGCTCAGCAAGCGCTTCATAGCTATCACCGTGACACGACAGACACGTATCGTTGTCGACATAATAGCGATCGGCCAAGCCCAGATTGTCGGTATCGCCCGACAGCTGACCTCCAAGCTCAGCAACCTGCGTGTTAATGTCGGCTTTATGACAGTCAAGGCACGTCGTGCCCTCATTCGCACCATGCCAATGAGCAAGACCGGCTCCGTTCGTGCTATCGGTACCGTAATAGTTGTCAACATGCTCGCTCATGGAACTGTGGCAAACCGTGCCGCAGAAGCTCGGCGTATTGTGCCACGCGAAACCGCCAATGCCAGCAACCACAAGCACGGCAACAATAACGCCCACAACGACCGGCCAACGTTTTTTGCCGACCTTTTCCGCCTTCACCGTTTCAGCCTGGGCGGACTCCTTCATTTCTTCAGTCATTTAGTTCACCCCCTGCGCAGCGGTCTGGCCCGAAACGTAGCCAAAGGTCACGCAACGGCCAACCGACGGGCCGAAAATATGGCGCGGATAGTTACCCGAGAAAAAGCCGCCCGACGCACCGCCCGCAGCATACAAGCCTTCAATAGGCTCGTTGTCATAATCGAGCACGCGGCAGTGGTAGTCCACGACCAAGCCCGACACGGTCGCCAAGATGGACGACTGGTGCTTAATCGCGTAATACTTCTCGCCTTCGACCTTGGTGGCTTTCGCCATGGGACGGTTGAACATCTCATCTTTCTTGTTGTCGACAAACGTATTGAACTGCGCAACTTCAGCCTTCAGCGTATCTGCAGGCACGTCCATCCATTTAGCCAGCTCGTCAAGGCTCGATGCCTCATGCGCCCAATCCTTTTCGATATAAGGCTGCAGTTTCTCCAGAATGGCATCAGCGTTTTTGCCGAGCTGCGTAGTGGAGGCCACGCGGAAGGTTTTCGTGCCGTAGTGAGCCTGGGCCGTAATAGCGTTGGATCGCGCCTGGAACGGCAGGCCCTCGCTGCAGAATCGACGGCCCTGCTCGTTAATCATAATGCCCTGCGAGACAAGCGCCGTAATACCCAGATTGCTCGCATAGAACGAATCTGGGCTGCCGAAGTCAAAATTCATAATGGCCGCGGGCAGCGGATCCATCTGGCCGCCTACAGCTAATCCCATCAGCTGGCCATCGCCCGTCGTGCCCTCATTGGGGCACCAGCTCGCGCATGCGGCAATGTCTTCGGCGCGGCACCACGCCTTGAGCATGGCGGGGTTCGCGTCAAAGCCACCCGTCGCCAGCACAACGCCCTTCGAAGCATTCACGCGGAAGTAGCCATCCACATCTTTGCAAATAGCGCCCGTCACGCGACCTTCATCGTTTCGTTCGAGCTGCACAGCCGCCGTGTTGTAGCGCAAATCGGCATTCTCACGCTTGCCAAGCGTATTTGCCAGGTCAGCAACAATATAAATACCAGCGCCACCGGCATTTTTCGTCGTCGTTTCGCTCCATTGGTCGCACTTGAATTCAATCTCCGTCTGAGGAACATCGAAATTATGCGCGTTCGGATTATTGGCTTTGTAGAACTCGACGATACCCGCTTCGCCCTCGTCGAACTTCTCCTGCAGCCAATCGGCAGCCTCGCCCGAACGGTCCGCCCACAGTTTAATGGGGTCAATGGGAACGCGATAATAGGCAGCATGGCGCATGCGGTCCATCATCTCGGCTTTGTCAATCTCATTGCCAGCCGCCTCCATCACGCTGCCGCCAACGACGCCCATGCCCTCAAACATGCCGCGGCCCTTCGACATCTTTTCAATGCAAAGCACGCGCGTCTCGCCATCATCGCTCGCCGCTAGTGCAGCAACCGATCCCGTAAGACCACAGCCGCATACCAATACGTCGGTTTCCTCGGTACGCACAATTTCGTTTTCCGCGATATTGCGCATCTCGAATGCGACGTTGCCCTGACGCACGATGCCGCTCTCGACATCAATCACAGGCACGTTGCGGGTTTTCACCGGAAACGCATCGGTATACAAGCTCTCGTTAAAATCGCCGCAACCGCCCTTGTTCTCAACGGCCACGCCGCCCTGGGCATTGTCGCTCGAGCAACCAGCAAGGCTCAACGCCCCACCAGCAGCCGCAGCGCCAATCAGGCTCAAGCCTGCCGCGCGCATAAAGCCGCGGCGGGAAAGCCCTTCAGTCCCTTCTGCCAATGTTCCTCCCTTGATCAATCCGGCATCGCCCGGCTCCATTCCGCAACGACGCCTCTTCCTTCGCATGCAAAGCGCGCGCCGACGGCCTTGACGAATTCTCAATACAAGGCCGTACATAGTACGGCTTTACGACAAGACGTATCTTAGTACGCTGTACGGAGTATTTCAAGACTACTGTTTGAAGACGTTTCGAATGATTCGATGAGCGCACAATGCATTAACGCAACTTATGGGAAGAATGAGGACAATCGCTCCTCGGCCGTATAACAACGCGTTAGAATTCAATCAAAATGAAGCCCGCCATCAAAAGCGAGCGAAGCAAAGACCTCTACACCATCCAAGGAGCATCTATGGCCGAGAAAACCACCAGCGAACAAGCCAAGAATCGTACGAGCAAATCAAAGCCCGGCATGGAACGATCACTTTCGCAAGGGCAGGTGGTCGATGCGGCATTTCGCATGATTGACGAGCACGGCTACGGAAAGTTTTCTATGCGCGCCTTGGCCGATAATCTTGGCATGGGAACCATGAGCATCTACACCTACGTTCCATCCAAGCAACAACTTCTCTTTCTTGTGATTCAGGAAATGATGGACGAATACGACAATGCCCCCGTTCCGGGAGAGTTCTGGGAAGACACATTGCATCGCACTTGCGAATCGATTCTCACGGTAAACCTTCGCCACCCTAACATTCGCATTATGCAGCTTCAAACGCAGCTCAACCCGCCGCAACAGCATCAACGAAGCGTCTATTACCTGCATGCCGATCAAGGCATGCCACTCAAGGTGTATGAGGTCATGTATGGCGTACTGCGCTCGCTCCTTACCGGCTTCATCGATGTCGCAGCGAAACGCCAACTCGAACTCGAAGAACAGGGCGACGATTCCAATATGGGCGGCGATTGGTCGCGCATTTCTGCGAACGACACCGAGCTTGAGCGCTTCCGCCAAGGTATCGACTTCATCATCGCCGGCACGCGGACATTTGCTGCGCCCGACCCATGCGACTGGCGCACCCCAATCGACCCGTTAAGCTGGACATGGGGTCGAGGGGAGTAGCCGCCCATCTATCGGAACCGCTCGATGCAACAAAATGCTCGATTTTCGCAGGTTTTGAGCCGCCAGCGCAAGGCGAGCGAAAAGTTAGACGCGAATCTCAGCTCCAAGTCTTGAGCATTCATGAGCTCCGAGCGGCAATTTGAAAAAACCTGCGCAAATCGCGGCTTTTTGAAAGCGACGTCGACGTGAATCGGAATCGCATCGCACCTTCCGTTACAATTCGCGTATGGAAGATTTCATTTTGGACATACTCGCTCGCATTCGCGAGCTTGAGCGCGCGCTCGCAGCAAACGAGCTCGAAGATATCGTACGCGCCCACAACCAGGGAATTCGCGAAAATAAATCGCACATCTCAAAGCGACGCGCCCTGCCGTTTTTTCTGAAAGTGCGCGAGAGCGACCCGCAGCGCTGGAGCTCGTGGAATATTTCGCCCAACGAAGACGCGCTCCTGCTTCAAACATTGCGCATGAAACCCCGCCGCACCGCATCAGGCGTCGCCACCATTACCGTCATAACCAAGCCATGGCTCTGCTCGGGCGCGTGCATCTATTGCCCCAACGACGTACGCATGCCGAAAAGCTATTTGCACAACGAACCCGCATGCCAGCGTGCAGAACGCAACTGCTTCGACCCCTACCTACAGGTGTCATCGCGCCTTCGCGCGCTCGAGAGCATGGGGCACGTAACCGACAAAATCGAGCTCATCGTGCTGGGCGGCACATGGAACGATTATCCCGAAGGCTATCGCATCTGGTTCGTGCGCGAACTGTTCCGTGCGCTCAACGATGCTGAAGAACACGGCTCAGCGCACGACCGCAACGACAGAAGCGACAATGGCAACGACGACAGCGCGGCCGCCGATACGGGCGGCCGATGCATGGCGTCGCTCGACTTCGCCCACCAAAACGAAGCCGAGCGACGCGCGTTCTACGACGAGGCAGGCATTTCGCATAACCCCGAAACGCTTGCTCGAGCATGCGCCAAAGCCCAACAACGCGTATACGAAGGCAAAGAATCGCACGCCCAGGCAATTCGTGAACTCTACGGCGAAAATCACCCTTGGCAACACGTATCGACCATGCAAAACGCCACGCTCGACGACGTTTTTCGCGAGCACGGGCGCAACGTGAATGCCGCGCACCGCAACGTGGGCCTCGTCATTGAAACGCGCCCCGACTCCATCAATTGCAAGTCGCTCGCCCTTATGCGCGCCCTCGGCTGTACCAAAATCCAAATGGGCGTGCAAAGCCTCAACGAGCATGTGCTCGAAGCGAACAGGCGCCATACCTCGCCCGAACAAATCGCGCAGGCATTCGCGCTCTGCCGTCTTTTCGGCTTTAAATCGCACGCGCATTTCATGGCGAACCTGCTTGGAGCCACACCGGGCGGCGATGTCTCCGATTTCCGCACACTCGTAAGCGACAAGCGATTCTTGCCCGACGAGGTGAAAATGTACCCCTGCGCACTCATCGATGGCACGGGGCTCATGGCGCACTATGCCGACGGCACGTGGCGGCCCTACAACGAACGCGAACTCGTGGGCGTGCTTGCCGACAACGTGCTCGCAACCCCGCCTTACACGCGCATCTCGCGCATGATTCGCGATTTCTCATCGGGCGATATTGTCGATGGGAATAAGAAGGTCAACCTTCGCGAAGTCGTGGAAGCGCAAGCCGATCGCTTAGCCGCACAAAACGACACACCAATCCAGGAGATTCGTCATCGCGAACTCGCGGGAGCGCAGACGGAAATCGGTGAACTATCGCTCATCGATTTCGAATACGAAACCTCAAACACAAACGAGCATTTCCTGCAGTGGGTGACGCCCGAAAATCGCATCGCTGGCTTTTTGCGCCTCTCGCTTCCCTGCCAGCACGAGGTCGAAAAGTTGCAAGAAGCCGAAAGCGCCTTCCCTATCGAAGCGGGACAAGCCATGATTCGCGAAGTGCATGTATACGGAAAAGTCGCCCAACTTCACGGCGAGGGGCAAAATGCGCAGCATCGAGGCCTCGGAAAGGCGCTCGTCGAACGCGCATGCGAGATTGCAGTCGAAGCTGGATACCGAACCATCAATGTCATTAGCGCCATAGGCACGCGAGGCTACTACGCCCGCCTCGGATTCGAACAAGCCGAGCTTTACCAGCGACGAACCCTGCGCTAGCGTGCCGCCGAATGGTTACAATAGCGGCAACGCAACCATTCGAGGAGGAATACATGGCGCAAGCTCAAACAAAGCTTACAACGTGGCAAGCCGCATGCATTATTACTGGCTATGGCGTAGGTAGCGGCATCATGACGCTGCCGTATCTCGTCAATCGCGCGGGAATCATTTCATGCATCGTCAGCCTATTTGTCGCTTTCTTCTTCAGCTATTGCATGCACATGATGCTTGCAGAAATGATCATCGGCTCGGGTCGCGACACCCAAATTGTCACCATGTTCAAAAAATTCTTGTTCAAAGGAAAGTTCGCAAGGGCCCTAACCGCAGTTTTCTTCGCACTTACCGTTGTCGTGCTCATCGCAAATTTAGCCGCATACATTGCCGGCGGCGCAGAAATCCTGCAAGCAGCCGGGCTTTCCCCTATGGCAGCTAAGCTCGTCTTCTACGCCATCGCAGCATCAGTTGTCTTGTTCGGATTAAAAGTACTCGGCATGTCCGAGTCGATTTCAATTGCAATCATCATTGCAATCATTGCCGTTTTGGCTGGAGCCTCCCTGTTTCACCTCGACAATCCGCTCAATCTCTCCGCAGGCCAACCTAATGAGCTGCTCGCATTCTTCGGCATGGCGATGTTCTCGTTCGTTGCTTTCTTTAGCGTGCCTCAAGCAGTACAGGGACTTAATGGAAACCCCACGAAAGTGCGCCATGCCATCCTCCTTGGGCTTGGACTGAATCTCGCATTCATCGTCGTCATCGTCGGATGCTCGCTAGCTGCATCGGCTTCCATAACCGAACTCGCTATAATCGGCTGGTCGCAAGGCATCGGCACATGGGCGCAAGTGCTCGGCTCGGTTTTCACTATACTCGCGATGCTCACGACGTATTGGTCTATCTCTTTAGCATTGTCGGATATCGTACGCGAGCAAACCAACTGGAATAAAAATCTCTGCTGGCTCATCGCGACACTGCCCTCGCTGCTCCTCGTACTCGCAAATGCTGGAAGCTTCCTTGATATAATGCGCATTGTCGGCGGACTCATCTCGGTCATGATCGCCATCTTGGTCGTTCCTGCCTATCGTGCTTGCCGAAAAGAAAATCGGCAAACGCTGCTACCAGCCTCCCTTGGCAGTCTGCCCATGCAAATCCTAGTTGCTGGGGCATTTATCATTGCGGCCGTCGGAAGCGCCGTGAGCATTTAGGAGGATCGAATGAAAACGGTATTCACCAACGCCGTCTTCCATACTATGGAAGACGAGAACGACCTCTGTGGCACCATCGTCGTCGAGGACGGCCGCATCGTGGCACTTGATTCTCCCGCAGGTGGGCGAAGCCCACTTAACATAGATGAGCTCGCGGCAAAAGATACCAAAGTCGTCGATCTGCATGGAGCGCATGCATTTCCTGCACTCATTGACTCACACATGCATATGATGGAAGCAATCGCTTTCAACGCTATGACCGTCGAGATATGCCATTTCGAAAATGGCTCCGTCGAACCACATACTTTGACGGGAGCCGAGAGCATTATTCGCAACCATGTCGCCAACACAAAACCCGATTCGCTTTCAGTGTTCGCCAACTACTTCGCCGCAACGTTCGATGAAGGCCGCCTTCCAACGCGCTTCGAGCTTGACGACTGGGGCGCCGGACGCGAGATACTCGTTCTCAATTTCGACGGACACTCAAGCTCCTGCTCCACCTCCCTGCTCAAGGCGGTTGGGCTTTTCGGAAAAGTAGCACACAATGGCATTCTAAGAGGCGCCGACCACGATGCGAACATCGGAACGCTCACGGCGCATGCGGTAGGGTCTCTCACCCCTGCAGCGATAGCACGCGGCACTGCTGAATTCTGCAACACATGCGCTTCGTACGGCATCGGAACGATATGCGCACTCGAAGGGACCGACGACGGCCCTCGCGACCGTGCAGTGGAAGCCTTTGCGCATTACGCCAAGCGCCTCCCTCTTGACGTCCGCCTGTTTCCGCAATACATGGATGAGGAAAGGCTCTCCCGAGTACTGCCCGCCATGCGCACGCCACGCGTCGGCGGATGCATGAAATGGGAGCTCGACGGGTCAGTCGGGTCGCATACGGCCGCGTTCGAAACGCCCTATATGAACGGATCGCAAGGTTCGCTTTATTTCGAAACGGAGAAGCTAGAAAAAACCGTTCGAAGTCTCGCCGAACGAGGCTTCACGGTATCGGCCCACGCGATTGGCGAGTTGGCTATTGAACAGCTCATCGGCATTTACGAGCGCCTCAATGAAAAAGACGCAATCGCCACCAACCCCGATGCCCCAGGTACGGCGCGCATAAAGCACCGCATCGACCACTGCGAGTTTCCTTCGGTCAGCGACAGGGAACGAATTAATGTTCTTCGACCTTATATAACCATCCAGCCTGGCTACTCATGGATAGACAAACGATACTTGCACGGATATGAGAAGCTCCTCTCACCCGAAAAAATCAATCAGCAAATTCCGTTGAAAGACTTCGCCGAGGCAGGCATTCCAATGCTTGGTTCAAGCGACGCACCAGTGCAAACCGTCGATCCCTATTTACAAATGCGCGGAATGCGAGAGTTTTACCTGGAAGACCAATCGCTCTCTGCTTTCGAAGCCCTGAAGACCTATACAGTGAACGGCGGAGCGGCGCTCGGCGAGGCCAAGGGACTGCTGCGCGAAGGATACGAGGCGAGCTTTTTCACCTGTGATGTAGACCTTATAAAATGCGCGCCGTCTGAGCTGGAAGGATTCCATGCCACCAGCCTTTGGATGCATGGAAAGCGCTATAAGCCCCTTCGCGCAAGCATTTCAACACTTGCGCGAATTGCCGTTACCAAGCCTCGCCTGATTTAGGAAAACGTAGAATCAAAAAATGGGCTGTTCTCAAAAAGAACAGCCCATTGCACTTTAAGGGGTAATGTGCCTCGTTTAGGCGAAGTAGCTCACGCCGCCCTCGAAGAGCGGTTGATACTTATCGCCCGGCACATTCTTGTACAAGCCAGCGCCACTGCGCTCAGAGTGACCCATCTTGCCGAAGATGCGGCCGTCGGGGCTCGTAATGCCTTCGATAGCGAGCACCGAGCCATTCGGGTTCGCGCCGAGCGCCATGCTCGGCTCGCCCGAGGCATCGACATACTGCGTGGCGATTTGACCGGCGGCCTTCATCTGAGCAATAACTTCATCGCTTGCAACGAAGCGGCCCTCGCCATGAGAAATCGCCACCGTGTGAATGTCGCCCACTTCGCAGCGGGAAAGCCACGGCGAAAGGTTCGAGGCGACGCGCGTACGCACAAGCCCGCTCTGGTGACGGCCGATTTCATTGAACGTCAGCGTCGGCGCGGCAGCCGTCGCGTCAACGATGTCGCCGTAAGGCACCAAGCCCAGCTTCACGAGCGCTTGGAAGCCGTTGCAAATGCCCAGCATAAGGCCGTCGCGATTCTGCAGCAAATCGCGCACGGCTTCAGTCACCTGCGGCGCGCGGAAGAATGCCGTGATGAACTTCGCGGAGCCATCGGGTTCGTCGCCGCCCGAGAAACCGCCCGGCAGCATCACGATCTGGCTGCGGCGAATAGCCTCGGCCAATGCAGCCGTGCTTTCGGCAACCTTGGCGGGCGTGAGGTTGTTAATCACGAACACCTCGGCCTCAGCACCAGCGCGCTCGAAGGCATGCGCAGTGTCGTATTCGCAGTTCGTACCCGGGAACACGGGAATCACGACATGCGGGCGCGCGATAGAGCCAGCGAACGTAAGCGGTTTGGCTTCAGTGAAGCTCACTTTTTCAACCTTAGCATGCGCGGCAGCGTCGTCGGCGGCGCTGCGATACGGGAATACGCCTTCGATACCGTGCTCCCAAGCTTCCTGCAGTTCAGCCATATCGAGCGTCTCGTCAAGCGTGCCGAAGACATATGCCTCGCTGGTTTCGCCCACATGCTCGATAAGCACGCCATCGGTTGCGGGAATCTCAACGCCATCGGCAAGCTCGATGAAGAAGCTGCCGTAAGCGAGCTTGAACAGCTCATCGACGGAAAGCACGTCATTAAGCACCACGCCGATCTTATTGCCCAAGCACATCTTGAAGAGCGCCTCGGCGGAACAGCCGTAGCCCGGCGTTGCCGCAGCGAGCACCGAGCCGTCGCCGATGAGCTTCTCGACAAGCGCGAATGTGGCGTTGAGCGAATCGGCCGCAGGAACTAGGCCGGCCGCATCGTACGCATTTGGAGCGATGCGAACCACCTTATGGTCTGCGCCCTTGAACTCGGGAGAAGTCACGCGATCGACCTTGCCGGTAGAAACCGCGAACGAGATGAGCGTCGGGGGCACATTGATTTCGGTGTCACCTTCCTCAAAAGAGCCCGACATGGAATCCTTGCCGCCGATAGCACCAATGCCCAGGTCGATCTGCGCCTCCAGGGCACCGAGCACAGCCGCCATGGGCTTGCCCCAGCGCTCGGGAACATCGCGCAAGCGCTCGAAGTATTCCTGGAAAGAAAGATATGCGGCATCACGCGTGAAGCCTGCGGCAACAAGGCGCGCAACGCTTTCCACGACCGAGATATATGCACCCTTGAACTGGTCTTTCTCCATGATGAAGGGATTGAAGCCCCACGCCATGGCGCTCGCGGTACTCGTTTCGCCATCGACCGGAAACTTCGCGACCATAGCCTGCGCGGGCGTGAGCTGGCGCTCGCCGCCGAACGGCATGAGCACCGTGGCCGCACCAATGGTGGAGTCGAAACGCTCGCCCAGGCCCTTGTTCGAGCACACGTTCAAATCGGTCACGAGGCTCTTCATGCGCTCGGCAACCGTGGCACCCTCCCAATGCGGAGCATAGGGCTCGGCGGCCACTACATGGGCGGCCTGATGCTTCGGCGCGCCATTGGAATTCAAGAATTCGCGCGAAATATCGACGATAGCATCGCCGCGCCACGTCATGAGCAAGCGCGGGCTTTCGGTAACCGTGGCAACCACGACGGCTTCGAGATTTTCCTCATGCGCATAGCCGATGAATTCCTCGACGTCCTCGGCAGCCAAAGCAACCGACATGCGCTCCTGGCTCTCGGAAATAGCCAGCTCAGTGCCATCGAGACCATCATATTTCTTGGGAACCATATCCAAATCAATGGACAAGCCGTCGCACAGCTCGCCGATGGAAACGGAAACGCCGCCAGCACCGAAGTCGTTGCAGCGCTTGATCAGGCGGCACGCATCGCCGCGGCGGAACAGGCGCTGAATTTTGCGCTCAACGGGAGCGTTGCCCTTTTGCACCTCGGCGCCCGAGGTCTCGATGCTGTCAACGTTCTGCGTTTTCGAGGAGCCGGTTGCACCGCCAATGCCGTCGCGGCCCGTGCGGCCGCCAAGCAGTACGACCTTGTCGCCAGGAGCCGGGCACTCGCGACGCACGTGGTTTGCCGGAGTCGCGCCCACAACAGCGCCGACTTCCATGCGCTTGGCCACATAACCGGGGTGATAGATCTCATGAACCTGGCCGGTCGCAAGACCAATTTGGTTGCCATAGCTCGAATAGCCCGCGGCAGCGGTGGTCACGAGCTTGCGCTGCGGAAGCTTGCCCGACAGCGTTTCGGAAACCGGGCGCGTGGGATCGGCCGCGCCGGTCACACGCATGGCCTGATAGACGTAGCTGCGGCCCGAAAGGGGGTCGCGAATCGCGCCGCCCACGCACGTTGCCGCGCCGCCGAACGGCTCGATCTCGGTGGGATGGTTATGGGTTTCGTTCTTGAAGAGGAACAGCCAGTCCTCGTCTTCACCATTCACGTCGACGGTCACCTTCACCGTGCAGGCGTTAATTTCCTCAGACTCATCGACATTCTTCATAATGCCCTTGGCCTTGAGGTACTTCGCGCCAATGGTGCCCATGTCCATGAGGCACACCGGCTTATGCTCGCGGCCAAGTTCGGCGCGCATAGCCAGGTATTTGTCAAACGCGGCCTGCACGCAGGCGTCATCGATGGCGATATCGGTAAGCTCGGTGCCAAACGTGGTATGGCGGCAGTGGTCGGACCAATAAGTGTCGACAACCTTCACCTCGGTAATGGTGGGGTTGCGGCCCTCTTTTTGGAAATAGCTCTGGAAGAACGTGATATCAGCCAAATCCATCGCCAAGCCGCGCTCAGAAAGGAACGCCTCCAAGCCCGGTTCGTCGAGGTCAATGAACCCGTCAATAACTTCGACGGAATCGGGGTTCACGACCTGCATGTGCAGAGTCTCGCGCGGCGCAAGAGATGCCTCGCGGGCTTCAATCGGGTTGATGACGTAATGTTTGATGGCATCAACATCGGCAGCGGAAAGCTCGCCCTCGAGCACGTACACCTTGGCGGAGCGCACATCGGGACGCTCGCCTTGGCTAATGAGTTGCACGCATTCACTTGCAGAATCGGCGCGCTGGTCGAACTGGCCAGGCAGGAATTCCACCGCGAACACCGCCACGCCCGCAGGAGCGCTCACGCTTCCGTCGTCGGCAATCGTCGCGCCCTCAACAGGCAATTCGGCCGTTGCGACATCGGCCTGCGGCTCGCTGAATACCGTAGGCACGCACTGGTCGAATAGTTCAGATGAAATGCCCTCAACGTCATAGCGATTGATCAAGCGTACGCGGGAAAGCCCGTCGATACCGAGAATCGTGCGCAGCTCGCCCGCGAGCTGGCGCGCCTCGACGTCAAAGCCGGGTCGTTTCTCAACGTAGATGCGTGAAACCATGGAGTTCCGCCCTTCCATTAAAACTTGCAAAGTTGGCTGTTCGCATAACCGTTTCATGATATCCCACTCTTGAGAGCTAAAGCGAGGGAACCCGCATTTCCTTGGGGCAAACGCACGAAACGCGCGAGATTCGGAAGGAGAATCGCGGCTCTCCTTCGCAATTGCCGCCATTCATTGCTCGATTTGTATCCCTTAATTAACTTTTTTCGCAAATGTACTTGGCGAAAGGCCGGTCATACGGTATAAGCACTATTTGTTAGCCTTTGGTAACTGTTTACAGAAAGCGGTTGCCTTTTGCATACGAATCATTTTGATAGGAGGAGTTTTGCCACCCATCATTTCGCTTGATCCATCGCAGCGCTCCAATTCGCGAGCGATGGACATGGCGGTTCGCGATCTTGAAACAAAGCTCGTGCGCCACGCCGCCCCTACCCTCGCAGGCATGAAGCCTGCCAATCTATTCACCTATCGCACCGCAAACTTCACGGAAGAGGAAGCGAGCTCGGCCATCGCGGAGATCTCCTCAAGGCTTGCCGGGTTTCATCTTCGCGTGGAACCCCTTGCAAACCGCGCTCGAGGCGTTTTGCTTTTGGCATTCCGCCCTGAACTCGTCGAGAGCGCTTTGGACAATGAACACGCCCGCAAACTGCTTACGCAGAGTGGATTCAAAGACCTTTCCACTGAAGGCGTCGTATCTGAAATCAAGCGCCGCATCCAAGCTGCTGACGCATCGCGCGCAGCACTTGTCCAAACGAATTGCGAAACCGCGCCCGCGCCCAAACCCGAACGATTCGTTCCTTGCTGTGCCACGGGCCACCGCCACGACCATGGTCCGAATCACGTTTGCCAGTGCCGAGCAAAAGCCGCGCTTTCGCGAGAAGAACTCGAAACCACGCAAGGCGAATCGGCATTCCCGCACGAGATAGGGCTCATTCTTGGCTACCCTCCAGCCGATGTGGCGGGATTCATCGCCCAAAAAGGCGCAGGGTATCTCGCCTGCGGCGGGTGGAAAGCGTATTCGGAACCGCAGAGCGCCCTTGAAACATTCCAGCGCAATCGCCGTTGTACGGAAGAATTCCAGGCGCTTTACGCGCAAGGAGCGCCCCTTGAAGCCCTTGCCGACACCCGAAGCGGCGCCGCGGTAAGCATATTCGATATGGCGCGAGCCGCAGTGTAGGCGCCTTGCCTCGCCATCAGGCGCGGCCAAGCACATTCACGAGCTACGCCGCAGCTAAGCCCACCCAAACCCAGCGAAAACGCTTTCAGCGACGCATAGAAGACAAGCACTCACTACCAAAAGGAGACACCATGAGCAAAATCGCAATTGTATATTGGAGCGGAACCGGAAACACCGAGGCCATGGCCGACCTCGTTGCGCAGGGTGTTCGCATGAAAGGCAGCGACGCCGACCTCATCAACGCCACGGATTTCGGCCCCGAGCGCCTCGACGAATACGACGCATACGCCTTCGGCTGCCCGGCAATGGGCGACGAAGAACTCGAAGATACCGAGTTCTTGCCGATGTACGATGCCGTTGAGCCGCTGCTCGAAGGCAAACGAGTCGCTTTGTTCGGGTCGTACGATTGGAATGACGGCGAATGGATGGAACTGTGGGAGCAGCGCGCCGAAGAAGCGGGGCTCGTCGTAGTCGATTCGGTTATCGCGAAAGATTACCCCGACGATGACGCGAGCGCCGATTGCATGCGCCTTGGAAGCCTTATCGCGCAATAGACCCATGCAGCATGCCATGGATAAATAGGATCTTTCTTTGTGCATAACGGTTTTCTATACATCGTATAGAAAACCGTTTATCATATGCCGAGCAGAGAAAGGAAACCTGTGGCGTACGCAAAGCAACAACGCAAAAAAGGAACGCTCACTAAAGACGAGATCGTGCAGTGCGCGTTCAATCTTATTGCCAACAAGGGCACCGAAGGCTGCTCAATGCGCGCGCTGGGCAACGAGCTTGGCGTAAGCGCCATGGCCCTGTACGGCTACATTCCCTCGCGCGAGAGCTTGCTCAATGAAGTGGTCGAACGTTTTCTGAAAACAGTCGACACCCGCGCGCTGCGAGGCGAACGCTGGGAAGACACGCTCATTCGCACAACCCTCTCGCTGCGTCGAGCCTTCGTTTCCTCCCCGCATTTCGCCGAGCTCATGTGCGACCCATGCGTCGGACCTGGCATCGAACCCTACATGCTCGAGCTGCGCCTTATCTATCTTGGCCAAGGAATGCCAGAAGATATCGCCGTGCAGCTCATCGCCATCACCGACTCGTACCTTACGGGCTTCGCATTGCGTGTACGCCAAAATTTGCGCATCGAGCAAGCCGAAGCGGCGCGCAAGCAGGCAGAGGCCGATGCGGCGCGCTTTGCGACGACATCGCGCGTCCCCGGCATGCTCACAGGCAAAGCGAATCCCGCTGCCGAACAACCGCGCTTCAATGAGCGTTGGCGCCAAACCGTCGCCGAAGGCTATTCCGAGACCTCGTTCCAAAAGGGCCTACTCGTAATTATCGAGGGTATTCGCGCAGGCATGGCAGGACAGCCCGCGAACTGGCAAACGCCGCAATAACCTGTTAAATGCTCGTAGCGTCTAACAGGTTCCTGAACGCATATCTCGACAGAAAAAAATGGGTGGCTCCGTCGTGGAAGCCACCCATTTTGTTGAGAACATACGAGCGTTCAACTCATGCGGTTTCAGCCAACTCACAAGAGAAACGCAAGCCAACCGAAAAACCTTGCTGCGTCGTTCTAGAACAATCTGCCTAACCCAGAACCATTGCCCGAACCACCGTTGTAACCGTAGCCATAACCATAGTCGTACCCGTTACCAGAGCCGTAGCCGTTACCTGAGCCATAGCCATTTCCCGAACCGTAGCCGTTGTTCGAACCGCTATTCGAGCTCATCGAGTTCTCATCGCTGCCAAGCGTCACGGTAATAGTCTTTTCTTCGCCATCGCGATTCACAACGACATCAACCTTGTCACCGACATTTTTCGAGCGAACGTCAATCGTGAGCTCGGAAGGCGACGTTACCTTCTGGCCATCGAAAGACACGATGATGTCGCCTTTCTGAATGCCCGCATCGGCAGCAGCGGTTCCGTCATAGACGTTGGCCACATACACGCCCTCGTCGGTAGCCAAATCGTAATACGTCGCCATTTGAGAATTAATTTGCGCCATAGAAACGCCAAGCTGGGCATGGGTCGGCGTTTTGCCCTCGATAATCTGCTGGGCAAGGTCGATCGCGTAATCGATGGGAATCGCAAAGCCGACGCCCGAAGAAGAACCGGAGTACGACGAGATCATCGAGTTAATGCCAATCAATTTGCCTTGGGAATCAACCAGCGCACCGCCCGAATTGCCCGGATTAATGGTCGCATCGGTCTGAATCATGTTCGGGTAGATCACCGTTTCGCCCGTGGTGGAGTCTTGCATGGTATTCGAACGCTGCAATGCACTCACCACGCCGGTCGACACCGAGTTTTCCAAACCGAACGGGCTGCCAAGCGCCATGACCCACTCGCCCACCTGCAAATCGGACGAGCTGCCGATTTCGATCGGCGTCAAATCGTCGGTATCGACCTTAATCACCGCGATGTCGCTCGAAGAGTCGCTGCCCACGACCTTCGCGTCGTATTCCACGCCATTCACGGTCGCCTTAATGGCGTCGGCGCCCTCGACCACGTGGTTGTTCGTGATGATATATCCATCTTTCGAAATCACGACGCCACTGCCGAGCGACGTATTGGTAAGCGTGGAATCGTCGTTGGTTCCAGGCATTTCGAAGCCATTCATCGAGCCCGAAGACGAGCTCTTGGTATAGATGTCGATGCTCACAATCGAGGGCAGGCATTTCTGCGCCACCTGCTCGGCAAGCGTCGAGGAATCACCCGAATCATCGGGAGAAGCAGAAATCACCGTGCTTGTCGTGGAGCCAAGTGTGGTCGAACCCCCGTCACCACCCGTAAGCGCACTGTAGCCGGCAAACCCGCCAACGCCAAGCACCAACGCAAGCGCGGCGCCGCCAAAGCCCGCCGCGAACGTTTTGCCGAGGCCCGCCTTCATGTTGGAGTCGGCCTTGTGAGCCGCTTTGGCATTCGCTTTGCTTTGAGCCTCGCTCGCCTGCTGAGCGGCATATACGGAATACTGATACGCCTGCTGCTGATAGGCCTGCTGGCCATAGGGCTGCTGATTCTGCACAGGCGCGGTGTATGCGCCCTGCGGGTATTGCTGGGGCTGCGGAACCTGAGCGTTCCGGGGATCAACAGAACCAGGGAAGTTTTTATTCTCGTCGGTCATCTCAACCACTCGCTTTCGTGAGTTCGTCCTTTGCTGAATCGAACTCTAACACCGCGCGATGCCCTCGAAGAAGTAGCGCACGTTTTCGTAACAACGGCGTTGAATCACGTACGTCAAACGGCGTACGCCAACCATATTTCGAACACAAAACTGGAAGACCCAGCCTAACGAACTGGGTCTTCGTCGCAAAGTTGCTTGGAATTACAGGCTGTCCACGTATTCCACAAGGTCGCTCATGGTCTCGAGACCTTCGGGTTCGCCGAAGTCAACGCCCAAGCGCTCTTCGAGCTCGCAAATGAGCTCGACCATGTCGAGCGAATCGACGCCGAGCGATTCGAAGGTCGAATCCTCATCGACGTTTTCGGGCGCGATGTCGAGGTTTTCCTGAAGAATGTCTTTAATGGTGTCGAGCGTGGCCATGTTCGTCCTCTCGATGTCGTCCAATATCACAAAACATGTCATGCGCCGCTTATTGTAGCGCTCTTTCGCTTATTTTACGCGCAGGGCGATAATCGCGAAGCAGGCAAGGGAGAAAGCGGCAGAAAGCCCGAATGCGGCATGGAAGGCCGCCTCGCCCACCAATGCGCCGCCGCAAGCGAAGAACACCATGCCGGCGCAGCCGATTGAGGCGCATGCTTGACGTGCGGCCGTGCCAAAACCCGAGCCGTCGGAAATCTGGCGACCGCGGAGCCCCGATAAGCTCCACGCGATAAGCGGACCAATAAGCCCCGAAACGCCCGTCGAACGCACGCCTTGCATGGCGCACACGGCCCACAAAGGCGTCGAGGCGCCGCATGTGACCATAAGACACGAACCCACAACAAGGCACACCCCGAAAAACAGCGTGACGGGTCGCGCTCCAATCTTGTCGACGAGCAGGCCCGCAAGCGGATTCGCGATAAGCGCGGCAACCGTGCCCGGCAAAAGCACGAGACCAGCCTGCATGGCGCTTCCGCCGCACAGTCCTTCAATATAAAGCGGCACAAGCAGCGTAATGCCCATGAATGAAGCAAACAAGCAATTGAGAGCCCAGAAGCCATCGACGAATTCCCTGTTGTCGAAAATAGCCAAATCGACAAGCGGGTTTTCCAAAGAGCGCTGTCGCTTCGCAAAGGCGAAGAGGCACACAGCCCCTGCAATCAACGGAGCCCACACGAACGGATGAATAAAGGAATATGAGGAAACCTCCGAGGCGCCCATGAGCAAACCGCCAAATCCAAGCGCGGAAAGCGCGAAAGAAAGCACATCGAAGCCCGCAGGATACGAAGCATCGTCACGGCGCTTCACGGCGAGCTGGCAAGCGATTCCAACAACAACGGTCAGTGTGACAAGCAGCCAAAAGAAGCTTCGCCAGCCAAGGCCTTCCACCATCGCGCCGCCAATTGTGGGGCCGACATTCGGCGCAAACCCCATAGCAATGCCCGAAATGCCCATGGCGGTTGCTTTTCGCCCATCGGGAAAGCGCGTCATGGCGATAGTCTGCACAAGCGGCAAGAGCATACCCGCTGCAACGGCCTGCGCCAAGCGACCCAAAAACAGCACTGCGAAACTCGGGGCAACCGCAGAGACAAGCGCGCCAACGGCAAACAACGCGATGGCAATAAGCGTGAGGTCTTTAAGACGGAATCGACCCATGAAGTACGAAGACAGAGGCACAACGACGCCCAACACGAGCATGTACGACGTCGTGAGCCACTGCCCCACCCCCTCAGCGATGCCGAACTCGGCGCATACCGAAGAGAGCATCGCATTCAGGCCAGTCTGGGCCAAATTCCCCACCGATGATGCCAACACCACCAACGCGAACAATACGATAGTCTGTCGATGCTCGTTCTCTCGCACGGTATTCCTTCCACGCATGTAAAAAAACCGCCCCGAAGGACGGTTCGTAAATGATACCTCATTTAAAACATTACGCGCACGCTCCGAACTATGAAGCGACGCACGCAATCGCTCCCGCGGATTCGCGCTGCGGCGATTTCGTGTCGGGCCGTCCGGAGCGACGGCGGAAGAAACGCATCATCCGCCGCTCGCGTACTTCCCAACGGCAAAACCTCGGGCTACATAAGCGTCGTATCCCTTGAGGTAGTGACGCCTTGGCCCTTCTTCGCTGTGCGCATGAGGAACTCTTTATTGTCGTCGGTCTGCTTGAGCGACTTGATGAGCATATCCATGGCACGCTCGGTATTATTCATATTCGCGAGAATGCGACGAACCGCCCAAATGACCGGAGCCTCCTGGGGGTCAAGCAGCAAATCTTCGCGACGCGTGCCGCTTGCAATCGGGTCGATTGCCGGGAAAATGCGTCGATCGGCCAACGAGCGGTCAAGCTTGAGTTCCATATTGCCCGTGCCCTTGAACTCCTCGAAAATGACCTCGTCCATCTTCGAACCCGTCTCAATAAGAGCGGAAGCCAAAATGGTGAGGCTGCCGCCGCCTTCGATGTTGCGGGCTGCACCAAGGAATCGCTTCGGCGGGTAAAGCGCCGTAGAGTCAACGCCGCCCGACAGAATGCGGCCGCTCGCGGGCGTTGCCAAGTTGTAGGCACGTGCGAGACGCGTGAGGCTGTCAAGCAGAATAACGACGTCTTGCCCCATTTCCACCAGGCGTTTCGCACGCTCGATGACGAGCTCGGAAACTTGGATGTGGTCTTCGGTCGGCATATCGAACGTGGACGCGATAACCTCGCCAGCAATGGAACGCTGCATATCGGTTACTTCCTCGGGTCGCTCGTCGACGAGCAGGCACATCAGGTGCACGCTCGGGTTGTTCGCCGTAATAGCGGCGGCGATATCTTTGAGCACCGTGGTTTTACCGGCCTTCGGAGGCGACACGATAAGGCCGCGCTGACCCTTGCCGATAGGCGAAACCAAATCGATCACGCGGGCGGTAATCGTGGAATGGCCATGCTCCATAGTGAGCGGCTCATCGGGGAAAATCGGCGTAAGGTCGGCGAATTTCACACGACGGCCCTGCTCTTCGGGAGCGATGCCGTTAACCGAGATGACCGTTTGGAGCGCGGCGTACTTCTCGTTTTCACGGGCGGGGCGCGTTTGGCCCTTCACCATATCGCCCTTGCGCAAATTGTTGCGGCGAATAACCGACGTGCCGATATACACGTCCTGCTCGCTAGGCAAATACCCCTTCGTGCGCAGGAATCCGTAGCCGTCTTGCATGATGTCGAGAATGCCGGTGACTTCGATAAAGCCTTCAGCACGCACGCTTGCCTCGAACACCTTATCAACGAGCTCGGCCTTCTTCATGCCGGCCGTGATTTCGATTTCGAATTCAGCGGCCTTTTCACGCAGCTCCGCTACACGAAGGGCAGACAGGTCATCGATATTGGTTTTCGGAGCATATTGATCGCGGCGATTGTTGCGGTCGCGGCGATTGTGACGATCGTTGCGGTCGTTGCGTCCGTTGCGCGAATCGCGATTGTCGCGCTGGTTTTTGCCATTGCGATCGCTGCGATTATCTCGACCGTTGCGCGAATCGCGTTCGCCCTTGTTTTGGCGATCATTACGCTCCGCACGCTGGCCGCGATCGCGCTTCTGATAGCGCTGAGCATTGCCGTCGACCTTCGACTCGCCCTCGTTGGAGGATGCGTCGCCCTCGGCAGCAGATTCGTCATTGGAGGAGGTGTCGATTTGCACGGATTTGCGGGGACGAGCTGCGCGACGACGCTCGGTGCGCTCTTCTGCGCCAGATTCGTCGGAAGCACCGCGCTCTGAAGCAGCATTCTCACGCTCATCATTACGGGAATCATCGCTGTTCGCAGCATCTTTTTCAGAGGCCTCGACGGCGGCGCGAAGCTTCGTTGAGCGGCCTGGACGCTTGCGCGTCTTGGGAGCCTCTTCGGCCTGATCTTTCTTATCAGATTGGGCGCCCTCTTCGCTCTCGGAGGCAGAAACACTCGCTTTGCGACGCGTGCGGCGCGCGGGCTTTTCGGCCACGGCTTCGTCTACAGCCTTATCGGCAGAAGCAGCCGACTTCGTGCGGCGCGTCGTGCGCTTGGGCTTTGCGGTCGGCTTTTCGGCTGAAGTTTCGGTCGCAGCATCTACCGCAGGCGCAGCCACGGCGGAAGAGGCCTCGGAATCGGCCTTGCGAGGGCGGCCGCGACGCTTCTTGGAAGCTTCGGCGGCAGGTTCAACAGATTCCGAAGTCGCTTCATCGGCTTTTTTCGCGCGACGAGCGCTGGGCTTCTTCGGCGCAGCTTCGCTCGCGGCACCATCGGACGCAGGCGCGGCCGCAGGGGCCGCCGCGGGTGCGGCGGCCGGCTCGGTGATCATCTCGTCAGCGATCATGCGTTAGCGACCTTCTCCCAGTCCTTCAAGAAGGACTCGAGACCGCGGTCGGTAAGCGGATGCTGAATCATTTTCTTCAGAACATTGAAGGGAACGGTAGCGATATCGGCACCCATCAGGGCAGCCTGCGTCACGTGGTTCGCGCTGCGAATAGAAGCGGCGATAATCTCGACCTGCTCATGGTTGACGGTGTTCTCGCTGTAATCGTAGTTGTTGATAGCGGTCACGACGTTTTCCAGCTGGGAGAGGCCGTCTTCAGAGATATCGTCGAAACGGCCTACGAACGGTGAGATGTAGCGAGCGCCAGCGCGGGCAGCCAAAATAGCCTGAGGAACGGTGAAGCACAGCGTCATGTTCACGCGAATGCCCTCGTCGGCGAGCGTGCGGCATGCGGCCAGGCCCTCGACCATCGTGGGGATCTTCACCACGACGTTGGGAGCGATGGCGGCCAGCTCGCGGCCGTCGCGCACGATTTCGTCGCGCGTCATGGCAACGCTCTCGGCGCTCACGGGGCCGTCGACGATTTCGCAGATGCGCGCGATGTGGTTGTGGAAGTCGTCAAGCTTGCCACCGATGCGCGAGTACAGCGTAGGATTGGTGGTTACGCCAGCGAGGGCGCCCCAGCTCGCAGCTTCTTTGATCTCGTCGAGATCGGCGGTGTCGAGAAAGAACTTCACTTTTCCTCCTTTATATGCAGGAATGCCCGAACCTTTTGGCAGGGGCCTATACACGATTGATTGCGCGGAAAGGCACGCGAGAATTGAGTTCTATGGAAAATGGGATAGATTTCTGAGAACGGGCCGATAATACCACGTCGCACAGAAGAAGACGCTGAAAAGCAGTGAAAAAGAAACAACGCAGCAAAAAGGGCCGCAAGAGCGGCCCTTTCAAACGCAATAAAACTATGCGCGCCTGCTATTCGGCGACTTCGACGAGCTCAATCTCGAACGTGAGGTCTTTGCCGGCGAGCTCGTGGTTCATATCGAACACGCACTTCTCGCTGTCGACCGAAACGACCTTCGCCGGGAAGGGGCCCATGGGGCCCTGGAAGTACACCGTCTGGCCAACGGGCAGCTGATCGGCGTTGGGGACCTTCGAAACAGGAACTTCCTGAACGGCCTGCGGGTTATATTCGCCATAGGCATCGGCGGCGGGGATTTTCACCGTTTTCTTCTCGCCAACGGCCATATCCTTCACGGCAGCGTCGAAGCCGGGAATCATCTGACCGGCCATGCAGGTGAACTCGATGGGTTCGTTGCGATCGTAGCTGCAGTCGAACTGCGTGCCGTCGTCGAGCGTGCCGCGGTAGTGGGCCTTGACCTTTTTGCCTTCGTTGCTCATGGGAGCACGTCCTCTCTTTGTATTGAAAGATGCATGCCGCTCACTATACCCGATTGGCTTCGTTATTTCGACGCAATATACCAGCCATCGCAAATCGATACGGAACCACGAAGGTGGACGACGGCGCGCACTGGGCAGCCTACGCCGCAATCGGCTGCGTATATTGCCATCCAACAAGCATGGTAACCACGATGGCAACAAGCGAGGCCACCGCAGCCGCGAGAATCGTTTGCCACCAGTTCAACCGCGCCATCACAGGGAACCGCACTTGCAATCTGCGGCGATCAAGAAGCGTATAGGCAGTCGCTGTGAGCATGGGGCTGGTACTGCGTGTTTTCCATTTCTGATTCCTTCCCATAAAAATGCATGGTTTATTTCGAGGACAAAACCAGGAATCATGCTAAGGGTTTCCGCATTCAAAAACATTTGCTGCCAGCTAATGAAAGTTGTGTTCTGGTATTGCAAAATTGTTGCGCAACAGATTTTCGAAAAACAGTGATACGGTTTGTTGCACGCCAAGTGCCCCGCCGCATTCCTCCACGCAAATTCGGAGTGCCCGGGCGCTTGGCCCCTTTCCAGTCGCTCTCGCGGCGCCCCCCTACGGAGCATGCCGACGCGCCGCATCCACCGCAAAACATCGCGGCGCTCGAGCCAAAACCGCGAAGGCGTGCGACGGGCCAGCGCATACAACAAAGCATTCTTCACACCGCTCGCCCCCCCCACAAGAGCCGATTATCCGCGAAACGCCCTCCCGACCTCCCGAAATATGTACTTCCTTGATACCATTTCCCCTAACGGGAAAGGCGCATTTCAGCGCCCTAAATCATGGAGGGAATTATGAAAAAATTGAAGACTGGCGCACTCGCGACGCTTATTGCGTGCGCAATGGCCGCTTGCCTGGGCCTCGTTGCCTGCTCAAGCGGGCCCACTGACGAGGAAGTCATCAAAGAAGGCATCGCAAGCGAACTCGACCCCATCAAGAACCTCGATGACGCCACCTTGGACGAAATTCTCTCCGAGGCCGGCAGCGAATTCGCCATGCTCGAGTCGATGGGCATTGACAGCAAGACGCTCGTGAAGTCGTACCTCGACGGCTTTGACTACACCATCGATTCGGTCGAGGTCGACGGCGACTCCGCAAAGGCGACCCTTACCGCAACCTGCAAATCGTTCACCGACGCAAGCACAAAGGCTGAAGAGCTTGCCGAAGCCTTTGGCGAGCAGATGACCGACGAGCAACTGGCAAGCATGACCCAAGACGACATTACCGCAAAAATCGGCGAAATCACCATGCAAGCCATCGACGAGACGCAAGCCATCGACATGCCCCTCGTGCTTACGTTCACCAAAAACGACAACGAGTGGACCCCCGACGCCGACGTGCTCGGATCGTTGCTGAATCTTTTCGAATAGGACCAGCGCCAATCGATGACACATTTCGGGCAGCTTTCGGGCTGCCCGTTCTTTTTGCTTTGTTGCTCCCTTTTCGGCTTCTTTGCGCTACTATAGTAGAACACTTGTTCGTTATTCATCGGCGAAAGGAATCTGGCGCCTTGCAAAATCGGAGCGGCAAAACGTATGTATGCATCGACTTGAAAAGCTTCTACGCCTCGGTCGAATGCGCCGAGCGGGGGCTCGACCCCGATAAGGCGCTGCTCGTCGTAGCCGATCCCGCACGCTCCGAGAAAACCATCTGTCTCGCCATATCGCCCGCTATGAAGAAGCTCGGCGTGCGCAACCGATGCCGCATTTTCGAGATTCCTGAGGGCATCAAATATTTCAAGGCGAAGCCGCGCATGCGACTCTACATGGAGCGCTCCGCCCAAATTTACGGCATCTATTTGCGGCATGTATCCCCCGCCGACATCTATCCCTATTCAATCGACGAGTGCTTCATCGACGCAACGCCCTATTTAGCGCTCGAAAAGAAAACCGCGCGCGAATGGGCAGCCGAGCTCATAGAGGCTGTGAAAGCGGAAACAGGCATAACGGCCACGGCAGGCATTGGGGAAAACCTCTTCTTAGCTAAGGTTGCGCTCGACGTGCTCGCAAAGAAGAGCCCCGATTTCATTGGGGAGCTCACCGAGGCGTCATTTCGCGAAACCATGTGGCACCACGAGCCCATCACCGATGTTTGGAACATCGGCCCCGGCATTGCGGCGAGGCTCGCCAAGCACGGCGCGCGCACGCTTTATGACGTAACGCAGCTGCCAGAAGATGTGCTCTATCGCGAATTCGGAGTAAACGCCGAATTCCTCATCGATCACGCCTGGGGCCAAGAGCCTTGCACCATCGAGGAAATCAAGGCATGGAAGCCCGTTGGAAAGTCCATAGCCAGCGGGCAGGTGCTCGAACACGACTACTCGTTCGAAGACGCCCGCACCGTGCTGCGAGAGATGGTTGAATCGAGCGTGCTCGACATGATTGAAAAGGGCTTAGCGGCACGGCGCGTGTCGCTGCATGTGGGCTACGCGAAGGTCCATGGCGCCACCGCAACCGGAGGCTTCGCCCATCTCCAAACGCAAGCCGAACTGAAACACGCTTACGACAATGCGAGATTCAACGAGGTCCAAAACCATCGGCCGCATCGCAATGCGGACGATGAAACGCGCGTTTTCGTCGGCGAGCACGGCACACGAATCGTTGGACCCGGCGCGCGCAACAGCGGCTACCACGAAGCCACAGGTGGAGCACGCACGCTCGATGCGCCCACGAACTCATTCCACCTCCTGTTCGGCGCCGCGGCGCAGCTCTTCGACGGCCACGTCGATCCCGAACGCCCAATACGACGCATTATGTTGGGTTTTTCCGAAATCGTCGAAGCGGAAGACTGTCAAATGAGCCTTTTTTCCGCGCCCGAAGAAGAACAGCGCGAACGGGATATACAAAAAGCCATGCTTGCCGTGCAATCGAGGTTCGGCAAAAACTCCGTGCTCTTCGGCACGAGCTTTAAAAAGAACGCGACGATGCGCAAGCGAAACATGCAAATCGGAGGTCACAATGCCGGCTGAATGGGATACCTATCTTGAACGCATGGGTGCCGAAGAAGCGAATGCGCCATGCGAGCACAAGGCGCGCGCCTATCCCGAGCGGGCACGCCAATTCATGCCATTTTCGGCGTTGAGGGACTACGAGGAAATGCTCACCGAAGTAGAGCGAAACGCCATCGCGGAAGAAGGGCGCTTTACGGAAGCGTACCGCGACGACGCTCCATAATAGAAGGCTCGTCCACCCCTCCCCGAAGACGGCCAACAAAAAAAGAGACCGAAAGAAATTTCGGTCTCTTTTCGTTTCAAGCGAAAGGGTTTTACGCGTTCAGCTTCTTGGCAAGCAGCTGGTTGATAACCTTCGGATTGCCCTGGCCGCGCATTTCCTTCATGCACTGGCCCACGAAGAAGCCAATGAGCTTCGTGTTGCCCTCTTTGTAACGAGCAACCTCATCGGGGTTCGCGGCAATCACGGCATCGACAACGGCCTCGATGGCGCTCGTGTCGCTTACCTGTTTCATGCCACGTTCGTCAACGATGGCCGAGGGGTCCTTATCCTCGTCAATCACGGCAGCGAAAACTTCCTTGCCCTGCTTCGAGGAAATTGCATCGGTCGCAATAAGCTCAACGAGCTCAATTGCGCGCGCGGGCGTAAGCGGGCATTCCGCCAAGTTGAACGACTCGTCGGCGTTCATGCGCGCCGTGATGTCGTTAATCGCGAGGTTCGCGAGCGGCTTAGCCAGCTTGGAAGCTTTATCGCCGGCAAGCTCCATGCCCCTCTCGAAGAAGTTCGAGGTGGCGCGGTGCTCAACCAAATGACGCGCGTCATAGGCCGAAAGGCCGAAGCATTCCTGATAGCGCGCGGCCTTCTGGTCGGGCAGTTCGGGAAGCTTGGCGCGAACGCCGTCGATCCACTCGTCGGTCAAATCGTACGGAGCAAGGTCGGCCTCGGGGAACAGGCGGTAGTCATCAGCGGTTTCCTTCACGCGCATCACGATGGTACGCTTCGCCGACGGGTCCCAATGGCGCGTTTCCTGGTAGATTTGGCCACCCTCTTCAAGCACCTGGGCCTGACGGCAAATCTCATAAGCCAAGCCGTCGTGCAGATTCTTGAACGAGTTCATATTCTTGAGCTCGGTCTTCACGCCCAAACCCGTAGAACCGCGGCGGCGCAGCGACACATTGCCGTCACAACGCATGGAGCCTTCCTCCATGGAGCAGTCGGAAATGCCAATGGCCAAATAGATTTGGCGAAGCTTCTGCATGAACAGGCGGGCCTCTTCAGGCGTGCGCAAATCAGGCTCGGTCACAAGCTCGATGAGCGGCGTACCCGCGCGGTTGTAGTCGACGAGCGAGTGCGTAGCACCAGCGATACGGCCTTCGTCGCCGCCGATATGCACCATCTTGCCCGCGTCCTCTTCCATATGGATGCGCGTGATGCCCACGTGCGCCACATAGCCGTCTTCGGTCGCGGTGACGTTGCCCTGGCTTTCGCCTGGCTTCAAGCCGTCAAGGTCGATGCGCTCTTTTGCGCCGGCGCCGTCGACCTCAAGGTCGAGGTGGCCGCGCATGCAGAACGCCACGGGGCCCTGCGTGGTCTGGAAGTTTTTCGCCATATCGGGATACATATAGTTCTTGCGGTAGAACATCGAATGCTTCTCGATATCGCAATTGGTGGCCAAGCCGGCGAGCACAATGCTCTCGATGGCGGCCTTGTTGGGCACGGGGAGCGCGCCAGGCAGGCCCAAGCAAATGGGGCACGTGTGCGTATTGGGGTCGGCGCCGAATTCGAGCTTGCAACCGCAGAACATCTTCGTGTTCAACGTAGTAAGCTCGGCATGGATCTCCAAGCCGATGACGGCTTCCCAATCCTGCAAAACCTCTTCGAGCTTCTTCATTACCGAATCGCCCCCATTCCGCGTTCTGCACCCAGCGCCTGCGCTCCGCTTCGCGGTGCTCGGCGTTCAACAGCCCACTGGGCTGTTGAATCCTGCAGAACCTCTTCGAGCTTCTTCATGCTATTCACCGGCCTTTCCAGCAGCAAAATCGGGCGCGATGGGGGCCGCGCCATACACGGCCTCGAGCGCCGCTGCAGCGCGGAACATGTTCTCGTCTTTGAACTGTGGCGCGATAAGCTGCACGCCCACAGGCAGGCCCGTATCGCCGCCCAGGCCGCACGGCACGTTCATGCCGCCGTTGCCTGCGATATTGATCGACACCGTGAAAATGTCAGACAGGTGCATCTCGACCGGATCGCCGATTTCGCCGAACTTGAATGCGGTACGCGGGCTCGTAGGCGCGAGAATGACGTCGCATTTCTCGTATGCAGCCTGGTAGTCCTGCGTAATAAGCGTGCGCACCTGCTGAGCCGGATAATAGTACTTCTCGTACACGCCACTCGAAAGCAGGTAGCTGCCCAGCATAATGCGGCGCTTGGCCTCCATGCCGAAGCCGGCAGCGCGGCTTGCCTCGTATTGGCTGCCAAGGTCTTTGTGGCCTTCGGCGCAATAGCCATAGCGAACCGAGTCGAAGCGCGCCAAATTCGAGAACGCCTCGCACGGGCCCAGCACGTAATATGCGGAGATGGCCGCATCGGCATGAGGAAGCTCGACTTCCACAATTTCGGCGCCCGCCTCGCGAAGTGCCTCGGTGGCTTCAGAAACGCGAGCCTTCACCTCGTCGGTAAGGCCGGGCGCATTCATGAATCCGGACACAACGCCAATGCGCATACCTTCGACGCCCTGCTCGCACGCGGCGCGGAAATCGGCCTTCACATACTGCGAGGTGCAGTCCATGGGATCGTGGCCGCAAATGGCGTCCATCGCGGCGGCGGCATCGCGCACGCTGCGCGCGAACGGTCCGACCTGGTCAAGCGAGCTGCCGAACGCAACCACGCCATAACGCGAAACCATGCCATAGGTCGGCTTCACGCCAACAATGCCGCAGAACGCTGCAGGCTGGCGAATTGATCCACCCGTGTCGGAACCGAGCGTGACGCACGCAAGACCAGCCGCGACCGATGCCGCGGAGCCGCCGGAGCTGCCGCCCGGAACGCGCTCAAGATCCCACGGGTTTTTGGTGGGGCCGAACGCGGAGGTCTCGGTGGAGCTGCCGAATGCGAATTCGTCCATGTTGAGCTTGCCCAGCGGAATGCCGCCTGCCTCAATAGTTTTGGCAACGCACGTCGCGGTATAAGGCGAGACATAGTTTTCAAGCATGAGGGATGAACACGTGGTGTGCGTGCCCTCGTAGTTCATGTTGTCTTTGAACGCCACAGGTACGCCAGCGAGCGGACCCATTTCGTCAAAGGTACCATTTGCAAGCGCCTCATCGATTTTCGCGGCCTGCTCGAAGGCAGCATCTTTCGTGAGTTCCAAGAATGCATGCACTTCGCCATCGAGTTCCTCGATGCGCTTAAAGCTTGCCTCAGCGACTTCACGCGCCGTGAAATCACCTGCCAGAAGACCGGCACGAATGTCGGCCACGTTCATGTTCGCGTTATACGCCATCACTGATCGCCTCCACCCAAAATAGCCGGGATAAGGAAGCTACCGTCTTGCTGCTTAGGAGCATTGGAGAGCGCCTGCTCCTGCGTAAAACCAGGTACTTCCACGTCTTCGCGCATCACGTTGGAAAGGCCTCCGATGGGATGGAACGTAGGATCCACGCTCTCGAGGTCGAATTCGGTGATGGGCTTAAGCGTTTCGATGATGCTGTTCAAATCAACCGTCATCTGAGCGAGCTCTTCATCGGTGAGCCCGATGCGCGCATACGTGGCAATGTCACGCACGTCGCGTTCTGTGAGTTGCTGAGTCATGCGACTTCTCTTTCCTTCTCGATTCGCTTTTCCACAGGCGACCTGCCAGTAGTTTCCCAAAGCGAACTGCATGAGAACATAACGTTCGTATGATAGCAAACCCGCAGGCAACTACGCACGAGCCAACCAGATGCCCAGTAAAGTTCAACAGACCGAAATACGCAGGACGCGTATGCCTGATTGAAGTGACTCGTTTTCCAGCTGAGGCGCGTCGTAGCAGCGGGATACCTGGTACACCCTCATTTAGGCGAAGCCTCATAGCACATTCAGACAGGATGGGCGCTCGGCGGGGCTTTCTCGGGGGTCGTCGGCGTTCATTTCCGCTTTTATTTCAAAATGAAACGCCGCCAGACGGGCGCATAGCGAGCCGAAGGCGAGCGGTAGCCCGTCGTGGCCCAGGAGAAAGCCCCGCCGAGCGCTCATCCGTTGGGATTTACGCGACCGAATAGCCCGCCGTGGCCAGCGAGAAGGCCGAGGCGAACACCCGCCCGAGAGGGACTCAATCGTCTCCTACTCCCCCGCCTCGAATTTCGCAATGGCGTCGAGGAACGCTTCGCCGTAGCGCTCAAGCTTGCGCGAGCCCACGCCGTTGACCTCGAGGAAATCGAGCGCGTCCTTTGGACGGCGCACGCACATATCGCGCAGCGCTCGGTCGGAAAACACCATGTAAGGCGCGATATTTCCCGCATCGGCGAGCTGCTTGCGCAAAGCGCGCAGCTCTTCAAACAGCGCATCGTCGCCCACACTCGTCGCGCCCACGCCAAACGTCGTGGAAGAAGCGGGCGAGGCCGACGCTTTCCCTTTCTTGGAAAGCGTCGGCTTCTTCATCTGCTTGATCGAGAACGTAAAGTCTTCCATGAAAGCCTCATGCGAGCGCTCACCAAGCCCGACGGTCGGGAACTTTCCTTCGCTCACCTGCAGAAAGCCCTCTGACGCAAGCAGCTCGATGACTTCTTTGACCTGCGAGATCGAATCGCTCACCGTATCGTAGGAATCGAGCGTTTCGAAATTTCCTTCGAACACGCGCTGCGATTTGGAACCGCGCACAATGTCGGCCACAAGGGTCTTGCCAAACGCGCCTCCCAATTCGCGCACGCATTTCACGCAGGCGCGAGCCGTATCGGTCACGTCGATCGATTCGAATTCCCCTAGGCAATTCGAGCAGTTCCCGCACTCGGTCGAACCATTCCCAAACGGCGTTTGGTCGCCGAAATAATTGAGGATATAGCGGCGCAAGCAGCCTGTCGTGTGGCAATAGCCCACCATGGCCTCGAGCATGCGACGCTGCGCAGCTCGCGCGATTTCAGCCTCTTCAGGCTGCTGAGTGGCGTATTCGCTGTCGCCCTCGATAAAGAAGCGGCAGGTAGACACGTCGCCATCGCACCACAGAAGAAGGCACTCGCTCGGCTCGCCGTCGCGTCCCGCGCGGCCCGCCTCCTGGTAATACGCTTCAAGGCTTTTCGGCATGTTGTAATGCACGACCCAGCGCACGTTCGACTTGTCGATTCCCATGCCAAAAGCGTTCGTCGCAACCATGATGGGAGCATCGTCATTGATGAACCGTTCTTGGGCATCGTCGCGTTCGGCCTTATTCATGCCGGCATGGTAGCGAGCCACAGGCAGCCCTTCGGCGGCAAGCCAGCCCGAAAGACCGTCGACATCTTTGCGCGTCGAGCAATACACGATGCCCGAATCGCCCGAATGCGCCGCAATGAACTGGGCGATTCGCGTGCGCTTTTGCTTCGGATTGAGCTTTTCGACGCCGAACTTCAAATTCGCGCGATCATATCCCGTAACGACGCATTCGGGGTTTCGCAGTCCAAGCAAAACGGAAACATCGCGACGCACTTTATCGGTCGCCGTGGCAGTAAGCGCGATGACGGGCGGTCGCTTCGGCAGGCTTTCGATGAAATCGGCAATGCCGGTATAGGCAGGACGAAAATCTTGACCCCATTGCGACACGCAATGGGCCTCGTCAACGGCGATAAGGGGAATTTCTACGCGGCTCGCAAACTCTCGAAACAGCGGATCGGCCAAACGTTCAGGCGCCACGTACATGATTTTATACGTGCCCGCCTCGGCGCGCGCAAGCACGGTGCGCTGCTGGCCAGGCGTCAAGGTCGAATTCAAAAACGATCCGCGCACGCCTGCATCGATAAGAGCGTTCACCTGGTCTTTCATAAGGGAAACGAGCGGCGATACCACCAGCGCGAGCCCCGGCAGAACAATCCCCGGAATCTGATAGCACAACGACTTGCCAGCACCTGTGGGCATAATGCCGAGCGCGTCGCGGCCGGAAAGCACGGCGCCAATGAGCACCTCTTGGCCTTGGCGAAACGCTTCGTAGCCAAAGTACGTTGAAAGAGCCTCTCGAGCAGCATCCATTGAAGGCGTGCACGGCGTCATGTTCGCCGCTGAAAGCCCCTGAATATTCGCCATCGATTCGCCCTTTCCAAAACGTCCACGACAAAAAGATGGGCAACGCACGCAACGCGCGCATCGCCCATCTTCGAAACAGAATAGAAGCCCCTCGGGCGTATCTGCCCGTTACACGTTGAACTTGAAGTGCATGACGTCGCCGTCCTGCACCACGTACTCCTTGCCTTCCTGGCGGAGCTTGCCGGCGTCGCGGCAGCCCTTTTCGCCACCGAGAGACACATAGTCTTCGAAGCTCGCGGTTTCAGCCTTAATGAAGCCGCGCTCGAAGTCGGAGTGAATGACGCCAGCAGCCTGCGGCGCTTTCGCGCCCACGGGAATGGTCCAAGCACGCGTTTCGGTTTCGCCGCTCGTGAAGTAACTCTGCAGGCCAAGCAGCGCGTAGGCGCTGCGAATAAGGCGAGCGAGGCCACTCTCGGAAAGACCCAGCTCCTCCATGAACATCTTGGCGTCTTCGGAATCGAGCTCAGCCAAATCGGCTTCCGTCTTAGCGCAAATAGGCACGGGAATCTGGCCATCGATTTCGGGAAGCTCGGCGTTGAGCTGGTCCTCATCGACGTTGGCGATGTAGAGCATGGGCTTGCACGTGAGCAGACACAGGTCTTTGATGGCGGCGAGCTCTTCATCGCTCAGCCCCAGCGTGAGCACGCGATGGCCCTCGTTCAGACCCGCGAGCACCTTCTTGGCGGTCTCGAACTTGAGCATGAGCGACTTATCGCGCTTCGCTTCCTTTTCAAGGCGAGGCAGCGCCTTATCGACCGTGGCGATGTCGGCCAGCACGAGCTCGGTCTTAATGGTTTCGACGTCGCTTTGCGGGTCGACTTTCTTGGAAACGTGCTCGACGTTGGGGTCGCTGAAGAAACGAACGACCTCGCAAATCGCATCGGTCTCGCGAATGTTGGCCAAGAACTTATTGCCCAGGCCCTCGCCCTGGCTTGCACCGGCAACCAGGCCAGCAATGTCAACGAATTCGACCGTTGCCGGCACGATTTTAGCCGGATGGTCGATTTTCGCGAGTTCATCCAAACGATAATCGGGAACGGGAACCATGCCCGTATTGGGCTCGATGGTGGCAAACGGATAGTTCGCGGCGAACCCGGTTTTCTTGGTAAGGGCGGTGAAAAGCGAAGACTTGCCAACGTTGGGCAGGCCAACAATACCGATAGAAAGCGACATGCGCATCCCCTTCATACTTACTTGCGGCGATAAAACTCATCAATGATAGCAAAACGCCGCGCAACCTGCGTCGTTTTCGACAATTCCCCATTCGATATCGGCATACGGCGGCCGAACCATTCAAATACGGCATAGACTTACGCGCTTATGAGAAGGACGCTCCGTACGGCGCTCGCCCAGAAAATTAAAAGGCCCGCTCGCCGCGTCCCGATCGCCAGATAAGCGAACGGAAACGAAGCAAGCAGGCCCCTTAAGCGAGCGGGAAGCTGATCGGCTACATGCTGAACAGACCCATGGTCTGAGCGACATACGCGATCAGAATAACCACGAGCATCACAGGCGCGATGTATTTAATAACGACCGACCACACATTGGCCAGACGGAAACGAGCCGACACGCGCACCTCGTCGATGAGCGTTTGGGGCTTGATAATCCAGCCCACGAAAACGCAGGTAAGAAGCGCAGCGATAGGCATCATCACCGAGTTGGAGATGAAGTCGAGCAAATCGAGGATGCTCGAGCCCTCGCCCATCGGCTGAATGAACGACAGCGAGCTGTAGCCCAGGTTCACGAGCACGCCCATGAGCGTCACGTACACGATAGTCACGATAAGCGAGCGCTTGCGAGACCAGCCAGCGCCGTCGGAAATAATAGACGTGCAGGTTTCAACGAGCGAAAGCGAGCTCGTAAGAGCCGCGAACAAAACGAGCACGAAGAACACGACGCCTATGATAGTCGCTGCGCCGCCAAGGTTTTCGAACACCTGAGGCAGAATGATGAACATAAGCGACGGGCCGGAGTTCTGAGCCACAGCATCGCCCGAACCAAGCGCGGCAAACGTAGCGGGAACGATCATGAGACCCGCGAGCAGCGAAACGCCAAACGTGGTGCCCGCGATTTGAGAAACCGACGACGTGAGCTTCGTGGACTTCTGCAAATAGGAACCATACGTCACCATAATGCCCATGGCGAGTGACAGAGTGAAGAACGTCTGTCCAAGCGCGGAAATAATCAATTCAGGCGAAAACTTGCTGAAATCGGGAATCAAATAGTACGCAAGGCCGTCCATAGCGCCCGGCAAGGTGAGCGCGTAAATCGCAACGGCAGCAGCCATCACGATAAGGGCGGGCATCATGATGAGGTTCGCCTTCTCGATGCCCTTGTTCACACCAAGCGCGACGATGAAATACGTCAAAGCCATGAAAATGAGCATGAAGATGATGCTCTCAGCGCCGGAAGTAATGAAACCCGAGAAATAGTTGCCGCCATCGGCAAGCACCTCAGGAGCACTCACGATATAACCGAACAGGTATTTCGTGACCCAACCGCCAATTACGCAGTAATACGGCACGATAATAAACGGCACCGCCGACATGAAAATGCCAATGAACGCATACTTCTTGCCAAATGCTTTGAATGCCCCGATAGAGCTCTGGCCCGTCTTGCGGCCAAGCGACGTTTCAAGCAGCAGCAACGCCAAGCCAATGGTGAACACGAAAACGAAGTACATGAGCAAAAACGTGCCGCCGCCGTATTTCGCCGCCAAATAGGGAAAGCGCCACATGCTGCCCAAGCCAACCGCGGAAGCGGCTGCAGACAACACGAAGGCAAGCTTGCCTGACCACGTTGCGCGTGATTTTGTAGTTTCTGACATGAGGTTCCTCCCGCCGCGCGTGCGGCGCGCAGGCACGTGGCATGCCCGCGTTCTTTCTTCTATCGAAATGAATTGGACCCTAGCGCGTGGCGTCGCATGGGGCCAAAAGACTTAAGGCGATATTCTAAATCAGCTTTCGGAAAAACCCTCCAACTATTGGGTTTTTCTCGTAGACGGCACAATGCACCACAGAACCACCGCTTTTGTGCCGCATTCTGAAACGAGACATGCCAAGGTTTTAAAACGCTGCTCGCACGGCAAGCAAAGCTCTCGAGCGCTGAAAGAAATCGTCACCCGAAAGCACCATGCAAGCGAACGAAAGCGGAGCCAGCCAAAAGCCCAATGCGCATCGGGAAAAATCGTCGATTCCCTCGTTGCGCAATTAACCGCGAAGAGGCTGCATGTCTTCGGGGTATTCAACATTCCAGAACACCAAACCGGCCGCAGGCGCATTTTGGCCCGCCGCCCGCCTGTCGCACGCCGCCAGCACGTCGCCCACCCACGCAGGCGACTTGCTCCCACGGCCGACCTCCACAAGCGTTCCAACCATCGTGCGCACCATAGAATGCAGGAAAGCGTTGCCCACCACCCGAATGGTCACGACTTCGGTGCCGGCGATAACCTCGGGGTACACCGAAAGCTCCATAACGTCACGATGCGTTGGTTTGCCAACCGCCGAAGCCGCCATACAAAAACTCTTGAAATCATGCTCGCCAATGAGGTGCGAACAGGCCTCGTTCATCGCATCGACATCAAGCGTCGCGCCACCCAAATGCCACGCGATAGGCGCAATGAGCACCGGACGGGCCGTGTTCGTGCAAATGTGATAGTGGTATTCGCGCCACAACGCGTCAAATCGAGCGGAAAAACCGAGCGGGCGTTCATCGATCGAAGAAATCGAAATCGCTTCATCGACCAGGGCATTAAGCGAACGCTGCAGCCCACGGAACGATCGCGATTGGAACTCATCTTCCGACACGTCAAAACTTACGACCTGCCCTCGAGCATGCACGCCCGCGTCGGTTCGTCCCGCGCAAACGATGGGAACGTCGCGCTTATAGAGCATAGAGAGAACCGACTCGAGCTCCCCTTGCACCGTCTTGATGTGCGTTTCCGCCTGACGGGCATACCCCGCAAAACCCGAGCCCTCATAGCCGAGCGTCAACGAAACCGTATGAGAAAGTCCAGCGGCAAGAGCGTCCTCCACACGCTTCGCACGCATTTCCGCACGCGCAGCAGCATCGGGGGCACCCGTGACAGCAGGTTCGGTTTCAGCAATATGATCGCATTGGGGCACAATGAGCTCCTATCAAAATCCAACCGCAGAAGTATACCGAAAAAGCCAGCCCCGACATTCCAGCGTTCCGAAGTCATTCACGGACGCACCCGAGCGTCATAGCACCGAAGCAAAACAAAAAAACACGAACCAAAACAAGACAACACCATCCTATTAATCCTATTGCATTGATTGGTTTCTAACTTTTATACTGGTCTGAGCATATTCGCAAGGGGGAATCATGACCGAAAACAACGAGCCATCCAAATCGCGCGCACGCACAACCGCACCTGAAGGATCCATCGATATTCATGAGTATATCGATGGCAAAAACTTCATCCCAGAACCCAACATTAAAACGGAAGTAGGCCAAAAAGGCGTCATTCGTGCAACATGCATCTCGAAGCGCAAAGGAACGCGCAAAGAACCTATCCCCGAGGGCGTTGAAGTCGTCGCACATTTCGGGGTGAAAAACGATGCGCACGCCTCAAGCGATTGGCATCGCCAAGTCTCGCTTCTTGCCTGGGAATCCATTGAGCGCGCCCAGGCTATGGGACTCGATGTGAAAGAAGGCGATTTCGCCGAGAACTTCTGCACCGAAGGCATCGACGTAATGCACATGCCCATGGGCACCCAGGTCAAAATCGGCGAAGATGTGATTGTCGAAATCTCGCAAATTGGCAAAGTGTGCCACACGCGGTGCGCCATCTACTATCTCGCGGGCGATTGTATCTTCCCACGCGAAGGCATTTTCGGCGTCGTGCTCCAAGGCGGCACAGTCAAGCCGGGAGACACCCTCGAAGTGCTGAAAGTCGGCGACGGAACCTGCGAGTACTCCCCCGCCGACGCCATCGCCGAAGTCGAAGAAGCGCGCCTCAACGGAGCGCTCTAACCACCAACGTTCGGCGCCTGTCCCGAAGCCGCCGAGGGCGGCATGGCGGAGCAAGGACCGTCCGAGTTCAATCTTTATCTTTGTCTAAAGCTAAACGAGGCCAGGCGAGCGCAAAGCGAGCGAAGCGAGCGGTAGCAAGCCGTGGTCCTTGCTCCGCCATGCCGCCCTCGGCGGCTTCGGGGCAAAAAAGAGGAAGGCATTGCCCTCCTCTTTTTTCGTATGCCCTATGCGGCGCTCGACCCCCATACCTTGCGCCCAAACAAATCGAGTAACTCGGAATAGATGATATTCTTCGTCAAGTCGACCTTGATAGGCAGCTCAGCACGGAATTTACGCCCATCTGCTTGGCGAATGAACAATACCACCGCATCGTCACCCGGATGACTACGCAAAATCTGTTGCAGCTGCTGGGAACGCAATGCGTTCATCTCGCTCGCCCAAAGACGAATCTCGAGCTGGCTTGGCCCCATTTGCGACGCGTCGAACGCCAAGCGCTCCACCTCGAATGCCATAATCTGGTCGCCGCGGTCAGAGTGCTCAAACTTGCCGCGCACCTTCACGATGGCGTCCTGTTCGAGAGCATCGGCGAAATCGTCGTATTTGAAGCACACGCCTTCGCAATGGCCCGACGTATCCTCCAACACGAAGTTCGCCATTTTCTTGCCCTTTTTAGTGAGCTTGACCTGCACGCTCGTAATAAGGCCCGCGAACGTCGCCGACGGAATATCGCCGTTATGCTCAGCCAAATCGCCCAGGCGGAACTTCGTGATGCGACGCAAGGCTGCCTCGTATTGCCGCAGCGGGTGGTCCGAGACGTAGATCTTCAGAATCTCTTTCTCGTACGACAAAAGCGTGCGCTTATCCCACTCAACACCATCGGGTGCGGGAATGTCTTCAGCGAAGCCCGAATCGTCATCGGCCGCGAACATGTCGAACATGCTCACCTGCCCCGCATCGCGGTCTTTCTGACGCTTCGACGCGCTTTCCAGAAGCGGCGTTTGCTCAATGAAATACATGAGCTGCTTACGCGTGTATCCGGTCGAATCGAACGCACCCGACTTAATGAGCGCTTCCAGCGTTTTGCGGTTGTAGCACTTCGTATCGAGTCGGTTCACGAAGTCGTGCAAACTCGTAAACGGGCCATTTGCCTCACGCTCGGCGATAATAGCTTCGGCAACCGCGCCACCAACGCCGCGCACGCCGGCCAAGCCGAAGCGAATGCCCTCGTCAAGCGGCGTGAATTCCAGGTTCGAAGAGTTCACGTCGGGCGGCAAAACGGGAATGCCCGAATGCGTGCAGCTCGCGATGTATTTAATAAGCTTGTCGGCGTTGCCCATGTAGCTCGACAACACTGCGGCCATATATTCGTTCGGGTAGTGCGACTTCAAATACGCCGTGCGCATAACGAGAATTGCATATGCGGCAGAGTGCGATTTGTTGAACGCGTACTTCGCGAACTTCTCGGCATCAGACCAAATTTGGTTGGCAATCTCGAGCGAATAGCCGTTTTCGACAGCGCCATTGCACCAGTCGTCTTTCAGCTTCATCATGACGTCGAGCTTTTTCTTGCCCATAGCCTTACGCAGCTTGTCGGCCTTGCCTGCCGAGAAGCCGCTCATGACCATAGACACCTGCATGATCTGCTCTTGGTAGACCATGGTGCCGTAAGTTTCTTCCAAAACCGGGCGCAGGCGCTCGTCGTAATAATGCACGGCGGTTTTACCGCTCGCGACCTTGATATAGTCGTCAACCATGCCAGACTCGAGCGGGCCCGGGCGGTTCAACGCAATCGATGCGACGATGTCCGAGAAACGGTGCGGTGGGAGCCTGCCAAACAAGCTCACATACAACGCGCCCTCAACCTGGAACAAGCCGTCCATATTGCCCGATCGCATAAGCTCGAAAGCCTTCGGGTCTTCGGTAGGAATCTGCTCGGGAATAAGCTCGATGCCATAACGCTCTTTCACGTTGCGGCACGCGCGCGAAAGCACGCCCAACGTACGCAGGCCCAAGAAGTCCATCTTCAACAAACCCAGGTCAGGCGTATAGTGACCGTCATATTGCGTAATAATGCCGCCACCTTTGGTATCGCGCTTCATGGGAACATGGTCGGCCATGGGGTCGCGGCAAATAATAGTCGCGCATGCGTGCACGCCCTCGCCGCGCACATTGCCCTCAATCGAGCGTGCAGCGTCGACGACTTCTTTGGTTTCGGGCTCCTCGTCGTAAGCCTTCTTGAAATCGGGATTCGCATCGAGCGCCTTGTCGATTGTGATGCCCAATTCGTCGCCGACCATTTTGCACAATCGGTCGCCCACGCTATAAGGCTGGCCAAGCACGCGAGCCGCGTCGCGAATGGCGTTCTTCGCCTGCAGCTTGCCGAACGTGATAACGCCCGACACGTGGTCTTCGCCATAGAAATCCTTGATATGCTCAATGACTTCCTGGCGTCGCTCGTCCTCGAAGTCGACGTCGATATCAGGCATCTCAACGCGTTCGGGCGACAGGAAGCGCTCGAACAGCAAGCCGTTCGGCAAAGGATCAAGGTCGGTAATGCCCATGGCATACGTGCAAATAGCGCCTGCGGCCGAGCCACGGCCCGGGCCTACGGCAATACCATTCTCTCGCGCCCAGCGAATGTATTCCTGGACAATGAGGAAGTATGCAGGGAAGCCCTGCTGAATAATAACGCCCGCCTCGTACATATAGCGATCCCATGCGTCTTTCGGAATGGGTTCGCCATAGCGGCGCTTCAGGCCATCTTCGCATTCCTTGCGGAACAGCGTTTCTTCGGTGTATCCCGGAGGCAGGGGAAAGCGCGGCAGAATGGAATCGCGCTCAAGCACAACATTGCATTTCTCAGCAACCTCCACCGTGGTATCGCACGCCTCGGGGAAATCTCGCAACGCTTCGCGCATTTCCTCTTCGGTCTTCATATAGAACTGATCGTTCGCGAAGCGCATGCGGTTCTCGTCGTCCATGAGCGAGCCCGTGCCAATGCATAGCATCAGATCTTGAGCGCGAGCGTCTTCGCGGCGAAGGTAATGGAAGTCGTTCGTCGCAATGGTCTTCAAGCCGAGCTTATTCGCAATGTCGGTCAAATGCCCATTCATCTCGCGCTGGCTCATACCGCCGTTAGTGGTAATGCCCTGGTCTTGCAGCTCGATGTAGAAATCACCCGGCTCGTATAGCGAAGCGAGCTTGCGAGCCCACTGCTCGGCACCTTCAAAATCACGCGCATCAATGCAGCGCGGAATAATGCCCGCGATACACGCGCTTGAAGCAATGCAGCCCTCGGCGTATTTCTTCAGCATGTCGAATGTGGTACGTGGCTTGTAATAAAAGTTGTCGCAATGCGATTCGCTCACAAGGTGCAGCAAGTTGTGATAGCCCACGTTGTTTTTCGCGAGCAGCACCATATGATACAAACGCGACTTCACCTTCGAACCGATTTCAGGGTCTTCGGTAAAGTAAATTTCGCATCCGTAGATGGGTTTGACCTTCTTGCCGGTTTCTTTTTCCACCGCCTCGCACGCATCGCACAGTTCGGGCACGCCGCACATGACGCCATGGTCGGTAATAGCCACGGCGGGCATGTCAAGATCCGCCGCGCGGCGCACCATGTCTTTGATTTTGGTGGCACCGTCGAGCATGGAATATTCGGTATGGTTATGCAGATGGACGAAAGCCATGCAGCCCTACCCCTTCCGTATATTTACGAACAAATGGTCGTTTTCTATAACCTAGTTTTATCATAGCAACCCAGCGAGCGCAAGAGCCACAGTCCGCACAGAAAACCTGTTAAATGCTCGTAGCGTTTAACAGGTTTCGAGCGACTTACGAAACCACAGGATCGCAGCCGAAAACCGCGCTCTTGCCTCTAAACGGCACCCACGCCCACAAGCCTTATGTCGCTCAAAAATCGCACTCTAGCTTAGAAGCGCCATGCTACCCCGAGCCCACACACCGATTCGATCCATTCGTGCTGCATTCCAAAGCAGCGTTCACCCAAAGCCCTACGCTTTCGGCTTGCGTCGACCAGCCTTGCCCGTAATACGCTCCACATCGATGCACCAAACATCGGTTATATCGAATTCGCGTTCAATCGCGCCACCAATCTCGTGCTTTTCGGAAGGCATGTATTTCATGCACAACGCTACGAGCATCTTGCGCACCGCAAGCGAGCTCTCGACGTGACGAATGCGACCCGCAACCATCGCGCTCGCAAAGCGCGTGGTAAAGAACGTCTCTTCGTAGCACGGCTCGACCTCACACGCCACGCTGCCCCACACGCGAGCGTCGCGCCGCCAGTCGGCCATCTTATGCCCGTCATTCTTCGTCGTATGAATATAGATGCGGCACACAGGCTCCTCGCCCTCGCCTGCACCTTCAACAGAGCCCCAACCGCGCTCAACCACATACGACAACGGCACGCAATACGGCATGCCATCGTCGTCAACGGTCGCCACGGTGATAAACTCCCCTTCATCGAGAACCTCAAGCGCGTCTTCGACGGATATCTCACGGTCGGCATATTGCATTGGATAGTTTTTCATAACGGAACTCCTCTCAACCATGGCGAGCAACGCAATCGAGCAAAGTTGCTCTAGAAAGCGGGGCGTGCCCTCTGCTGCCCATCTCGCCCAAGCCAGCGCACGCAAAAACGAAACGCGGACAGGCTTCGACGCAGAACGAACGCCAACAAACAGCAGGCCCGATCACGCTTGGATATTGTACTCACCAATGGCCATGAATCTTGCGAAGCTATCCCATTTTTGATACAGTGCGCCACAAATTGGAAAACATCCCGCCGCCGGGTGGGAAACCGAGCACTCGGATCAATCGCGACGTTAGGCCTTTGAAGCCGCGATTGGCCCGAGTGCTTTTGTTTTCAAAGGAACAGCAGCCTAGGAAGGCCGCATCGAATTCCGTAGCGCGATACGGATACAGAAAGGACGAGCCATGCAGAAATTTATTGCAGAACCCTCATTTTGGGAAATTCTGCCGGAAGCTTCAATCGGGATTATGGTCGTGCGTGCCATGAAAACCGCCGACGAAGTATCCAGCGAAGACAAGGCAGCCATTGCGAGCATCCTCAATGAGGCGAATGCGACGGCGAACCAACACCTTACGAGCAACACTATTTCCGAAAACGAGGTCGTGGCCGTATGGCGTCGGGCATACCAGCTCTTCAAAACCAAGAAAGGGGCACGCTGTTCCATCGAAAACCTGCTCAAACGCGTGTTGAAGGGCAATCCAGTGGGCTCAATCACCCCATCGGTCGACATTTACAATGCCATTTCGCTGAAGTACGCCCTGCCCGTTGGTGGAGAAAACATCGACGCTTTTGTGGGCGACTTCCACTTGGGAATCGATGAAGAGGGAGGCAAGTCGTTCCTTCCCATTGGCGAAGAGGAAAACGCCCCCACCCTGCCAGGCGAGCTTTGTTACTACGACGAAGAAGGAGCCGTATGTCGATGCTTCAATTGGCGCGATGGGCAGCGCACCGAGCTCACCGACGATTCCCGCAACGCAATTCTCGTTATTGAATGCGTCGATGGCGCGCGCCTGCCCGAATTGCATGCCGCGCTCGACGAGTTCGCCGATTTGATGCGCCGTTTCCTGGGCGCGGAAGTGGCGGCAAAGGGAATCGTCACGAAGGACAATCCCGAAATGACGATCGTCGAATAATCGTAAAAACAAAGCGGCCATGAACCCAAGACGAATGTCCGGGAACACGGCCGCGATCCCCTTCCGAAAAGAAAGAAGCCGCCCAGGGGAAAGGGCGGCTTCAATCGTCCCGTGGCGGGGACGTATGGCGACTCGCCGCGCGTGGTTGAGCTGCCGCGGGCGATTAGGATATACCGTAGGTTAGGCGCCAACCATAACCTGGATAACGAGTAGGGCGCCACCGAACACGAACAGGAATCCAACCATCGGAAGAACGAACTTCACCCAGTGGGAGTACTTCATGTCGAGCATGGTCAGAGTTGCCATGACCAGACCCGTAGGTGCGAGGTAGAGCATTGCATACTGGCCCCAGTTGTAAGCGGAAACAACGATGGAACGGTCGATGCCAACGGTGTCGGCGAGCGGCGCCAGAATCGGCATTGCGAGCACGGCCAGGCCCGAAGAAGAGGGAACGATGAAGCCGAGCAGGAAGAACATGACCATCATCATGAGGATGAACAGCGGGCCAGACATACCGGCAACTGCGTTGGAAGCCCAGTACAGAAGCGTGTCAGAAATCAGGCCGTTCTCCATAATCAGGTTAACGCCACGTGCGAGACCGATGATGAGCGAAACGCCAACCAGGCTCGAAGCGCCATTAATGAATGCCTCGGTAACGGTCTTCTCGTCAAGGCCGCACAGGAACATGCAGATGATGGCGACAGTGAGGAACGAAGCGGCCATCTGCGGGAACCACCAGCCCTGGCTCACAACGCCCCAAACCATGATGACGAATGCCATGACGAAGAGCACCAGAATGACCTTGCGCTTCCAGTCGAACGCAGGAATGTTGTCAGAATCGGGGTCATGCGTAGCGTAGAGCTTGGCGAACTTCTCGCGGTCTTCATAGGTGTAGCTGAACTCAGGGTTCGCCTTGACCTTCTTGCAGTACCAATACAGGTAGGAGATAACGACGATGCCGCCAACGACGCAGCCGATAACACGCCACATGATGCCTTCGGTCCAGATAACGCCGGCAGCATTCGAAGCGATAACGACCGAGAACGGGTTGATCGTCGAGAACGTGGTGCCCATGGAGCCTGCGAGGAAGATAGCGCCAACGCAGACGATGGAGTCATAGCCCAATGCCAAGAAGATAGGCACCAGAATCGGATAGAACGCAACAGCCTCTTCTTCGAGACCGCAGGTGGTGCCGCCCAAAACCATGAGCGCGGCCACGAGGAATACGAGCGCGAACTCGCGACCCTTCGTCTTCTTCGTGAGCGCGACCAAGCCACTCTCGAATGCGCCGGATGCGTTCACAACGCCGATCAAGCCACCAAGAACCAAAATGAAGACCATAATGTCAACGCCGTTGATAGTGCCATTGACCATCGAGGTGAAGACGTCGGCAACACCCATGGGCTGAGACTCGAGCTCGGTGTAGGTACCGGGAACAGAAATTGCCTTGGTGATAGCGCCGTTCAGGAACTGATTGACATCGATCTCCATGCCGGCGAGTTCGGGGTCGGAATGGAATGCCTCAGCCGTGCCTTCAATAGTACGAACGTTTCCATCGGGCTCGGTGATCTGGAACACGCCCGAGTCGGCGACGTAGGCGACCTTGGAATAGGCGCCCGCGGGAATAAACCACGTTGCGATAACTGCGAGAATGGTGATTACGAACAGGATTGTAAATGCCGTAGGGAAGCTGAGCTTATGCTTCTTCTTCGGCTTTCCGTCAGCCGCGCCGTTTCCCACCGGCGTGGCCACTGCCTCTTCTGCCATACTTCCTCCTTATGACGTGGGGCTCGCACCCGTATGGCGCCCAACGCCCCTCTCTCTGGCGCGAGTGTATCGAGGAAAGTAACGATTTGGCTACGTATAACTCTGGTGCAGAGGGGGTATATCTTGGGTGTAGCATACCGTTTACCCAGGTCAGTAAATACACCTCACATAATCCTCGACTCATACCCAGCCAGAGAGGTCTACAAGGGTTGTAGGGGAAACTAGTACCGTGAAAAGGGAGCAACCATGGGTTTGGTCGTTCTGTTCTATTACACGCTTATCATTTTGCTGGTGAGCATCATGACGTCGGCGATGTGCTTGTCAACATTTTTGGTCACGCATCGCAAGTATCTTGGCTTCGCTTGCATCGGCTTTCTGTTTTACTTCTTCGATGTGGCGCTCGTCTTCTTGGACGACTTCACGGTAAACTCCACAGGCACCATGCCCGAATCGGTGTATTTCATTGGATCGCAAGTCACCTCAATCGTTACGGGCTGTGGGCTGTTCACGGCTTTCTGGCTCATGGTATGCGACGCGCTCGATGAACAGCGCCGCGCACTGCAAATCGCGCCTGCCGTCGTGTTCGTCGTCGCGAGCTTGGCCGTCTACGCATTTATGCCATCAGGCAACACGCACCTCTTCGTGTTTTACGGCATGCGCACACTCTATCTGCTTTGGATAATGGTCTACATCGCGGTTCGATATATGGGACGAAGCGACGCGCTGCGCGAACGCATGTGGCGCCATCGCATTGGGTATGCTGGCGTGCTCGTGCTGGGAGCCGCCGTGCTTATCGAAAACGTCCTCTTCCTGTTCTATATCGACCCCGTGTTGGTCGAATCGGGCGCAGTACCGTTTTTTCCCGAACGCAACTTCGCGGAAAACGCCCTTATGCTATGGATGGCGGCATTTATTGGCGCTTCCTGCTATAAGCTGCTTTCGATTCATTTCGTAAAGCCCCCCGCCGAAGCTGAGGGCCGCGTGGGAGCATTCATTAACGCCGGTCTTGCAGGCTATGCACAACACTATGGCCTTTCCGCGCGCGAAACCGAGGTGCTTCGCATGGTACTCGAAGGCAAAGACAACCAAAACATCGCGGGAGAGCTCAGCCTTGCCGCGTCGACCGTTAAAGTGCATGTGCACAACATCCTGAAGAAAACAGCGCAGGCAAACCGTCAGGAGCTCATGCGCGACTTCCGCAAAATGTCATAGCATGCTCGCACCGCCCTGCCTTCATCGCAATCCCAATACACTTCAAGGCAGGCGCCAAAGCGTTGCACGATCATCGCAACATCGTCTGACGAATCCCAACAGAACGCTATCAACAACTTGCCAGGAACCTGTTCGTGTTAAATGCTCGTAGCATTTAACAGGTTTTCGAAAGCAAAAAAGCCGAGCTCGTCATGTCACGAGCCCGGCTTTTTGCTTGATCGGTGAGGAACTGCCTCTAACGATCGTCCCTGCGATGGGTCATTCGGAAAACAACAACACCGATAACAGAAAGCGCCGCAACGGCAATCGCGGCCATCGCGATAATAAGGCCTTTCATGCTGTCGTTGGTTTGAGAGATTCTATCGCCCTGCTCTGCCTGGTTGACAGCTGTTTGGTCGCCTTGAGAAGCGTTGGACGCCGTCTTCGAAGCTCCAGCATCGGACTCATTGCCCAATGCCTTAGCGAGACTCAGGGAATCGCCGTCGCCCTTCTGTCCGTCTTGAGCAACGCCGGCATTATTCTCATGAGAACCATCGGAAGAGCCATCACTCGGTGCCTCCCCCTCTCCTCTCAAGGCGCCATTCTGGGATGCGTCGCTCGATGCATTGTTGCCCGTATCAATGGACGCACCATTGCTTCCGCCTGCTTCGGTCGATGCATTCGAACCGCCAGAAGCATTCTGGTTAGAATTAGAAACACCATTCGAGCCCGTATTCAAGGCATTGCCAGGAACAGCAAAAGACGGAATAAGTGGAACCATATTCACGACAGGAGCGCTCGTCGCAGATGAGCCGCCCGAAGGCAAAACTGAGCCAGAGCCAGAAGCCGTACCGGAGCCAGAGCCAGCGACCTCACCTGAAATCGAACCAGATCCCGACGACGCACCCGAACCTGCAGCCGCGCCAGAATTGCCGTTGCCGTTGGAGCCGTCACCAACCGCATTGCCGGCTCCACTTGAGATGGAGCCTTGGCCGCCCGACGTTCCCGCGCTCGCCCCGCTGCCAACGCTGCCCGAATTCGCCGTATCGCCAGAAGTGGAACCAGCGCTACCCGCACTCACGTTCCCGCCATTCGACGAAGTGCCGCCATTCGACCCAACACTTCCGTTCGAGGGCGCATTGCCCGAAGCTGAATCATTGGTGTCCCCAGCAGCCGTAGAGTCATTGCCGCTCGACCCAGAATCCTCATTCGACGAAGAACTGCCACCAAGCGAGCCATTCTGATCGGGCTCGGTCGCATCTTCCGCTTTCACATGAGTATCGCCATGTTCAGAGATCATCGCGAGGCATTGAGTCTTCTCGCGCTTGTAGCGGTTTTGCCAACCCTGATGATATTGAGGCTGACCCTTGTAGAACACGCCAACATTCTCGACGACATAGTCGCACAGAGTACTCACGAACTCGGCATCGGTCATATCGTTGTTCAGGCCGCATCCGTCCCAATATTTCCAGCTATTGTAGAAGCCGTTCCAGTCATACCCATCGGAATACCCTCCGACAAATTTATGCCATCCAGAGGGGCCAAAAAGGTTGCACAAGCTCGCGCAAAGGCCCTGAGCGGCATCGGCACGGCTATAAATGTCGATTCCACGAGAATCAAGATAGTCAAGCGCGGGTTCGATGTACTTGATGTATTCCCAGCCATCTTGCAAACGAGAGAATTCCTCGGCATCGGCCGCATATGCGGCTTTCCAGGAAGAATTCAAGGCAACGCCGAGCGCTGTGAATTGGCCATTTTGACGCATGGCATTATCGGCTTTGAAGGTCGAATCAGCAATATAATTGAACTGCTCAAACATCGAGTATTTCGATGGGTCATATGCATACACCGCGCGGATGAAATCGAGCAAACCGTAGCGATTGTCGAACTGATAATAGCCAACCGCATGGAACCCGTCGCCCGAGCTCAAGGTCTGAGCATAGCTGCCGCCCTCATAGGCGCCGAAATACGTTACATCGCTGCTCAGGTTCACAGGGCGCAAACCCGAAGCGGATCTCCCCATCGAAAACAGCGAGATAAGCGCCTCGGGAGAGCCTTCTTCGGAATAATAGTCTTCCTTATTCACCTGCACGCCGGTTGTCTCGGCCACATAGTTGGTTTGCAACTCCCCTGCCGAGCTGGCGTCAGTTTCGTCGACTGAAACGCCAGACTCCAAGCTGGCAGAATGAGAAGCCGTTGAATCTTCTTCAGAGCCATTGGTAGAATCGGCAAGCGCAACGGCGGGAAATGCCATCGTCGCCGCCATAGCAACCGCAACGCCGCCCGAAATGACATTGCGGCGCACATAAGCAAAATGAGACAGAGCCATAAGCCCTCCTTACGCGTGGTTCGAATACATTGCAGATGCGTAATCGTATTAATACAACCACAGAAACCAAGAATTAGCTAGAAGGCACTTAAAGTAATTGGGCCCAACCTGGCAAAAGATAACGACCAATTCAGCCGAATACCAACGGAGGAAACAAGCGACGCCCGCAAAAAAGACAACCGCGCCCATCGCTTCGCGCCATCCCGCGCGCCGTTCGACAAACAAAAAAAGCCGACCCCATATGGGATCGGCTTTTCAGAGATGCAATGGATGCTATTTCTCTTCGGCCTTGTCGGCAAGAATGATGACTTTGTCACCGCTCACTTGCACATAACCGCCTTCAACGGCAAATTCCTTGAAGGGGCCGCCTTCGTCTTTTTGGACGCGGACAACGCCGTCCGCGAGCGTCGAGACCAAGGGCACATGGTCATAGAGGAAACCCATTTCGCCTTCGGATCCGGGCACCACGACGAAGTGGACCTCGTCGGAGTAGAACTTCGCCTCAGGCGTCACGATATCGCAGGCAAATTTCGTCATCGCTTATGCCTCGTCCTTCTTCATGGCTTCGTACTCGGCGTACACGTCGTCGATGCCACCCTTCAGGCGGAAGCACTGCTCAGGAATCTCGTCGCACTCGCCGTCGAGAATGGCAGCGAAGGAACGAACGGTGTCTTCCATCTTGACGTACTTGCCCGGCAGGCCCGTGAACTGGGTCGCAACGTGGAAGCACTGGCCGAAGAACTGCTGAGCCTTACGCGCACGGGAAACCGTGAGCTTCTGCTCTTCAGTAAGTTCGTCCATACCCAGAATAGCGATGATGTCCTGCAGGTCTTTGTAGTTCTGCAGAAGCTCCTGGATGCCGGTAGCCACGCGATAGTGCTCTTCGCCAACGATAGCAGGCTCAAGAGCGCGAGAGGTGGACTCCAGCGGGTCGACGGCAGGGTAAATACCCAGCTCGGCGATGGAACGAGACAGAACGGTCTTCGCATCCAGGTGGGTAAACGTCGTGGCCGGCGCGGGGTCGGTCAAGTCGTCAGCGGGAACGTAAACAGCCTGAACGGACGTAATGGAGCCCGTAGAGGTAGAAGTAATGCGCTCCTGCAGGTCGCCCATCTCGGTAGCCAGCGTGGGCTGGTAACCAACGGCGGAAGGCATACGGCCGAGCAAAGCCGAAACCTCAGAGCCCGCCTGGGTGAAGCGGAAGATGTTGTCAACGAACAACAGAACGTCCTGGCCCTGATCGCGGAAGTACTCCGCCTCGGTCAGGCCAGCCAGGCCGACGCGCAGACGCGCTCCCGGAGGCTCGTTCATCTGGCCGTAGACCAAGCAGGTCTTGTTGATAACGCCAGAATCGCTCATCTCCAGGTACAGGTCGGTACCCTCACGGGTACGCTCACCGACGCCGGTGAAGACGGACGTACCGCCGTGCTCCTGCGCCAGGTTGTTAATGAGCTCCTGGATGATAACGGTCTTGCCAACGCCAGCGCCGCCGAACAGACCAGTCTTACCACCCTTGATGAAGGGCTCGATAAGGTCGATAGCCTTGATGCCCGTCTCGAAGATTTCGGTCTTCGTGGACAGGGTATCGTATTCAGGCGCAGGGCGGTGAATCGGCATGTAGCCAGAAACCTCGGGCATCGGCTTCTCATCGACGGGCTCGCCGATGACGTTCCAAATGCGGCCAAGAGTCTCAGGGCCAACAGGCATCATAATCGGATGACCCGTGTCAACGACCTCGGTGCCACGCACCAGGCCGTCGGTAGAGCTCATTGCGACGGAACGCACGAGGTTACCAGGAAGCATGGTTTCAACTTCCAGAACAACGTGCATTTCGCCGGCGGGGGTTTTCGCATCAACCGTCAGCGCGTTATAAATCGCCGGCAGCTGATCCGCAGGGAATTCGACGTCAACAACAGGGCCGACGATACGCACAATGCGACCGGTGGCACCCTTGCTGGCTTCGAGTTCCGCTTTGGTAAGCATTCTCTCGTCAGCCATTTAATCCTCCAAAGCTGCAGCGCCACCAACGATCTCGGAGATCTCTGTGGTGATGGCGCCTTGACGTACGCGGTTATACACTCTCGACAGCGTTTCCACCATCTCGTTGGCGTTCTCGGTAGCCGAGTGCATTGCCGTGCGGCGTGCGGCCTGCTCGCCAGCAGCAGAGTCGATCAACGCATGGTAGATCGACGTGCGCAGGTAAGCGGGCAGAAGACGCGCGAGCACATCGGCGGGTTCGGGTTCGAACTCAACGCTCGCTGAGACTTCGGCATTCTCGGAGGTTTCCTCGGCGGCCGCAGCAACGACAGCCTCGGTATCGACCGGCAGAATGACTTCCTCACGAAGCACCTGCTCAGCCGCGTTCTTGCAGTGGTTGTACACCAGAACGACCTCGTCGACGGAGCCTTCCTCATACGCCTTGACAGCGTAATCGGCGATCTCGCTCGCCTCTTCAAACGTCGGATCGGCGGAGAGGTCCTTGAAATCAAGAACCGGCGTCACGCCGCGGAATTTGAAGAAGCCACCGGCCTTCTTGCCACAGGCGATAACGTCCACCTCGACACCCTGCGCCTTTTTCGCGCGAATCGTCTTCTCGACGGTGCGCAGGACGTTCGAGTTAAAGCCGCCTGCGAGGCCGCGGTCGGAAACCACGGCCACACACAGGACACGCTTTACGCTCTCACGCTTTTCCAGCAAGGGGTTCTCGCTGGCCTGCACGCGCGCCGCGACGCCTTGCAGCATCTCGGTCATGGAGTCGGCGTAAGGAGCAGAGGTCTGAATACGCTCGGTGGCATATTTGACCTTCGCGCCAGCGACCATTTCCATGGTGCGCGTAATCTGCTTCGTCGAAGAAACCGACTTGATGCGCTTTTCAATGTCGTGCAGGTTAGGCATGTTGGGCCTTCCTTACGCCACGAATTGCGCCTTGAAAGCGTCGATAGCGGCATTGAGCGCAGCTTCGCTTTCAGGGGTGAATTTCGCATCGTCGTGAATCTTCTTCAGGACGTCAGCGTGGCTTGCGCGCAGGAACTCGATGAGTTCGTTGCGGAAGCGCACGACGTCAGAAACCGGCACGTCGTCCAGGAAGCCCTTGCCACCAGCGTAAACAGCCACGGCCTCTTCCTCGAAGGAAAGAGTGCTGTAGCGGCCCTGCTTGAGCAGCTCGGTCATACGGGCGCCGCGGTTCAGCTGATCCTGGGTAGACTTATCCAGGTCAGAACCGAACTGGGTAAACGCCTTGAGCTCGCGGTATGCAGCAAGGTCGAGGCGCAGAGTACCGGAAACCGATTTGACGGCCTTGGTTTGCGCGGAGCCACCAACGCGGGACACCGAAATGCCGACGTCGACAGCGGGGCGCTGGCCCTGATAGAACAGGTCGGTCTGCAGATAAATCTGACCGTCGGTAATTGAAATAACGTTGGTCGGAATGTATGCAGACACGTCGCCTGCCTGCGTCTCGATGATCGGCAGAGCCGTCATGGAGCCGAGGCCGTATTCCTCGTTCATCTTCACAGCACGCTCCAGCAGGCGCGAATGCAGGTAGAAGATGTCGCCAGGGTAAGCTTCGCGTCCCGGCGGGCGACGCAGGGTCAACGACATCTGACGGTAAGCAACAGCCTGCTTAGTCAGGTCGTCATAGGTGATAAGCACGTGGCGGCCGAGGTTCTCGGGGCCAGCGGGCTTGCCGTCTTCGCCGTTGTAGACGAAGTACTCACCCATTGCAGCACCAGCCATAGGAGCGATGTACTGCAGCGGAGCCGAGTCGGCGGCGGTGGCGGCGACGATAATCGTCTTGTCCATAACGCCGTACTTCTCGAAGGTCTCCATGATGCCGGCAACCGTAGAGGCCTTCTGGCCAACAGCGACATAGATGCAGATCATGTCGTTGTCTTTCTGGTTGATAATGGCATCGATAGCAATAGCAGTCTTGCCGGTCTGGCGGTCGCCGATGATCAGCTCGCGCTGGCCACGGCCGATAGGAATCATCGAGTCAACAGCGATGATACCGGTCTGCATGGGCTCATGCACGGGCTTGCGGCTGATAACGCCAGGAGCCTTGAACTCGACGGGGCGATAGCCGTCGGCCTTAATGGGGCCTTTGCCGTCGATGGGCATGCCAAGCGGGTTCACAACGCGGCCGAGAAGACCCTTGCCCGAAGGCACTTCCATGATCTTGCCGGTGGTGCGAACCTGATCGTTCTCTCGGATTGCCGTGACATCGCCGAGGAGCACAGCGCCGACTTCCTCCTCCTCAAGGTTCTGGGCCAAGCCGTACACGGTCTTGCCGCCCTCACCAATAAACTCGAGGAGCTCGCCGGCCATGGCGCCCTTCAAGCCGTCGACGCGAGCAATACCGTCGCCAACCTGGACGACCGTACCGACCTCGCGTGCATCGACGCTCGTGTCGAGGGACTCCAGCTGTTTGCGCAGCGCTTCGTCGATAGACTTCGCGGTGATTTCAGTCACTAGCATTCACCTCCATCGTTTTCTTCTTTGAGCACGATGCGCGCGTGTTCCAGTTCGGAAGCAACGCTTGCATCGATGCGTTTTCCATTGGTGCTCATAATGATGCCGCCCAGGATAGAAGCGTCGATGTGCTCGCGCAGCACGACCTTCTTGCCCAGATCAGCAGAGAGCTTCTCGGTGATGACCTCGCGCAGGTGATCGTCGAGAGCCACCACAGTGGTGACATCGACAACCGCTACGCCGAGCTTTTCCTCGGCCGCGTTGCGGTACGCATTCACGGTAGAAGAAAGCTTGTCGAGGTCGCCACGCTCAGCCATGACAGCGATAACGCTGACGGCCAAAGGATCGATACCATCGAACACGTTGACGGCCAACGTGTGTCGCTGCTCAGGGGAGTACGCCGGATTGCCAAGCGCCTCGCGCAAATCCGCGTTGCCGCGGTAGGTACGAAGCACGAAATCCAGCTGCTCGCGAACCTCAAGCACGCGCTCTGCCCCACCCTGCTCAAGGGCGGCGTCGAGGAGCATGCCGGAATAGGTCGCGACCTCTTCTTTTGCGAGCAGTCGATTATTTGGCATTGAAGCTACCTGCCTCTGCGACATAGCGCTCGATCATCTTGCGATGCTCGTCATCGGTCAAGTCGTTGCCGATGAGCTTGGCCGCGACGTTAATCGAGAGGTCGGCGACAGAACCCTGAAGGTCGGCGATAGCGGCCTTCTTCTCTGCCTCGATGGCCGCATGGGCCTTCTCAATCATGCCGGCGGCTTCTGCCTGCGCCTTGGCGGTGATGTCGGCCTTCACGTCTTCGCCGGCCTTCTTGGCGTCGGCGACGATCTTGGAAGCCTGAACCTTGGCCTCAGCGAGCTGCTGCTGGTACTCAGCAAGCAGGCGCTCGCTTTCCTGACGCGCTTCTTCAGCGTTCTTGAGGTCGTCGCGAATGGTGTTCGCGCGCTTCTCAAGCATCTTGTCGAAGACGGGCCAGCCAAACTTGGCCAGGACGATCCACAGAATAATGAAGGCGACGAGCATAGGAATGAATTCGCTCATCTCAGGCAGAATGGCTTCGATGCCACCTTCCTGGGAAGCGAACGCATACGTCGGGCACGACAGAGCGAGAGCACCCGCGGACAGAGCCACGGCGCTGAGCTTGCCAGCTGCCTTGTTGAAATGCTTCAACTCGTTTGCCTCCTGTTCTTTCTTAGTAATCATGCAGTAATCGAGCGTGATTAGCCGATGAAGAACAGAACCAAGCCGAGCAGAGCCAGCGCCTCAGACATAGCAGCGCCGATGAAGAAGTAGCCCATGAGCGTACCCTTCATCTCGGGCTGGCGGGCAGCAGCGGTGCAAAGGCCATAGGTGGCGATGCCGATGCCGATGCCGGGGCCGATGGCGGCCAGGCCGTAGCCGACGACCTTCAGTGCGGCGAGCGCGAGCGTGATTTCCACAGTTTCCTCCTTTGTCGTGCCCCTCACTTCTCAAGTCGCGTCGGGGCAAGATCCAATATTGCTCAGCTGAGGGGTGCAGCTGCAACACCATAGTTATGCGTGTGCGCCACGCAGGGCGGGCGGTTTAACGACGCGGCGGTCGATGCCAAACGACTGGGGCTTAGTGCGCGTGCACCGCGGTGGATACGTAGGAAGCCGACAGGATCGCGAAAACGAACGCCTGAATGAAAGCAACCAAGCACTCGAGGGCATACATAACAACAAGCAGGGCGAACCATGCAATCGAAGGCAGGCCGGCGATGAGGTCCATAGAACCGGAGAACAGCGCAGTCTGGATAAAGCAGGTGGTGGCGATGCTGAAGATAGCGAGCATCATGTGGCCAGCAAGCATGTTGCCATAAAGTCGGACGGCAAGGGTAAGCACGCGAATGACCATCGAGAAGAGCTCGAGGAACCAGATGACCGGCTTCATGGGACCAGGAACGCCCGACGGGCAGAGGTTCTTGAAGTACTGGAAGAAGCCGAAGGTCTTCATGCCATAGAAGTTGAAGTACACGAACGAAATGACTGCGAGAGCCCAGGTGCACGAAATGGCGCCGGTGGACGTCTTGAAACCAGGAACGAGGCCCAAGATGTTGCAGACGAGGATAAAGAAGAAGATCGTTGCGAGGAACGGCACATGCTTTTTGAAGCCTTCGCCAATAACGTCTTCAGCGATAGAGCTGTTCACGAAGTCGTAACCAAACTCAACCGTGTTCACGAATTTGTTGGTGGGAACCAACGAAACCTTCTTAGCGGCAACGAGCACGACGGCGAACGTCACGGCCAGAGCGATGAACAGCCACACAATATACTGCGTGACGCCCCAGGGGCCGATATAGAACACGACCTGGGGATCGAACTGGGCCGAGAGCCCTTGTGCTTCCTCGACGAAGTTACCGAGAGCGGTTGCAAGACCCTCCATAGCTTTCCTTCCTTACTAATTTCACTTAAACGCGCTTGCGCTTGGCGAGCACGTTCTTGTACACGACGAACGCGATGGTGCAGCCCAAAAACACGATGCCTTCGGCCACGACGAAACCCACGAGCCCGTCGCGTGCAAGCATCGCGCAGGCGATAAGCCCCGCGACAAGTATGACAAGAGAGATTGCAACGCCAGCAAGGCCGTACAGACCAATAGTGAGGGCGTGCGTGGAAGTAGAACGGCGCGATAACCTCAAAGACAGGAACAATGGCAGAAACCCTAAGATACCGGTCACAATTCCCAATGCGATGAGCATATTGCGGTGCTCACTCTCCTACTTCTCGTCGTATTGCTTGCCTCCATTCCGCGGCAAACAATCGTTACCTTAACAAAGAACTACGCATATGAATGCATGAAGCGTTTAAAAGTTGAAAAAAACTCGTAAGCGGCACGTAAATAACGCCCATGCCGATGAATAACGCGCGTTATTCGGAGTATTCAACGCAGCGAATGAGGATATCAGTTTCGCCGAGCAGCTCTTCGGAGAGTTTATCGGGATACGCGGTGGCGAACACAATCTCCTTAATGCCTGCATTGATGAGCATCTTCGCGCACACCGAGCACGGCTCGGTGGTGATGTAGATCGACGATCCCTCAATGTCGATGCCGTAGCGCGCGGCTTGGATGATCGCGTTCTGCTCGGCATGCAGGCCTCGACAAATCTCGTGGCGCTGGCCGCTGGGCACGCCGAGCTGTTCGCGCAAACATCCTGTTTCTTCGCAATGCCGCAAACCCGAAGGCACGCCATTGTAGCCCGTGGCCAGAATGCGACGGTCCTTCACGATAATGGCACCTACCGCACGACGCAGGCACGTCGAACGCTTCGAAACCTCGAAGGCGAGCTTCAAGAAATATTCGTCCCAGCTGGGTCGTTGCGTATCGCGCATGAAGAACTTCCTTACCTAGACCGTGCCGAAGATGCGATCGCCGGCATCGCCAAGGCCGGGAACGATATACGCAGCATCGTTGAGGCCTTCATCGAGCGCGCAAGCCCAAATATGTACATCGGGCTCGGCGGCGTTCACGGCAGCCACGCCTTCGGGGGCAGCAACCATAACGAGCAGGCGAATGTCTTTCACGCCCGCCTCTCGAAGGTACTTGATCGCGGCCAGAGCGCTGCCGCCCGTAGCCAACATGGGGTCAATCACGAGCGCCATGCGATTCTCGATGCCCTGAGGCATTTTTGCGTAATAAGAATGTGGCTCGTGGGTCTCTTCGTCTCGCTCCATGCCGAGCACGCCCACAGCGGCCGACGGAACAACTGAAAGCACGCCCTCGAGCATGCCCATGCCTGCACGAAGAATGGGAACCACGGCCAAGGTGTCGTCCTTGAGCCGCACGCCCTCGGTTTCGCAAATGGGGGTTTTCACCTGCACCTGCATCGTGGGCAAATCGCGCGTCGCCTCATAGGCCTCGAGCGCCGCGAGCTCGTGGACAAGCTTGCGGAAGTGCGCGGGGGCGGTGCTTTCGTCGCGCAAAATCGTCATCTTATGGCCGACCAGCGGGTGGTCGAGCACGGTAAGGCAATTCTTGTCGTACGTAACGTTGGCCATGGGCTCATCCTCTCTGAATAGAAACGCATTCATGATACTGCAATGCCACGCGGCGCACAAAAACTCGCCGGCCAAGCGGAATGCCGAGCCGGCGAGCCTCTTTTCGCAGTTTTTCACGCGATCAGCACGCGAACTTGATTACAGTTCGGGATACAAGGGGTGCTTGGCGATAATGGCCTTCACGCCCTCTTTGATTTCGGCGAGCTTCGCTTCATCGCCGTTCGCGAACACGGTCGCGGCGATGAGCTTGCCCACCATGTTGAAGTCTTCGGCATCGAGGCCGCGCGTGGTAGCAGCCGCCGTGCCCACGCGAATGCCGCTCGCCACAAACGGGCTGCGGTGCTCGTTGGGAATGGTGTTCTTGTTCACGGTAAGGCCGACGCTTTCAAGCAGCTTTTCGGCGTCTTTGCCGGTCACATCGGCAGGCGTGAGATCGACCAAACACAGGTGGTTGTCGGTGCCGCCCGTCACCAGACGCAGGCCGCCATCGATAAGGCCATCGGCCATCGCGGCGCAGTTCTTCACCACATTGTCGATGTACGTTTTGAATTCGGGCTTGAGCGCCTCGCCCAGCGCAACGGCCTTACCCGCAATCACGTGCATGAGCGGGCCGCCCTGACTGCCCGGGAACACCGCGGAGTTGATTTTCTTCGCGAGAGCCTCGTCGTTGGTGAGAATGAGGCCGCCGCGCGGGCCGCGCAGGGTTTTGTGCGTGGTGGTGGTCACGATGTCGGCATACGGCACAGGCGACGGATGCGCGCCCGTAGCAACCAGGCCGGTGATGTGGGCCATATCGACCATGAAAAGCGCGCCGTTGTCGTGCGCGATGCGCGCCATGCGCTCAAAGTCAATCACGCGCGGATAGGCGCTCGCGCCGCCCACGATGAGCTTTGGGTGCAGTTCCTTCGCCATGTGCTCGATGGCGTCGTAGTCGATGCGCTCATCCTCGCCCAGTCCATAGGCATGGAAGTCGTACAGCTTGCCCGAGAAGTTCGCCGGCGAACCGTGCGTAAGATGGCCGCCGTTGTCGAGGCTCATGCCAAGCACGACATCGCCCGGCTTGATGGTTGCGAAATACGCCGCCAAGTTGGCATTGGCGCCCGAATGGGGCTGCACATTGGCGAACTTTGCGCCGAACAATTCCTTCGCGCGATCGCGTGCGAGATCCTCGACGATGTCGACTTTCTCGCAGCCGCCGTAATAACGCTTGCCCGGATAGCCTTCCGCGTATTTATTGGTAAGCACGCTGCCCATGGCCTGCATGACGGCAGGGCTGGTGAAATTCTCAGACGCGATAAGCTCGATGGAATTGCGCTGGCGATCGAGCTCTTCGGAAATTGCCTCGGCCACCTGAGGGTCTTGTTCGGCGAGCAAAGACATGCTGTCTCCTTCGTTTGATGCGGCATCGCGCGTCACGCGCGAGTTTCGGGACCGCTCCAATATAGCCGAAGGGAGCCGCGGGGGCTCCCTTCTCTTCGGTATTTAACGCAATCGTTCGAAAACGATGGTGGCTGGCGCCTAGCGATACGTATTCACGTCGGCGTCGAGGTCCATAATCTTTTTCACGCGCATAGCGTGGCGGCCGCCCTCGAATTTGGTCGTAAGGAAGGTGTCGACGATCTGCTTGTTCACGTCGAGCTCAACGAAACGGCCGGAAAGCGTGATGATGTTCGCGTCGTTATGCTGGCGGCACAGTTCAGCAAACTGCACGTTGATGATGTTCGCAGCGCGGCAGCCAACGATTTTGTCGGCCGCGAGCGCCATGCCGATGCCCGTACCGCATACGAGCACGCCGCGATCGGCCACGCCGTTGGACACGTCATGCGCAACAGCGGCTGCATAATCGGGGTAATCGACGCGATCGTCGCTGTCGGGGCCGCGGTCGATAACATCGTAGCCCTGCTCCCTCAGATACGCCGCAAGCTCTTGCTTCTGCTCGAAACCAGCGTGGTCGCTGCCAATGGAGATTTTCATTGCCATGACAATCCTTTCTTCGCGCGGCCATGCCGCCGATATTCATTACCCGTGAATCATAACCCGAGAAACCGCCGCATGCCAGTTGGCGAGCTTTTCTTCACGCTCTGCCTCAATCATTGCAGGGCGGAAGTGATCGTCGCGCTCGCGCATGGCGCGCAATTCAGCCGTGCCCTCCCAGAATCCCGTGGAAAGCCCTGCCAAAAACGCAGCTCCCAAGCCTGTGCTTTCAAGCACCTTGGGACGGTTGAGCTGGGCATTGAGAATATCGGCCTGGAATTGCATCAAAAAGCCGTTCGCCGATGCCCCGCCGTCGACGTTGAGCTGGTCAATCGCATGCCCCGATTCGCGTTCCATGGTCGCCGCGACATCGGCAACCTGATATGCCATGGATTCGAGTGCCGCTCGGGCGATATGCGCCCTGTTCGCGCCCCGCGTAAGGCCGAAAATCGCACCACGCGCCTCGGAGTCCCAATATGGTGCGCCGAGGCCCGTGAACGCCGGAACCACCACAACGCCCGCAGAATCGGGAACGCTGTTCGCAAGGTCTTCGCTTTCAGCAGCGTTTTGAATAATGCCGAGTTCGTCTCGAAGCCACTGCACCACAGCGCCCGCCACGAACACGCTGCCCTCAAGGGCGTATTCGAGCCCGTCGGCGCCAGGAGCGCTTGCGGCGACCGTGGTTACGAGGCCGTTTTGCGATTCAACGGCGGTATGGCCCGTATGGAGCAACATAAAACAACCCGTGCCATACGTGTTCTTCGCACGACCGGGATCGAAGCAGCACTGGCCGAACAAGGCCGCCTGCTGATCGCCCGCAACGCCGCGAATCGGAATGCCAGCAGGCACCGCGGCGCAGGCCGTAATTCCAAAGTCGCCCGACGAGGGACGCACTTCGGGAAGAAGGGATGCGGGCACGTCGAACAACTCGAGCAATTCTTCGTCCCACTCGCCCGTATGAATATTGAAGAGCATCGTGC
>ERZ827108.557-NODE-557-length-62364-cov-37.831983_pt1 | contig 62364 bp, 37 predicted proteins | sample MGYA00519921_ERZ827108 | MGnify/ENA primary metagenome ERZ827108 (study PRJEB31778, sample SAMEA3449258) | human gut metagenome | biome: human gut; feature: human-associated habitat; material: faeces | place: United Kingdom | collected 2010/2012 ... | reverse complement strand
TTTCAACCAAACCAAGCCCTACCCCACTCTATACGCTTCGTTTTGTGCCCCATACAGGCTTCGAAGGGATTCGTTCACCATGCCCTTGCGGAGGACAGGCACCACGATTTTCGAGTTCATGTAGAAATCGGTCGTTATTTTTTTGAAGTTTTCTCCGCCGTCAAGGGAATAGGAAATACATACGCTGAAAGTGCACGGGCTGTTCCGGGAAGTGTAAACGGATGCTACGTTTGTATCTTTCAGATTGCTTATGCCGATGCCGTCAATGGGGAATGCCTTGTTCATGGCAGCACTTCCGCGCGGGCCTATTGATACTTTGGGCTGGTCGGCTATAATGGTCGTGTTCTCTACCGACGTTCCCGTTGTGCTTGAACCGCCGATATTTATCCGGTTAAGCACCTTTCCAATCGTCCCTCCCATACCTAAAATGTCATCAACCGCACCTAAATTCACATTGCCTCCCTTTGTTTTTGATGACAGGTCGGTGATAGTTGTCGATTTCACTGTGGGGTCGTAATAAGAGATGGAGCGTCCGTTGTTAATGAAAAAGGACATGGTTTGATCGATGACCATAATCTCGTCCGTGTTGTTCTTGATACCGACGTTCAGCCTTCCGTTTTCATTGACGGTATAGGCCAAAATGATTTCCGCATCGTTGGGAATTTTGTTTTTCGAGGCATCAGGTTGCCGGAATGTAGTACGAATAGACTGATATCCGACGCTCGAAATGATCATTTTGCCCTCCGAACACGAACTGAGACCGACAAGGGAACTTAGAGACGCAAGAACAAGAAATGCTCTGTCTGTTAGCCAATGCAGCAGATGCTCGGTTGGCTTCAAAAGGGATTTAAGTTTTTGCATAAACTTAGTTTTTATGCCTTTACAGTCCCTTTTCAGGCGTATGTTACTCAATAAATAGGCGTGGAACTGTATGCCACGTCTCTGTGATTAGGTGCTAGGAAAACCTTGAATGAAGATGTGGGATAACAGCCCCACGCATATGCGTGGAGACCATTACGCCGTCTCTTGCATTCGTGATGTTCAGTTTCCTAGGCTTTAATCACACAAGAAGAAAGCATAACGCCTCTTTTTCTTTAAGTAGGATATGGTTTTATCCAAATCCTGTGTAAAAGTACAAATTATTACTGAAAAAAGTGCTATTGGTTATAAAAAATATATGATTGGTTAAGTTTTATTCTTCCTAATTGTTTAGAGCCTCGGGAATTCCTGAGGCTCTTTTTGAAAAATGGTTAATCATCTGTTATACTGTCTATTGATGCCGGTTAATATTACAGTTGCACCCTATACGAGCGTAACTGATTTTCTGTGACAACAAGCCAGAAGTACTTTCTGTTCGTGTCAAGAAACTAGCACGGTTCACTCTCATTTGACAACTCATATATCGATTCGCGTATATTATAGGTGTCTCTATTTTCTTTTGTTCAGTAACTTTTCTCATGGACTTTATAAACAGAGGTTACGTCAAAACAACTAAAATGGTTGTAGAACTACAACCATTTCCACAATCTTTTGTATCTTTGCATTGTCTGTTATATAAGAATGACCCCGTATGAAGTATCTCAATATAAATAAGGCACTGGCTGCGTGGCAGAGTTTGCAGCCTCTGTCGGAAAAAGACAGAGAAAGGCTCAGCAGCCGTTTTACCGTAGATTTCAACTATAATAGTAATCACATTGAAGGTAATACATTGACCTATGGGCAGACGGAAATCCTGCTTCTTTTCGGAAAGGTGATTGGAGAAGCCGATGTGCGCGATGTACAAGAAATGACCGCCAGCAATGTCGGATTACGGATGATGACAGAAGAGGCTGCGGTGAAAGGAATGCCATTGACGCAGAATTTTATCCGGACATTGCATAAGACGATATTGCGAGAAGATTACACTGTATATCGTGACTTACCCGGAGGAATACAGACGAGTTACATAATTCACGCAGGACAGTATAAGACACGCCCGAATAGTGTTATTACACGGTATGGCAACAGATTCGAATATGCTTCACCGGAAGAAACATCGGGGCTGATGGGGAATTTGGTTGATTGGTATAATGCAGCAGCAGAAGAAGGGAAACTCTCACCGGTAGAATTGGCCGCTTTATTTCACTATCGTTATATACGTATTCATCCTTTTGAGGATGGCAATGGCCGTATTGCCCGACTGATGGTAAATTATATCCTGACTCGTCACGATTATCCGATGATTGTGGTTCGCAGCCGCAAAAAGAGTGAATATCTGGAAGCTTTGCATCAGGCTGATATTGAAGTGGGGCCTGTACCGAGCGATGGCGCCCGTGCAGATATCAAGGATATCCGTCCTTTCATGAAATATTTCAATAATCTGGTGGCTACTGAAGTCTATAATGATGTGTTGTTTGTGAGCGAGAGGAATGAGAATGTTTGGTGGTACGACGGAGAACGGATCGCATTCAGAACGCCCAATTATACAAAAATATTGAACGCCATGCGGACACAGCCGACATTGACACTCACAGACATGAAAGAGATTACAGGCATAAGCATCGCAGCTATTCAAAAGTTGCTTGACCAGCTCATTCGGAAAAAATATGTTGAACGAGGCAAAAAGGAAGGTAGTTGGAGAGTGTTTGTAACGCAGTGACATTTCAGTTTCAGCGATAACTCCTTTTCATCTTCCACCCATAAAAAAGCATCCGCAGACACTCATGCCTGCGGATGCTTGCGGTTATGCGGCCTTTGCGGTCGGGAATGTGGTGTTCATCCCTGCCGGGGCCGGTTTTATATCAGTCTATGAATACTTTTTCGCCGGCCGTGTTCACGTAGATGCCTTTGGCGGGATAGAGCACGCGGCGGCCGCGCAGGTCATACCATATACCGTTATTCTTTCCTCGGTCTCCCGTGGCCGTACCGATGCCGGTGGGAGTGCCGTCAAGGCTCAGGAACGATGCGGACTCGTTCCCGATGTTTGCGGTCGGGATGTAGGCCTGATTGGCCGGTGCGCTTGTGCCGGTCGAACGGCTGAAACCTGTGCCTAAGTCCGTATTGCCGAGCAGGTAGAAGCTTTCGGCGGCGAGTCCCGTGCGTTCAAGGGTCGCACCGGCGAGCAGATTGTCCGAAAGCGATGCGGTGATGGCTTCGTAGGACAGTGCGAACGATACCGTTCCGGCGGCTTCGGTGCTGACCAGGACGCCTGTACCGGCGGGTATCACGCTACCTTCGGCTACGGGAGACAGGGAGAGGGCACCGTTGTTCACGCCGCTCACGGTGTAGACCGTTGCGGTTTCGGCCGAGGGCACGATTACGGCCACGGGTAGGCAGAGAGCTGTCCAAAGGTTGTCGTCCACGGTCACGGGGATGCTCTTCACCTCATCTACAGCCCAGAGAAAGGTGTTGTCGGGTGCGGAGGTTTCTTCGAGAATCAGTCCGGTGTCGCTGTTTTTCACGTAATACGTGCCCACTTTCAGGGCAAGGGCATATTCGTTGGCCGCTGTAATGCTGCCGTCGTAGGTGTATTCTCCGTACCATTGTGTGGCCGAGGTCGGCATTTCCACGCGGTTGTGCTGTCCGGCCTTGCCGCCGAAGAAGCGTTGGCTGTTGGTGTGTTCCACCTTGTAGCCGTTGTCAATGGGTGTGAGGGTCCACAGGGCTGCGGGCGCGTCGGTGTTTGCGGCTTCGCCCGCGAGGACGGCACGGTTACTGCCGTTGTTTGCCGTCATCTGTCCGTCAGCGTCGGCCAGCGGTGTGGCGTATGCCAGTTTGCCGTTGGCAAGGTTGCGCAGGTTGAAGTAACGTGTAATCAGACGGCCTTCGGGAAAGGCGAGCATCCGGCTGCCGTCGGCCGAATAGAGGATACCGTCCTTCGCCGTGTAGTTCGGGTTTCCCTCCGTCACGACGAAGTATTCCAGTCCTGTGCATCCCTTCCACGGCTGACTGCTGAGCGTCGGGTCGGACAGGTTGAGCTGTTCGATGGCGACACCTTTGGGCAGTGCGGTGCTGAAGACGCTGATGTCGTTCAGTGCGATGTTGCTGAATGTCTTCGTCTCGGGCGTGCCGTTCTCGGGGGTCAGGGTGACGTTGAAGTTACCTGCGCCGTCGTTTACCATCTCAATGGTGAAGCGGCTGCCCACATTCTGCGCGAATGTGTTTTCTCCGCCGCCGTTCATCTTCATTACGATGGTTCCTGCCGCTTTCAGGTAAAACTGGAAGGCGCCGGGATAGGAGTTGGCCAGCGCGTTTTCGCCCACGGCCAGCAGTCCCGAGCCCCATTGGTTGAAGGAAGAGCCGTCGGTCGCTACTTTTATGGTCAGTGTCCAAGGCCCTTTTCCGGGTATCGTGGTGTTGGGCCTGATGAGGTCGTTCTGCGTTCCCGCTCCCTCGAAGCTGGCGTTCAGCAGGCAGTCGAACGCGATGTCGTCCTCGGGCAATACGATGCGTTTCACGTCCTTGTTGCCGCTGAAGGCCCCGGGGGCGAAGCCGATAAGTTTCTTTCCTTCGGGCATCCCGCTGATGTTGTTCAGGTCGAGTACGCCGCTGCCGCTTTCCACGCCCATGACGAGAAGGTCTCCGCTAAGGGTTTCCTGGGTTTGCAGCACGATGTCGCCTGCTGTCACGAGAGTGAGTTTCTTCTTGAATACGGCTGTGAACGTGGTGTTCTCGGCGGGGATAATCTTGAATGCAGGTTCGGTGGAGAGTACGCGGCCGTACTGGTCTTCCCAGTGCACGAACTCGTAACCTTCGTTGGGGAAGGCCTCGGGCTGGATTTCGGTTCCGGCCGACACGCTGATGTCTTCGCCGGACTCACCCGTGATGTTGCGTACCGTACCCATGTTTTCGTCGCAGCTGCGTATGACGATGTGCGTGCTTCCCAGGGCATGTTCGCTGATGTTCACGGGAATCTCGTAAGTCATGCGGGTCAGGTCGGCCTTTGCCGGTGCGGGCTGTCCCGTTGCGGGGATACAGTTTTTCCATGCGCCGTCGAAACGCAGGCGCAGGTGGGTCAGTCCGGCCGGCATGTCGTAGGGAAGGAGCACTTCGACGGGGTTGTTGCAGATGCCGCTCGTTTCCGCGCCCTTTGTCCCGCGCACCTCGATGAGTTCACCCTCGTCGTCGAAGTCGCCGTCGCGGTTCAGGTCGATGTAGGCCGACAGGTAGCAGTATTTCATGCCGCCCGCGTCGGTCATCTGCACGCTGAACTTGCTGCCGCGTGCCACGTTGATGTTGCCGGCCGTCGGGTTGAAGTACTGGTCCGGGCATTCGGTGGCGCTGTACAGTTCGGTGGTGTTTTCGCCCTGCGTGTAGCTGATGGCCGACAGGTAGGAATTCACGTTTTTCACGGTTGCATGTTCGTTGGCATTCTCTTTTGCGGGGATGCCCCAGAGGTTCTCGACGAACGATGCCGTGAAGGTCGCCTCGTCAGCTCCGTAGTAAGTCAGCGGGTTCTCCGTTCCTGCGGCTTTGGTCTCGCCGCCGATGGTCTGTGTCCAGCCTTTGAAGTCGAATCCCTCGGCGGGAGTGGCCTTTATCACGACGGTTTCCTTGTTCGTCACGCTGTTTGCACCCTCGGGCGCGCCGACGATGCTCACCGTGCCCTGTCCTTCGCAGCCTTCGGCCACGGCCACGCTCACGGTGCGGTCGTTCAGGATTTCGTCCTTCAGGGCAATGTAGAAGGAGACGACCGTTCCGTCGCTGATGCGTACCGTCGCTTTCACGTTGCTCGTGGCCGCGTCGGCGGGGATGGTCAGGGTGTTGTCGGCCGACTGCTCGTCGGCGCTGATGTTGCCGTCGTTGTTCACGTCTACGGCCAGCTGTGCGGTCGTGCCTTCGGGAATGGCGAACGTATAGTTCTGTCCGCGGTAGGCGAAAGTCGTGTAGTCGGCAGCAGCCAGTTCCTGTTCGATGTGTCGCTGTACATATACTTTATCGCCGTTCCACGAAACGAGCGGGAAGAAGTACTTGGCGAATTTTTCGGCGGCCAGTACCTTCGTGTCGCCCTCGGGTGCGGCAGTGTAGGTGATGCCTGCGGTGTTCTTTATCCACTCGCAGCCCTTGTTATACCAGTAGGCGTTGTTCAGTCCGCCCGTTCCGCTGCCTGCGGCCAGTGCGTTGAAGAATTCCACCCACCGCGGTTTGTAGTAGTCACGCAGCATACCGCTCCATTCGCGGTTGGAATATTCGCGCAACTGGCTGTTGAAGTCCGACCAGGTGGACACCTGGCGGCGCAGGTTGTCATATTCCAGCCAGTCGGCGTCCGTGTTTGTCGCGCCGGCCGCCTGTGCCGCCGGTTCTTTCACGATGTTGCGCGCCATTTCCGTCCAGTTGCCGAAACGGTAGCTCTGGTGTGAGCCGAGCAGTTCGTCAAGGTCGTCGATGAGTTCCAGGTAGCAGTCCTTGCGGGTGCGGAAGTCGGCGTTCGTCCCGCCGCCCTTCTGGTAGTCGGCGTTGATCTGCTTGAGCAGGAAGTAGGCATAGTCGGTGATGGCCTGCCGGGTCACGTCAAGCAGGTCATATTCGAAGTTGTTGCCCTCGAGCGTGGCGGCCTGGCTCAGCAGGTCGTCGGCGGCTGCGATGACCTTGGTGTGGTCGTAGGGTATGCTGGACGTGCTCCACGTGGACACGCTGTTCACCGTCAGCGACGGCTGTGCCAGAATTACGCCTTCGGACGTTCCCTGCTGTCCGCCCGGGCAGTTGTATACCGAACCCATCAGCTTCTGCATGGCGCTTTGTGCCGCCTGGTTCTCCTGTCCGTAGCGCATGGTGGCGTATTCCTTCACCCACTTCGTCTTGTCGATGGTCGTCCACGGCAGTTCGAAGAGCGCGTCATACATGACCGGGCTGGTTTCGATGCCTTCGGGTGTCGCGCCGATGCCTTTCAGCTGCGAGGGCTTGGCGGCCAGCACGTTGTTGTAGTTGTTCACCAGGTTGTCGAAGCGTCCGTGCAGTCCCGTGCGACCGCCGAAGTTGAGCAACATGCAGTAAACGAAGTCGTGTTGCCCGAATCGACCCCAGCGGGGCGTGTTCTCGGCAAAGAGGTCGAGCACCAGCAGCCGGCCCTTGGGCACGGCGTTGAGCAAATCGTTGGCCGGGTTGTTCTGCCATGCCTGGATGACCCACACGCTCTGCTCTCCGCAGTTCGCGTTCATGGCCTGTATGATGCCCTGTGCCTGTGTGGGTCGGCCGCACTGGGGCGCCGTTCCGCCTTCATGGCAGAGGTCCATCGAGTAGAACTTGCTCTTGCCCATCACCTTCTCTTGTGCTTCGTAGAAGAGCTGGGCCAGGTGCTGGAATTTCGCGTCCGTGGCCGATAACATGCCGGGAGCGTTGTAGCCCTGCCACTTTCCGCCGGAGTTCACCTGGGTGTAGCCTTCCTTGCCGGCCATCTTGGTGGCCAGGTTCGAGGGTACGGTGCCGTAGAAGCCCGGCAGCACGGGGTCCATGCCCAGTTCGCGCATACGGGCCAGCATGTTCTTGCACATGGCGCGCTGGCGCTCATACCACCATTCGGGGTTCGGGCCGCCGTGGCCTTCAAGGTTGGTCATACCCCACCAGGCCTGGAATGCCGGGCCGGCGACATATTTTCCAAGTTCGGCGGTGGTGTAGCCGAACTCGTCGCTGGTGTAGATGTCGTGCCATATCACGTCCAGTCCCACCAGCATGAGCGGCATGTTGATGCCGTGCAGGGCCATCCAGTCTATTTCCTGCATCCACCGCTGTTCCGTCCACATGGCACAGGAGTACGAGTAGGTGCAATAATTCAGGTAGTAACGGTAGTCTACCGTACATTGGTGACGCTCCTCGGCGGCGGGCACGGGCAGCGTGGCCGCGTTGAGGTCGGTCGTCAGGCAGTTCCACGCCAGGTTGATGCGGGCGTGGTGGTTCAGGTACCAGTTGATACCGGTCGTCACGGCGATGGTCGAGGAACCTTTGATGCAAGGTTTCCCGTCTTCGGCGGTGATGACAAACACTTCCTTGCCGCCGTTGGCGAGGGTCTCGTCCACAACGGTCACGAAGCGCTCGGAAGCGCCTGTTCCGCCGATACGGTCGAGCAGCGCACTCACAGCCTGCGGATTCTTTGTCTCCGCCGCAGCTGACAGTGGTACGGCCAGACACGTCAGCATCAGGGCCGCGATAAACAAACAGATTTTTCTCATGTTTTAGAATTTATGGATGAATGTTTTTCACAATGGTAGGTTTTCTCCCGTACCGTTTTTGTGCGGTTTTTCGGGATGAAAAAATCGCAATACGCTTAATTACCGACAAATATACGAGATTTTTGCATATTTTCAACCGTATTTGTGACAAAAAAAGCGGGCCCGGTGTTTCGCCGGCGTATTTACGGGGTGACGGCGGCGGCTGCCGGCAAAAATTTTTGAAAGAAAAGGGAGACTTTCTGAATAGTCGGTTTGTTCTTCTTCTGGTATTCCTGCTTTTACTCTATTCCTGCGGTTGAAATCTAAATTATAGAATTTTTTCGATATGTCTTGTCTGTAAGACGGAATAATATTATTTTTGTCCTATCAATAGAACAATAATATGAATAAAGAGCTTCTCAAATCCGTCATAGCCGACAATCAGGCTGAAATACCAAGGCATCAGGTTGTGCCCCGTGACTTCTTCTTCGAGGATTTCGGGAATTACGTTTTTGTGGGCATCCGCAGAGCAGGAAAGTCTTATCTGCTGTATCAGCAAATTCAACAACTTCTGGCTGGTGGCACAGGCTGGGATGAAATCCTTTACATCAATTTTGAGGATGAGCGTTTGGAGGGAATGGACAAGGAGGACTTGAACCTGCTGCTGGAAACTCACATGGAAATGTATGGCAAGCGGCCTATCCTCTTCCTGGATGAAATTCAGAATATCGAAGGATGGGAAAAGTTTGCCCGCAGGCTAGCCGACGCCAAATACAAGGTCTACATCACAGGCAGCAATGCCAAGATGTTAAGTTCGGAGATACAAACCACCCTTGGAGGGCGATACATCAATGTGAATGTGTACCCTTATAATTTCATGGAGTATCTGACGGCTAACCAAGTGAATCTTGTTCCGACTTCGCTTTATGCTACGGAACGCCGAGCCATGATATTGCGATATTTCGATGACTATTTCCATTTTGGCGGTTTTCCTGAAGGGGCAGAGTTGAAAGCCAAGAGAGACTACCTGACCAGTGTGTATCAGAAGATTTACTTAGGAGATATAGCCACCCGCCATGCTGTTGCCAATACCTTTGCCCTGCGCGTGCTTTTCAAGAAGCTGGCAGAAAGTGTGAAGCAGCCCATATCATTCTCACGCCTGACCCACATCATATCATCTACGGGAGTAAAAGTGGGAAAATCCACTATTATCAACTACTTGGAATACGCTAAGGATGCCTGGCTGGTTTCTCCGATACATAACATCGCCGGAAAATTGGTGGACAAGGAAACTACGCCCAAATATTATTTTACGGACAACGGAATTCTCAACCTCTTCCTGTTGGATGCCGAAACCTCATTGCTCGAAAACCTGGTAGCCATCACCTTATTACGCAAGTATGGCCGGGAAGATGCAGTGTTTTTCTGGAACAAGAATGTGGAAGTGGACTTCTACTTGCCCGATGAGGAGACCGCCATTCAGGTATGCTATTCCCTCTCCGACGCCGAAACCTTTGAGCGGGAAACCAAAGCCCTCGTCAGCCTCTGCAAGGTTTTGCCATGTAAGGAATTATTGGTCATCACCCGAGATGAGGAAAAGACTGTGGAGCTGGGAGGCAGAAAGATAACAGTCCTCCCCGTTTGGAAATGGTTGCTGGAATATCAAAAGCCAAGCCTTAGACGTATGTAAAGCCAATTGTAATTGATGTTTCCGTATTATTCCTCGTCGTATACGTTCGTTTCGTCGTCGCATCCCGCTTTCAGGTCGTCGGGGATGTCGGTTGCGGGTGAGAGTCCTTTTTTCTTCCACCCCTCCAGCTGGGACACGATGTTGCCGCGGCCTGTCGTGAGCTGCTTCTCGGCGCGTTCGTAGTTGTCGGCCAGCTGTCGGATGTTGCGTCCCACCTGTTGGAAGTTGCGGGCAAAGCCGCAGAATTTCCTGTACAGCTGTTCGGCCGACGCGTATATCTCGCCTACGCTGCGGCTCTGGCGGTCCGTCTGCCACAGGTTGTGGGCCAGCTGCAGCGCCATGAGCAGATTGGCGGGACTGAGCAGGATGACGCGGCGCGCATAAGCCTCCGTGCCCAGCTCGGGTGCCGCCGCGACGGCGGTGACATAGGCGGCCTCGCCCGGAACGAACATCAGGACGTGCCCGATGGCGTTTTCCACATAACGGTCATAGTGCTTGTCGCCCAGTTCGCGGATATGTCGGCGCACCGAGGCCACGTGTTCGCGCAGACAGGCGGCGCGCTCCTCGTCGTTGCCGGCCGCGGTGTAGGCGGTATAGGCGGTGAGCGACACCTTAGAGTCGATGATGACGTTGCGGCCGCCGGGCAGGTGGACGATGACGTCGGGAATGAGTCCGCGGCCCTCTTCGTCGCGCGTCCGGGCCTGCGTTTCGTAATCGCGGCCTTCGGCCAGTCCGGCGGCATCGAGGAGATTTCCCAAAACGGCCTCGCCCCAGTTGCCCTGCAACTTGCTGTTGCCGCGCAAGGCCCGTGCCAGTTCCTCGGCCTCGCGGCCCATGACCGTCGTACGCTCCACAAGGTCCGCGACGTGGCGGCCCATGTCGGCGTTGCCCTTCAGGAACTGCTCGCGAAAGGATTCTATGCTCCGCCCCAACGGCGTCAGCAGCGCGTCGAGGGCGTGCAGGTGCTCGGTGCGCAGTTGCCGCCCCTCGGCGATGGCTGTCTCGGCGGCCGTGGCGCGGAATTCCCTGCGCAGGGCCTCCACCTGTGTGCGCAGGCTGTCGGCCGTGTGCGCGCGTTCCGCCTCCAGGCGGGTGTTGGCCGCGGTCTCGGCGGTGCGGGCCTTTTCCACTTCGGCCGACAAGGCGCTGCGGGTGCGCAGTACGCCTGTGACGTAGCCCGCCGCCGCGGCTACGGCGATGGATAGGATGATGAGAAAAAAATTCATGTCTGCGGACGGATGACCGGCAGGCCGCGGGCGTTGCCGGAAAATGTAGATTAAGCCTTCACCGGGCCGAAACAATGGGCGAAAACCTTGTCGGTGGCGCCGGTGTTGTCGCGGATATAGCCTTCGGCGGCGCGGCCTGCCGTGCCGAGGGCGGCGCTGTCGGTGAGGAAAGTGTCCATTAGAGTGTCGAAGTCGGCCTGTGAGCGGATTTCGCGGCAGCCTCCGTTGGCGAGCAGGGCCTGTGCCTCGCGGAACTTGCCGTTGTTCGGCCCGATGATGACGGGACAGCCGTAGACAGCCGCCTCGGGGACATTGTGTATGCCCACGCCGAAACCGCCGCCCACGTAGGCCACGGTGGCGTAGCGGTAGATGCTCGACAGTAGGCCGTAGCTGTCGATGACGAGGCAGTCGGCCGCAGCCGCAGTCTCGGGCGTGGCCTTGCTGTAGCGCAGGGCCGGCCGGCGCAGCTTCGACTCGATTTCGCGCAGATGGTCTTCGCCGACCACGTGGGGCGCGAGTATGAGGTGCAACCCGGGATGTCGGTTGAAGTAGTCGATGATGATGTCTTCATCGGGAGGCCACGAACTGCCGGCCACCAGCACCTTGCGCCCTTCGGCGAAGCGTTCGGCCAGCGGCAGCGGGCGGGCGGCGCGCATGATGTCTATGACGCGGTCGAGGCGCGTGTCGCCCGTGACCGTCACCTGCGTCACGCCGAGGCGGGCCAGCAGCTCGCGCGAATGTTCGTTCTGCACGAAGAAGTGGGTGATGCGTTTCAGACACTGCGCATAGCCGTGTCCGTAGAAGCGGAAGAAGACCTGGTTTTCGCGGAAGATGCTTGACACGCTGTACACGGGGATGCCGTGGCGGTGGAGCACGTCTATGTAGTTGCGCCAGAACTCATACTTGATGAAGAATGCCGCTTCGGGCCGCGCCAGACGTATGAACTTGCGTGCGTTGAGCGGGGTGTCGAAGGGCAGGTAGCAGACAATGTCCGCGCCCTCGTAGTCGCGGCGCACTTCATATCCGGACGGCGAGAAGAAGGTCAGCAGAATCTTCTTTTCGGGATGCTCGCGGCGGAGCCTTTCCATCAGGGGACGGCCCTGTTCGAACTCGCCGAGCGAGGCGGCATGGAACCAAACGAAGCGGTCCTGCCCGACTTCGCGGCGCAGGATGCGCCAAGTGTTGCGGTGTCCGCGCATCATCAGCCGCGCCTTGGGGTTGAAGAGCGCGACGACGTTCACGCACAGCATGTATAAGTATATCGCGAGCGAATACACGGGATTTTCTTTTGTTGGGATGCAGATGTTTTTTTCGCGGGGTGCGGCGTGCCGGTCAGCCTAAGGCGGCTATGGCGGCGCGCATCCGTCGCAGGGTTTCCTCCTTGCCGAGGAAGGCGGCCAGTTCGTACATGTCGGGGCCTTTTCCCGTACCGACGAGGCAGACGCGCCAGGGATTCCACGGTTTGCGGCCCGTGGTTTCGGCCCAGTTGTCCACGGCCTGTCGCTGGCCCTCCACGGAGAAGTCGGCGAGACCTTCGAGCAAGTCGGCCAGTTCGGCCATTTCGGCGGGCGTTCCCTCCTTCCAGTTCTTGCGGACGAACTTGTCGTCGGCGTCGTATGCCGCGGGAGCGGTGAAGAAGAAGTCGCAAAGCGGCCACAACTCGTGGATGAAGTTGATTTTCTTCATCTTCATCATGCCGACGACGGCTTCCACGCGTTCTGCGGGGGCACAGATGCCGTTTTCCCTCAGTATGCGGTCGAAGGCGGGTGCCAGCAGGCTGTCATCGGTCTTGAGGATATATTCGCGGTTGAACCACTGGCCTTTCACGTAGTCGAAGCGCGCGCCGGCCTTCGAGCACTTGGTCAGGTCGAACTGCGCGATGAGCTCGTCCATCGACAGGATTTCCTGTTCCGTGCCCGGGTTCCAGCCGAGCAGGGCGAGGAAATTGATGACGGCCTCGGGCAGGTAGCCGCTTTCGCGGTATCCGCTCGACACGTCGCCCGTCTTCGGGTCGTGCCATTCGAGGGGAAAGACGGGGAAGCCGAGGCGGTCGCCGTCACGCTTCGAGAGCTTGCCTTTCCCGTCGGGCTTGAGCAGCAGCGGCAGATGGGCGAAGCGCGGCATGGTAGCCTCCCAGCCGAACGCACGGTAGAGCAACACGTGCAGGGGTGCCGAGGGCAGCCATTCTTCGCCGCGGATGACGTGCGTGACGGCCATGAGATGGTCGTCCACGATATTGGCCAAGTGGTACGTAGGCAGCTGGTCGGCGCTCTTGTAGAGCACCTTGTCGTCGAGGATGTCAGACATGACGCGCACGTCGCCGCGGATGATGTCGTCCACGTGTATCTCCTCGCCCGGTTCGACGCGGAAACGCACCACGTACTGCACGCCTTCGGCCACGAGCCGCTGCGTCTCCTCCTCGCCGAGCGTCAGCGAGTTGCGCATTTCCATGCGGGTGCGGGCGTCATACTGGAAGTTGGGCACGCTTTCGCGCTTGGCGTTGAGTTCTTCGGGTGTGTCGAAGGCGATGTAAGCCTTGCCCTCGTCGAGCAGGCGGGCGACGTATTGCTTGTAGATGTCGCGCCGTTCGGACTGGCGGTAGGGACCGCAGTCGCCGCCTATGCCGACGCCCTCGTCGAAGTGTATGCCGAGCCAGCGGAAGGCCTCGATGATGTACTCTTCCGCTCCGGGTACGAAGCGGTTGGAGTCGGTGTCTTCGATGCGGAATATCATTTCGCCGCCGTGCTGGCGGGCAAAGAGGTAGTTATAGAGTGCCGTGCGCACGCCGCCTATGTGTAGCGGGCCGGTGGGGCTGGGTGCGAAGCGGACCCTGACTTTTCGGTCGTTCATAGAGAAATGTTATTTTGTGTTTTCAAGTGCAAAGATAATGGATGACAGGGGAAAGACAAAGCAAAAGCCCACTGAAATCATCCGGACGTCTGTTTTTTAAGATAAACGCCGGGGCGGACGGACCGGTCCCACGCGGTGGTTCCGGCTTTCCTCCTTTTTGGAAAAACTTTCCGCCGCGGGCCGCTCCCCACCCCGCCAGGCGATTTTAACACAATTTGCTTTCGGCCGGAAATATCGTATGTAGGGACGCGATTCATCGCGTCCGCCGGGATGAAACAGCGAATAAAATCCCCAATATTCCCTGCGGACGCGATGAATCGCGTCCCTACGCGCGGCAATCCTATTGCGATTTTAACACAATTTGCTTTTGGCGGAAAAATGTTGTATCTTTGCAACAGGAAACAGGGCAGACCGCGCGGGTCTGCCCTGTTTCCGTGTTTTCCGGCCTGCATCCGGCCCGTTTTTCATGGGAAAAAGAATTTCCTACATGCCTTATAGGAAAAACTACAAGGCATGTACGAGAAACTACAAGGCATGTACGAAAAAAACATCGCGGGCTTACGCGTCCCGAAAAGTGAGCAAAGGTTAAAAATGTTAATGTCGTCAGAGCGCACCCAGGTCGTCGTAGGCCGTTTGCAGCAGGGCGTTGGCTGCGGCCCGGCGGGCAGGCGACGGTGCCGGCGTCTCACTGATGACGGACTGCGGACGGGTGACGAGGTTGATGACGCTCACGCCCGTCGTGTCCTTGTACCAGATGCCCTCGCTCCACGTGTGGACGGCCGAGGGATGCGTGTAGGTCCGGCTCAGCACGTCGCGGCTCCAGCGGAAGTCCGTGTGCGGCAGTCCCAGCTGGCCGAGCAGCGTGGCGGGCAGGTCGGTTTGGTTGCACAGGCGGTCGATGACGCGCGCTTCCCTCACGGCCCCGCCCGTCCAGATGAGGGGGATGTGGGCGCGGCGCGGCTGGTGGGGAGACAGTCCGGCGGGGTAGCCGATGCCGTGGTCGGGCAGGATGACGATGAGCGTATTGCGCCACTGCGGCGTTGCCCTGAGGCGGTCGGTGAAGCGGCCGATGCAGGCGTCGAGATAGGCCATGGAGTTGGCCACCGGGTCGCCCTTGATGCGGTCGTAGGGCACGCCCCACGGTTCGTGGCTGGCCAGCGTGAGCACCGCCGTGTGCCACGGGCGGTCCGCGGGGTAAGCCGTGACCATGTCGAAGAGGCGGTCGAAGACGATGCTGTCGGTCACGCCCCAGTCGTGCGTGCGGCGCACCGACGTGGGGAACGACGTGTCGCCATAGGTCCTGTCATAGCCTGTCGCCATGAGATAGCCGTTGGTGTTGGTGAAATTGATGTCGCCGCCGTAGAGGAATTCCGTCGAGTAGCCGGCCCGTCGCAGCGAGGCGGCGATGCCGGGCAGGCGGGTGTATTTCCCCGGCAGCTTCATGACGCTCACGTCGGGGAAGGAGGGATAGCCGCTCAGTGCGCATACCGTTCCGCGGTCGGTGCGGAAGGAGTTGGCGTAGCAGCCGGTGAAGACGACGCCCTCCCCGGCCAGGGCGTTGAGCCGGGGCGTGATGTTAGCGTCGGCTTCGGGGTCTACGGCGTTCACGAATGTACCGCCGCAACCTTCCATCAGTATGACGAGCACGTTGGGCCGCCGCGTGTTGAGCAGCGTATCGGTACCGACGCTTTCGGTCGAGTAGCCTAATGAGGCGAAGATGCGGGCCCGTTCCGCCTCGCCGTAGTATTCGTGCTGCCGGGCGAAGTCACGGGTCTTGAACAACGAGTAGAAGATGCTGAAGGCCGGGTTCACGGCCGAGTGGTTCAGGTACTGGTTTTGGCTGTAATAGACCATGCCGACGTTGGCCGTGGACTTCCCCACCCCGCCCCGTATGCCGAGGAACAGCAGGCCGCCGGCCAGGATGCCGGCCGCCGTCATCGCGGCGCGCAGACGCCATCCGCGCAACGCGGGAAGGCTTTCGGGCAATGCGGACCGGCGGGATTTACAGACGGACACCGCGCCGTGTTTTTTTCTTCCCGGAAAACGGAGCGCGGCGGGGCTTTTGCCGCACAGCAAGGCGAAGATGAGGAGCGCGGACAGGACGATGGCCGCCGCCACGCCTATTATATATAAGGTCGAGACGCTGGCCGTCATGCCTTTCGGCGAATCCATGTAATTGAAGACCGTGCCGTCGAGCTTGAAGCCCCAGAAACCGTACAGGCAGCAGTCGGCCGTGAGGATGACCGCAAGGAGTGTGGCGACGAGGCCCGCGTGAATTTTGAACAAAAGGCGGGCGCGCGGGATTTTCACCCAAAAAGACAGCAGCATCACGAGCCAGGGGACGGCCGAGAGATAGCCCGCCGTCGCGAGGTCGAGGGGCAGTCCGTGCCACATCACGGCCGGCGCGTCCGTCCACGCGGCGGCATGGTCGGCGGGCGGGTTGCAGAGCATGAAAACCGCCTTTCCCATCAGAAATACTCCGATGAGCGAAAGAAAGTAACGCAGGAAGAAACGGAATCGTGCGGGCATGGCTGTTCGTCTTAGGATGCAACGTCAGAGTTGCTGCATGTCGTTCAATCGTTTGTAGTATCCGTTTTTGGCCAGCAGGGCCTCGTGCGTGCCGCGCTCCACGATGCGCCCTTCGTGCAGCACGCAGATTTCGTCGGCGTTGCGGATGGTGGACAGCCGGTGGGCGATGGCGATGGTGGTGCGCGTCTTCATCAGACGTTCGAGGGCTTCCTGCACGAGCCGCTCGCTTTCGGTGTCGAGCGCCGACGTGGCCTCGTCGAGTATGAGTATGTCCGGATTTTTCAGGATGGCGCGCGCGATGGATATCCGCTGGCGCTGTCCGCCCGAAAGCCGGCAGCCGCGGTCGCCCACGTTGGTATCGTAGCCGAACTCGCTTTCCATGATGAAGTCGTGGGCGTTTGCGATTTTCGCGGCCGCCGTCACCTGTTCCATCGTGGCGTTCTCCACGCCGAAAGCGATGTTGTTGAAGAACGTGTCATTGAAGAGAATGGCCTCTTGGTTCACGTTGCCGATGAGCGCCCGCAGGTCTGCGAGGTAAATGTCCTTCACGTCGGTGCCGTCGAGCAGTATCTTGCCGCCGGTCACGTCGTGGTAACGCGGCAGCAGGTCCACGAGCGTCGATTTTCCCGAGCCGCTCTGTCCCACGATGGCGATGGTCTGTCCACGGCGCACGGTGAGACTGACGTCTTTCAGCACGTCGGTGCGGCCGTTGTAGCTGAAAGAAACGTCGCGGAACTCGATTTTTTCGCCCAGGTTCTTGAAGTGTACGGGATTCCCGGCTTCGCGGATGGGATTCTCGGCATTCAGTATTTTGTTCACACGTTCCACCGAGGCCATTCCCTTGGGTATGGCATACGTGGCCCGCGACAGGTCTTTCAAGGGCTGTATGATGCTGTACAGGATGACCATGTAGAAGATGAAAGTCGGGGCATCGACGGGCGGATGGTTGGAGAAAATGAGCGTTCCGCCGTACCAGAGCACGAGTACGATGAGGCATGTGCCGAGAAACTCGCTGACCGGATGCGCCGAGACCTGGCGGATGGCCACTTTGTTGGAGGCCCGGCGGAACTCGTCGGTACTGCGGTCGAAGCGTTCGCACATCTTGCGTTCGGCCGTAAAGGCCTTGATGATGCGCATGCCGCCGAGCGTCTCTTCGAGCTGCGACATGGTCTCGCTCCACTTGTTTTGTGCGTCGAGCGACTGGCGTTTCAGTTTGCGCCCGATGCGGCCCATGACCCAGCCCATCAGCGGAAGGACGATGATGGTGAAGAGGGTGAGCTGCCAACTCGTATAGATAAGGACGCTGAAGTAGCATGTCAGCAGTATGGGGTTCTTGATGAGCATCTCGAGCGAGCCGGTAATGGAGTTCTCAATCTCGTTCACGTCGCCGCTCATGCGGGCGATGATGTCGCCCTTGCGTTCCGACGAGAAGAAGCTCAGTTGCAGTGACACAATTTTGTGGTAAACCTGTGAGCGGATGTCGCGTACGATGCCCGTACGCAGCGGGACCATGATGCCGGCCGAGACAAAATAGCTTCCTGTCTTGAGCAACGTGGCGGCCACAAGGAACGAACCGATGAGCAGCAGCGTGGTCGATGCACCGTATTCCAGCATGATCTGCTGCGTATAATAGTACATGTTGTTCACGAGTATGTCTTTCGTGCTGTGACCCGCGGCATCCCACGCGATGAATGTATAGGTGGTGGTGTCGAGCTTGAAGAGCAGGTTGAGCATCGGTATGAGCGACGCGAACGAGAACACGTTGAGTACGGCCGAGAGCAGGTTGAAGAACAACGAGCCGAAGAGGTACTTCTTATAGGGTGCGACGTAGTGCCGCATGATACCAAAGAATTCTTTCATACCATAGATTTATAGGTTTTTATTTGCGGCCGAAGTCTGCGGGAATCTCGCCCCAGGCTTTGGTATCCCACTTGACAAGCGGTGTTTCATAGCTGTTGCCGCGCAACCAGGCCTCGGCCCGTCCGATGAGTTCGTGCACCTGGCGCGTCTTTGCATTGAGGGGCAGTTTCGTCTTGCACTTCTTCTGCCTGACCCATGCCAGTGCGTTGCGGCTGTCCGAGTAGATGGTGAGCCGTTCACCGCTTTTCCCGATTAGTGCCAGGGCATGTACGATGGCGAGGAACTCGCCTATGTTGTTCGTGCCGTAGGCCGGTCCGAAGCGGAATACTTCCCGGCCTGTCCGCAAGCATACTCCACGGTATTCCATCGGTCCCGGGTTGCCCGAGCAGGCGGCATCGACGGCCCAGGCCTCATAAGTGGGCGGCACGCAGTCGGTTGCCGTCCCCTGTCCCGGCACTCCGGTTCTCGGTTGTGCCGTGCGGCGCGGTCTCACATAGTCGGATGCCGGCGAGCGGTAGGCTTCTTCGGCCTCCTGCCGCGTGGCAAACGATTTGTACACGGCGCCTTCGAAGCCCTTCACCTGTCGTTGGCATTCGGGCCACGTGGTGTAGACGCCCGGTTCCAGCCCGTGCCACACCACATAATATTTCTGCTTCGTCGTTGCCATGCGTCCTTGTTTCCCTGACCGGCAGTCTGTCCGTTGTCCGTTCCTTTTTCGCTGTATTGCCTGTCCTGTCGGAAAATCCTGTCTCTGTTCTTGTCGCTTACATGCGTTCGGGCATTTCGATGCCCAGCAGGCCCATGCCGAGGCGCACTACTTTTGCGACGTTGGCCGACAGGACAAGGCGGAAGTGGCGGCGGCGTTCGTCTTCCTCGCGCAGGATGCTGAAGTCGTGATAGAACTGGTTGTATTCCTTGACCAGGTCATAGCAGTAGGCAGCCACGGCCGAGGGCGAATAGTCCTGCCCGGCCTGACGCACTACGGCGGCGAAATCGGCCACGTGCTGCACAATCTCTTCCTCCTTTGTGGACAGCGGGCAGTCGGCGGCCAAGGGTCCCTCGCAATTCAGTCCCTGGTCGGCGGCCTTGCGCAGTATGCTGCGTATGCGGGCATAGGTATATTGTATGAACGGACCGGTGTTTCCGTTGAAGTCGATGCTCTCTTCGGGATTGAAAAGCATGTTCTTGCGCGCGTCTACCTTGAGGAGGAAATACTTGAGCGCGCCCATTCCGACGATGCGGGCCACTTCCCGGCGTTCGTCTTCGGGCATGTCGTCGAACTTGCCCGCCTCGTCGGCCGTGCGGCGTGCCTGACTCACCATTTCGGCCACCAGTTCGTCGGCATCGACCACGGTGCCCTCGCGGCTTTTCATCTTGCCATTGGGAAGTTCCACCATGCCGTAAGAGAAATGTACGAGGTCTTTGCCCCATTCGAAGCCCAGTTCGTCGAGCAGGATGCTGAGTACCTGGAAGTGGTAGTTCTGTTCGTTGCCGACAACGTATATCATTTTGTCGATGGGGAAGTCCTGGAAGCGCAACTTGGCCGTTCCGATGTCCTGCGTCATGTATACGCTCGTGCCGTCGGCGCGCAGCAGCAGTTTCTCGTCCAGTCCTTTGTCGCGCAAGTCGGCCCAGACGGAGCCGTCCTCTTTCCGGAAGAAGATGCCGCGGGCCAGTCCTTCCTCAACCTTTTCGCGGCCTTCGAGATAGGTATCGCTTTCGTAGTATATCTTGTCGAAGCCCACGCCAAGTGCCTTGTACGTCTCGTCGAAGCCGGCATATACCCATTCGTTCATGCGACGCCAGAGCGCGCGCACCTCGGGGTCGTTCTGTTCCCACTTGACCAGCATGTGACGGGCCTCCTGCATGAGGGGCGATTCCTTTTCGGCGCGTGCCTTGGCCTCGTCGGGCGTCATGCCTTCGGCCGTGAACTGTTCGGTGAGCGCCTTCACCTCTTCGCGGAAATGCTTGTCGAAGGCCACGTAGTAATCGCCGATGAGGTGGTCGCCCTTTTTGCCGCTCGATTCGGGCGTTTCGCCGTTGCCGTACTTCAGCCAGGCGAGCATGGACTTGCAGATGTGTATGCCGCGGTCGTTCACAATGTTAGTTTTCACGACGCGATTGCCGTTGGCCTCCATGATTTGTGCGAGCGACCAGCCCAGCAGGTTGTTGCGCACGTGGCCCAGGTGGAGCGGTTTGTTGGTGTTGGGCGAGGAATACTCAATCATGACGAGCGGGGAAGCCTCGGTGGGGCGCGTCAGTCCGTATTCGGGGTCGGCGTCTATGCTGCCCAGCAGTTCCACCCAGCGGGCGGCGGCGACGGTCAGGTTCAGGAAACCTTTTACGACGTTGAAGGCCGACACTACGTCCGAGTTGGCCATGAGGTGTTCGCCGATTTCGCGCGCCGTGTCCTCGGGCTTCTTGCGCGAGACGCGCAGCAGCGGGAAGACGACGAGCGTGAGGTGTCCCTCGAACTCGCGTTTCGTCTTTTGCAGTTGCAGTTCCTGTTCGGGCACGTCCTGTCCGTAGAGGGCGTTGATGGCTGCGCGGATGTCGGCGGCCAGTTGTTGTTCGATTTTCATATCGTGTGTTTTTTTTGTTTCCGGTAGCTGTCGCCCTCGTCCCGCGGACGGGGGCGGAATACATGCAGGCTACAAAATTACGACTTTTGTCGGAGTGGGCAAAACTTGCGGAAACCGTTTTTCCTTTCCGCCTGTCCGGTTCATTCCGCCCGCCGTGGATTTTAACACAATTTGCTTTCGGGCGGAAAATGTTGTATCTTTCTACTACGGAAGTGAGGGATGCGGTCTGAGACCGCTTTTTTTGTATCTGCAAGGCGGGTTTTCGGACATTTTTCCCCGCGGGAGAGGAAAAAATACATGGCTTGTAGAAAAAAACGGATGCCATGTAGGAAAATTTTTCTTTGTGAAAAGATAAAACACCGCGGGCTTCCGCGCCGCCAAAAGTGAGCAAAAGTTAAAAATGTTAATGTCGGTCTTTCCTTTCCCCCTGTCCCGCGCGGGCGGAAAGGGGGTGGAAAGACGCGGCCGGGACGCGGCAGAGCGCGAATGCGTTCCACGGCGTCCCGGCGCGGTTTCATGTGTGTCCTTCCGCGTGTCCGCAGGTCAGAGCAGGCTCCACGCCACGGTCAGGCCGGCCATGACGATGCTCACCATGCTCATGAGCTTGATGAGGATGTTCAGACTCGGGCCGGACGTGTCCTTGAACGGGTCGCCCACGGTGTCGCCCACGACGGTGGCCTTGTGCGTGTCGCTGCCCTTGCCGCCGAAGTTGCCCTCCTCCACGTACTTCTTCGCGTTGTCCCAGGCTCCGCCCGCGTTGGCCATGAAGACGGCCAGCGCGAAGCCCGCGGACAGGCCGCCGATGAGCAGGCCCAGTACGCCGCTGACGCCGAACACGAGGCCCGCGGCTATGGGGACGATGATGGCCAGCAGCGAGGGAACAATCATTTCGTGCTGGGCGGCTTTCGTCGAAATCATGACACAGCGGCCGTAGTCCGGTTCGGCCTCGCCGGTCAGTATGCCCTTGATTTCGCGGAACTGGCGGCGCACTTCCGAGACCATCTTGGCGGCGGCGCGGCCCACGGCATTCATCGTCAGGCCGCAGAACAGGAAGGCCATCATGGCGCCCACGAACATGCCGGCCAGCACTTTGGGGTTCATGAGTGTCACGTCATAATATTGCATGAAGTCGGCAAATGACGCCTCTGCCAGGCGTACGCTGCGCCCGGGCAGTTCCAGTGTCGTCTGTCCGATGCGTTCCAGCCCGATGCGCACTTCCTCGACGTAGCTGGCCAGCAGGGCCAGTCCCGTGAGTGCCGCCGAGCCGATGGCGAAGCCCTTGCCCGTGGCGGCGGTCGTGTTGCCCAGCGAGTCGAGCGCGTCGGTGCGCCGGCGTACCTCCTCGCCCAGTCCGCTCATCTCGGCGTTGCCACCGGCATTGTCGGCGATGGGGCCGTATGCGTCCGTGGCCAGCGTGATGCCGAGGGTGGAAAGCATACCTACCGAGGCCATGCCGATGCCGTACAGGCCCATGGAGACGTTCGAGAGGTCGCCGCCGGCGGCCAGCAGGAACGAAATGATGATGCCCGCCACGACAGCCAGCACGGGCACGGCGGTGGAGACCATTCCGAGCCCGAGACCCGAGATGATGACCGTGGCGGCTCCCGTCTGCCCGCTTTCGGAAATGCGCCGCGTGGGCTTGTAACTTTGCGAGGTAAAGTATTCCGTGCTTTGTCCGATGACAATGCCCACGATGAGGCCCGTAGCGACGGTCAGGGTCATGGTCAGCCAGTTTTCAAGCCCGAGCAGCCACAGTATGCCGCCCGAAGCCACGACGATGGCCGCGCCGCTCAGGTTGGTGCCCGTGGAGAGTGCGCGCAGCAGGTCCTTCATGGTGGCGTCCTCGCGGGTACGCACGGCGAAGATGCCGATGATGGAGAGCAGGATGCCGACGGCCGCGATGAGCATGGGTGCCACGACGGCCTTGAACTGTGCCACGGTGTCGCCGCCGGTCATGTAGGCCGCCGCGCCGAGGGCTGCCGTGGCCAATATCGAGCCGCAATAGGATTCATACAGGTCGGCGCCCATTCCGGCCACGTCTCCCACGTTGTCACCCACGTTGTCGGCGATGGTGGCCGGGTTGCGCGGGTCGTCTTCGGGGATGTTGCTTTCCACTTTGCCCACGAGGTCGGCGCCCACGTCGGCGGCTTTGGTGTAGATGCCGCCGCCCACGCGTGCGAAGAGGGCTTGTGTGGACGCGCCCATGCCGAAGGTGAGCATCGTCGTGGTGATGATGCAGAGTTTGGCCGTGGCATGGTCGGTGGCGGGTACGAGGGCGTCGAGCAGCAGGTACCAGAACGAGATGTCGAAGAGGCCGAGCCCGACGACTACAAGCCCCATGACTGCGCCCGAGCGGAAGGCTACGCGCAAGCCGCCGTTGAGGGAGGTGCGCGCGGCATGGGCTGTGCGCGCCGAGGCTGCCGTGGCCGTTTTCATGCCGAGGAAGCCTGCGAGGCCCGAGAAGAAGCCTCCGGTGAGGAAGGCCACGGGTACCCACGCGTTCTGCACGCCGAAGCCGTAGGCCATGACGGCAAAGAGCACGGCCAGACAGGCAAAGACGATGCCCACGACCTTGTACTGCTGCCGCAGATAGGACATGGCGCCCTTGCGCACGGCCTCGGCGATGTGGACCATGCGGGGTGTTCCTTCGGAGGTTTGTTTCATCTGCCGGTAGAAGTATCCGGCGAAGCAGAGGGCCAGCACGGACGAGGCCGGCACGAGCCAAAAGAGTGGTGTTTCCATAGGTTGAGGAAAGATTACAGGTTTGCGGGGACAATTTACTCCTTTTTTCTCGGAACGCTGTCCTTTGCAGGCAGGGAATGGCCGGTTCTTAGTGTTTTTTAACGGTGAAGAAAGGGGGCTTGCCTGTCCGGCCGGCCGTTTCCGGATGACTTGTCCGACGGCGTAGCCGCATGTTCCGGGCAATCGTCCGCCGTGTCGGGAAAAGGTATGCCACGGACAAGGCTCTGATGCCCGCCGTGGATTTTAACACAATTTGCTTTCGGGCGGAAAATATCGTATGTAGGGACGCGATTCATCGCGTCCGCCGGGATGAAACAGCGAATAAAATCCCCAATATTCCCAGCGGACGCGATGAATCGCGTCCCTACGCGCAGCCATCATATTGCGATTTTAACACAATTTGCTTTTGGCCGGAAAATGTTGTATCTTTGTGGTACGAAAGTGCGGAGGACGGCTGAAACCGTCCTTTTTTCGTGCCCTTAGGCCCGTTTTCGGGCGGAACCGGCCCTATGTAAGTTTTTCGTAAGTGCCTTTTAGCCGTTCCTACATGCCATGTAGGAAAATTCGGCCCTGCATGTAGGGGAAACTACAAGCCATGTAGGCTGTGCCGAAAGTGAGCGAAAGTTAAAAATGTTAATGTCGAGTGTGCGTTTCCGCCGTGCCGGCGTCTCGTCCGCAAGGCAGTCCGCCCCGCTCTCCTATGTATCGGAGAGCGGGGCGGACTTGTCAGTTCGTTTCCGGTAGTCCGGTTGCAGCCGGATGCCGTGCGGCGGTCGTCAGGCCTGTTCCGCACGTCCGGATTCCGTGTCTTATTTCGCGAAAATCTTGCGGCGGTTGCCCGTCACGTAGATGCCGCCGCTCACGGGACGGTTCACCCGTCGTCCGCTCAGGTCGTAGTATTCCGCGACCTTGGCCTCGGCATCCGTTTCTACGGTCCCGATGCCCGTGGCGACGGGGATGTCGGTCGGCTCTATGTACCAATATGACGCCGGGTCATCGGTTACGGAATTGGCATTCCAAGGTACGAGGCGCGCAGTGTTCTGTGCGAGGTGAATGGCCCTGTATCCGGATTCCGGGTTCTGGCACATGATGGCGCTTTGGCCGGCTGTGGTCGATTTCAGCAGGTAGAGTCCGGCGCTTTCCTTGTCTGCGGTGGTCGGTATCTCGACCTCCCTTCCTCCGGTCGGGCAGATGTAGGCGTTCGTGCCCTTGTTGCGTATGCTCAGCTGTCCTTCACCGTCGAACTCGAAGCAGAAGAGCTGTGCCTCGTCTGCCTCGTCGGATGCAGCGCTCTTAAGGCCTCCTTGTTCCTTGGCCACGAGGTAGAGGTTGCCGGCACGGCCATGGTTGCGCAGGCGATAGTACTTGGTGTCGGTGGGCGCCACCCTGTTGTCGGCTGACACGAGGGCTGCGTTCAGCGCCACGTAGCTTGCCTGCGTGGGAGCGGCGTTGTAGGCCTCGAGTGTGGCGTTTATGGCCTTGATTCCCTCCTCGGTGTACATTCCGACATAGGTTCCGGTGCCGTCGGCCGTGGCTGCGGCAATCTTGGCCGCCACTTCGTCCTTGACGAATGCCTGCCCGTCGATGCCTTCCTCATTATATACGTATGCCCCGCCGGTGATGTCCTCGAGCGTATAATTCTTGTAGATGACGCTATATCCGCCGTTGCCGACGCATGAATACGTATCTTCTTCGAACAGGAAGCCCAAGGTGTTGTTCTTTTGCCACGTCATGGTGGAGTAACATCCGCCGGTATAGCTCGACTGATGGCGGCCATCCCAGTCTTTGGCCACGTTTGCGGCGGTGTCGAAGTCGGAAAGTCCGGCCAGTTCCTTGTAGTAGATGCCCACGTTTGCACGGTTGGGACCGAAGGGCACGGACTGTAGCAGGATGTATACGGGCTTGTCGTCGCTGACGCGCTTGGCGGGAACCACCATGATTTCGCCATTGGAGGGCAGGCCGCCCTGTTCGCAGATTCCGCCGTTGGAAGAAGCGAGCGAGCGCGTCATGGCGCCCCACGAGCCTTCGCCTTTGGCCACGTCGGTGTAGGTAAAGATGTTGTACAGGCGGCCCGTCGAGCGCGAACTGATGAGGACGGAGCCGTCAGGCAGCTCGTCGGCTTTCGATTCGTCGCCTCCCGAGGGAATAGGTGTCACTTCCGTGCCGCCGAGTACGGTCCATTGTCCTCCGAAGTCGTCGGAATAGAGCACGAAGTTGATGTTGTTGCCGTTTTTGTCCTTGAAAAGAACCGCGCAGTACAGGCGGTAATAATCTCCCACCTTGATGGTTTTGCTTTGCGAAATCTTGCCGGAGCCGATGAACATGGCACGTGCCGGCCCGAAGGGGCTTTCGTCGAACTGGGCGTAGATGTGTTCGGCAATGTCCGTAGGCTCGCTCCACGTTTCACCGCCGTCTTCGCTGTAGAAGCGGGCGATGTACTGGTGATGGTCGCGGGTTCCGCCCGGGAAAGATACGTTTCCGGCGCAGCTCATCAGCAGCACACGGTCGCTTTCGCGGTCGGCCACGATACACGGGTCGCCGAATCCGACCCACATGTCCGAACCTTTTTCGGCCCAGTCGGCGCCTTTGCTCTCGACAATGGTGAAGACGTCGCCCCAGGTCTGTCCCTGGTCCTTGCTGATGCGTCCCCGCAGGTCGATGCGGCCGTTATTGCGCGTGCCGATGTCGCCCCGGCTGTAGCGGTAGTCGGCTACGGCGATGATGTTGCCGTTTCCGGCTTGCGCGATTGCCGGGATGCGGTAGGGTATGTCGCTGCCTTCGGTGTGGAAGACTTCGGTATAAGGTTCTATCTTGCGGTCCGAAAGTTCTACCTGTACGGTGAAGTTCTCGAGGACCACGGCCTTGCCGTTCAGGCCGCCGAGTACGAACGAGGCGGTGCGGTCTTCCAGTCCGCTGACCTCGAAGTGCTGCGCCGTGGCCGTCGTGGTGACGGATTGCGAGCCTGCGGTGATGGTGTTCGAGAACGTACCTCCGTCCAGGTTCTTGACGTCAAAGCTGTAACCGGTGACGTTGTAGGTCAGAGGAACGGAGATGGCATAGGTGCAATTGTTGGTTGTGGTGGCGCTTCCTCCGGTGAAAAGGACGAGGTTGTCCCCGCTGCTCTGCATATTGTTTTGGGAACAGCCGAACGTCAGGCCTTCCATTTCGCTGCTTGACCATGTGGCGTGATAGGTCTTGTTGTTATTGCTGGCCGTGAAGCTTCCATGCGCCAGCGATATGGCATGTGTGCCGACATTCGTGTCTTCCGCGTCCTGCGCTATGGCGGTTGTGAGTCCCGTTGCGGTGAGGAACAAGGAAAGAAGTAGAGTAAATTTTTTCATAGGCTTGGGTGTTTATCTGTATTGGATGTTTCCGGTTTCCTGCGTGATGCGTCCCCGTGCGCGCGGCCGGTCTTATTTGATGAGCCCGCCGAGGTCTTCTTTCGTCAGTTTGGCGATGTTGTCGCGCATGGCCGTGTCGCCCTTCAGGTTTTCGAGCTTGTAGTAGTCCATGAATCCCATGTTGCCGTCGCGCAGTGCCTGTGCCAGCGCCTTGGGCACTTCGGCTTCGGCCTGTATGACCTCGGCGCGCGCCTCCTGTGCGCGTGCTTTCATTTCCTGTTCTTGGGCCACGGCCATGGCACGGCGTTCTTCGGCCTTGGCCTGCGCGATGTTCTTGTCGGCGTTGGCCTGGTCCATCTGCAGCGTCGCGCCGATATTTTTGCCCACATCTATGTCCGCGATGTCGATGGACAGGATTTCGTAAGCCGTACCGGCGTCCAGTCCTTTGCGCAACACGAGTTTGGAGATGCTGTCGGGGTTCTCGAGCACCTGTTCGTGCGACTCGGCCGAACCGATGCTCGACACGATGCCCTCTCCCACGCGGGCCAGAATGGTGTCCTCGCCGGCGCCGCCCACCAGCTGGTGGATGTTGGCGCGTACCGTGACGCGCGCCTTGGCTATGAGCTGGATGCCGTTCTTGGCCACGGCGGCCACGGGCGGCGTATCTATGACTTTGGGGTTCACACTGGTCTGTACGGCTTCGAACACGTCGCGTCCGGCCAGGTCGATGGCGGTTGCTTTCTCGAACGACAGGTCGATGTTGGCCTTCGAGGCCGATACGAGGGCGTGGACCACGCGCTGTACGTGTCCGCCCGTCATGTAGTGGGCCTCAAGATTGTCGCGGGTGATGTTTCCCAGCCCGGCCTTGTGCGCTTCGATAAGGCTGGGCACGATGACGCCGGGCGGGACGTTGCGGATGCGCATCAGAAACAGCTGCATCAGCGAGATGCGCACGCCCGACACCTTGGCAGACAGCCAAAGGAAGAAGGGAACGAAGTGGAAGAATATGGAAAGTAGGACAATCGCTCCGATAGCTATCGCTATGGGGAAAAAAGGTGTTGCTGTCATGGTTGTAGCAGATTATAAGGGTGAATATTCGCAACAAAATTACTATATAATTCTGACAACGTGGCATGTTGTCGCGTTTTTTCCTTTCGCGGCGATTCTTTTTTTCGGGATAAAAACGTTTTTGTCCGCCTGCGGACACGCCGGGTGCGGGCGGTGCCGTCTCGAGGAAGGAGAAACGCCGCGCGATGCGCCGTCTGCGATTTTAACACTATTTGCTTTTGGCGCGTAAATGTATTATCTTTGCAGTGCAGAAGCGGGAAAGGTGGCGGCAGCCGCCTTTTTTCGTGCTCGTAAGCCCGTTTCCCGCGGATTTTTCCCGCCATCTGCGAAAAACTACAAGGCATGTAGTCGTTCGTACATGCCTTGTAGTTTTTTCTATCCCTGTCTTGGTAGACGGAAACAGGGATTTTCCGGTGCGTAAATTGTGCACGAAAGTTAAAAACGTTAAAGTCGTCCGACGCTTCCCGCCGTCCCGCCGCCGGTTGCCGGCATCCGTCGGGGCGTTCCGGGCGGGCGGCGCCTGCGGCCTGCGGCGGGACAAAAAAGAAGGATAGGGAAAGCCGGTGCCTCCCCTACCCTTCTGTTTCGTTCTTTTGGTTTCAACCGCAGTGAATGCGCTTTTCCATTCCGTAGGCGCGGAAATGGCACTGCGTGCCCGCGGAAATGGCACTGCGTGTCTGCGGAAATGGCACTGCGTGTCCTTATTCCGCGATGAGCGAGAACTCGGCTCCCGTGGCGTAGTCGTTGCCGCGCTGTTCGTTGAGGGCGCGGAAGCGGACGTAGCGGGCTTTCACGGGCTTGGAGAACATCACGCGCTGCGACTCGCTGCTGTCCTTGAAGCTGCCGCGTGCCACCGGCTCGCCCCAGTTCTGGCCGTCCTGGCTCACATATATCTCATACTCCTTCACACGTCCGTTGGGGCTGTCCTGACGCGGCTGGTAAACGATGCCTTTCATGGTCTTCGTCTCGGCGGCGTCGAAGTCCACCCAGTGCGGATACTTGGCCAGCGTGATGCTGTACATGGTATGCCAGTAGGTGGCGGCATCTCCGTCCACGAGTTTCTTGGCATCGCCTTCGCCGGGCTCCTGCGAGGAGGCGAAAACCATCTCCAAGGGGACGCTTTCAATCTTGGCGTAGCTCATTTTCACCTTGAGCGACGAATTGTCCTTGTACCAGGCCTGTATGGTGCCGCCGGCACGCATGTCTATCGGCGCGGTGTAGACTGCTGCCTTCTTGCTTCCGTTCAGGCTGTACATGATGGTGCGGCCCTTGGCGGGTGTGCTGAGCGTCACCTTGCCGGTGCGGCTGTGCTGGATGCTGATAGGCTGTTCGCCCGAGTGGCTGACCTTGGCTGTCTCGTTGATGACGGCGGGCATCGCGCGGCCGATGTTGATGGGGCGTATGATGAAACCGAAATCATAGTTGGCACTCATCGTGCGGTCCGGGCCGAGCGGTCCGCCCTGGCCGCAACTTGCTCCTCCCAGTCCGGTCACTTTGGCGTCGAGGTGCAGGTGGGTGCGCGTGGATGCCGGCAACTGGTACGGATGTGCGGCGGTGGTCAGTTCCTGCTGGCTCCAAGGCAGTGCCGAGGCCGACATGACGCTGTCTGCCACGAATACCGCGCCCTTGCCCGAGGCATCTGTCAGCGCGCACCAGCGCACGTCCTCGCGGTTGCCCATGGCCTGGGGCTTCGGCAACATGATGTCGGCGTTCGTGACGTCGGCGGCGTGCAGCTCGACGAACTGTCCCGTCTTGCGGTCATTGTAGTTGTTCACCGGACCGCGGCCGTAGTAATAATACTGCTTGAGGTCGGCGGGCAGCTGCATGGCATAGCCCAGACGGGGCAGCACCACCGATGACCTGTTTGCCGAGATGGCGCTCTGCAGCTCGACAGAGCCGTCAGGGTAGACTGTATATATCTGGTTCGTGGTGAACTTGAAGTCGTCCGGACCGAGGGCTTTCTTGTTCTTTTCGAAGCCGTAGACCGATTCGGGGTCGCGGTCGCGATTGCCGTAACCGTGGTCGCAGCCGTAAGCACCCTGGCTCTCGACGGTGAAGCTGAGCTGGTATGTGCCGTCCGCCTTCTTCGTCCACGAATGGTCGAGCACGCGGTGACGCAGGTCGTAGAGACCGTTGCGGAACCACTCGCGCGGATAGCCTATGCCGTCGTCATTGTCGGTCGGCGCGCGGAAGGCGTCGAGCTTCGGGCCTTCTCCGTCGCGGATGATGGTGCGGTCGCCGTAGGACAAGGCGCACAGTGAACCGTCCTTCAGGTCGAATGCGGCCTTGAAGCCTTCTCCGCTCAGCGTGATGCGGCCGTCTTTCTCCTCATGCTTGATTTTGGTGTCGCTCTTGGCGGTCTCGGACATGGCGGGTGCCTTCTCCGAAGCCGTCTTCACGAGCAACTGCTCCTCCATCTGCACGTAGTCCTTCTTGGCCCAGGGCTTGTCCTGTCCGAGCAGGAACTGCACTTTCACGAAATACTCGCTCTGCGGGTCAAGCTTGGCATAATCGTAAGGAAGCCTGTACTGCTGGCGCTCGCGCGGGCCGACAATGTTGCGCGGGCCCATGAGCGGCTTGTCTTTCTCCACACATACGCCGTCCTTCCACAGCGACCACACGATGCGGTAGTCCGTGAGCGGTTCGAAATAGTTCTTGTTGAAGATTTCTATCCGGCCCTGCGCGGCGTCTATGAGCTTGACACCGACGTTCTGGTATACTTTCTTCACTTCGTAGTACTGTGCTTTGGGCGTCAGGTCGGGACGCATCACGCCGTTCATGCAGAACATGCCGTCGTTAGGCTTGTCTCCGAAGTCGCCGCCATAGCCCCAGTAGGCCTTACCCGTCTTGGGATCGTAATTTTCGATGGCCTGGTCCACCCAGTCCCAGATGGCGCCGCCGATGAAGAAGTTCGTGCTTTCGATGGCGTCCCAGTAATCCACGAGGTTGCCTATGGCGTTGCCCATGGAGTGGGCATATTCGGAGATGTGGTAGGGATATTTCATGTTGTATGTGCCCTTGACCGCGCCCTGCACCCAAGGGATGGAGGGATATTGGTTCGAGCCCATGTCCACGATGTCGTTGTTACGTTCGTACTGCACGGGACGGCTGGTGTCGAATGCCTTGATGGCGTTGTAGCAGTCCGTGAAGTTCTTGCCCGGTCCGGCCTCGTTGCCGAGACTCCATATGCAGACGGACGGATGGTTCACCGTGGCGTGTACCATTTCCATGTTGCGTGCGATGTGCGCGTTGCGGAACTCGGGCACGTGCGACAGGCTTGCTTCGCCGTAATAGTATTCATGGCTTTCGATGTTGGCTTCGTCTTCCAGGTAGATGCCGTACTTGTCGCACAGGTAGTACCAGTAGGGGGCGTCGGGATAGTGGCAGTTGCGCACATGATTGATGTTGCCGCGTTTCATGAGCATGACTTCGTGTTCCATCTGCTTGCGCGTGATGTAGTGGCCCGTCTGCGGGTTGTTTTCGTGGCGGTTCACGCCTTTCATCTTGATGGGCTGTCCGTTCAGGTAGTAGTAACGTCCGGCCAGCTTGAACTCGTCCTTGTCGGCCGGCGTTTCCTTGATTTCTATCTTGCGGAAACCTACGCCTGTCGAGAAGGTCTCGACCGTTTTCCCTTTCTTGTCGAGCAGTTCGCCCACGAGCACGTAGCGGTGGGGGGCTTCCGCGCTCCACGGCTTGGCGGCCTGTCCGGCGTGGAACACGAATTCCACTTCGCGCGTGCCGGCCTTTTGCAAGTCGCCTACGGGAACGGGCTGCGATGCCTTGCCGAAGAGGCGGTTGTCGTCGCTGTAGAGGTCGTTTTCATAGAGGGAGTAGCGCAGCGAATAGCCTTTGGCAGCTTTGTCCGTGAGGTTGCTGACGCAAGCCTTTATCTTGAGCGATGCGTCGGTGAAGCTTTCGTCGTAGTCGGGTATGGCCACGATGTCGCGCACCTGTATCCGGGGCTTGGCCGTGAGCGATACGCTGCGGAAGATGCCCGGCAGTCGGAACATGTCCTGCGACTCGAGGAACGAGCCGTCGGAGTGGCGGTAGACCTCGGCGGCCACGACGTTCTCGCCCTCTTTGAGGTAGGGCGTGATGTCGAACTGCGCCAGATTGCGTGAGTTCTTGGAGAAGCCCACATACTTTCCGTTCACGTAGAGATAGAAGAAAGAGTCCACGCCGTCGAAGTTAATGCAGACCTGGCGGCCTTTCCATTCGGCCGGGACGGTGAATGTGCGGCGGTATGAGCCGACTTCGTTGCGGTGGTCGTAGCTGAGCCAGTCCTTGCCGGGCTCGCGCATCACCCCACCCTTCCAGTCGCCCGGACGGACGGAGTGCTGGAAGATGACACGCTGGTTGGAGTAGATGGGTTTGCCCCACTTCTGCGAGCCGTCCTTCTGCAAGCCGGCCACGTTCCAGTTCATCGGAACGCTTACCTTGTCCCAGGCGCTGTCGTCATAGTTTGCGGCCATGAAATCCTTGGGCCTTGCGTCGGGATTAGGCGACCAATGGAATCGCCACTCGCCGTCCAGCGAGCGCCAGTACTCGCTGTGTTCGGGCAGCACCTTACGTGCGTTCTCGACCGAGGCGAACGAGAAGAACCAGGCATGCGGTTGCTGCTTGTTGTAGGCCACCGAGTCGGGGCTTTGCCACTCCCAGCCCGTAGGGGCGGGCATGGAGCCGTAGTAGAAACCGCCGAGCGGAGTTTCGTCCGCACACATCGGAACAGCCACCAGGCAGCCCAACAGGAATGTCATCGTTTTCTTACGCATAACGTTTCTTTTGTTTTTGTATATGTTTATGTCAGTGTTTTTCGAGTGTTCGCAAATGTACGAAATTAATCGCACCCGTATCGCCTTGCGCACGGCTAATTTTTTTCGGCTCCCGTGACCGTCTTCCGGACAGGCCCGGAATTTTAACATAATTTGCTTTCGGGCGAAAAATGTCGTATCTTTGTGTCACGGAAGTGAGGGATGCGGTCTGAGACCGCTTTTTTTGTACCTACAAGGCGGGATTTCGGGATTTTTTCCCCGCGGGACAGGTTTTTCTACATGGCTTGTAGTTTTTCGCAGATGCCACGTAGAAAAAATTTCCTCCCTGCTGCGCCGGAATACCGCGGACTTGCGCGTCCCGAAGTGTCTACAAAAGTTAAATATGTTAAAGTTGCGGGCGGCCGTCGCGGCGGGTCGGATTATTTGCTCCGGGTGGCGCGGAATTTCCCGTCCGTTATCTCCTCGATGCGCAGGGGCCGGTAAATCATCTGGTACCAATCCGGCTCCTCTTCGTAGAAGAAGCCGATGCGGCCGTCCTTCTGCACGGTCATGGTCGAGTAGGCCGAGCCCTTGTCCGTCACCTTGAAGCTGCCTTCCCAGTTGGAGGCGAAATGGAGCGGCGTGTCGTAGTCGGCAGGCGAGGCCAGTTCTTTCCAATATACCGTCACGTTGCTGCGTCCCGGGCCGGCCGGTACGCTTTGCAGCACAAGTCGGGTGCGCTTGCCGTCGGCGCGGCGTGCGGGGACGATGAGTATTTCGCCGTTGCACGGACCGCCCTCGTTGCGGATGCCGCCCGGCGCCTCGCGCGAGTCGATGGCTTCGCCCCACTCCCCTTCTGCCGTCTTCGGGTTGCGGAAGCGGAAGATGTTGAAGTAGCGTCCGCCGCTCTTGCGCGAGCTGATGACCACCGAACCGTCGGGCAGCTCCTCGCACTTGGGTTCGTCGCCCTGCGGGACGCACGGTCTCACGTTCGAGCCCAGCACCGCCCACGAGCGGCCGAAGTCATCGGAGTAGAGAACGAAGTTTCCCTTGTGCGTGCACAGGGCGCCGTAGAGGCGGTAATACCGGCCCGTCTTCACCATGCGGCTCTGGCAGATGCGTCCCGAGCCCATGAAGAGCCCGTTCACGTTGCCTGCGAGCAGTTCGTGGTAGATGTGGTGCGTCAGGTCGGTAGGCGCGTCCCACGTCCATGCCTTCTGCTTCTTGTCCCACCGCCCGTGCGTATAGACGAACCGCTGGCTGTTTTCCACTTTCGAGCGCTGGTAGGGCACGTCGCCCGACACGCAGACGAGCAGCAGCTCTTTTCGCTTCGCGTCGGCCACGAGACAGGCGTCGCCATAACCGGCTTCCTTGCCCTTGCCCTTGCCTTCGAGCACCTTGAACGCCTTGCTCCACGTCCTTCCGTTGTCCCGGCTCGTGCGGCCCACTATGTCCACGTGTCCGTAGCCGATGTCGCCGCCGCAGGGCCGCCAGTCGGAGAGCGCCACCAGTTCGCCGTCGGCCGTGGCGGCTATGGCGGGAATGCGGTAAGGCGAGCCGGTGCTGTCGCCCGTGTGGAAAAGCAGTGTCTGTGCAGGGGTTGTCGCCGTTGTCGCGAGCAACAGAAGGGATAAAAGTGTCTTTTTCATAATAAGAAAGGGGTTAGTATGTGTGGGCGCGCCGTCCCGGTCCGTTTTCCCGCAGGGGAAGATGGCTCTTGCGGCATCCGTTTGTTGCAAAAATAAGCATTGTATTTGGAATAACCTTGTTTTTCGGCCGTTTATGTCCTGTAAAAGAAAAAACGATGGCGGCCCGGTCGTGACAATCCCCCCGCTCTGTTGTTCGTTTCTCTGACAAAATATCAAAAAAAACAGGAATTAAAGGAATAATGTTCCCAAAAAAACTTAAATTTGCAGGTATACCGCCGGAGGGAACTCCTGATGACGGCAAGCAAAAAACATTTATCTTTAATTAAATCACAAACAAGATGAAGAACTTTTATTCTTTAGCCAACTGTGCCCTCATGTGCGGCGCGTTGTTTTTCGGAGGAGTAATTTCAAGCTGCTCGGATGACGATGAAGGTGGCGGAGGCGGCGGCCAAAGCACGGAGCCCCCTTCGGAGAACATCGGGCTGACCACTCCCGACGGCACGAAACTCAAACTGACAAGCATAGGTGACTACTCTTTCTCGTACAACGACAAAGGCCTGCCTGCGACTATCGTCGGCGAAGGCGGCTGGCAGACCTTCACTATCTCTTATAACCCGATGGTCGTCCGCTACGTTTATTCGTCTGATGGCAACGACAAAGCTACCTATACCCTGTATATTAACGACAAAGGCTACATCAGCAAGGCGGTAGGCGTGATAGAGTACACAGACAGCGAGGGCTCCGAAACCGGAAATGACGAGTGCAACTTCGTTTATAACGCCGACGGACGCCTGACTGCCATGACCGAAAAGACTTCATACAGCGGTACGGAAGACGGGGAGCGGTATTCGGGCCACAGTTCGTGCAGCGGCACGCTCACATATAGTGGAAACAATCTGGCCAAAGCGGTCTGGCACACCGCAGGCGTGGAAGACGGTGAAGCGTATAACGACTACGACACATTTACCTACCACTACGATAACAATATCCCCAACTGGCTCGCCCAGTTCAGCCACAGTCTTGAGGGCATGATGCAGGCGGACGAAACGGAAATAGAGCCGTTCTTCTTCCTCGGGCTTCTGGGCAAACCTTTCGCCCAGTTCCCTACGAGCGTCACCTATGTCACGTCTTATGACGACGGGGAATCGTACGAGAACACCATGCAAGCCGGCTACTCTTTCGGTTCTGACGGCCGGTTGCTGCAGGAGACTTTCTACTACCGGACTTACAATTACAGCTACGTCAAGGCCGACGACGAGCCGGATGCCGTCAATCCGGCCGCAGTCGCCGCCAAGTCGTTCGACAGCCTGCGCAAATCGTTCGACGGCCGGAAGAAACTGCACCGGCATGGCCGCCACGTCCGCAGATAAGCGCGTTGCCCGGGCATACGCCCCTTATATAAACCACAACTCCGCCACCGGTACGTTCCGGTTGGCGGAGTTTCTTTTCCAGTCAGCCTTATTCTCCCCACCCGCTGCGGTCCAGGTTGCGGTAGCCTACGGCCTCGGCCACGTGGGCCGCGCCTATCTGTTCCGCCCCGTCGAGGTCGGCGATGGTGCGCGCCACCTTCAGGATGCGTTCATAGGCCCGCGCCGACAGGCCGAGCAGCTTCATCGCACGGCCCAGCCGGTCGGCGGCGGCAGCGTCGGGGCGGGCGAACGTTTCGAGCATACGCGCCGTCATCTGTGCGTTGCAGTGCACGCCGGGTGCCCCGCTGAAGCGTGCGGTCTGTATGTCGCGTGCCCGTGTCACCCTTTCGCGGATGGCCGCGCTGCTTTCGCCGCGTGGCGCCTGCGCCAGTTCTTCGAGCGGCACGGGGGCTACTTCCACCTGTATGTCGATGCGGTCGAGCAACGGGCCGGATATTTTGTTCATGTAGCGTTTGATTTGTCCCGGCGTGCAGTCGCACTCGTGCGTGGGATGGTTGTAGTAGCCGCAGGGACAGGGATTCATCGACGCGACCAGCATGAAGGAGCACGGAAGCGTGGCCGAGTATTTCGCACGTGATATGGTGATGACGCGGTCCTCGAGGGGTTGTCGCATCGTCTCCAGGGCTGTGCGGTTGAATTCGGGCAGTTCGTCGAGGAACAATACGCCGTTGTGGGCCAAAGATATTTCTCCGGGCTGGAAGCTCGAGCCTCCGCCGATCAGGGCCACGTCGGAGATGGTATGATGAGGCGCACGGAAGGGCCGTTGCGTGACGAGCGACGTGTCTTTGTCCAGCTTGCCGGCCACGGAGTGTATCTGCGTCGTCTCGAGGCTCTCGCCGAGCGTCAGTCGCGGCAGGATGGACGGCACGCGCTTGGCCATCATGCTCTTTCCGCAGCCGGGACTGCCCACGAGCAGCAGATTGTGGCCGCCTGCCGCGGCAACCTCGCACGCCCGTTTCACCTGTTCCTGCCCCTTGACATCGGCAAAGTCGGCCGCATAATCGTCCGAGGCGTCGGCAAACTCCTGCCGCGTGTCCACTTCCGTGGGCTGCAGCCTGTCATCGCCCATGAGGAAATCCATTACCTCCTTGAGCGTGTCCGCGCCATACACCTTCAAGCGGTTTACCACGGCGGCCTCGCGGACGTTCGCCTTGGGAACGACGAGCATGTCGTACCCCAGTTCGCGTGCCTTGATGGCAACGGGCAGCGCGCCCTTGACCGGACGCACGGATCCGTCGAGACCCAGCTCGCCCACGAGCATGATGTTTTCCAGCGGCCGTCTGACCGTCAGTCCGTCGGCAATGAGCAGCCCGACGGCCAGGGGCAGGTCGTAGCCCGAGCCTTCCTTGCGGACGTCGGCCGGGGCAAAGTTTACGGTAGTGTTCTGTTGGGTCAGCCGGAACCCCGAGTTCTCGATGGCACTTGTGACCCGCGTCCGGCTTTCGCGCACGGCATTGTCGGGCAGGCCCACCATGGAGAACTGCATGCCGCGGCGCGTGCTGATTTCCACTTCGACAGGCATGGCTGTGAGGCCGTTTACGGCCGCGGTATTGATTTTTACGAGCATTTCAGGACGTTTTTCTTTTTTCTTGAGGAGATAAAGGGGACGCAGTTTCGCTTGTGCGCCTGCGGGAATGTCACGCGCTTGCCCTTGCCTTTTATCTGCCGAAAACTACATGGCTTGTAGGAAAAACTACATGCCATGTAGTTGAAACTATCATAGGGATAGTTTTTCTTAGAAGCCATGTAGTTTTCGGTATATGAGTATCAAGGAGTTACAAAGAGCGTTTTTGAGGGGTGGAAAAGGCGCTCCGGGGGAGGCGGACGGGGGATACTGCCCGGCAAGAGCCGCTGCCTGTTCCGTTGTTTCGGGGCAGCAGGTCCTGCCCTTATGCAAAGCCTTCCCGGCCCACTATCTGAGCAGCCGTTCCACGTTCTGTTCCAGTTTGCCTGCAGGGACGTCGCGGGCTATGATTCTTCCGTCGGCCGCTATCAGCAGGTTGCCCGGCACGTAGCGTATGCCGAAGGTTTCCACCATGGGGCTGTCGAACGCTTTCCCGTCGCAAACGGTCAGCGCGTCGGTGCTGTCGCGTTCGGCCCTGCGGCGGCAGGCCCTGAGGTCCGTGTCCAGCGAGACGGAGAGTATCCTCAGTCGGTTTCCGTGGGCGCGGTGAATGCGTTTCAGCCGTCCGGTCATTTCGTTGCTCGCGTTGCTCCACGATGCCCAGAACACGACGAGCGCGGGATGTCCGGACAAGTCGGCGCGTGTCAGTGTCCGTCCCGTCAATGTTTCGACCCTGAAGTCCGGCAAGGCTTGTCCGGCCGCGTTGTTCAGCCATGGGCGCAAGCGTCGTGCCGTTGCGGCCAGCGGGGTGTTGCGCGGCTGTTCGCGGGTCAGGACATCGAGCAGCGACAAGGCCGTTTTTGCGTCGGGGGTCTCCACGTGTTCGAAGTATTTCTTGAAGACCGCCACGGCAGCCAGCGTCTTCGGATGACTGCGTATGAAGTCGGCCGCCGCCATCTCCGCTTCGCCGACCTTTTTATCGGCGTTTTGCAGTCGGAAGTCGGTGAGCAGTTCGTTTTCCTCGCTTCCCGATATGTCCGCCTCGCCGAGTTTGGCCGCGTTTCCCTTCATCCGGATGACTTTTCCCGGTTCTCCCACGACGTAGGTCTGTGAGAAGTTGGGGTAGAGCAGGGTGAGTACGGTGGGTGTGCCGAGTACGCGCTCGTAGCTGAATTTCCCGTCCTCGATGCGTATGGTGTCGATGTCGGGATTGGCTTTGTCGTCGTTGTAGACGTAGAATTCGGCCTGTTTGATGCCTTCTATTTTTCCTTCGATGCGTACCCTGTCTTTGGGGGCTGAGCAGGCTGTTGCGAGCAGTGCCGCCACAAGGCATGTCGCAAGGCTTCTGAGTGCTGTCATGTGCCGTGTGTGCGTTGGTTTCGTGGGGTGGGGGTGTTTTTAGTCCGTTCCGACGCACTGCGGACGCAGGCTCATGCCTTTTTCCGGTGTCTTGTCCCGTTTTTCGGCATGGGTCGGCGTCCGCAGTTGTCCGGTATTTTCGACGTCAGTCCGTCCGGGAGAGAGCTTTCTCCCGTCCGCAGGTTATTTTACGAGGCTACGGAAGGCGTTGTCGTTGAAGAGGGTGATGAACTCCAGGTCTTTGGCGGCGCGGGCCTTGAGCGAGGGGTCTTTGGCGATGGCCTCTTTCAGCGAAGCCAGTGCCGTTGCCGTCTGGTTGGTGCGGGCGCCGACGATGGCCTTTAGGTAGTCGGTGGTGGCGTCGGGCTTGGCGATGCCGGTCAGGGTCTGTGCGGCAGCGGAATAGTCCTTGTTCAGGATTTGTGCCAGTGCGGCGCTGTTTGTCTTGGTTCCGGCCAGGCTTTGTGCGGCCTGCGCGTAGTTACCTTTGGCAATCTGCAGGTTGCCGAGCACTTCGTTGTAGTTGCGTGCCGTGGCAGCTTTTGCCAGCAGGTTCTCAGCCTCTGCCTGCTTGCCTTCGGCCAGTGCTATGAGCGCGTTGTTGGCGTTTACCTCGGCAGCGTTGGCCTTCTGTGCGGCGGCCTGTGCGAGGAATCCCTTGGCAGCGGCGAGGTCGCCCTTGGCATAAGCCAGTTCGGCCAGGTTGTTGTGGGCGCGGTAATCCTGCGGGTAGAGCCGTGCGGCGGTCTTGTAGATATTTTCCTTCTCTCCGGCGTTCTCGGTCAGCGATGCGAGGTACAGAAGTTCCTCTACGGAGAGTTTGGAAGCATCGTTCTTGTACTGGTCTTCGATTTCGTCGTCGCTGCGTCCGATGATGTTGTAATTGAGTGTCAGGCGTGCGCGGCGCAGCTCGGGCAGAATTTCGTCGGCCAGTTCGGTATAGGCGGCCGAGATGTTGCGGATTTGTTTTTCACGCTCTTCCGGGTCCTGGTACATGGAGAGTACGCGCAGGATGATGTCTTTGTCCTGCAGGTTCGACTCGGATACGAGCTGCTGGAAGCCTTCCCAGTCTTCGGCCGTGTATTGTGCGTCCACGTCGGCCTCGATGTCCATTTTCTTGAGTTCGCCTTTGACGTAACCGGTCGAGGTCTTCTGACGTTCGGCCGCCAGTTTCTGGTTGAAATCCAGCTTTCCGTCGGGCGAAGCATAGGCCGAAACTTCGATTCCGTCTATTTCAAAGCCCTTCTGGTCGGCTTTTATCTCGCGCAAGGTCTTGACAAAATCCTGCACCGATACGCTTTTGAGTTCGCTGGTGCGCACCTTGGCCTGATTGATGAGGTACTTGATTTGCGCTTGCTTCACTTGTGCGATGGCATACTGGTAGGCATCTTCGCCCGTAGCCGTATTGGCGGTGCCGGCGGTGCGGCCCAGCAATGCCGAGGTGGACAGTACGCCGTCGGCCACCTTGACCTCGGGTATGTTCACCTGCTTCTTGCCCAGGCGGGCGTCGAAGGTAAGGAACAGTTCGCTCTGCTCCATGTCGTCCACGTAGGCGAAAGTATTCTTCATCGTATAGTTACCGCCTACCTTGTAGGAGATTTCCTGGTCGTTGCCCTGTACTTTCTCGCCCTGGAAGGTGGCAGCCTGTCCCGTAGCCTGCCCTCCGGCGTAACGGAGTACGGGGGTGACGGTGACGACAGCCTTTTTCTTCATGTATTTTTCGGGGAAACGGCCGTTGATGGTTACGGGTACCTGTCCGGCCACGGCTTCGAGCGGCGAGGGGGTCACCGTGAAGTTGTCCGCAGTCAGTTCTCCCATTTTGTTACATGAGGCCAGCACGAGCGTAGATGCCAATGCGAGCGGTAAAAATGATTTGCTTTGCATGATGATATAGGTGTTGGATATGTAAATATGGCACAAAGGTACGCATTTCTTGCATAAAGGTATGCCTGTGCCGATACTCTTTTTCTTATAAAAGCTTAATTCCTAATCTTTCCCTGTTTCCCCGCGTTGCCATCCCTGTATCTGCGCCGGCGTTTCCTCCGGTGCGTTCTCCCGTTCTTGCGGGTACGGAAAACGGTCTGCGGGGATGCGAAAAACTACATGCACATGTAAGCGTTCCTACATGTACATGTAGTTTTTCTTAGATGTACATGTAGGACGAACTACATGCACATGTAGAAAATGCTATCCCTAATGCGTTGATTGCCAAGCCCTATGGAGTGCTTCCGGAAAGCGTCTTTCCCCACCTTTGGCGGCATGTGCTCACTGCGCGTCGGCCGTGAGGACCGCGCGGGCCAGGGCTTCGCCCAGTTTCCCGGCTTCGGCGAGCGTCTGCGCCCCGGGTGCGTGCTGCCACTCGACGGCCGTGCCCGTTTCCTCCATCTTCATTTGCTCGTTGTACGAGTGCATGAGCCTCAAGGCCTGTCCCGACCACGTGAATCCGCCGAAGCAGCCCAGCTTGTGACACGACACGGAGCGGCCCGCGAGCCGTTTCAGCAGGTCTTCGACTGCGGGAAACAGTCCGCCGTTGTAGGTCGGGCTGCCGATGGCCAGGCCCCGGTAGCGGAAGATGTCGGCCAGCACGAACGACAACGGCGATACGCTCAGGTCGTGCACGATGATTTTGCGCAGTCCCGCCTTGGCGGCGCCTTCGGCCACGGCTTCGGCGGCGCGGCGCGTGTTGCCGTACATCGAACCGTAGCATACGACCAGTCCTTCCTGCGTCTCGCCCGCGCTCAGGCGGCGGTAAGTCTCGACGGCCCGTCCGGCTTCGGCCGTCCACACGGGGCCGTGCGTGGAGCAGATGGTACGTATGTCGAGCTGTCCCAGTTTGCGCAGTCCCGCCTGTACGGGTGCGCAGAACTTCCCGAGGATGGCGGCGAAGTAGCGTTCCATTTCGCGGAAATAAGGTTCGGTGTCGGTCTGCGTGTCGAGCACCGCGCCGTTCAGTGCGCCGAAGCAGCCGAACGCATCGCCCGAGAAGAGCGTCCCGTCGGCGGCATCGAACGTCATCATCGTCTCCGGCCAGTGCAGCATGGGCGTCAAGTAGAACGTAAGCGTGCGGTTGCCCAGACAGAGCGTGTCTCCGTCGCACACGGTCACGTCGTCGGTGTTCCCCTCGCCGTAGAAGCCGCGCACCATCTCGAACGTCTTGCGGTTGCCCACGAGGCGTATGCCGGGGTAGTACTTGCGTATGAGCGAGATGGCCCCCGAGTGGTCGGGCTCCATGTGGTTGATGACGAGATAGTCCACGGGGCGGTCGCCGATGGCCTCGCGTATTTTCCCGATATATTCGTCGAAGAAGGCCGCGTCCACCGTGTCGATGAGCGCCACCTGCTTGTCGGCTATCAGATAAGAGTTGTAGGAAATGCCTGCGGGCAATGTCCACAGTCCTTCGAAGCGGTGTTTCGTGCGGTCGTTCACACCTACGTAATAGAGATCGTCTTTTATTTTCATGTCAGATGCTTTTCGTTGCAGCCGCCGCGGCGGTTGTTACGTTTTTCAGCGCAAAAGTACGATTTTTTTGTTGTTTTGTTTCCCATAAATTGGCCGTGTCGGCTATTTTTTAGAAACTTTGCATTTCGAATCATTACAAACGGTAGAAAATGGATTACTTTCACATCGTCACACAGATGCTGATGCTCTTCGGCATCGTCCTGGTAGGCTATCTTTCCGCGCGGCGCGGACTGTGGGCCGCCGACATGAACCGCCGCATGTCCGTCTTCGTGCTCAACGTCACGGCACCCTGTCTCATCTTAGGCTCCGTCATGGGCGACGGACTGGTGTTCGAGCGGGCCGAAATCGTGCAGCTGATGCTCGTTTCCGTGCTGAATTATGTCATTCTCATCGGCGGCGCATACGCTGTCACGGCAATCTGGCGGCTCGATGCCTACCGCCGCGGCCTGCTGCGCTTCATGTTGTCGTTCGGCAACGTCACGTTCATCGGCTTTCCCGTGCTGGCCGCCATCTTCGGCGAGCGGGCCGTGTTCTATGGCGCGGTGCTGACCATACCTTTCAACGTCCTGATATTCACCATCGGCGTGGAGTTCGTGCGTGGCGGCGGGCAACTGTGGCGCGCCTTCCGTCCCCGGTTGGTTTTCTCGCCTTGCGTCATCGCTTCGCTGGGGGCTGTCGTCCTCGCCCTGCTCAAGGCGGAGACGCCGGCCCCCGTTGCCGAGTGGTTCCATCTGCTGGGCGACATGACCATCCCCTGCGCGCTGCTCATCATCGGGTCGAGCCTGACGGCCGTCCCCGTGCGGGCCATGGCGGGCAACCGCTTCGTCTACACCGTCGCCGTGCTCAAGCTGCTGGCCATGCCGACGGTTGTGCTGGCCGCGTTCCGGCTGCTGGGCATGGGCGGCTACGTGACGAGCGTCGCCGTCGTGCTGAGTGCCATGCCCGTGGCCGCCAACGGCATCATGTTCTGTCTGAAGTACGGCCGCGACGAACGCCTCATGGCCCAGGGCATATTCCTTACCACGCTGCTCTCCGTGGGCAGCATCCCGCTGGTGGCCATGCTTTGCGTGTGACTGAAGGCCGCGCAGAAGCTATTGCCTACGATTGTCCCCGCATCCGGAACAACCGGGTGCGGGGACTGTTGTATCTATAAGGCGGCCGTGCCGCCCGTGCGGGCTTATTTGGCGAGCAGGGTGGTATGTCCTATCATGCGGTATTTATATACGCGACCGTCGTCCTCATCGCGTTCCTCGTAGGTGTAGTCCTCGACGATGTAGGCGCGCGTTCCCGAGAACGTCACGTTCAGGAAGCCGGCGCTGTCTTCCGCGTCGTCATCCTCATCCCAGTCGTAGAACAGGATGCCCCGGCCTTCGTCTTCCCATTTCCAGGTGGAGTATTCGCGCACGCCGTTTCTGTAAAGCACGGAATAGGTGCCCGAGGGAGAGAACGTGATTTCGTCGGCAAACTCCGTCTCCAAATCCCACATGAAGTCGTCGGCCGTGACGCTATCCGCCGCGAGACTGGGATGTATGTCGAAGGCTTTGAGGCTGTCCGTGAGCACATTGTAACGCAGGTGAACAACATTGACACCGTTCTCGCTGGCCCAGAATTCAATGGATTCCTGTAACCACGTGCGGCAAAGCTTCTGCGAGTTCGCACCCGTAGCGGCGGATTCCTTGGTGGCGGCGACGGTGCTTGTGCGTCCCGTGGTCTTGTCCTCGAACGTGATTTCTGTTGCGCCTTCCTCCACTTTCATGGCCAGGTCCATGCCGTCCAGCACGATGGTGCCGTCGGCCTCGATGATGTACTTGCCGTAGTCGTGGAAACCGTCGTAACCATAGCTGCGCGAGGCGTGCTTGCGCGACTTGAGCAGACGCAGGATGTCTTTCTTGCCGCCCACCTTCACGGGCGCTTCCTTCTTCTGCGTGTAGCTGTATGCGCCGTTGTACGTCACGATGTAGCTGCCGTCACCCAGCAGTTCGATGGATTCGATGGATCTGCCGTTGGTCGCGTCGCTCGAGAAACCGCCCGAGATGTTGTACTTGGCGGCCTGTTGGGCGTTGGCCTCAGGGACGAACTCGGTCGGGCCTGACGGAGGAGTCGTGGGGTTGGGAACGGGATTGAACGGGGCTTCGTCATCGCTGCCGCAGGCGGCCAATGAGAAAGCCATCAGGGCTGCTGATGCGTAGACGGCCAGTGTCTGGAATTTCTTCATGATGTGTTTTTTATAAATGGATGAATAAATTTGGATGCTTCGTGTGAATTTTTCGCAAAAGTAACTAATGCAATCCTTTTCGGGGGGGTAATTTCTTAAAAGATGTAAAAATAAAGAATTTGATGCTTTTCCGGTAGTTTTCCCGGCCTATCCGGCGCGCCGGACATTAACATTTTTAACCTTTGCTCACTTTTGGTGGCGCGTACATGGCTTGTAGTTTTTCCTACATGCAGGGATGGAAAAGACTACATGGCATGTAGGACGAACTACATGGCATGTACGAAATCCCGTCATAGGGCCGGTTTCTCCCCGAAACGGACTTGCAAACACGAAAAAAGGACGGTTTCAGGCCGTCCTCCGCGCTTGCGCAATACAAAGATAATACATTTTCCGTCCAAAAGCAAATTGTGTTAAAATCGCAATATCATTGTCGCACGTAGGGACGCGATATTTTCGCCCAAAAGCGAATTGTGTTAAAACCGCCCGGCGGGGTGGGGGGCATGTCCGCCGTCAGTGCGCCTCGAGCCAGTTTGTTCCCGTCCCGCAGTCGGCCACGAGGGGCACGCTCATGCGGTAGGCCGCCTCCATCTCCGTGATGACGATTTCCCTGACGCGGTCCATCTCTCCGGGGACGACGGAAAAGTTGAGTTCGTCGTGCACCTGCAATATCATCCTCGATTGCAGCCGCTCCTCCCCGAAGCGCCGGTCTATGCGCACCATGGCCAGCTTGATGATGTCGGCGGCCGTGCCCTGTATGGGGGCGTTCACGGCGTTGCGCTCCGCATACCCGCGCACCACGGCGTTGCGCGAGGTGATGTCGGGCAGGTAGCGCCGCCGGCCGAAGACCGTCTCGATGTATCCGCGCCCGCGGGCCGTCTCGACGCTTCTCTCCATGTATTCTTTCACCTTTGGGTAGGTAGTGAAGTAATTGTCTATGAGTTCTTTCGCCTCCGTGCGCGACACTTCCATCCGTTCGGCCAGTCCGAACGCCGATATGCCGTATATGATGCCGAAGTTGGCCGTCTTGGCCTTGCGCCGCTCGTCACGGTCCACCTCGGCGAGGTCTTTTCTGAAGATGCGGGCGGCCGTGGCGGCGTGGATGTCCTGTCCGTCGCGGAAGTCGCGTATCATGTGCTCGTCTCCGCTGAGGTGGGCCATGATGCGCAGTTCTATCTGCGAGTAGTCCGCCGAGAAGAACGTGCAGCCCGGTTCGGGGACGAAAGCCTTGCGTATCTCGCGGCCGTCGTCGCCGCGTATGGGTATGTTCTGTAGGTTCGGGTTGCTCGACGACAGCCGTCCCGTGGCCGTGACGGCCTGGTTGAACGACGTGTGTATCCGCCCCGTTGCCGGATTGATGAGCCGCGGCAACGCTTCCACGTAGGTGCCGATGAGTTTCTTCAGCGCGCGGTGCGCCAGAATCTTTCCGACGATGGGGTGCTTGGGCTTGAGGGCTTCCAGCACCTCCTCGCCCGTGGAGTACTGCCCGCTTTTCGTCTTCTTCGCCTTGTCGTTGAGCCGCAGCTCGTCGAAAAGCACTTCGCCCACCTGTCTCGGCGACGTGATGTTGAATGCGTGTCCCGCCAGTTCGTGGATTTCGCGCTCCAGCTGCTCCATCCGCGCGGCGAAGTGCCGGCCCGTCTCGGCCAGTGCCGTCGTGTCGAGCCGTACACCCGTGCGCTCCATGCGGGCCAGTACGGGCATGAGCGGCATCTCTATCTCGTCGAAGACCTGCTCCACGCCGAAGCGGCGCATCTCGGCCTTGAGCGGTTCCATGAGGCGCAGCGTCACGTCGGCGTCCTCGCAGGCATACTCGAAGACCTCGGCCGGCGCGAGTTCCCCCATGTTGCGCTGTCCTTTTCCCTTCGGCCCGATGAGTTCCTCGATGTGGACGGTGCGGTAGTGCAGGTAAATCTCGGCCAGGTAGTCCATGTTGTGCCGCAACTCGGGCTGGACGACGTAGTGCGCGAGCATCGTGTCGAACATCGGCGGGCTGAGCCGCACGCCGTAGTTCCCGAACACCGTCAGGTCGTACTTCAGGTTTTGTCCGACCTTCATGATTTTTCCGCTCTCGAGGACAGATCGGAAAATGTTCAGGATTTTTAACGTTTCGTCCCTTTCGGGCGGAACGGGTACGTACCAGGCCTTTCCCGCCTCGGTTGAGAAGCTCATTCCGACCATTCTGGCCGAAATGGCCTCCGTGCTCGTCGTTTCCGTATCGACGCTCAGGATTTCTTTCGTCAAAAGAAAATCACACAATTTCCGCATTTCGTCCACGTTATCAACGAGATGATAATCGTGTTCCGTTGTTTTAATCGTTGCGAGGTCGGTTTCTTTTTGTTCTTCCTGCCCGTCGCTCGGAAATTCGTCAAAGAGAGAGCGCTGTATCGGGGCGTTTTTTTGCACACTCCCGGCGGATGGGAATTTTTTCTGCACCAGGGAGCGAAACTCCTGCTCCTCGAAAAGTTTCCTCAGCAGCTCTTCGTCCGGCGCTTGTGTGCGGAGCGCGTCGAGCGTCACGTCGATGGGCACGTCGGTGCGTATGGTGACGAGATATTTGGAGAAGCGTATTTTCTCCGCATTGTCCTCCACCTTTTTCCGGAGTGCCCCCTTCAGCTCGCCGGTGCGCTGCAAAAGTCCGTCTATCCCTCCGAACTCGCCGATGAGCCTTTGGGCCGTTTTCTCACCCACGCCGGGACAGCCCGGAATGTTGTCGGCCGCGTCGCCCATAAGTCCGAGCAAGTCGATGACCTGTGCCGGGGTAGTGATGGCGTATTTGGCACATACATCCTCCGGGCCCAGCACCTCCATCGGCGCGGCCCCGTGTCCCGGCCGGCACATGCGTATGCCCGGTCCGACCAGCTGCGCGTAATCCTTGTCGGGCGTGAACATACGCACTTCCACGCCCTGTGCGGCGGCGCGTTTCGCCACGGTGCCGATGACGTCGTCGGCCTCGAAGCCCTCGACCTCGAGGATGGGAATGCGGTAGGCGCGGATGATGTCCTTGATGACGGGCACGGAGCGGCGTATGTCCTCGGGCGTGGCCTCGCGCTGCGCCTTGTACTCGGGATAGGCCTCGTGGCGGAACGTCTTTCCCGCAGGGTCGAATGCGACGGCCAGGTAGTCCGGTTTTTCCTTGCGCAGGAGTTCTTCGAGCGTGTTCACGAAGCCGAAAACGGCAGAAGTATTCTCGCCGCGCGAGTTGATGCGGGGCGAGCGTATGAGTGCATAGTAAGCGCGATAAATCAGCGCGTAAGCGTCAAGCAGGTATAATTTTTCCATTTTGTAGCGGGATTTCGCGTCAAAGTAACGGGTTTCCACGTCAAAAATACACAAAAGAATCCGTTCTGTGGTGAATTATTCGTACTTTTGTAAGCCATAAAAGAAAACCGATGGACCATCTGAGCATTATCCGCCGCCCGGTCAAGACCGAATTGTCGCGTTACAAGCGGTATTTTGACGAGGCCTTGTCCCACGAAGACGACTTCATGGGGCGGGTGCTGGCGCATGTCCGTTCGCGCAGCGGCAAGATGATGCGTCCGCTCCTCGTGCTGCTGGTCGCCAAGGAGGCGGGCAGCGTGAACGAGGCCGCTTTGCGTTCCGCCGTGACGCTGGAACTGCTCCACACGGCCAGTCTTGTGCACGACGATGTGGTGGACGAGAGCGACGAGCGCCGCGGCCAGTCGTCGGTGAATGCCGTTTTCGGCAACAAGGTGGCCGTGCTCATGGGCGATTACCTGCTGTCCACGGCCTTGCGCCAGGCGGCCATGACGGCCGACCTGCGCTGTGTGGACATCGTGGCCCGGCTGGGCGGGACGCTCTCCGAGGGCGAAGTGTACCAGCTCTCCAACATACGCAGCGAAGTCAGTTCGGAAGAGGCCTATTTCAGCATCATCCGCAGCAAGACCGCCGCGCTTTTCGCCGCCTGCGGCCGTTTGGGCGCGCTGGTGTCGGGGGCGGACGACGCTTTTGTGCGGGAAGCCGCGGCTTTCGGCGAGAACGTGGGCATCTGCTTCCAGATACGCGACGATATCTTCGACTATTTCGACGACGGCAACATAGGTAAGCCGACGGGAAACGACATGGCGGAAGGCAAGCTCACGCTTCCGGCGCTCTATGTCCTGCGCGCTTCCGGAGACCCGGCGCTGCACGCCGCGGCCGGCCGCATCAAGCAGGGCAGGGCGGCACAGGCGGATATCGACCTCCTGGTTTCGGCCGCCAAGACCGCGGGCGGCATCGACTATGCCCGCGGCGTGATGGAGGAATACCGCGAAAAGGCCCTCCGCAACCTTGACGCTTTCACCCGTCCCGACATCCGTGAGGCGCTGGCCGCCTATCTGGATTTCGTGATAGGACGGAAAATCTGATTATCAGCCATCCGCATACATAAATCCCTGTCCCGGTCTTCACCGGAACAGGGATTTTTTCGTGAACCGCAGGGCTGCGTCCTGTTTGTCACGGCCCTGTGTCTCCTGTCCGTCAGAAAGGCTTGCACTCCTCGCCGAGGATGTCGCTCACCAGCAGGTTGGCCAGTCGGCTCGTGCCGATGCGGAAGAGTCCCTCGCTGATCCATTCCTCGCCCAGTATCTCGCGCACGATGGTGTAGTAGGAGAGGGCGTCGTCCACGGTGCTTACGCCGCCGGCGGCCTTGAATCCGATTTTCGTCCCTGTGAGGGCGTAATATTCGCGTATGGTCTGGCACATCACGTAGGCCGCCTCGGGCGTCGCAGCGGGCTCTATTTTGCCCGTAGACGTCTTGATGAAGTCGGCACCCGCGTAGATGGAGAGGATAGAGGCGCGCTTGATGTTCTCGGCCGTCTGCAAGGCTCCCGTTTCGAGTATCACCTTGAGCGGACGTCCGGCACAGGCGGCCTTGATTTCGGCAATCTCGTCGGCGCAGGTCTCATAGTCGCCGCTCAGGAACTGGCCTACGCTCAGCACGCAGTCGATTTCCGTCGCCCCGTCGTGCACGGCGAGGGCGGTTTCGGCCGTCTTCACCTCGATGAATGTCTGTGAGGAGGGAAAACCTCCGCTCACGCAGGCCACTTCCACGTTGTCGGCCTCGAGCGTCTCGGACACGATTTTGGCGAAGTTCGGGTAGACGCAGATTGTCGCGAGGTGCGGCAGGTCGGGGTGGGCGTCTGCGAACTTGTTCACCCGTTCCGTGAACTGCAATACGCTTTCCTGCGAGTCGGTCACCTTGAGCGTGGTCAGCTCGACCGCGCCGAGCAACTGGCGTTTCACCTCGTCGGTGTCGTATTTCGCCTTGTTTTCATCAATCAGCCGGTGCACGGCCGCGCTCACCTGCTCGTCGTGCAGGTGCAGGTCGAACTTGGCAAACGCCTGTTCGTAGGGACTGACGGCGTGTTCGCCGTGGTGGTCGCAATGACAATGTTCGTTCATTTTCTTATGGGTTTTATGTCTTGTTCGGAGTGCGTTCCGCGCCGCCGCACCGCTCATTCCCGCAGTTTCGGGTTGCGGATGTGGCGCGTGGCGTCTCTTTTGGTTTTCTTTTCCAGGCTTCTGATGAAAGCCTCCGTCAGGTCCGTGCCCGTCTGGTTGGCCAGACAAATCAGCACCCACAGCACGTCGGCCATCTCCTCTGCGGGGTCGGTCGTCTCGCCCGCCTTGAACGACTGGTCGCCATAGCGCCGCGCCATCACACGGGCCAGTTCGCCGACCTCTTCCGTGAGGCAGGCCATGTTGGTCAGTTCGCTGAAGTAGCGCACGCCGTAGGTTTTTATCCATTCGTCCACACGTGCCTGCGCTTCGGCCAGGGTGAGGGGCTTCTCGTTGTCCATCCGGTATGTTTTTGACGTGTTATTCCTTGTTCTTGGTGTCCATGCAGATGGTCACGGGACCGTCGTTGAGCAGCTCCACCTGCATGTCCGCGCCGAACTCTCCCGTGCCCACGGGACGTCCCGAGGCGGTCTCCAGTTCCCGGCAGAAGTGCTCGTAGAGCGGTACGGCGATGTCGTGTCCCGCGGCCCTTATGTACGAGGGGCGGTTGCCCTTCTTGTAGGACGCCATCAGCGTGAACTGGCTCACCACGAGCAGCTCGCCGCCGACATCCGTTATGCTGCGGTTCATTACGCCGTTCTCGTCGTCGAATACCCGCAGGCCTATGACTTTCCGGGCCAGCCAGTCGGCGTCCCCGGCCGTATCGGAAGGCTCGATGCCGACAAGGATAAGGAAGCCTTTCCCTATCTCCGATTTCACTTTCCCGCCGATGCTGACGGAGGCGTGCCGCACACGTTGGATTACAATTCTCATTTCGTCGCAAATATACGGATTATTCTTCTAAAAAAGGCCGTTTCCGTCCAAAGAGATGCCCGTTTCGGGCCGCTTTTTCCCCGTCTGCGATTTTAACACTATTTGCTTTTGGCGCGTAAATGTATTATCTTTGCAACACAGATGTGCGGACAGGCGGGCTAACCGCCTTTTTTCGTGCTTTTAAGCCCGTTTCCCGGACTTTTTGGCCTGCATATGGGAGAAACTACAAGGCATATAGGGGAAACTACATGGCTTGTAGTTTCGTCCGGCCCTGATGTAGCGTTACGTACATGGTATCTACGCAGTTCGGAAACGTATAGAAAGGTTAAATATGTTAATGTCGGATGAAGCTTTCAGGCCCGTAGGTGCACAAAGGCCACTGCGTGGCTTAAAAATGTTAAAGTCGAATCTCCTCCGGATGTCTTCCGGGGAGGGGGAAAGGGACTTGGACCGTCCGGTTCCTGTCTCAGTAAAAGAAATAAGTCTTTGTCTGTTGATTGTCAGGGCGTTCTATTCTTCTTCCGCCGCGTCGTGTAATGCCTGGTGGAGTTTCAGTCCGCGTGCCCGCCCGATGACGTTCTGCAGCTGCCCGACAGAGGCTTCGCGTATCTGTTTTACGCTGCCTAACGACTTTAGTAACAGCGTCTTGGTCTTTTCTCCCACTCCCGGGATGCTGTCGAGCGCGGAGGCAACCTGCCGCTTCGAGCGCTTGTCCCGGTGGAAACTGATGGCGAAGCGGTGCACCTCGTCCTGCATCTGCGTGAGCAGGCGGAACAGGGGTCTGTCCGCTTTCATCCCGATGCTCACGGCGGGGAAGCCGAAAAGCAGCTCGCGCGTGCGGTGACGGCTGTCCTTGGCCAGTCCCGCTATGGGAATCTGCAGTTGCAGCTCGTCTTCGACCACCTGCCTTATGACCTCCATCTGTCCCTTGCCGCCATCGGCGATAATCAGGTCGGGTAGGGGGGCTTCCTCGGCTTGCAGGCGCGAATAACGGCGGTGTACCACCTCGCGCATCGAGGCATAGTCGTCCGGCCCGGCCACTGTCCTGATGATATATTTGCGGTATGATTTCTTGGCCGGTTTCAGCTTCTCGAAGACCACGCACGCGGCCACCGCGTCCTCGCCTTGCAGGTTCGAATTGTCGAAGAGTTCGATGCGGTAAGGCAGTTTTTCCAGTCCCAGTTCGGCCTGTATTTCCTTCATCATGCGTACCGATTTTTGCTCGGGATTCAGCTTCTCGGCCTGTTTCAGGCGGTCGAATTTGTATTGCCTGACATTCAGTTTCGACAACTCCAGCAGTTTTTTCTTCTCTCCCTTTTGCGGCACGGTCTGCGTGGCGTATCCCTCGGGCAGGTCTGTCGGGAAGGGCACGACTATCTCGCGGGCCATGCTGCCGTAGCGGCTGCGCATCTCGACGATGCCCAAGGCCAGCAGTTCGGCGTCGGTCTCGTCCAGCCGCTTGCGGTACTCGAAGGTGAATGCCTGGTTGATACAGCCGTGTGTCACGTGCAGGTAGTTGATGTAAGCCGTTTTCCCGTCGCTCTCTATGTTGAAGACGTCGATGTCGTTCAGCAGGTTGGGGACGACTTCGCTGCGGGCGCGGAATTTTTCGATGGCGTCATAGCGTTCCTTGATGGCCTGTGCCTCCTCGAAGCGCAGTTGTCCGGCCAGCTCCACCATCTGCTCCTTCATCCGGCGCGCCACTTCGGCCGTATTCCCCTTCAGGATTTCGCGGCAGGCGGCGATGTTTTCCATGTATTCCTCGCGGCTCTGGCGCCCGACACACGGTCCGTCGCACCGGTGTATGTGGTAGTCCAGACAGACCTCGTACCTGCCGCTCTTCACGCCCTCTTCCGTCATCGGTTGGCGGCAGGAACGCGGGCGGTAAAGCTCCTTGCACAGGTCGAGCAGGGCGTACATCGTCGGTACATGGCTGTACGGTCCGTAGTAGGTGGCGCCCCGTGCCGTGCGCTGGCGGGTCTTGAAGATGCGGGGCAGGTATTCGTTCGTCACGGCTATGGACGGGTAGGTCTTGTCGTCCTTCAGCAGCACGTTGTAGCGCGGCTTGTAACGCTTGATGAGGTTGTTCTCGAGCAGGAGCGCGTCTTCCTCCGTCTTGACCACCACATAGCGGATGTCACGTATCTTCCGCACCAGCAGGCGCGTCTTGTCCGACTGCTGCTCCTTGTTGAAGTAAGAGCTGACGCGGCGTTTCAGGTTCTTTGCCTTGCCTACGTATATGATTGTGCCCGACTCGTCGAGATACTGATAGCATCCCGGCGTGTCGGGCAGGTTCAGAACGATGCCCTTCAGGTATTCCTGGATTTTTTTCCGGTCTTCTTTTTCCATGTTCCCGCCTTTCCGTTGTTCGTTCTGCGGTTTTCTTATTCCGTCAATGTGAGGAGCGTGGTGACTTCATGTCCGTCGCCGAGAGTCTCGCGGCCGGTAAGTCCTTCCATGCGCAGTTCTATGAGGAAGTTTATGAGGATTTCTTTCGGTTTGAAGCGTTCGACGAGGTCGCAGGCCGCCTGCATCGAACCGCCGGTGGCCAGCAGGTCGTCGTGGATGAGCACCACGTCGCCCGGAGATATGGCATCCTCGTGGATTTCTATGGTGTCGAGTCCGTATTCTTTCTTGTAGTGCGCCTTGACCGTAATGCCCGGCAGTTTTCCCGGCTTGCGGCACATCACGAAGCCCGCGCCGATTTCTGCGGCCAGTATGGCGCCCATCACGAACCCTCTTGATTCGATGCCTACCACCTTGGTGATGCCGCGGTCCTTATAGATACGGACAAGTTCGTCCAGCATCTCGCGCACGCACTCCGGGTTTTTGAACAGTGTGCTCACGTCCTTGAACTGTATGCCCGGCTTGGGGAAATCCGGAATGTTTCTAAGATTTTCTAACAACAACTTTTTATTCATAAGTACTTGTTTATGTGATGGGTTGTAAATGCTTGTTTCACGTGAAACGCGGATAAGGTTTCGTGGATGCGAGCCCCGTCATCGTCCGAGCAGGATGAGCAGTACGCTGATGTCGCTGGGCGAGACGCCCGGTATTCTTCCGGCCTGTGCCAGCGTCTCGGGATTGATGGCCTTTAGTTTCTGGCGCGCTTCCGTGGAGAGTTGTGTGATGGAGTCGTAGTCGAACCTGTCTTTGATGCGGATGGCTTCCAGCCGCTGCATCTTGTCGGCGAGTACCCGCTCACGTGCGATGTATCCGGCGTATTTTATTTCAATCTCGGCGGCTTCAACGCATTCTTCTGTGTTTTGTTTGATACGCGAAAGTCGTTCCTGTAATGCGGGGATGGCTTCTGCAATCCCGTTGATGCCGATTTCGGGGCGGCTGATGAGGTCTGTCAGTTTGCAGCCTCTTTGCAGCGGTGCGCTGCCTATGTGCTCCAGGTACGGATTGACTTTTGCTGCCTTTACCGAGTATTCCTGGCAGAAGGAGATGATTCCATCGGTGTTTTTCCGCTTGTCGCGGAATGAATGGATGCGTTCCGGTGTGGCCGTGCCCAGTTTTTCGGCGTACGGGGTCAGGCGTGTGTCCGCGTTGTCCTGTCTCAGCAGGATGCGGTACTCGGCCCGCGACGTGAACATACGGTAGGGCTCGTCCACTCCCTTGGTGACCAAATCGTCGATGAGTACGCCGATATATGCTTCATCGCGTTTCAGCGTGAAGGGTGCGCCGCCCGCGCACTTCAGGGCGGCGTTGATGCCGGCGATGATGCCTTGTCCGGCTGCTTCCTCGTATCCGGTCGTTCCGTTTACCTGTCCCGCAAGGAATAATCCCTCCAGAAGTTTCGATTCCATCGTGTGCCGGAGTTGTGTAGGGTCGAAGAAATCATACTCAATCGCATAGCCCGGGCGGTAGATGACGACGTCGCGGAAACACGGGATGCGCTTGAGTGCGGCTATCTGTATGTCCATCGGCAGACTTGAGGAGAAACCGTTCAGGTAAAGTTCGTTGGTGCCGACTCCTTCGGGCTCGAGAAAAAGCGGATGCCGGTCGCGGTCGGGAAAGGTGACGAGTTTGGTCTCGATGCTCGGACAATAGCGCGGCCCGATGCTTTGTATCTGTCCGTTGTAGAGGGGAGAGTCCGCCAGTCCCGAGCGTAGTGTTTCGTGGACCTCTGCATTCGTTTCGCAGGTCCAACACGGGAGCTGCGGCAAGGGACGTGCCTCGCTCAGATAGGAGAACCGGTGGAAGTCTGTCTCGCCCGGTTGCACCTGCATGTCTTCGAAGTGTACCGAACGGGCATCTATGCGGACGGGTGTGCCCGTCTTCATCCGTCCGGTGCGGATGCCGAAACGTGCGATGGATGCGGACAAAAACGTGGCCGCCGGTTCCGCGCAACGTCCTCCTGTCACTTTCTTCCTTCCCACGTGCATCAGGCCGTTCAGGAACGTTCCGGCCGTCACCACCACGCATCCGGCGCGGAATGTCGCGCCCCAGACGGTGCGTACGCCGCAGGTTCTGCCGTTTTCTTCGAGGATTTCGGCCGCCTCATCCTGCCAGATGTCAAGATTATCCGTATTTTCCAGATGCCTGCGCCATTCTCCGATGAAACGGGTACGGTCGCACTGGGCACGGGGACTCCACATGGCCGGTCCTTTCGAGCGGTTGAGCATACGGAACTGGATGGCGGTGGCGTCGGCCACGAGTCCCGTCAGTCCTCCGAGCGCGTCGGTCTCGCGCACAATCTGCCCTTTGGCTATTCCCCCAATGGCAGGGTTACAGCTCATTTGGGCAATCTTGTTCATGTCCATTGTAATGAGGCACGTGCGGGCACCCATGCGTGCCGAGGCCGCAGCCGCTTCGCAGCCGGCGTGGCCTGCGCCGATGACGATCACGTCGTAGTGGAATTCTGCATCCATGTGGAAGTATATATAATAATGTGTCGCAAAATTACAACTTTTTTTCGGTTTCTTTCTTCCCGTCCCACCTTTCTCGGGAACGGGGCGGAGGAGAATCATCACCTTGCAGGCTTGCGGGATTAATGAAAAAAACATACCTTTGTCGGTTTAACCATAAAATGGAAGCCACATGGAAAAACTGATCCATTACGTATGGAAACACAAACTGCTTCCGGCCGACGGACTCCTTACGGCCGACGGCCGGAAGGTGGAGGTGCTTGACCCCGGATTGCATAACCACGATGCCGGGCCGGACTTCTTCAACGCCAAAGTCAAGGTGGACGGCATGGTCTGGGCGGGCAATGTGGAGATACACGAGTGTTCGTCCGACTGGTACAGGCACGGGCATGACCGGGATGCGGCCTACAATGGCGTGGTTCTGCATGTGGCCGCGCATATCGACGGTGCCGTGCGCACGCTCTCGGGGCGTGAACTGCCGCAGGTGTGCCTGGAGGTGCCCCTCTATGTACAGGAAAACTATCGGGAATTGCTCGAAGAGGAGAATTATCCCCCTTGTTACCGTGTCATTCCCTATATCCCGTCACTCACAGTCCACGGTTGGCTGGCCGCGCTCACGGCGGAAAGGCTCGAGGAAAAGACACTTCGCGTGGAGAAATGGCTTGAAGCGACGGCGGGCGACTGGGAACGGGTCTGTTTTGTGGCTTTGGCGCGCAGTTTCGGCTTCGGTATCAATGCCGATGCCTTTGAGACGTGGGCCTTGTCCGTACCTTTGCCGGCCGTGGCCAAGCACAGGGATGACTTGTTCCAGGTGGAGGCCTTCTTCCTCGGACAAGCCGGTTTCCTGGCCGAGGATGCGGTGGACGAGGACCGTCGCGACGACTACTTCCTGCGCCTGAGCAGGGAGTACGCCTATCTTGCGCATAAGTTTTCCTTAGTTCCGATGGACCGCCGGCTGTGGCGTTTCCTGCGTCTGCGGCCCCAGAACTTTCCCCACATACGCCTGTCGCAACTGGCCGGCCTCTATCACGCCCGGAACATGGACTTCTCGCGGCTGCTGGAGACCAAAGAGCCTGCGGCCCTGAGGCGGCTGTTCGCAACAGGTGTCACGCCGTATTGGGAAAGCCACTATGCTTTCGGCAGTTCCGTTTCGGCATCACGGAAAAAGACCTTGCGCGACGCTTCCCTTGACAGCATTTTCATCAACGCCGTGGCGCCCCTGCTTTTTGCCTATGGGCGGCACCACTGCGATGAGGAACGGTGCGAGCAGGCCTTTGCCCTGCTGGAGCAGACGCGGCCCGAGCAGAATTTCATTACACGTTCCTGGCAAAAGGCCGGCATCACGGCTGCCAATGCGGCCGACAGCCAGGCCCTCATACGGTTGCGGCGCGCCTATTGCGAGCGGAAAGACTGTTTGCGTTGCCGTTTCGGGTGCGAATATCTTAGAAATAAATATATATAACTGATAATCAATCTATTAAATAGGGTGTATGGCCGCGCGAAAACTGTTTTTGCAGTGCTGTGTCCCTGATAGAAACCATTATATCGCCATGAAATACCATTTTGAACTGCCCATGAAAGTGCGGGACTACGAATGCGACCTGCAGGGCATAGTGAACAATGCCAATTACCAGCATTATCTGGAGCATACGCGCCATGAATTCCTGATTACCGAGGGCATCAGCTTCGCCGAACTGCACCGGCGCGGCATCGACGCCGTCGTGGCCCGCATCACGATGGCCTTCAAGACCCCTTTGCGCAGCGGAGACCGCTTTATCTCCCGGTTGGCGTTAAGCAAGGAAGGCATAAAATATGTTTTCAGGCAGGACATCTATCGTGCCACCGACGAGCGGCTTGTTTTGCGCGCGACCGTCGATACGGTGTGCCTGGTGAACGGCCGTATTTCCGACTGCGAGGAACTGAACCGTACTTTCGCGAAATACTTGGCCGCGGATTGACCGTCGCCGCCCGTTCTGATTGTCCGCTGTCCGCCATGCTGCCTTTTGCGGGTGGCGGTCCGGGAGAAACTTCAAGCCATTCTGTTTATGGAAGAACTGTTTTATGCCATAGCTCTCAGCCGTCTGCGCGGCATCACCCAGGCGGCCGCCCTCGACTGTCTGCGCCGTTACGGCAGCGCCCGTGCCGTGTATGAGCACCGGGATGAGATTGTCGGGCGCGGCGGCCGGGCATTGACCGACTGGAGCGAGGCCTTGCGCGGCGCGGAAGCCGAGTTGAAGTTCTGTGCGGCGCATGGCGTCGTTCCCGTCAGCCTGTGTGGCGATGACTATCCCTTGCGTCTGCGCGAGTGTGCCGATGCCCCGCTTGTGCTGTACGGGAAAGGAACGGCCTGTCTCAATGCCCGGCGGGCGGTGGCCGTGGTCGGGACGCGGCGCATCACGGAATACGGAAAGGACCTCTGTCGTCATCTTGTGCAAGACCTTGTGGCGATGTTCCCCGACTGTCTTGTGGTCAGCGGTCTGGCCTATGGTGTCGATATACATGCCCATCGTGCGGCGCTGGAGGCCGGCGCGCAGACGGTGGGTGTGCTGGCGCACGGGTTGGATACGATATATCCGTCCTCGCACCGGGCGACGGCGGCGGCGATGACGGGGCAGGGCGGACTGCTCACCGAGTATGTGGCGCATACCCCTGCGGAGAAGGGAAACTTCGTGCGCCGCAACTGTATCGTGGCCGGTATGACCGACGCTACGGTCGTCGTGGAAAGTGCCGAAAGGGGCGGGGCGCTCATCACAGCCCGTCTGGCCCGCGACTATTCTCGCGAGGTCTTTGCTTTTCCCGGCAGGGTGGGCGATGCGGCCTCGGCGGGCTGCAATGCCTTGATACGTTCCAATGTAGCCGCTCTCATCACTTCGGCCGCCGACATGGCCGATGCCCTCGGGTGGGTGCCGGCCGCAGAGTCGCGCCCCGTGCAGCTCCCCCTCTTTCCCGAACTTTCGCCCGCCGAAAAGCTGCTTTGCGATTTGTTGCGCGGACAGGAGGCGAAGTCTGTCAATCAGTTGGCCGCCGGGGCCGCCCTGCCTGTACAGCAGGTAAGTGCCTTGCTCTTCGAACTGGAGCTGAAAGGAGTGGTCGGAACGCTCTCCGGCGGCCGTTACCGCCTTTCGGATTGAAACGGAAGGCAAAAAGAAAGCGAAATATTTGGCCAATTCGTTGAAAGCCCGTATCTTTGCGCCGCTATTCGTAGCATAACGATTAATTAAACACATTTATTATGTACTTGGATTCTGAAAAGAAGAAAGAGATCTTTGGACAGTACGGAAAGTCTAACTCGGACACCGGCTCAGCTGAGAGCCAGGTGGCCTTGTTCTCCTATCGTATTTCCCATTTGACGGACCACATGAGAGCCAACCGTAAAGATCATACGACCGAACGCGCTCTCGTGAAACTGGTAGGTAAGCGTCGCGCTTTGCTCAACTATCTTAAGGATAGAGACATCGAGCGTTACCGTGCCATTGTCAAGGCACTTGGCCTGCGTAAGTAAGCAAGTCTGCCCGAAACGTATTCTACGCCCCTGTATGACGGATAAAGTCGTGCGGGGGCGTATTCTTTTTGTCTTTTTCCGTCCATCCGGCTGTATCCGGATGTAGAAGAACGGTCGTTTGTCATCAAAGCCATTTTTTTGTATGCCATTGTATGATTCAATTTGGTGCGTTGTAAGGTTTGCGATGACAGGAAAGGCTATTCGTTTCCGACTGATAGTTTATATGAAATCTTAATAAATCTTAGGGATTTCATGAAAACGCAATAATTCTGATAATTCCGTGAAACAACAGATGGGGACTTTTGCAGCGTGAAATCAAAATAATGACAAGCACGATGAAAATGAAAAAAGTAATCTCCCTGATGTTGGGCCTGCATGTGTCGGGACTGGCTGTATGGGTAGTAGGAAATCCGACCGACGGATTGTTGAAAGGACGTATTCTCGACAAGGAAAGAAATCCTTTGTCCGGCGCAGTAGTTATTCTTGATAGTAATAGGCGGTCCGTCGTGACTGATGACGACGGTTTTTATTCGTTTGCCGGTCTTGCCTCGGGCAGACACCGGCTGAAAGTTTCCTATATCGGTTTTCTGCCCGTAGATAAAGTGGTGTCGGTGACTTCGGCTGAAACCAACGAGGACGTTGTTCTGTCGGACTCTTCTCAGGTGTTGGGTGAGGCAGTGGTGACAGGTGTTTTCTCAGGTCAGAAGAAAGCCATCAATACGCAGAAGAATAATCTGAATGTCACTAATGTGGTTTCGGCGGATCAGATAGGTAAATTTCCTGATTCCAACATAGGAGACGCGTTGAAGCGTATCAGCGGTATCAATGTGCAGTATGACCAGGGCGAGGCGCGTTTCGGTCAGGTGCGTGGTACTCCGGCAGAGTTCAGTTCCGTGACAATCAATGGCTCTCGAGTACCGTCGGCCGAGGGAGATATCCGGAATGTACAACTTGACCTGATTCCCTCGGACATGATTCAGACCATCGAGGTAAACAAAACCCTTATGCCTGATCAGGACGGCGATGCCATCGGAGGTTCCATAAATCTTGTCACCAAGAGTTCCCCACACCATCTGACGGTAGGCGCTGTTGCCGGGACGGGATATAACTGGGTGAGTGGAAAGGCCCAGACAAATTTTGCTTTGACCGTGGGTAACCGTTTTTTCAATGACCGGCTGGGGCTGATGTTGTCGGGATCTTATAACAATGCCCCGGTTGGTTCGTATGATACCGAGTTCCTGTGGGAAAAGGATGAGGACGGGAAAATATATCTCAGCGATTACCAGTTGCGGCAGTATTATGTCACACGCGAACGGCAGAGCTACTCTATGTCACTTGACTGGAAGTTCAATGATTTCAATAAGATATGGTTCAAAGGAATCTTCAATAACCGCAATGACTGGGAGAACCGTTATCGTTTGACGCTGAAGGATATTTCTCCCGAGGGCGAGGCGGATGTGAGGATACAGACCAAGGGTGCTTCCGGCGATGAACGCAATGCCCGTCTGGAACGTCAGCGAACCATGGACTTCACTTTGGGCGGCGAGAACAGACTGGGAATTTTCGACATGGACTGGAAAGTAGGCTGTGCGCGTGCCTCCGAGCAGCGTCCTAATGAAAGGTACATCGACTATCGTCTTAAGTCGCAGAAATTCGTGTTTGACCTGACTGATGCCCGTCGGCCACTCGCTTCTCCCGCAGCAGGTTCCACAATGTTTCTCAATGATGAATTCTCGCTGAAGGAACTTACACAGCAACAGGAAGACATCGTGGAGAAAGACCTCAAGATGTCTTTGGACTTCAAGACGCGGATAGGAGAAGCGTCGAAAATCAAATTCGGAGCTAAGTTTGTCAGTAAGTCGAAAGACAAGGAGATAGATTTTTACGAATATACTCCCGCTGATAAGAAACAGTTCAATGCCGGCGCCTTTGCCCATGTCACTGATCAGAGTTCCGGACATTTCATGCCCTCGGCGGCATATCAGGTAGGCTCGTTCATCAGTAAAGAATTTCTGGGCTCTTTGGATTTGGATAACGGAAGCCGGTTTGAAAAAGCACAAGTGCTTGAGGAACTGGCCGGAAACTATGATGCAAGAGAGAATGTGGCATCCGGATATGTGCGGTTCGATTCCCGTCTTGCCGAGAACCTGAATTTCATGGGTGGCTTGCGTGTCGAGAACACGTCTGTTAGGTATACGGGCCGCATTTATGATGATGAGGCCAACGCCATTAAGGAGACTTCCCCCGCGACGTCGAGTTATGTGAATTTCCTCCCTTCGTTGATACTCAAATGGGATGTCAGCAAAGACTTTCTGCTGCGTGCCGGATACAACCAGTCACTTGCCCGTCCCAAGTATTCCGCTCTGGTGCCCGGAGTGAGCATCAAGCGCGGCGACAACGAGATTAAGATAGGTAATCCGGAACTTAAGGCCATCACCTCTCATAATATGGACCTGAGTGCCGAGTACTATTGGAAGTCCGTTGGGCTTGTTACGGCCGGGGCCTTTTATAAGAGGGTGGATGGCTTCATTGTCGATGAAGTTGCCTATAACAAGGAATACGAAGGCCATGTCTGGACAAAGCTGACGCAGCCCAAGAATGCCGGGAATGCCAATATCTTTGGCGTAGAGATGGCATGGCAGCGGGATTTCGGCTTTATCGCGCCGGCTCTGAAGTGTATTGGTCTTTACGGAACCTACACCTACACGCATTCAAGAGTGACGGATTTCAATTTCGAAGGCCGCGAGAGCGAAAAAGGATTGAGCCTGCCCGGTTCGCCTGAGCACACGGCCAACGTTTCTCTTTATTTTGAGAAATACGGATTGTCGGCCCGCGTGTCGTTCAACTACGCTTCGGCGTTCATTGACGAGATGGGCGTAAGTTCATTCTATGACCGTTATTATGATTCGGTGAAGTACCTGGACCTTAACCTGAGCTACACTTTCGGACGCAGGGCCAAATGTACGCTCTATGCCGACTGCACCAATCTTCTCAACCAGCCGCTCCGTTATTATCAGGGCACCAAGGAGCGCACCATGCAGGCCGAATATTACGGCATAAAGGTCAATGGAGGAATAAAAATAAATTTCTGAGTAAAATAATCCCAAAGAAGAATTGATATGATAAGGAAACTTGTATTTACAATTGTAGTCCTCTTCGGCATGACGGCATCTGCCCAGACCGCCAAGGGGTGGAAAGAGTGTGCCAAAGGCGATCTCAGTTTTAGGTCACGTGGACATTTTGCATGGTGATTTTGTATTGAAAATAGAGGGTTGGACAT